>Ga0102832_1000068_pt1 | contig 301496 bp, 286 predicted proteins | sample EBPBio282013_DNA_FD_88942 | JGI IMG/M metagenome (GOLD analysis project Ga0102832, IMG submission 88942) | Wastewater treatment Type I Accumulibacter community from EBPR Bioreactor in Madison, WI, USA - Reactor 2_5/28/2013_ DNA (Illumina Assembly) | ecosystem: Engineered > Bioreactor > EBPR >... | reverse complement strand
AAGGGCGTCCGTTCTTGCGGATCGGGATGATCGGCGTGGCTTGGCGGTCAATGATGGCGGTGTGGCAACGGCGCGTGCCATAGGCGCCATCGGCGGTCACGGTGCCGATCTCTTCACCTTCGTGGATCTGGTCGAGCAACTCCGGCAGCACAGGGCTGTCACCATCGCTGCTGGGGGTGAATTCCACGGCGCGGATGTCAGACGTGGCCGTGTCCATGGCCAGATGCACCTTGCGCCATTGGCGTCGGCCCTGAATGCCGTGCTTGCGGGCCTGCCATTCGCCGTCACCGAGGAACTTGATGCCAGTGCTGTCCACCAGAAGGTTCAGCGGCCCATCGGCACGCCGGAAGGGAATCTGGACGGCCAGCGTCTTCTGCCGTCGGCTCAGGGTGGTGTAGTCCGGCACGGTCCAGTCCAGGTCCGCCATCTTCTGCAGGCTGGCCACCATCCCGGTGGTCTGCCTGAGCGGCAGCTTGAACAGGACCTTGATCGTCAGGCAGAACTGGATCGCGGCGTCGGAGAAGACCGAGGGGCGGCCCGGGCTACCGTCAGGCGGCGCGCGCCATGCCATCTCCTTGTCCAGCCAGACCAGCAAAGAACCACGCTTCTTCAGCGAGGCGGTGTAGCCGGACCAGTTCGTGGGGCGGTAGCGGGCAGGTGATGGCTTGCTCATGCCGCCTGCCTAACTGCATGGATTCGCGATGTGAATCCTACAACGTCAGAGTTGTGCAACAACGCCGCAGAAATGCACAAAGTGCTTGAAGGAACGCGAGCGCGGTACAAGGACGAGATCGCCGCCTCGCGAAAAGCCGTGATGACGGTCGAAGGCAAGAGCCTGAAGACCGATATGAAGGCCGGGGAAATGACCTTCGATGATTTCCTCGAGGTCGCAGACTATGCGGTGATCGAAGATGCCTACCGCAGGGCTGGGCGTGCCATCAGCCCGGACCTGGCCACGACGTACAGCGACTTCATCGCCAAAGCCGACGGCGATCCAGACGACCTGGAAGGGGCGCTGATTGAAGCTCACGTCACAGTTGCGGCGCTTGGGCTGGTGCCGCAAGTAAAGGAGTCGCTGGAGGCTGAGGCAGAGAAGCTCGCGACGCAGTGGCTCTCCAAGTATCGAGTCCAGATCAAAAGCCTGTCAGACGAACGACAGGACGTTTACCGGCAGATCCGGGAAATGAGCGCCAATCCGATGGAGGTTGATATCGCGCGCCCGACGTCGTGGATGCAGCCAACTGTCATCCGCGAGGCCAACGGCAACGAAACGCCGCTGCCTCGCTTTGAGCGGCACCTCTTGTGTGGCGACGACGGCCTTTTCCCCGAGGACTTCAATACTTGGGAGGGCGAAGTCGTGAATGCCGAACTGAAGCGGGCGGGGACGTTGGGATGGTATCGCAACCCTTCCAGAGCCAGTCAGGACTCGCTCGGCATCATCTACGCGGAGGGCGAGGAAACGAAGATGGTTCGTCCTGACTTTGTGTTTCTTGGTCAACTGGCCGACGGATCAGTCGTTGCCGACATAGTCGACCCGCATGGCATCCAGTTCGGCGATGCGATGCCAAAGTTGAAGGGGCTGTCCCGCTATGCAGAGACATTCGGTGGCCAGTATCGCCGGATCGAAGCTGTTGCGAAGATTGGCGACAAATTCCGCGTCCTCGACTTGACGGAGCCTGGCACCCGAGCCGCCGTTGCAACGGCTACGACAATCAAGGCCTTGTACGAGAGCGACGCAGCTGCGGACTACCTGGCCTAGGTCGCGCTATCTTCCGATGCCAGTCGCGCTTTCGAAGCAGATGCCAAAGCGAACGTCATCATCGCGGTCGGACAAGGTTTTGTTGGCTTTTCAGGATGTTGCGGCTCTGAACCGAAAGTGGTCCGGTTAACAGGTCTGGAGAATGTCGGCCCGGAGAGAACGCGTGTGCGCCCTTTGGGGCGTGGGCCGGTTAACAGCCCTACCCGCATAACCCTTGAAAACAACGGGAAAATCCGGTCGCAGCCGGATCGGGAGAACGCTTGCGCTAGGGCAGGTGGCGGAGCCGAAGGGATTCGAACCCTCGAGACGGTTCCCCGTCTGCACCCTTAGCAGGGGTGTGCCTTCGACCACTCGGCCACAGCTCCGCCTGCCCGTTTAATGGCAGGTGCGGGGCGGGGCAAGGGGGATTTCCTGTCCCGGGTTCAGGCGAGCCATTTGCGGAAGGTGGTCACGACCTCATCATAGACGGCGCGCTTGAAGGGGACGATGGCCTTCAGCATCTCGTCCGCCGTGACCCAGCGCCATTCCGAGAATTCGGGATGTTCGGTGGCGATGTCGATCTGGTCATCGCGCCCGGTGAAGCGGTAGAGGAACCAACGCTGACGCTGGCCGCGGTACTTGCCGCCCCAGATCTTGCCGACGAGCTCGGGCGGCAGGTCATAGGTGACCCAGCCCGGCGACTTGGCAAGCGGTTCCACCAGATCGCCGGTGACGCCGGTTTCCTCCCAAAGTTCGCGGATCGCAGCCTCGCGCGGCTTCTCACCGTCGTCGATACCGCCCTGCGGCATCTGCCAGGCGGAGACGGGGCTGTCCTTGCGCTGGCCGGCGAAGATGCGGCCATCGTCGTTGATGAGCATGACGCCCACACAGGGGCGATAGGGCAGGGTGCTGGGATCGGGCGCTGTCATGCGGCGAAGGGGCCGGTTGCCCGGCCCCCGGTTCCTACTGCTGGACCGCCGCCTGTTCGGCGGCGCTTTCAGGATTGATCGCCGTCAGGCCCTTGAGGATGTCGATGGCATAGGCGAGCTGGTAATCCTCCTCGCGCAGCTTGGCCGCGTTCTCGGCCTTCTGCTGTTCTTCCTCGAGCACGCGCTTTTCATCCTCGGTCATCGAGTCGTTCGAGATAGCGCCGCGAAGATCCGCCTCGGACCGGTCGCGGGCGGCGGCGGAATCGGCTTCCTCCGTCGCGGTCTCGTCGGCGGGCTTCGCCGGCGGTTGGTCCACCACGATGTCGGGCGAGATGCCGAGCGCCTGGATCGAGCGGCCCGAGGGCGTGTAATAGCGCGCCGTGGTCAGCCGCATCGCGCCTTCGCCCTTCAGCGGGATCACCGTCTGGACCGAACCCTTGCCGAAGCTCTTGGTGCCGACGACGATGGCGCGGTGATGGTCCTGAAGCGCGCCAGTGACGATTTCCGACGCTGAGGCGGAGCCGCCGTTGATGAGGACGACGATCGGCTTGCCATTGGCCAGATCCCCCGCCTCGGCATTGAACCGCTCGCTGTCCTGCGGGTTGCGGCCCCGGGTCGACACGATCTCACCCTTGTCGAGGAAGGCGTCTGACACTTCGATGGCCTGGGTCAGAAGGCCGCCGGGGTTGTTCCTGAGGTCAAGGACAAAGCCGTTGACCTTGTCCATGCCGCCGGCCTCCTCGACCGATTTCTTCAGCCCGGCTTCAAGGTTGTCATAGGTCTGGTCGTTGAAGGTGGTGACGCGCAGCACGACGGAATTGCCTTCTACCCGCGCCTTGGCCGCCGTCAGCTTGATAGTGTCGCGGATGATCGAGACGTCGAAGGGTTCTTCGGTGCCCTTGCGCGCGACGGTCACGATGATCTCGGACCCGACCGGCCCGCGCATCTTGTCGACCGCCTGGTCGAGCGTCAGGCCAAGGACGCTTTCACCGTCGACATGGGTGATGAAATCACCCGCCTTGATGCCGGCCTTTTCCGCAGGCGTGCCGTCGATGGGCGAGACGACCTTGATGAAGCCCTCTTCCTGCGTGACTTCGATGCCGAGGCCGCCAAATTCGCCCTTGGTCTGCACCTTCATGTCCGAGAAATCGTTGGCGCTGAGATAGCTTGAATGCGGGTCAAGCGAGGTGAGCATGCCGTTGATGGCCGCCTCGATCAGCTTGCCCTCCTCGACCGGCTCGACATACTGCGCGCGGATACGTTCGAAGATGTCGCCGAAAAGGTCGAGCTGTTCATAGACCGAGCCGCCCTTCTCCGCCTCTTGCGCGACCAGCGGGCCAGCGACCTGGGTAGTCAGCAGGACCCCGGCGACCGTGCCGCCCAGCGCTGCCATCGCGAATTTCTTCATCGCTCAGTCTTCCTTCGTTTCCGTGAACCAGGGACCGGGGTCGACTGGCTCCTTGCCATCTCTCAGCTCTATATAAAGCGTTTCCGTGCGGCCGGTGCCACCGGCATCTTTGCCTTCGGCGGGAAAGAGCGTTTCCGCGCTTTCGCTGCCGCCCATCAGCCCAAGGGGTGCCCCCGCCTCCACCACGTCGCTGGTTTCGCCGAAGACACTCTCCAACCCTGCGAGCACCAGAAGATAACCGGCTGCGGGCTCAACGATCATCACATTTCCGTAGTCGAGGAGCGGACCGCGGTAGCGGATTGTCGCAGGCCAGGGCGCGGTGACCAGCGCGGCGGGCCGGGTCGCGACCAGAAGGCCGGGGCGGCGGATGCCGGCGGCGTCGGCTTCACCGGCGCGGCGCAGGATCGTGCCGCGCACCGGCAGGGGCAGCGTTCCCATGGCGCCGGCGAAATCCTCCATCGGTGCGCCGATGTCGGTCTCAAGGCCCGCAAGCCCCGTCGCGAAGCTGCTGAGGCTGTCGGCGCTGGCCAGAAGCTCGGTCAGTTCCTCGGGGTTTTCGAGGAAGCGGGTTGGCAGGCCGGTGCGGTCCTGTACCGCCTGGCTGAGGGCGGCGCGGGCTTCCTGTGCCGCGACAAGGCCGCGGGTCAGCGTGTCCCTCGTGTCGGTCTGGAGCTTTCTCAGGCGCTTCAGCTCCTCAAGCTGGCCGCGCATCGCCTCGGCCTCGGTCTGAAGCGCCGGGGCGACGGCGGACATCACCATCGCCGCCTGCGCCGTGCCGACCGGGCCATTGGGATGGAGAAGGATCAGCGGCGCCGGGTCACGCTCCATCGTCAGCATGACGCCCAGAAGCTGGCCGATATTGCCGCGGCGGGCGTCGAATCCCTTCTGGATCTCGGCCTCGCGCACCGAGGCACGGCGAAGTGCGTCGCGAAGAGCGGCCAGCCCGTCCTCATAGGCGGCGATGGTCCGCGTCAGGGCCTTGACCCGGTCGGTCGCGCCGTTCGCCTCGCGAAGCGCGCCGACGGCGTCGCGCAGGCTGGTGGCCGCCGCCTCGGCTGCCGGAATCGCCGGATCGGCCCCTTCGGCCCGCGCCGGTGCGGCAAGTGCCGCGAGGCACAGGACAAGTGAGGCAAACCGGTGCCGCATCAGCCACGCTCGATCAGGCTGCGGCCGGTCATCTCGGGCGGCAGATCGAGGCCCATGAGGTCGAGGAGGGTGGGCGCGAGGTCCGCCAGCCGACCGTTCCTGAGACCTGCGCCCTTCGGCCCGCCGACAAGGATCACCGGCACCGGATTGGTCGTATGCGCGGTATGCGGGCCGCCCGTGACCGGGTCGATCATGGTTTCGCAATTGCCGTGGTCGGCGGTGACGATCATCGCGCCGCCAGCCTTTTCCAAGGCGGCAATGGCGCGGCCAAGGCCCCGGTCCACCTCTTCGACGGCGGCAATGGCGGCGGCGAGGATGCCGGTATGGCCGACCATGTCGGGGTTCGCGTAATTCACCACGATCAGGTCATAGCCTTCGCCGATGGCCCTCACGAAGGCGTCCGACACTTCGGGCGCCGACATTTCGGGCTGAAGGTCATAGGTCGCGACCTTGGGCGAGGGCGCCATGTAGCGATCCTCGCCCGCCTCCGGCACTTCCCGGCCGCCGTTCAGGAAGAAGGTGACATGGGGATATTTCTCCGTCTCGGCGAGGCGGAACTGGCGCAGGCCCTTAGCGGCGACCCAGGCGCCGATGGTGTTGACCACCGGGCGTTTCGGGTAAGCCGCCGCCATGAAGGCGTCATGGGTCTGGGAATAGTCGACCATGCCCAGAAGCGCTTCCCAATGCGGACGGGCGCCCCGGTCGAAGCCCTTGAACGCATCCTCGCCCACGGCCAGCAGGATCTCCCGCGCGCGATCGGCGCGGAAGTTGAGGCAGAAGAAGCCGTCGCCATCCTTGGCGCCGCCAAAGCCGCCGATCACGGTCGGCAGGATGAACTCGTCATTCTCGCCGCGCGCATAGGATTCCGCCACGGCGGCCCCGGCGGTGGCAGCGGAAAGCCCCTCGCCCTTGACGATGGCGCCGTAGGCCTTTTCCACCCGCTCCCAGCGGTTGTCACGGTCCATGGCGTAGTAGCGTCCAGACACCGTGGCGACGAAGGCGCCCTGCGGCAGGCGGCGCTGAAGATCGGCGACGAAATCCTCCGCCGATTTTGGCGCCACATCGCGGCCGTCCGTCACGGCGTGAAGCGCCACCGGCACGCCCGCTTCGGCAATCGACCGGCAGGCGGCAAGGACATGTTCGATATGGCCATGCACGCCGCCATCCGACACCACGCCCATCAGATGCGCGGTGCCGCCGCTCGCCTTCAGCGTTGCGGTGAAGGCGGCAATGGCGGCGTTCGAGAAAAAGCTCCGGTCCTCGATGGCAAGGTCGATCTGGCCAAGGTCCATCGCCACCACGCGCCCGGCGCCGATGTTCGTGTGCCCGACTTCGGAATTGCCCATCTGGCCGGAGGGCAGCCCCACGTCCGGGCCATGCGTCACAAGCTGGGCATTGGGGCAGGTCGCCATGATCCGGTCGAAGTTCGGCGTATGCCCGAGTGCGACCGCATTGCCCTTTGTCTCGGCCCTGAGCCCCCAGCCGTCGAGGATGCAGAGAACTACGGGCTTGGGGCGGGTCATCGGCATCTCCTCGCGGCTGTCGCGCATCTTCTAGGCCGCTCGCGCCGAACCGGCAACCGGGTTGAGAGGTTTCCGCCTGCGAAGGCGGGCGGAGACGCGCCGGCAGTGGCTTTCTTGCGGATTCAGGCGCAGATTTGCGGCGGGCATGGAGGGTGTCTCATGAACGTTCTGTCTGCACGCGCGACGGCGACGTCAGCCGCAATCGACACGGTATTCAACTTCTTCAGCAGCTACCGCTCCGGGGTCGGTGACGGGGATGTCAGGGCCGACCTCACCTTCGGCAACCCGCACGAAATGCCGCTGCCTGAACTGGTCACGGCGATCCGGGCAGGGATGGAGCCGCGCGCCACCGACTGGTTCGCCTACAAGACCAGCGAAGAGGAACCGCGCGCCGTCGTCGCTGCGGCGTTAAGCGCAGAGCTTGGCCTGCCCTTCCACCCCGAGGACATCGCGCTGACCAAGGGCGCTTTCGGCGCCATCGCACTGGCATTCTCACTGCTTCTCGACCCCGGCGACGAATGCATCATCCCGCTGCCGGGCTGGTTCTGCTACGCGGCGATCCTGCGCGCCGGCAACGCCGTGCCGGTGCAGGTCCCGCTCGCCGAGGGGACCTTCGACCTGGACGTTGCGGCCATCGAGGCTGCGATCACGCCCCGCACCCGGATTGTCGTCGTCAACACCCCGCACAATCCGACCGGCGTGATCTACAGCCGCGAAAGGCTGACGGAACTTGCCGCCATGCTGACCCGAAAGTCGGCCGAGATGGGCCGCCCGATCTTCATTCTTTCCGACGAGCCCTACCGCCGCATCCGCTTCGATGGCGCTGAATTCACCAGCCCGGCCGCGGTCTATCCCTATACGCTCATCGACTACAGCTATGGCAAGATCCTGCTCGCGCCCGGCCTGCGCATCGGCTACCTCGCTTTGTCCCCGTCGATGCCGGAGGCGGACCGGCTGGCATTCCGCGCGGCGGCGCTGACATCGCAGATCGCGGGCGGCTGGAACTTTCCCGATGCGCCGCTGCAATACGCGGTTGCCGATCTTGAGCGGATCGGCATCGACATCGGCGCGCTGCAAGGAAAGCGCGACCGGCTGCACGGGGCGTTGACACAGTGGGGCTACCGCATGACCCGGCCCGCCGGCACCTTCTACCTCTGGGGCCGCGCGCCGGGCGGGAATTCGGCGCGCTTCACCCGCAAGCTCGCCGATCAGGGTGTCTTCGTGATGCCGGGCACGCTTTTCGACAGGCCAGCGGATTTCCGGATCAGCCTGACCGGTACCGAGGCGATGATCGAGGCCAGCCTTCCGGCCTTCGAGGCCGCCGCAGTGGGCTGACCCGCCTCAGGCCCGGTGATAGGGCGCACCGGCGAGGATCGAGGCGGCGCGGTAAAGCTGTTCGGCGATCATGACGCGGACCAGCATATGCGGCCAGACCATCGGCCCGAAGGAGAGGACCGCATCCGCGTCATTCCGCAGACCGCTGGCAAGGCCGTCCGCCCCGCCAATAACCAGCGCCAGATCCTGCCGGCCACCGTCGCGGAACCGGGCGATGAGGGCGGCGAATTCCGGCGAGGTCAGCATCCGCCCGCGTTCGTCCAGCGCAATGATGGCTGCACCTGAGGGAATCGCCCGCGACAGAAGCGCCGCTTCGGCGGCAACACCGCCGCCCTTCTTGCCCTCGACCTCATGCTCTTCCACCGGGCCAAGCCCGAGGGCGCGCCCGCTCCGGTCGAAACGCTGGAGGTAGTCGTCGATCAACACGCGTTCTGGGCCGGTCCTGAGCCGGCCCACCGCGCAGATATGCAGGCGCATCAGTTCTGGCGGGTGGCCAGACCGACGCCCGAGGGCATCCACATCTTTTCGAGCTGATAGAACTCGCGCACTTCCGGGCGGAAGACATGGACCACGACATCGGCCGCGTCGATCAGCACCCAGTCGCCCTGATCCTTGCCTTCGATCTTGGGCGTGCGCCCGAACTCGGCCTTCAGCCGTTCGACCAGCTTTTCCGCGATCGCCGCGACCTGGCGCGACGAACGGCCGGAACAGATGACCATGTGATCGGCGACAGAGGACCGGCCGCGGAGATCAATCGTCACCACGTCTTCGGCCTTGTCGTCATCGAGGGAGGCGAGGATCCGGGCGAGCAGAACGTCGCTCGTGATCGCGGTGGGCGCTGCCGTCATCGGCACCCGCCCTGCGGCCGTAATACCGGCCGACTTCTCAGACTGAAACAGGACATCGTCCTCCAGGGTTGCGCGCCGCAGAGCACCCCGGCGCCGGGCGTACCTAAAAGGTAGCATCGCAATTGTAAAATCTCAATGTGACCCGAATGGGGCGGCTGGCGGGATGCCGCCGGGCCTTGTCATGGTTGCGGCACGGTCACATTCGGCGGTCTAGCCGCGCCGTCGCCAAGAATCCGAACCTCGCGCTGCGGGAAGGGTAGCGTGACGCCGTGCTCCTTGAAGGCGTCCCAGAGTGCCAGGTAGACGCCGCCGCGCACATTGGTCAGCCCCTCGACCGGATCGCGAATCCAGAAGCGCAGGATGTAGTCCACCGAACTGTCACCGAAACCGTTGATGTGGCAGACCGCCGGGCGCGTCTTCAGCACCCTGTCGACGCTCAGCGCCGCCTTTACCGCGATCTTGCGCACGAGGTGCGGGTCGTCGTCGTAGGAAACCCCGAAAAAGAGGTCGATCCGCACGAATTCGTCGGAATGGGACCAGTTTACCACCTGCCCGGTGATGAGGTCTTCATTCGGGATGAGGTATTCGCGCCCGTCGCGGGTGACGACCGAGACATAACGTGCGCCGAGCGCAGCAATCCAGCCGAAGGTATCGCCAAGCGAGATCACGTCGCCCGGCTTCACCGACTTGTCGAGTAGGATGATGATGCCGGAGACAAGGTTCGACACCACTTTCTGCAAGCCAAAGCCAAGTCCGACGCCGATGGCGCCCGAGAGGACCGTAAGGCCGGAAAGATCGAAACCCACCGATTTCAGGCCGATGAAACCGGCCAGGAAATAAAGTGTGATCTGCAGGAACTTGACCGTCAGCACCCGCATCGACGGGCTGATGTCCTCATTCCGGCTGATCCGCGCCGATGCGGTGACGGAGAGAAGCCGCGCCGCGTAAAAGAGAAGGCCGGTGACGATGGCGGCCTTGAGAATCGCCAGCACCGAAAGGTGGAAGCTGCCGAAGTCCACCGCCAACCCGTCGAGGAAGGCCGCCGCCTGATCGAGGCTTCCGGCATAGTATAGCGCGGCATAGATCGTCAGGCCCCAGATCGCGAACTGGCGCAGGAACTGGTTGCGCACCGCCTGCGCGGCGATGCGGATGCAGAACCAGGTCAGCGCCATCGTTGCAACCAGCGCCAGCACATAGCGCCGCGACGGGAAGGCGTAGAGCATCTTGAAGCCGCCGACCGCGAGCCATGCCAAGAGGGCGAAGATGCCAAGCTGCAACCGCCGCCGGAGGATGACGATCCAGCGAAGCTGCCACTTCGGCCGCCCTTCGACGGAAAGGGCCCAGACCTCCAGTCGCGGCCCGATCTGGCGGGCAAGAAGCCATGCCAACAGAACGCAAACCGCGAGCGTCGCCAATTGCAAAAGCTGGTTCGGCTGAGCCAAGAGCCTGACATACCAGAGGAAATCGGCCCAGATTCCGCCGAACCAGGCTGCGATCACCGATTGGTCAAACTCCATCGTCCGCGCCTCCCGAGTACCAGCTTGGCAAAAATCTGAACGATTGCAAGCCGTGCGGGTTCCGAACGGCGCCAGATGGAAAGCGGCTTTCGGTGCGTGCGGCCAGTCTCAGCGCAGTCGCGGGCCAATCCAGAGACGGCGCTGGACTTTAATTTGGAACGGTGGATATCTGTACCAGACGGAATAGAGCTGGGCCTGATTGACGGACGACAACCCAGTTCAGCCGGGCGCCCTATTCGTCGGCATAACTTAAGTCTTTCCTGTAATGTCCTTGGGAGCTTGAGCTTCATGACTTATTCGGACACGCACCCCCAAAACGTAAATCTACTGGTCCGCATCATTGGGATCGCCCTGCTTTTTACGGGACTTATTCTTTCCGCCGGCGGCGCCTGTCTCGCCGTTATTGGCGGGTCCTGGTATTACCTCCTTGCCGGGTTGGGCATTGCCGCTGCGGGCCATTTTCTGGCGCGAGGGCGTTTCGTCGGAGCGATGATCTATCTCGCCGTCTTCGCCCTGACCTGCATCTGGGCGCTATGGGAATCGGGCTTCGATTTCTGGCCGCTGGTGCCGCGTCTGGCGGCGCCGATCTTCATCGCGGCCATCGTGCTCCTGATTGTGCCGCTCATCCGGACAGAGCAGGGGCGCCCGGCGGACACGCGCCCCTTCGTGATCGGTGGCCTCGCCATGGCGCTGGTCTTCGTCGGCTATTTTGCGATGATGTTCCGCCCGCATGACATCATCCGCAACGATTTCTCCGTCGTGCCTGGGGCTGTCAGCGCAACGACGGCCGCCAGCGGCGACAACTGGTATTCCTACGGCAAGACCGGCGAAGGCACGCGTTATGCCCCCTTCGACCAGATCAACCGCGACAACGTGAAGGGTCTTGAGGTCGCCTGGACCGCCCGCACCGGCTTCATCGCCGACCAGTCGCAGAACTATCAGGACCAGAACACGCCGCTTTATGTGGACGGGACGCTCTACCAATGCGCCGCCAACAGTGCGGTGACGGCGCTTGATGGCGTGACCGGCGAGATCAAGTGGCAGTTCGATCCCAAGGCAGAATCGCCGGCCTGGAAACGGTGCCGGACGCTCGGATATTTCGATCCCGGCCCCGGCGACCAATGCGGGCCGCGCATCCTCATGACCACCACCGACACCCGGCTTTTTGCGCTGAAGGCTTCGGATGGGCTGCCTTGCGAAGGCTTCGGCGCGGGCGGCGTTGTCGACCTCACGACCGGCATGGCGCAGGCCACGCCGCACGCCGGCGTCGATCCGAACGAGAATGGCCCCGTCATCCCCGGATTCCTTGTCCAGACGACCGGGCCATTCGTTGCCAAGGACAAGATCATCCTCGGCGCCTGGGTCGGCGACAACGTCAGTCTTGGGGAGCCTTCGGGCGCGGTCCGCGCTTATGATGCGCTGACCGGCCAGCAGGTCTGGGCCTGGGATCTCGGCAATCCCGCGATCACCAACCTGCCGCCCGAGGGCGAGGTCTATACCAAGGGGACGCCGAACGTATGGTCGGCCATGGCTTTCGACACCGACCTGAACATGGTCTACCTGCCGCTTGGCAATGCCACGCCCGACTATTACGGCGGCAAGCGCCGCCCGTTTGACGACGAATACAATGCTGCCCTTGTCGCGCTTGATTTCAACACCGGCAAGGAAGTCTGGCGCTTCCGCACCATGAATCACGACATCTGGGATTATGATCTGCCGTCGCAGCCGAATCTCGCCGATATTCCCGACGGCAATGGCGGCACCGTGCCGGCCGTGATCCAGACCACAAAGCGCGGCCAGATCTTCGTGCTTGACCGGCGGAACGGCACACCCATCAAGACGGTCGAGGAAAAGCCTGCGCCAAAAGGTGACGGCACCGCCGAGGGTGAGTATTACGCCGAGACCCAGCCCTATTCGACGGGTATCGCGGCGGTCGACGCGGACCCGTTGACCGAACAACAGATGTGGGGCGCGACGCCCATCGACCAGATGCTCTGCCGCATCCTGTTCCGCACCTACCGCTACGAAGGTGATTTCACGACACAGTCGACGACGTCGACGATCATCTATCCGGGCAACAACGGCGGCATCAACTGGGGCAGCGCGACGGTCGATCAGGAACGCAACATCCTGGTGACGGCGGACATGCGGATGCCGGTCATCGGGACGCTGATTACACGCGCCGAGTTCGAAAAGGACAACCCCGACTTCCAAAGTGATCCGCATGGTGAACTGTCACCGCAGTTCGGGCTTCCCTTTGCTCAGAAGGTGGTCAACTTCATGTCGCCGATCGGCATTCCCTGCCTTGAGCCGCCATGGGGCAGCGTCACTGCCGTCGACCTCGCCAGTGGCGAATTGATCTGGCAGCATCCGGCGGGAACCGCGAGGGACGTGACCTTGCCCAGCCTCGGCATCCAGCCCGGCCTTGGCTTCTACGTCGGGATGCCTGCCCTTGGCGGGCCGATTTCCACCGGAGGCGGGCTGACCTTCCACGGCGGAACCCAGGACTACTACCTCCGCGCCTTCAACACCGAGACGGGGGAGCTTCTCTGGGAAGGGCGCCTGCCATCTGGCGCGCAGTCGACACCGATGAGCTATGTCGGCAAGGACGGGCGCCAGTACATCGTGACCACGGCGGGCGGGGCGCGCTACAATCCCAACGACTGGGGCGACTATATCGTCGCCTTCGCGCTGCCCAAGAAATAGCCGCCGGACCGGCTCCGGCAGGGGCCTTTGCCGCTGTCGCGCCCCGGTGGCCCGACGGGGTTGCGGGACGGGGTGCGAGGGTGTATTTCCTGCGCAATGAAACGCATCTTCGACATGGACGACCGCGCGCGCCTGCCCTGGCGGTTCTACGGCGAAAGCCTGTCGATTCTCGCGCGACTTTGACGCGCCCTTTCGCGGCCAATGTCCGCGCGACGCCTCTGCCCATTCCCCATTTGTGAGATACCGCCATGGCTGGCAAGACACTCTATGACAAGATCTGGGACGCCCATCTCGTCGATACCCAGGACGACGGCACCTGCCTTCTCTACATCGACCGCCACCTCGTGCATGAGGTGACCTCGCCCCAGGCCTTCGAAGGGCTGCGCATGTCGGGCCGCAAGGTCCGCGCGCCGGAAAAGACCATCGCCGTCCCGGACCACAACGTGCCGACGACCGAAGGCCGCGACAAGCATATCGACAACGAGGAAAGCCGTATCCAGGTCGAGGCGCTTGACAAGAACGCGCGCGATTTCGGCATCAACTACTACCCGGTCAGCGACATCCGGCAGGGCATCGTCCATATCGTCGGCCCCGAACAGGGCTGGACCCTGCCGGGCATGACGGTCGTTTGCGGCGACAGCCATACCGCGACCCATGGCGCCTTCGGCGCGCTCGCCCACGGCATCGGCACGTCGGAGGTGGAACATGTCCTCGCCACCCAGACGCTGATCCAGAAGAAATCGAAGAACATGAAGGTGGAGATCACCGGCAAGCTTCGCCCCGGTGTCACCGCCAAGGACATCACCCTGTCGGTCATCGGCGCCACCGGCACCGCCGGCGGCACTGGCTATGTCATCGAGTATTGCGGCGAGGCGATCCGCGACCTGTCGATGGAAGGCCGCATGACCGTCTGCAACATGGCGATCGAGGGCGGCGCCCGCGCCGGCCTGATCGCGCCGGACGAGGTGACCTATGCCTATGTCATGGGCCGACCCCATGCGCCGAAGGGCGCCCAGTGGGAAGCAGCGCTGAACTGGTGGAAGATGCTGCATTCGGACGATGACGCCCATTGGGACAAGGTCGTGACCCTGAAGGGCGAGGATATCGCCCCGGTCGTGACCTGGGGCACCAGCCCCGAGGACGTGCTGCCGATCACCGGCGCCGTACCCGCCCCCGAAGACTTCAAGGGCGGCAAGGTCGAGGCTGCGGCGCGCTCGCTCGACTACATGGGGCTGAAGCCCGGCACCCGTCTGACCGATATCAAGATCGACACGGTCTTCATCGGTTCCTGCACCAACGGCCGGATCGAGGACCTGAGGGCGGCGGCGGCCATCCTCAAGGGCAAGAAGATCAAGGACGGGATGCGGGCGATGGTCGTCCCCGGATCCGGCCTCGTGCGCGCGCAGGCGGAAGAAGAGGGCCTCGCCCAGATATTCATCGACGCGGGCTTTGAATGGCGTCTTGCCGGCTGCTCCATGTGCCTTGCGATGAACCCCGACCAGCTTTCGCCGGGCGAGCGCTGCGCCGCCACCTCCAACCGCAACTTCGAGGGCCGTCAGGGCCGGGGCGGACGCACCCACCTGATGAGCCCCGCGATGGCGGCGGCTGCGGCGGTCACCGGGCATCTGACCGATGTGCGCGAACTGATGTGAGGAATACGCGATGAAGCTGCCCATCCTGTTCATCGTTGCCGGCGTGCTGATGGTGGTGGGCGGCATCCTCGCCCTCGCCAACCCCTTCGCGGCGTCCATCACGGTCACGACTCTGGTCGGCATCTTCCTCTTGATCGGCGGCGCCGGCCAGATGTGGGCGGCCTATTCCACGCCCGAGGACGATCACAGGCTCTGGCACGGCATCCTTGGCCTTCTGTCGCTGGTCCTCGGCGTCATGCTGATGGCGAACCCGCTGGCGGGCACGCTGTCCCTGACGCTGATCGTCGGCCTCCTGTTCCTTCTGAACGGGGCCGGCCGGATGATCGTGGCGCTGCGGCTGAGGGAAACGCGCTACTACTGGCTCCTGCTCATCTCGGGGGCGCTGTCGCTGCTGATCGGCTTTCTCGTGCTCGCCAACATCGCCACTGCCGCGACCTGGCTTCTCGGCTTCCTTCTTGGCATCCAGCTGATGACCGAGGGCGCCGTCCTTCTTGCGCTCGGCCTCCTTGCCCGCCAGCGCTGAACCATCTTCGGGGCCGCGTGCCCCAGCAAAGGACCACGACCATGGACAAGTTCACCACCCTGACCGGCATTGCAGCACCCATGCCGCTGGTCAACATCGACACCGACATGATCATCCCCAAGCAGTTCCTGAAGACGATCAAGCGCTCGGGCCTTGGCAAGAACCTCTTCGACGAGATGCGCTTTACCCAGGACGGTCAGGAGATCCCCGATTTCGTGCTGAACCAGCCCGCCTGGCGCAAGGCGGAGATCATCGTTGCCGGTGACAACTTCGGCTGCGGCTCGTCGCGCGAACACGCGCCCTGGGCGCTTCTCGACTTCGGCATCCGCTGCGTGATCTCGACCTCCTTCGCCGACATCTTCTTCAACAACTGCTTCAAGAACGGCATCCTGCCGATCGTCCTGCCGGAGGAAGCGGTGGCGGTCCTGATGGAGGATGCCCGGAAAGGTGCGAACGCCCGGATGACCGTCGATCTCGAGGATCAGACGGTGACCACATCGGACGGCAAGAGCTATTCCTTCGAGGTCGATGCCTTCCGCAAGCACTGCCTTTTGAACGGTCTGGACGATATCGGCCTTACTCTGGAGAAGGTTTCGGCCATCGACAGCTACGAGAAGACCCTGGGGCAGAGCCGTCCTTGGGTCTGATAACCCAATAAATACAACATCTTGGGCCGCCCCATTTGGGCGGCCTTATTCTTGCGCGAATGTCGGCGGAATCTTGCTCATGAAATGATGCATTGCCGCACCACTTCTTCCACGAAATCGCCCCAAAGAACCGCTTTACCTTATCGAAAGTTGAAGGGGAGCTGGAAGTGGGCGAGATAATGTCAAAAATGAGGCAGTTCGCCGGACAGGGCGGGCTCAATGTGGAAGAGGGGCGCGGCACAGCATCCGTCCCCGCCAGGTTGAGGGCATAGACGTGGTTTCGCAGATCACAGGCGCGTTCGTGCGTGCGTTGCTGGTTTTGGTGTTGATCGCGACGCCTTCGCTGATGCTGCCGTCGGTTCCCTCGGACACCACCCAGATCGTTGCCCTCGTCGCGCTTTTCGCCGCCGCGCTGACCTTTTTCGAATATGCCTCGACCTACCCAGGACTGGTGGAATTCCGCGACGCACCGCCCTTCAACCGCGTCCGTTTCCTCTCGCTCTTCGTCACGGTCCTCCTGCTGTCGACGATCGTGCGCGGCCAGACCATGCCCACCACGCTCACCGATTTCATCGAGGCGCTCGGCAACAGGCTCGGCAGCGTCATCGACGTGCCCTACAGCCCGGTGCGCCTTGTCGTCCTGATGCTGCCTGAGGACATGAGCCTGCGTCACCTGATCCTGGTGCGCACCGCTGCCGGTCTCAGCTACCTCATCTCGCTCACCACGCTCATCGTCTTCGTCATCACCATGCGGGTCATCGGCTGGCCGAACCGCATGGGCAGCTTCAACGTCTGGATCAACCTGCCGACCTTCGACCCGACCACCGGCGGCGACGTGGTGGAACGGCTTGAGCGGGACGCGCGCTTCAACATCGCGCTCGGTTTCCTTCTGCCCTTCCTGATCCCGGCCGCCGTCAAGGTCGCTTCGATTGCCTTCCAGCCGGTCACGCTGGAAAGCCCGCAAACCCTGATCTGGACGATGACCGCATGGGCCTTCCTTCCCGCCAGCCTTCTGATGCGTGGCATCGCCATGGGCCGCATTGCCGGCATGATCGCCGAAAAACGCCGCCAGAACAGCCTCGCCGCCGAAGCGGAGCTCTTGCCGGCCTGAGCCTGATGGCGGCGCTTCTGGCGCCGCCCGCCAGCGCCGACACGCTCAGGATCGCCACCTTCAACGCCGACCTGACGCGCAAGGGGCCGGGCCTTCTCTTGCGCGATGCCCTGTCGGGCACCGATCCGCAGGTGGAGGCGGCGGCTTCCGTGGTGGCCGCGGCGCATCCCGATATCCTCGTCCTGACCGGTATCGACTATGACTACGGGCTGAAGGCCCTTTCCGCCTTCGCCGCTCGTGTTGCGGCGGCGGGCGGGCCGGACTATGCCCATCGCTTCGCTCTCCGCCCCAACACCGGCATGGCCACCGGCCTTGATCTTGACGGCGACGGGCGGCTTGGCGGCCCCGGCGATGCGCAGGGCTTCGGTGAGTTTTCTGGCCAGGGCGGCATGGCGATCCTGTCGCGCCTGCCCCTCGATGCGGCAGGGGCGCAGGACTACTCCGCCTTCCTCTGGCGCGACCTTCCCGGCGCGCTGATCGCCGAGGCGGGGCTGGGCGGGGAGGCCGCCGCGATCCAGCGCCTTTCCACGACCGGCCATTGGGCGGTGCCGATCACGCTGCCCGGCGGCAAGAAGTTGACGGTTCTCGCCTGGCTCGCCACGCCCCCGGTCTTCGACGGGCCGGAAGATCGGAACGGTCGGCGCAACCATGATGAGGCGGCCTTCTGGACCCGGCTTCTCGACGGGGCGCTGCCCTTTGCCGCGCCGGTCGGCCCCTTTGTCATCGCGGGCGATGCCAATCTCGACCCGGTGGACGGCGATGGCAGGCCCGAGGCTTTGAATGCGCTTCTCGCCGATCCTCGCCTCACCGACCCAAGGCCCACGAGCAAGGGCGGGGCGGACGCTGGCGGTGCGCAAAAGGGCGACGCGGCGCTCGACACCGCCGACTGGCCCGAGGCCAAGCCAGACGATCCCGGCAACCTGCGCGTCGACTACGTCCTGCCCTCGTCCGACCTGACTGTCATCGCCTCTGGGGTCTACTGGCCGAAACCGGGCGAACCCGGCGCGGAAACTGCCGCCGCCGCCTCGGCGCACCGGCTGGTCTGGGTCGAGGTCAGCCCCTAGCGGGCAGATGCGCCGCCAGCATCTGCTCAGGCGTTGCCGAGCGGAAATCCGGCAGCAGCGCGGACAGTGGTGCGGGGTCGAGCCCATGGTCCAGATCGTAGAGATAGCGCATCTCGGTCAATTCGCGTCCCAACTCCCAGACGGGTGACGCCAGCTTCAGCGCCCACCAGGGGAACCTCTTGATGCGGTAGCTGCGCCCCGTCATCCGCTCCAGCGTGCCGGCGATCTGGTTCAGGCTGACGGAATGCCCCGGAAAAGGCACATCGGCAAAGGCGGGAAGGTCGGGGTTTTCGGCCAGCGCCACCGCCACGCGGGCCAGATCGGGCAGCCAGGCGAAAGCGCGCCGCACCTCGGGGTCGCCCATCGCCGTCAGGTTGCCCTTCGCCACGCCCTTCAGCGTGACGATGCGCCAGATCGTTGCCGGCGACACCGGATCGACGAAATCGCCGCCGCGCAAGAGGATCACCTTTTGGCCCCTCTCCGCCGCTTCCCGGTAGCGCGCTTCCATCGCCGCGCGAATCCGGCCCTTGCGTGCGACCGGCAGATGCGGCGTGTCTGGCCCCCAGGGGCCCATCTGGTCGCCGTAGACATAGACGTTGCCCGGCACCAGAACCGCCGCCCCGCTTGACCGCGCCGCTGCCAGCACGGCTTCGGTGATCTCCGGGATCAGCTTTGCCCAGTTGTGATAGTTCGGCGGATTGAGCGCGTTGACGATCAGATCCGCCCTGCGCGCTGCCTCGGTCATATCGGTGCCCCGCGCATAGCGGCGGACCTGCCAGCCCGCAGTTGAAAACGCCTCCGCCGCGCGTGCGCCGAAATTGCCACTGGCACCAAGAACCAGAACAGTCCGTGTCATCCTGAATACTCTCGTGATCGCCCGACTCCGACTATCCCATTCATCAGCGTAAATTTGATTGTCGAAATCCGGGCAGTTGATATTCATAATTGCATGTCAAATCTCGACTGGACCTTGGCGCGTTCCTTTCTTGCCGTTGCCGAAACCGGCTCCCTCTCGGCGGCGGCGCGCCGCCTTGGCCTGTCGCAACCGACCCTCGGCCGCCATATCGCCGAGATCGAGGCGACGACCGGCCTCAGCCTTTTTACCCGCAAGCCGCGAGGGTTGGAGCCGACGAAGGCCGCCGCGGCGCTTCTGCCCCATGCCCGCGCCATGGCCGAGGCCGCCGCGCGCCTGTCGCTCGCCGCGGCGAGCGGGGACAACGCGATGACCGGCACCGTCCGCATCACGGCAAGCCGCGTTGTCGCCCATCATCTCCTGCCGCCGATCATCGCCGACCTGAGGCGGGCGGAGCCGGGGATCGACATCGAGCTCGTTCCCTCCGACACCTCGGAGAACCTCCTTTTCCGCGAGGCTGACATCGCGCTCAGGATGTACCGGCCGACGCAGGACGGCACTTTTGCCCGCCATGTCGCCGATCTTCCGTCCTCGCTCTATGCGGCCCGCAGCCTCCTTGACCGCTACGGCAGGCCTTCAAGCGTGGAAGACCTCCTCGCGCTGGAGTTCGTCGGTTTCGACCGCGACGATCTGATCCTGCGGCTGATGGCGGAATTCGGCATCCATAAAGAGCGTGAGGATTTTCCGGTGCGCTGCGACGACCAACTGGTCTACTGGAACCTCGTCCGGGCGGGGCTTGGCGTCGGCGGGATGCAATGCGCGATTGGTGACGCCGATCCTCTGGTCGAGCGTATCGCGCCCTTCGTGCCGCTGCCGCCCTTGCAGATCTGGCTTGCCGCGTCCGAGGCACTGCGCCGAACGCACCGGGTTCGCCGGGTCTGGGACCATCTCGCCCGCGAAATTTCCGCCGCAAGCCCGCTGCCGGCCTGACCGCTTGACGCCTCCCCATGCCTCGTTTACGCGGGCAACGACCCATTTCAGCGAGGCGCTGCCATGTCCAACCCTTCCCTTCTCATCCTTGCCGGCGACGGAATCGGCCCCGAGGTCATGACCGAGGTCAAGAAGATCATCGGCTGGTTCGGCAAGAAGCGCGGCATCACCTTCGACGTGAGCGAGGATCTGGTCGGTGGCTGCGCCTATGACAAGCACGGCACGCCCTTGCACGACGACACCATGGCCAAGGCGCAAGAGGTCGACGCCGTCCTTCTTGGCGCCGTCGGTGGGCCGAAGTACGACAAGCTCGACTTCTCGGTGAAGCCGGAACGCGGACTTCTGCGCCTGCGGAAGGAGATGGACCTTTACGCCAACCTGCGCCCCGCGCAGTGCTTCGACGCGCTCGCCGACTTCTCCTCGCTGAAGAAGGACGTGGTCGCCGGTCTCGACATCATGATCATCCGGGAACTGACCTCGGGCGTCTATTTCGGCGAGCCGCGCGGCATCTTCACCGAAGGCAACGAACGCGTCGGCATCAACACCCAGCGCTACACCGAATCCGAGATTGCCCGCGTGGCGCGGTCGGCCTTCGAGATGGCCCGGCGGCGGGGCAACAAGGTCTGCTCGATGGAGAAGGCCAATGTGATGGAATCGGGTGTCCTCTGGCGCGACGTGGTGCAGGAGGTTCATGACCGGGAATATCCCGATGTGGAACTGTCGCACATGTATGCTGACGCCGGCGCCATGCAGCTGACACGCTGGCCGAAGCAGTTCGACGTGATCGTCACCGACAACCTTTTCGGCGACCTTCTGTCGGACCTCGCGGCGATGCTCACCGGCTCGCTCGGGATGCTGCCCTCGGCCTCGCTCGGCGCGCCGATGGCGAACGGGCGTCCGAAGGCGCTTTACGAACCCGTCCATGGCTCCGCCCCCGACATTGCCGGCCAGGGCAAGGCCAACCCGATCGCCTGCATCCTCTCCTTCGCGATGGCGCTCCGCTATTCCTTCGACCTCGGTGACGAGGCGGCACGGGTGGAAAAGGCGGTCGAGAAGGTGCTGGCCGACGGCCTGCGCACCGCCGATCTGATGGGGCCGGAAGGCGGCAAGCCCGTCTCCACTGCCGAGATGGGCGATGCGGTGGTCAAGGCGCTCGACGACAGCCTCTAGGCACGAACTGGCGTTGGCGCGGGAATGTCGCCTGCGGCAGCGCCGCCGCCTCTTGCAACTGCCGGGCCGTAGAGGCAAACAAGGCGCGAAATTGTTAGCGTCACCGGAACCGAACCCATGAAATCGTCGCAGAACCTGCGCGGTGCCCTTCTGGCGCTGATCGCGATGGGCATTTTCGCGACCCACGACGTCGTGGTCAAAACCCTCGGCGCCAGCTATTCGGCCTTCCAGATCGTGTTCTTCGCGGCACTGCTGAGTTTTCCGCTGGTCTCGGTGATCCTCCTGAACGATGGCCGCGAGGCGAGCCTGAAGCCGCGCCATCCCTGGTGGGTGACGCTTCGCATGGTGATGACGGTCATCACCGGCGTTTCGGCCTTCTACGCCTTCTCTGTCCTGCCGCTGGCGCAGGTCTATGTGATCCTCTTCTCGACGCCACTCCTCGTCACGATCCTCGCAATCCCGATGCTGGGCGAAAGGGTCGGTCTGCATCGCTGGGCCGCCGTCATCGCCGGGCTGATCGGCGTCATCATCGTGATGCGACCGGGGCAGGCCGCACTTTCGGCCGGCCATATCGCTGCCATTGTCGCCGCTGTCACCAGCGCCTTTGCCTCCGTCATCGTGCGCAAGATCGGCTCGCGGGAAAGATCGGTGGTCCTTCTCCTCTTCCCGATGATCGGCAACTTCGTCGCCACAGGCCTCGCGCTGCCCTTCGTCTACAAGCCGATGCCGATCGAGCATCTGGGGCTGATGGGGGTCATCGCGCTGTTCGGCCTCGTCGCGTCATTCCTCGTGATCCTCTCCTACCGAGCGGCCGAGGCGGCCATCGTCGCGCCGATGCAGTACAGCCAGATCCTCTGGGCGACGGCCTATGGCTATTTCCTGTTCGGAGAGGAACTGGACCAGCCGACGGTCATCGGCGCCGGCATCATCATCGCCTCGGGCATCTACATCGTCTTCCGCGAAAGCCGCAAAGGGGCGGCCTCGCACAAGCCCGTCACCGAGACGCGGATGCGGCCGGAAACCGTCACCACGCCACGGTCGAGCCTGCTTCTGAAGGTGCTGCCCTTCTGGCGCGGGATAGGCCGCTGAAGGCCCGCCTCCCCCCTTGCCAAAGCCGGCGAGACACGGTAACCCCCGGCCCACGGTCGGAGCGTAGCGCAGCCTGGTAGCGCACCTGCTTCGGGAGCAGGGGGTCGGAGGTTCAAATCCTCTCGCTCCGACCAATTTCCCGATCTGATGTTTCAGCCCCTGACAGACGCCGGTCCGGCCTGATGGCGGACCTGCCGGGCTGATCTCCCGCGGGCATTCTTCTATGCGGAAGCCACCCGATGGCCGCCGCCGATGTCGCTGAGCGCCACCTTAGCGGGGCCGGCGCCCACCGGCCAGACGGGGCTGCGCACGTCGTCGGACATGCGGCTCAGCGCCGGGCGCTGGTGCGTCGGGTCGGGGATCGGCACCGCTTCGATCAGGCGCCGGGTATAGGGGTGCTGGGGATTGCCGAAGATCTGGGCGCGGCTGCCGGTTTCGACGATCTGCCCCAGATACATCACGGCGATTCGGTCGCTGATGTTCTCCACCACCGCCATGTCATGGCTGATGAAAAGATAGCTGATCCCAAGATCGGCCTTCAGTTCTGCCAGAAGGTCCAGAACCCGCGCCTGCACCGAGACGTCAAGCGCGCTGACGCTTTCATCGGCGATGATGAGGCGCGGCTCAAGCGCAAGCGCCCGGGCGATGCAGATGCGCTGGCGCTGACCGCCGCTGAACTCATGCGGATAGCGGTCGATCTGGTCGGGCGACAGGCCGACCCGGTCAAAGAGCGCACGCACCCGCTCACGCCGGCTGGCGGCATCGCCGATGCGGTGGATCACCAAGGGCTCGGCCACAAGGTCGCCGACACGCTTGCGCGGGTTCAGGGCGGCGGCCGGGTCCTGGAACACCATCTGCACATCACGGCGGAGCGCCGGCCCGGCGCTGAGTCCGTCTTCCGGCACAACATGACCCGCGAGGTTGATGAGGCCCTGATGCGGCACCAGCCCGGTCATGGCGCGGGCAATCGTGGACTTGCCGCAACCGGACTCGCCGACCAGCGAGAAGGTCTCGCCCATGCGGATTTCAAAGCTGACCTCTTCGACGGCATGGACCCGGTGCGTTACCCGCCCCAGAAGCCCGCCGCGAATGTCGTAGCGGACCGAGATATCCTCGATCCGGGCGATGGTCTCAGCCGGCGCGGGGACCGGCCCCGATCCGTCGCCCATGCGCGGCACGGCGGCCAGCAGGGCCTGGGTATAGGCCTCGGCCGGGCGGGCAAAGATGTCGCGGACCGGGCCTGTTTCCACCATGCACCCGGATTTCATCACCACCACCCGGTCGGCCATTTCCGCCACCACGCCCATGTCATGGGTGATGAGGATGATCGCGGTGCCGGTGTCGCGCTGCAGGTCGCGCAGAAGGTCCAGCACCTCGCGCTGCACCGTCACGTCAAGCGCGGTCGTCGGTTCGTCCGCGATCAGCACCTCGGGCTTCAGCGCCAGCGCCATGGCGATCATGACCCGCTGGCGCATCCCGCCGGAAAGCTCATGCGGATATTGCCGCATCCGCGCTTCGGGCTGCGACAGGCGCACGGATTTGAGCGCGGCGAGCGCCAGCGCCTGGGCATTGGCGCCGGGATCATGGCTGCGGATCGCCTCGGACAACTGGGTGCCGATGGTCAGGACCGGGTTCAGCGAAGTCATCGGTTCCTGAAAGATCATCGCGATGCGGGCGCCGCGAATGGCCTGCATCCGGCGTTCGGAGAGCTTGGCCAGATCCCGCCCGTCAAGCCGGATGCTGCCGCCCGTCACCCGCACGCCCGGCGGCAACAGCGCCATCGCCGCCAGCGAGGTGATCGACTTGCCAGAGCCACTTTCACCGGCAATGCAGAGCGTCTCACCCGCGAAAAGATCGAAGGACAGGCCCGAGACCAGAGGCCTCGGACCCGTTTCGGTGCCGACCGACACGGTCAGGTCGGTGACTGAGAGGACCGGCCCGCGCGGCACCGAGGCGTTCATTCAAAGACCACCCGCGGGAAATAGAAGCTGACCACCCAGTTCGGCTGATCGACGATTTCCGAGATGCGCAGATCGCCGCAGGTCGACACCAGCATATAGGCATCGACCGCCGCCATGCCGCGCGTGGCGCAGAGAAGGTCGACCATGCCCGCGACCGCATCGCGGGAGGCTGACATCAGGTCCGGCCCGATGCCGGTCGTGACCTCATACCCCTTGGCGTCGAGATGGCGGGTGACCGGGCCGGGCGTGGTGAAGCGCGGCAGTTTCAGCCGCGCATCCTTGACCAGATCCAGCGTGAGGGCCACGTCCATCGGGCTTTCGATGGCGGTGCCGCAAACCTCTCCGTCGCCCTGGGCGGCATGGGTATCCCCCACGCTGAAGAGGGCACCAGCGACCTCGACCGGCAGGTAAAGGACCGTGCCCGCCGCCAGATCGCGAATGTCGAGATTGCCACCCACCCGCCGCGGCGGGACGACCGAATGCAGGCCCGGCTCGGCCGGCGCGCAGCCGATGGTGCCGGCGAAGGGCTTCAGCGGCACCCGGCCCTGCCTGCCGTAAAGCGCATGATCCGGGTTCGCGGCGTCATACTTCCAGATCATCAGCGCCGGATCGGTGAACTGGTCGGCCAAAAGCCCGAAGCCGGGGATATTGGCGGTCCAGCCCCAGGCGCTGCCATCCTGTTCACGGGGCGTGAAGCCGTCGATGGTGATCTTCAGCGCATCGCCGGGTTCCGCACCCTCGACATGGATCGGGCCGCTGACAGGATTGATCCTGCCGAAATCGAGCGTCGGAATCTCGGCCACGGTCGAGGACGGGCCAAGCTGGCCCGCCGAACTGTCAAGGCAGTGAAACCCGATCTTCGCGCCGGGTTCGACGCGCAGCGCCGGTGGCTGGGAGTTATCCCAGCCAAAGTGGTGCTGCGCGCCGTGAATGGTGTAGTCGCAGTTCCTGCACATGTCAGTCGGTCACATAGACATAGTCATAGTTGACCGGGATCGAGACGGGATCGACATAAAGCTTGTCATCCCCGCCCATGCGCGGCGACTTCATCGTGAAGCGCTGTTCGTTGAAGACCGGTGCCCAGGGCGCATCCTCCATCACCTTCATGTAGACATCGGACCAGGCCTTCAGCCGCGCCTCGGCCTCTTCCGGCTTGGCCATGCTGTCGGCGGCGGTGGCCAGCGTGTCGAGATCCGCGTTGCAGTATTTCGACCAGTTCCAGCCACCTTCGCCCGCACCGCCACAGCCGAGGATCGGTCCGTAGAAGTTCGACGGATCGGGGAAGTCGGCGATCCAGGCCATGCCGCCCGACCAGATCATCGGCGCGCTGCCATTGCCGCCCGCCTCGATCACATTGGCCTGGGCCAGCGACTTGATCTCGGCCTTGATGCCGATGGCGTCCAGATCCTGCTGGATCGCCTGGGCGATGCGCGGGTTCGGGTCGGTGTTCATCACGAAAAGCTCCGTCGTGACCCCGTCCGCATAGCCCGCATCCGCCATCAGCTTCTTGGCGGCCTCGACGTCGAAGGCATAGCCCGCATAGTCGGCGGTATAGCCCGGCATCGAGGGCGGCAGCGGCTGGCTGGCCGGCACCGCGCGATTGTTGATCATCTGGACGATGCGGTCCTTGTTCAACGCCATGTTGACGGCGCGGCGCACCTCGGCCTTGTCGAAGGGCGCGGTGTTGACGTTCATTGTGATATAGCCGGTATGGAGCTGCCCGCCCTCGACCACGCGCGCGGCCTGCTCGGCGTCGGCCATCACTTCCTGGAACTTCGCCGGCGGAATGCCGTCGCCGGGGACGTCAACCTCGCCATTCTGCAGGCGGAGGAGTGCGACCACGGGTTCCTGGCCGATCTCGAAGGTGATCTTGTCCAGATAGGGCACGCCCGGGCGCCAGTTGTCGGCGTTCTTTTCGAAGGTCAGGCTTTGCCCGATGGTCCAGTCAGCGAGCTTGAAAGAACCGGTGCCGACCGGATGTTTGCCGAAATCGGCGCCAAATTCCTCGACCACCTCTTTCGGCACCACGGCGGAAAAGTTCAGCGCCATGACATGGAGGAAGGTCGCGTCCGGCCGCTTGAGGTCGATCTTCACCGTCAGGGGGTCGACGACGGTGACGCCCGCGAGGCCCTTGGCCGCACCCGAGGCCGCCTCGTCATACCCCGCAATCGAGGCGAAGAAGCCCGCACCAGGTGATTGCGTTGCCGGGTCGGTGACGCGGTCGAGCGAGTATTTCACGTCATCGGCCGTCATCTCGCGGCCGTTGTGGAACTTCACGCCGGCCCGCAGCTTGAAGGTATAGGACAGGCCGTCCGCGCTCATCTCATAGCTTTCGGCGAGGCCGGGGCGCAGTTCGGTCGTCCCCGGTGCGTAGTCCATCAGCCCGTCGAAGAGCGATTTGATCATGGACCAGTTCTGCCAGTCATAGCCGATGGCCGGGTCGAGCGTGGCCACGTCATCCTTGTAGGTGATGACGATCGCGCCGCCGGGCTTGGCGTTCGGGTCAAGTTCCTCGGCCATGACGGGGAATGCCAGCGTCAGCGCGAGGGCTGTGGAAGTCAGCCAGGTTTTCATCTTTCTTTCCTCTCCTCTCCTGTTGTTTTTCTTGGTCAGCGCAGCTTGATGCGCGGGTCGATCATGGGGGCGATGAGGTCGGCCAGAAGGTTGCCAAGGACGATGGCAATGGCGGACACCAGGGTCACCCCCATGATGATGGGAATGTCGACGCGCTGGATCGCCTGCCAGGCCAGCTGGCCGATGCCGGGCCAGCCGAACACGCTTTCGACCACGACCACCCCGCCCATGAAGATGCCTATATCCATGCCGATCATGGCGACGATGGGCAGGATCGCATTCGGCATCGCATGACGCAGGATGACCCTGAGCCGGCCAAGGCCCTTGGCCCGCGCGGTGCGGATGTAATCGGCGCGGAGCACATCCAGCATGGATGACCGCATCATCCGGCTGTACCAGCCCGCGCCCATGATCCCCAAGGTGACCGAGGGCAGCACCAGATGCGCGAACGTGCCGTAGCCGCCGATGGGGAACCAGCCGAGCTTGACCGCGAAGACGTAGAGCAAAAGCAGCGCCACCACGAATTGCGGGGCCGAGACGGCGACGAAGGACCCGACCATCAGCCCGGTATCAATGGGTCGCCCGCGCTTCAGCGCGGCAATGACGCCGAGCGTCAGGCCGAAGATCAGCTCGCAGGTGATGGCGCCGACCATCAGCAACAGTGTGGCCGGCAGACGCGCCGCGATGAGCGTCGCGACATCGGTCTTCTGCAGGTAGCTACGGCCCATGTCGCCTTGCAGAAGGCCGCTGAGATAGGTCCAGTACTGGACCCAGACCGGCTGATCGAGGCCAAGCTGGCGGCGGATGTTCTCGACCACCTCGGGTGTCGCCGAACGGCCGGCGATCTGGCGCACCGGATCGGCCGGCAGCACGTAGAGAAGGCCGAAGGTGATGATGGTGATCCCCAGAAGGATCAGCGCGGACTGGACGAGGCGGCGCAGGAGATAGGCGGCCATCAGCGCTGCCCCCGCTGTGTCGGGTCCATCACTTCGCGCAGCGCGTCGCCGACGAGGTTGAAGGCCAGGGCCAGGACCAGGATCGCAGCGCCGGGAATGAAAACCAGCCAGGGCGCGGACTGAAAGTAGGTCTGGTTCTCGAAGATGATGTTGCCCCAGCTCGCCGTGGGTGGCTGCACGCCGATGCCGAGATAGGAAAGCGTGGCCTCCAGAAGCACGGTGGTGGAAATCCCGAGCGTGGCCCAGACGATGATCGTCGGCCAGAGATGCGGCAGAAGGTGATGCCAGAGGATGCGCAGGCTCGATGCGCCAAGGGTGCGTTCGGCGGCGATGAAGTCGCGTTCAGCCAGCGCCGTGGTTTCGGTATAGACGATACGGGCGGTCTGGACCCAGTTCACCAGCGCAATCACCAGCGCCACGATCCAGAGCGAGGGCCGAAAGATTGCGGCAAGGCAGATGGCGAGCAAAAGCGCCGGAAAGGCCATCATCAGATCGGTGAAGCGCATGAGGACCGTTCCGACCCAGCCCCGAAGCCAGCCGGCGGTCAGCCCGACGAGCGTGCCGACGCCCACCGCGATGCCATTGGCGATGATGCCGATCAGAAGCGACGTGCGTGCGCCGTAGAGAAGGCGCGAATAAAGGTCGCGGCCAAGAAGATCGGTGCCAAGAAGCCAGGGCCCGCCCGGCGGCATCGGCGCGCCTTCAAGGGTGAGGCCGTCGAAATTCTGCTGGTCCGGCGGATAGGTCGCAAGCCAGGGCGCCGCGATGGCGGCACCGACGACCAGCGCGATCAGCACCAGCCCCAGAAGCGCCAATGGCCGGCGCAGAAGCCGCGTCAGCGCGCCGCGCTCGGCAGGTGCGCTCGCGGCTATCACAAAGGGGGCGCCGCTCATTGCCCGGCCCCCTTGCGGGTGGGGCCGGGGAACTTGGCCAGCACTCGTTCGGCGGCGGCCTCGAAGCTTTCCTGCCGGTCGGTGGCAAGGCGACGCAGCCGGGCAAAGGCTTCGTCATCGCTCAAGCCCTGGGCCACCAGTGCCATCACCGCCCGGACCACGGTTTCGCGCCCCGCCAGCCGGTCGCGCAACTGGTCGATCTCGGCGGCCATGCGGTGCTGCGCGTCAAAGCCCGCCCGCGCGATCAGCAGGGCGGAATAGACGCCGCTGTCCCCCACCGGCTTCAGGAGTTGCGCATGTGCGCCCCGCGCCAGAGACCATTCGATGCGGCCCGGTGCCTCGGACCCGATCAGCCCGATCAGCGGCATCGGGCTGGCGCCGTCGCCCCAGGGAAACTGCCCGTCAAAGCCCATGTCGACATCGAAGAAGAGGAAATCCGCGCCAAGGTCGGGCGGAAGCTCCGGCCAATAGGCCTCGGTCATCAACCCGATGGCGGTCAGTTGCCGCGTCAGCGCGGCCACGGTGGCATGGGGGCGGTGCAGGATCGCGGCGCGCGCGCCAGCGAGATCAAGGATGCGCAAGCCCCGTTTCATCTGATGACCCGGAAGGAGGGCCGGGCTTCGGGCAGGCGGTCCGGCCGGGTCAGATAGGGGTCGCCCATCACCGCCGGGCGGCGGTGGAGAACGTGGAAAGCGCCGCCGCAAACCTCGGCGATCAGCACCGGCAGCGTGGTGTGGTGGGTCGCGGGGTCGATCGGCCCGGCCCCGGCATCGCGCGCCAGAAGTTCCGCCAAGGGCAGGTCTTCGCCGCCCGGATGGCGGTGAAAGAGCCGCGCCATTTCCATGATGGCGGCATGGGCGGCGGCCTCATGCGAATTGCCGAACCCGCCCGACTGCCCCGGGTCGCGGAAATAGGGGCCCGCCGCCACCAGCCCTTCCGAGGTTGCGCCCATCAGCGGCAGTTCGCTTTCCGTGAGGTTGCAAGAAAGGATCGGCAGGCCCGGCAGCCGCGCCGCCATCTCGGCGACGAAGGCATATTGCGACGGGCCGATCAGCGAGTTCAGCACGTAATCGGGCCGCAGGACGGCGATTTCATCGACCATGCCGGTCACGTCGACCGCGCCGAGGGGCAGGTGCCTTTCGCCGGTGATCTCGCCGCCGGCGGTGGTGATGACCTCGCGCGCAAGGCGGTTGATCTCCCATCCCCAGATGTAGTTCGAGGCCAGAAGATGCACCCGCCGCCCATGGCGCGGCATCGCCCAATCGAGAAGCGGCAAGAGGTGCTGGTTCGGGCAGGCATGCATGTAGACGACGTGGTCCGAAGCCTCGAAGCCTTCGTAAGGCAGCGCGTACCAGAGCGTCGCGCCAGCGCGTTCAAGGACCGGCAGCACCTCTTTCCGGCTCCAGGAGGTGACGCAGCCGAGCACATGCCGGGCGCGGCTTGCCGTCAGGATATCCTGGCAAAGCGGCGCATAAAGGTCGATCTTCCCCTCGGGATCGCGTTCCACCGGCACCAGCCGCACCGAGATGTCGGGATCGGCATTGACCGCATCAATCGCGGCGTAGGCGCCCATCAGGTTTGACCGCGCAATCGCCTGATACCCGCCGGAGCGCGATTGCAGGATGCCGATTTCGACTGTCCGCTTCATATCCATTTCCCTGTGCGATCCTATGTGAACGACAAAGGCCCCTCCCTGCGAAAAGCAGATGAGGGGCCTTGATGCCGTGCGATGATCGCTATGTGTCCGCCACACTGCGTCGGGATTCGCCTTCGGTCAAGCGCGGAGTCGCATCGGCCCGAACCTGACCGCCGGAATGAACCGATCGGCGGGTGGCGTCGGCCCCGCCGCCGTCAGGCTGGAATCACCAGCAAGTCGCGGCCGGAAAAGCTCAGCTCCACTTCGGTTCCCATCACCGGCGGCGGCGTGTCGGGGGCGTTGAACGTGTCGAAGTCAACGACCATGCCGCCAAGATCGGCGCGAAGCCGGATCACCGAGCCAAGGAAATGCACCTCGGCGATGCGCCCGGTGACAACCGTTTCGTTCCCCGGCTGGCGGCCAAGGGCGATGGCCTCGGGCCGGGCGGCAAGCGTTACCTTGCCCTTGGGCAGCGGCTTGCCGAGGTCGACGGGGGTTCCGGCGATCCGGGCGATGCCCTTTTCGGCGTCGATGACCTCGGCCTCCATCAGGTTGAGGGTGCCGACGAAGCCGGCGACAAAGCGGGTCGCGGGCTTGTTGTAGATCTCGAAGGGCGCGCCAACCTGATCGGCGATACCCTGATGCATGACGACGATCCGGTCAGAGATCGACAGTGCCTCTTCCTGGTCATGGGTCACGAAGATCGTGGTGATGCCAAGCTTCTGCTGGATCGCCCGGATTTCTGTCCTGAGCGAGACGCGGACCTTGGCGTCGAGGGCGGAGAGCGGCTCATCAAGAAGCAGGACGCGGGGTTTCGGCGCCAGCGCGCGGGCCAGCGCCACGCGCTGCTGCTGGCCACCGGAAAGCTGGAACGGATAGCGCCCGCCAAGATCGGGCAGGCCGATGAGCGCCAGCATTTCGGCCACGCGGGCCTCGCGGCCGGCCTTGGGGATGCCGGCGACCTTCAGCCCGAAGCCCACGTTGTCGGCCACCGTCAGGTTCGGGAAAAGCGCATAGGCCTGAAACATCATGCCGACGTTGCGCCGGCTGGTCTTGAGGCCGATGACATCCTGCCCGTCGATCTGGATCGAGCCGGCGGTCGGCGTCTCGAACCCCGCGACCATGCGCAGGACGGTCGTCTTGCCGCAGCCCGAAGGGCCGAGGAGCGAGATGAATTCCCCCTTGGCGACGGAGAGATTGAAATCCTTCACCACGCGATTGGCGCCGAAGGATTTTTCCAGGTGGGAGATTTCGAGGAAGCTCATCGTGCGGCGGCTTTCGTGTGTTTGGAGAGGCGGTTTGTCAGCTGGATCAGGCCCATGCAGGCCCAGGTGATGGCGAAGGAAATCACCGAGAGGGCGAAGGGTTCATAGGGCTTGTTGGCGCCGATCCGTTGCAGGTAGGGCCCAAAGGCGGGCCGGTCGAGAAGGGCGGCAAGGGTAAACTCGCCGATGACGATGGCGAAGGTCAGGAAGGCACCCGACATGACCGCGACAAGGACGTTGGGCAGGATCACCCGACCAAGGATCGTCGCCCAGCCCGCGCCAAGGCTCTGCGCCGCTTCCGTCAGCGTACCCACGTCGATGGTCCTAAGGCCGGTATCGACGGCACGGTACATGTAAGGCAGCGCCAGCGTGGTGTAGCCGAAGGCGAGCAGCAGGTTGGTGCCCATCACGCTGCCGGTCAGCGGAAGCCAGCTTGAGGTGTTGTAAAGCCGGATATAGCCGAAGACGATGACGATGGCCGGGATCACCAGCGGCAGGAGGGTGACGAATTCGACGTAGGGCCGCGCCCAGGGCATCCTGAGCCGCACCCAGAAGGCGGTCGGCACCACGATCAGAATGCCCATGATGATGGTGACCAGGGCCATGGCGACCGAATAGCTGAAGGTTGCCTGGAACTCCGGGTCGCCGATGATCTTGGCGTAGGCGTCGAAGGAATAGACCCCGCGCCGGGCCTTGAGCGAAAACTCGGTCAGCCCGAGAAGCGGCAGCGCGAAATAACTCAGCCCGAAGAGAAGGACGATCCAGCCGGTGATGCGGGCATAAAGGCTCATTTCAGCCACCTCTCGGCGCGGATGCGGAGCCAGATGTAAAGGACATTGGCGATGGCGGTGATGACGATCATGCCGAAGGCCATGGCGTAGCCGAGGTTGGGGTTGCCAAGGACGTCACCCCGGATCTGCGCGAAAAGCTGGATCGGCACGATGTTCAGCGCCGAACCGGTCAGCGCGATGGCGGTGGCGACGGCGCCGAAGGCATTGGCGAAGAGAAGCGCGAAGGTGCCGAGGAGCGATGGGAAGAGGATCGGCAGCGCGACCATGCGCCAATACTGGGCTGAGGTCGCGCCCAGAACCTCCGCCGCCTCGCGCCATTCCTTGCGCAGACCTTCCAGCGCCGGGGTGATGATGAGGATCATCAGCGGGATCTGGAAGAAGAGGTAGGTGACGGTCAGGCCCCAGAAGCTGAGGATGCTGAAGCCGAGATCGCGTTGCAGGACAATGCCGAAGTTGTTGCGCAGAAAGACCGTGACAAGTCCCACTGGCCCGAAGGTGGCGAGGAAGGCGAAGGCCAGGGGGACGCCGGCGAAGTTTGAGGCGACGCCCGAAAAGGTCATCAGCGGTGCCTTGATCCAGTGCGGCACGGCGCCGAAAGTCACGGCGGCGGCCATGCCGAAGCCGATCAGGCAGCCGAGTGCCGCCGAAGCCACGGAAATCTTGACCGAAATCCAGTAGCTTGACGGGATGGTGCCGGTGTTGAGGTCTTTCAGGTTCTGCAGCGTGAAGGTGCCGCTGCGATCCTGAAACGCGCCGATGACGATATGGATCGTCGGCAGGATCAGGAACAGCGTGACGAAGATGATGAAGGGCAAAAGCCCCAGCCACGTCAGCGGCAGGCGCCGGTGGATCGGTGCCGAACTCATTCTGGAAGCATCCCCGTTCGTGTTCTTTTTCATTGCGAACCCCGGCCCGATGGAATCGGGCCGGGGCCGGTGTCTTCAGACCAGATTACTGGACGTTGGCGCCGACGACGGCATCCCAGCCGCCGGTGACGGCGGCCTTGTTGGCGTTGACCTCATCCAGCGTCGGAAAGTAAGCGGCCTCATAGGAGGCTGCCGGCGGCAGTTTCTCCATCGCCCCCGCGTCGAGCTTGCCCGCCGCCGACATCGCGTTGAAGCGCGCCGGGTGGCAGTAGCCCTTCAGCCAGAGGTTCTGGCCTTCGTCCGAATAGAGGTATTCCATCCAGAGCTTCGCCGCGTTCGGGTGCGGTGCATAGGCCGAGATGCCCTGCACGTAGACGCCGGCAAGGACGCCGGTCTTCGGCACGACGATCTCCACCGGCGGGTTGCCGGCAAGTTCGTCCGCCCAGGCGAGCGCATTGTAGTCCCAGGCAATGACGATCGGGGTCGCGCCCTGGGCAATGGTGCCGGCCTTGCCGATGACCGGGACGAAGTTGCCCGCCTTGTTCACCCCGGCGAAGTACTCAAGCCCGGCCTTGCCGGCGGCTTCACCCGAGGCGGCGCCCGTCGAAAGGCCTGCCGCCAGAACACCGAGAATCGCCTGGTTCGAGGCGCGCGGATCGCCGGCAAGGGCGACCTGGCCCGCATATTCCGGCTTCGCGAGGTCCGCCCAGTCGGTCGGCGTGTTGGGCACGAGGTCCTTGTTCACGATGAACGACATCACGCCGTAGTAGTCGCCGTACCAGTAGCCCTCGGCATCCTTGATGCTGTCGGGGATCTCGTCCCAGGTCGAGACCTTGTAGGGCTGGAGGAGACCCTCCTCCTTCATCGACGGGCCGAAGGCGAGGCCAACGTCCACGACGTCCGGTGCCTGCGGACCCTTGTTGTCCTTGTTGGCCTTTACGGCCTCGACCTCATCGGCCGAACCGGCGTCGGGGTTCAGCTCATTGACCTGGATTTCCGGGTACTTGGCCTTGAAGCCCTCGATCACCGCGCCGTAGCCGCACCAGCTGTGCGGCAGCGCGATGGTGGTCAGCATGCCTTCGGCCTTGGCCGCGGCTTCAAGGTCGGCCATCGCATCGGCGCGCACCATGGCGGTCGACGACAAGAGCGCCGCGACCGAGACCGCGAAAGTAAGTTTGTTTTTGTACATGCGAGATTTTCTCCCCTTGGAAGGTCTGATCCGTTGTGGACACAGGACCGCTTTACGCCCGCCGCGTAACAGAACTGCGACGCGTAAATCGTTGCCAGCTAACCCCGAATTTGTCCGGCTGGCAATGGCGATGTTACAAATCTGTTACACGATCATCGGTTGCCGACGCCAGCCATCGGCGAAGATGACGGTACTGCAACCAGCGAATGTGGAAAGCCTCTCCAACTCAGCCATAAGACGCTCCTCCCGGCCATTGGAGAGGGGAACGCCAGCCTCCGGCCAGAAGGCCGCGACGTTGAGCGCGCCCTCGGCCCGGCGCGCCCGCATGTCGATCCGGCCGATCATGCGGTCGCCCTCCATGACGGGAAAGACGTAGTAGCCATAGGTCCGCTGCGGCTCGGGGACGAAGACCTCGATCCGGTAGTAAAAGCCGAAAAGCCGCTCGGCCCGGTTGCGGTCGCGGAGTGCGGGGTCGAAGGGCGACAGGATGCGCACGCGGCCCGATGGCGCGGGCAGGGCTTCGGCTTCCGCGATGGTTCCGGGCCGGGCAAAGACGCGGCGCGCACTGCCATCGGAAAGCGTCAGGTCGATCTCCTCGATCTCACCCGCCGCAAGCGCTGCCGCGCACCAGGCCTTGGCGTCTTCGGGCCGTATCAGCGCCCAGAAGGCGGCAAGCTCACCCGAGGTGGCGAAGCCGAGACGGTCGAGTGCGGCGCCGCAGGCCCAGGCGACCAACCCCTCCTCGGAGGGTGCCGGCAGGGCGTGGGTGTCGGGCAGGACACGCTCCGTCAGGTCGTAGAATTTGGCGAAGTTGCGCCGGTGGCAGACCGAAAGCCGCCCCGTCCGCCAGAGATATTCGAGCGCGGTCTTCGACGGATGCCATTCCCACCAGCCACCCTTGCTGCGCGCCTCATCCGTGCCGACATCGCCCGTGCCGACGGCACCGCCCGCCCGGACGTGGGCCAGCACATCCTCGACCTTGTCGTGGAAGGCGCTGCCCTGCCAGTCCGACCAGCGCGCCTTCAGCCGTTCGGCATCGCGGGCGAAGCGGCGCTTCCAGTAGGGAAAGAACTCGGACGGTATGACCGCCGCGTCATGGGTCCAGTGTTCGAAGAGCGTCCGGTCGCGTTCGAGATGGGGCTTCAGGTGCTTTGGCCTGTAGCTTTGCCGCCGCGACCAGAGGATCATGTGATGGGCGCGTTCGACCGTGTTGATGCTGTCGACCTGAACGAAGCCAAGGCGGCGGATCAGGGCCAGAAGATCGTCGCCCTTGGCGGGGCCGGTCGGCGGTTCCAGAAGCGCGTGGCGGTCAAGGAACAATCGCCGCGCCGCGCTGTTGGTCAGGGTCGGGCGGGTCATTTCCCCCAGGTCCGGCCAAGCAGTGCGAACCAGTTTTCGTGGCCAAGCTTGCGCAAGAGCGCGTCGTCGTATCCATGTCCCCTGAGCGCCTCCATCATGTCCGGCAGCCCGGCGGCATCGCCGATCCCGGCTGGCACGGCGGTGCCGTCGAAATCAGACCCGAAGCCGACCCGATCCTCCCCGAGCCGCGCGATCAGGTAGTCGAGGTGGCGGAGCACAGGCTCCCAGTCGGTGATGGTCTGGTAGCGGCCATCGGGGCGCAGGAAGATGTTGCCGAAGTTCAGGCCGACCATGCCGTCGGTGTCGCGGATCACGTCAAGCTGGCGGTCGGTCAGGTTGCGGGTGAGGGGCGTCAGCGCATGGGCGTTGGAATGGGTGGCGACCAGCGGCGCGTCCGAGATGGCGGCCACGTCGTCGAAACCCTTTTCGTTCAGATGGCTGAGGTCGACCATGATCTTCAATGCGTTGCATTCGCGGATCAGCCGCTTGCCCGCCTCGGTCAGGCCCGGCCCGGTATCGGGACCGGCGGGGAAGCGGAAGGGCACGCCGTGGCCGAAGACCGTGGGCCGCGACCACACAGGCCCGAGAGAGCGAAGACCCGCCGCATGCCAGACATGCAGCGCGTCAAGGTCCGCGCCGATCGGCTCGGCGCCCTCGAAATGCAGGATCGCGGCGATCTGGCCCGCTGCCAGCGCGGCGCGGATATCGGCGACCGATCGGCAGATGGAGACCGTGCCGGTTCGTTCCATCCACATCAGATGGCCGACCATCGCGGCGGCAACGGGCTGCGCGGCCTGAAGGGGCACCATGCCGGGCAGCGGCAGGTCATAGGGCGGGGCCTTCATCGCCTCATCCGACGGTGGTTGGGCCGGGTTCGGGGGCGAGGGGATGTAGACCGCGAAGAAACCGCCGACGAGGCCGCCGGCCTTCATCCGCGGCAGGTCGAGATGGCCCTTGCCCTCGCCCGTCAGCCAGATTTCCTCGCGCCGCGCCGGGTCGTGGAGAAGACGCAGGAGGAAATCGTTATGCCCGTCGAAAACGGAAATCTTGTCGGTCACGCTTGCCTCTCCTGTCGCGGTTCGGGCCAACCCTCGCCCGATCCACGGCGAACCGCAACCCTTCGGCTTTAGGCCGCCTCAGGCCGTCGCCCGCGCGATCTCGGCAAGCTGAAGCGTGCCGGGGAAATGGCAGGCGACGGCATGGCCGTTGCCCTGCAGCACCGGAACTTCATTGGTGCAGCGGTCGACGGCGCGCGGGCAGCGGGTGCGAAAGACGCAGCCCGATGGCGGCTTCAGGGGCGAGGGCAGATCACCCGCCAGCGGGATCACCACCTTGGCGCGTTCCGCCTGCGGATCGGGGATCGGCACGGCAGACAGCAGCGCCTGCGTATAGGGATGCTGCGGCGCGCTATATAGGTCATGGCTGGAGGCAAGCTCCATCGTGCGGCCAAGGTAAAGCACCATCACCCGGTCGGAGATATGCTTCACCACGCTGAGGTCATGGGCGATGAAGATCATCGCGAGGCCAAGATCGCGCTGAAGTTCGGCCAGAAGGTTGATGACCTGCGCCTGGATCGACACGTCGAGCGCGGAAACCGGCTCGTCGCAGATGAGAAGCTTCGGTTCCACGATCAGCGCGCGGGCGATGCCGATCCTTTGGCACTGGCCGCCGGAAAACTCGTGCGGGTAGCGGTTGATCTGGTTCGGCAAGAGGCCGACGCGGTCCATCATCGCCTTGACCCGGTCCTTGACCTCGGCCGGCTTGATGCCCTTGCGATGCGTCTTCAGGGGCTCGGCAATGATCTGGCCCACCGTCATGCGCGGGTTGAGGCTCGCCAGCGGGTCCTGAAACACCATCTGGATATCGGCGCGGTACTTCAGCATCTCGCGCGATGACAGCGCCAGAAGGTCGGTCTTGCCCTGCCAGATGGCCTTGCCGGTTGCCGGCACCATCTGGATCAGCGCCCGCGCCAGCGTCGACTTGCCAGAGCCGCTTTCGCCGACGATGCCCAGCGTCTCGCCCGGCATCAGGTCGAAATTCACGCCGTTCACGGCATGGAGGAGCGTCGGTTTGGTCCAGGGCATGTCGCTTGCCCGGCGCAGATGGAAGGCGACGCGCAGGTCCCGGGCTTCGAGCAGGGGCGCGGTGGTCATGCCAATTCCTCCACCTTGCGGTTGCAGGCGCGCCAGCGGTCCGGCGCGAATTCGGTCAGGGGATCGAGATGGTCAAGGCAATCCTCGGCGCTGAAGCCGCAGCGCGGCGCGAAGGGGCAGCCTTTCGGCGCCTGCGTCATGTTGGGCGGCGATCCGGGGATGCTGCTCAGCTCATCCCCGATCTGGTCGACGCGCGGGATCGCCGCGAGAAGGCCGCGCGTATAGGGATGCGACGGCGCGGCAAAAAGCGGATCGGTCGGGCTTTTCTCCATCACCGTGCCGCCGTAGAGCACCAGCACCTCCCGGCAGAACCCGGCGACGACGCCAAGGTCATGGGTGATGAGGATCGTCGCCATGCCGAAATCGCGCTGAAGATCGGCGAGAAGGTTCATGATCTGCGCCTGCACCGTCACGTCGAGCGCGGTGGTCGGTTCATCCGCGATCAGAAGGCCGGGCCGGCAGAGGAGCGACATGGCGATCATCACCCGCTGCCGCATCCCGCCGGAAAACTCGTGCGGATAAAGCCGGGCGCGGCCCTTGGCATCGGGGATCTTCACCGCGTCAAGCATTCGCACCGATTCCGCCACCGCGTCGCGGTGGGACATGCCCCTGTGGTAGGTCAGAACCTCCGCCATCTGGTCGGAAACCCGCATGTAGGGGTTGAGCGAGGTCATCGGGTCCTGGAAGACCATGGCGATCTTCTGTGCCCGGATCGGGTTGATGACCTCACGCGGCGCGTTGAGAATGTCCTTGCCCTCGAACTTCACCGACCCGCTCGCCCTGCCGTTCTTGGCGAGAAGCCCCATCAGGGCGAAGGCGAACTGGCTCTTGCCAGAGCCGCTTTCGCCGACGATGCCCAGCGTCTCACCCTTTTCCAGCGACAGGCTGACGTTGTTGACCGCGCTGACGGTGCCGTCAGGGGTATTGAAGCGGACCGACAGGTCCCGGACTTCCAGCATCGCCATGTCAGCGGTCCTTCGGATCAAAGGCGTCGCGCAGCCCGTCGCCCACGAAGAAGAACGAAAAGAGCGTGATGACGAAGAAAAGCAGAGGATAGCCGAGCTGCCAGATGGTGCCGTAGTAGATCGTGCTCGCCCCTTCCGAGATGAGCGCGCCGAGCGAGGTCAGCGGTTCCTGAACGCCGAGGCCGAGGAAGGAGATGAAGCTTTCGAGGAGGATCATCTCGGGCACCAGAAGCGTGGCATAGACCGCGACGATGCCGAGAAGGTTCGGCACGATATGGCGCAGGATGATGGTCAGCGGGGCCACACCCGTCGCCTCAGCCGCCTCGACGAATTCCTTGTGCTTGAGGCTCAGCGTCTGGCCTCGCACGATCCGCGCCATGTTCAGCCACGAGATCATGCCGATGCCGAAGAAAAGCATGAAGAGCGACCGGCCGAACATGACCAGTAGAAGGATCACGACGAACATGAAGGGGACGGCGATCAGGATATCGACGATCCGCATCATGATCTGGTCGGTGCGGCCGCCGACATAGCCGGAGATCGCTCCGTAAAGCGTGCCGACGACAACCGCGATGAAGGCGCCGACGATGCCGACCATGAGCGAAACGCGCGTGCCCTGAAGCGTGCGCGAATAAAGGTCGCGGCCAAGGTCGTCGGTGCCGAAATAGTGGCCGTTCGATATCGACGGACCGCCAAGCTGCAGGGCCTGGCCCATGACGTTGAAGTCGATCTCCTCATTCGACCACTGGGCGATGGCGTCACCGAAAAGCGCGATGAAGCCGATCAGGATGAGGGCGATCAACCCGCCGACCGAGGCCTTGTTGCGCATGAAGCGGCGGCGTGCATCGACCCAGGGCGAACGGCCCTTGACCTCTTTGCCGGTCAGGGCGGCGGCGGGCATGGTGGAAGCTTGGTTGACCATGGATCAATACCTGATCTTCGGGTCGATCCAGGCGTAGAGGATATCGACCACGAGGTTGAAGGCGATGGTAAGCGCACCGACGAGGATGGTGATGCCAAGCATCACCGCGTAGTCGCGGTTCAGCGCGCTGTCGACGAAGCTCTTGCCGATGCCGCCGGTCGAAAAGAAGAAGTCCACCACGACCGAGCCGGTGATCATCGAGACGAAGGCCGGGCCGAGGTAGGAGAGGACCGGCAGCAGCGCAGGCTTCAGTGCGTGTTTCAGGATCACGCGGGATTCCGGCAGGCCCTTGGCGCGGGCGGTGCGGATATGGTTCGAGGTCAGCACCTCAAGCATCGAGGCGCGGGTCAGGCGCGCGATCGAGGCCATGTAGGAGGTGGCAAGCGCGATCACAGGCATCACCATGTATTGCCACTGCCCGCCCTCCCATCCGCCGCCGGGCAACCATCCGAGCCACCAGGTGAAGGTGAGGAGCAGAAGCGGCGCCATGACGAAGTTCGGCAAGACCTGCGCGCCGATGGAAATGCCGACGGCGAGGTAATCGAGCCAGGAGTTCTGGTAGATCGCCGCCGCGACACCAAGGCCGACGCCCGTAATCACCGCAACGACGAAAGAGATGGTGCCATAGGTCAGCGTGACCGGAAAGCCCTGGGCGATGATCTCGTTCACCGTGCGATCCTTGTAGATGAAGGACGGGCCGAAATCGAAATGCGCCACGATCCCCCAGATATAGGACGCGAGCTGCCGCCAGAGCGGCTGATCCAGCCCGTACTTGGCGTTGAGGTTCGCCAGCACGGCCGCGGGCACCTGACGCTCCTGCGTGAAGGGGCCGCCGGGTGCCGCATGCATCAAGAGAAACGAAACGATGATGAGAAAAAGCAGCGTCGGCACCGCGATGGCCAGGCGCTTGAGGATATAGGTGATCATGCGAAAACCCCGGACAAAAAGGGGAAGGCGCGCCGCGGTCAGGCGGCGCGCCCCAAGGCCAGTCGCTTATTGGGCGACGCGGTACATGTCCTTGACGTACCAGTTCTGCATCAGGTTTTCCTGACCCATGCCGCGCATGTCCGGCTTGATCATCTCAACCTTGGTGTACTGGTAGATCGGTGCCATCGGCATATTCTTGGCCAGGATCTGTTCCGCCTGCGTGTACATCGGATTCGGGTCCGCGGCGGTCTTCGATTCCTTCATCAGCTTGTCGTATTCCTCGCTGAAGAACTTGCCGTTGTTGTGGCCGGAGTAGCTGGTGAAGAGGTCCAGATAGGTCGAAGCTTCGTTGTAGTCGCCGCACCAGGCGTAGCGGGCCACTTCGAAGTCCTGGTTCTGCATCTTGTCGGTATGGACCTTCCACTCCATGTTGTTGAGCGTCAGGTCGACGCCGATGCCTTTCCAGAACTGCTGCACCGCGATGGCGATCTTCTTGTGATCTTCCGAGGTGTTGTAGTTCAGCGTCAGCTTCAAGGGGTTGTCCGGCCCGAAGCCCGCCTCGACCAGAAGCTCCTTCGCCTTGGCAAGACGCTCTTCCTGAGTCCACTTCGCGTAGTCGATCTCGGGCATGGCAAAGCCCTCGGTCGCGGCATGGGTCCAGTTGTAGGACGGTGCCTGACCACCCTGAAGGATCTTCTCGACGACGATGTCGCGGTCGATCGCATAGGACAGCGCCTTGCGCACGCGGATGTCCTTTAGCGCCGCCGGGCCCTTTGCCTCATCCATGTTGAACATGTAGATGTAGGAACAGGACTGCGGCACCGAAGTCGCCTGATCCGGATACTGTTCCTTCAGCGTCGGATACTGGCCCGCCGGAATGTCGACGCGGTCCAGCTCGCCCGAGAGATAGCGGGTAAGTGCTGCGTTCACGTCGTTGATGGTCAGCGCGGTGATCTTCTGGATGACCGTATTCTCGTTGTCCCAGTAGTTCGGGTTCGGCTCCATCACCACCTTTTCGCCAAGGATATGTTCCTTCAGCACATAGGCGCCGTTGCCGACGAGCGTGCCGGCCTCGGTCCACTTGTCGCCGTTTGCCTCAAGCGCCTTCTGGTTGACCGGGAAGGTCGAGGCATGGGTCAGCATCTTCGGAAAGTAGGGCAGCGGCGCTTCGATTGTCACTTCAAGCGTGAGATCGTCGATTGCCTTTACGCCAAGCTGGTCCGGCGGAACCTCGCCGGCGATGACCGCGGCGGAGTTCTTGACCTGCATCAGTTCCATGTACCAGGCGTATTCGGAGGCGGTTTTCGGGTCGGCGAGGCGGCGCCAGGAATAGACGAAGTCGTTGGCCGTCACCGGATCGCCGTTCGACCACTTGGCATTGTCGCGGAGTTTGAAAGTGTAAACGGTCTTGTCTTCGGAAAGGTCAAAGCCGGTCGCGACGCCGGGCACCAGCGCGCCCTTCTGGTCTTCGTTGTAAAGTCCCTCGAAGAGCGAGCGGAGCACGCCCGAACCTTCGACGTCGGTGTTGATCTGCGGGTCCATCGACTTGATCGCGTCGAGAAGCCAGTAGGTGTAGTTCTGGTTTTCGGCCAGCTTGTCACCCTCGGCGACGGTTGCCGCCACCGATGGAAGCGCCAGGCCGAGGCTCAGAGCGGTGGAAAGAAGCAGCTTGTTCATGGTCATCTGCAATACCCCTGTCTTGGTTTGTATTGATTGTTTGTCCGCCGAACTCGGGCGGAAACTGGCTAGAGCCTAGTCGGCTTGCGCACGCAAGCAAGCCAAATGCGCTACGCTGTATCGCCAACTTTCCGTCAACCTGCCGGCGAAACGAGGCAATCTGCCGGGGCCGGACGGTTTTCCCTGGGTCAACCGCGCGCGCCCGAACATCCCCTCCGGCAGCGCCGTCAGGAAAGACGCCGTGGCACGCAGCCACCAGGCCTGGCAGGCGTTCAATGCGCCATCAGGACCGTGATCTCGGCCATTTCAAGCATGTTGCGCGTGGTGCCGCCAAGGATCGCCTCGCGGAAGCGCGAATGGCCATAGGCGCCCATCACGATCAGGTCGGCGTCAAGGTCGCGGGCATGGCGCGACAGAACCTCCGAGGTCTTGGGCAGGGTCCTGGCAAGGACCGAGACCTCGGCGTGGATGCCATGGCGCGACAGAAGTTGCGACAGCATGCCGCCGGGATCGGAGCGCTCCGGCCCATGCGTCGGCGGGTCGATGATGGTGATGTTCACAGCCGACGCAGCCTTCAGGACCGGCAGCGCCGCCTTTGCCGCGCGCAGGGATTCGTCGCTCTGGTTCCAGGCCACGACCACCCGCTTGCCGAACTTTGCATCCTGCGCCTTGCCGGGCAGGACAAGGACCGGCGCGCTGCCCTCGAAAAGAGCGGCCTCAAGAATCGCCTCGCTGGAATAGCTGCGCCCCTGACCGTATGGCTTGTCGAGAATGACGAGGTCGGCGAACCGCGCCATCATTCCGACCGGCCCGGAAAGCGCCCCCACCTGCGCCACGGCGGAATCGACCGCCCAGCGGATGTCTTCGCTCGCAAGACGTTCGCGAACCGCCTTCTCGGCCCGGGCGACATCGTCCTTGGCCTGATTATACGCCTCCTGCGTCAGGATCGCGGTCGCCCCGGCGTAGTAATAGCCGGTCTGGGTCTGATCGACGCCGACGCACAACACGTCAAGGTGGGCATCCTCGCGCCGGGCCAGATCGACGGCAACGTCAAGCTGGTGCGTCGAGTCTTCGGCGTCGGTGGTGATGGTCAGCATGGACTTGAAGGCCATGGGAATCTCCTTTCCAAGGTGATTGCTGCAAGCATCTCAGCGCCGGCATCGGATCGCCTTGATACGGATCAAGTGCTGCGACCGCACGACTTGACCCAGATCAAGGCGGCGGGACCGCCCGGCGTTCACAACGCCGTGTATCGGAGGCCGTCCGAAGCTGGGGATTCGGCTGTCTTCAGAAGACGAGGGAACGCGGACATGTCTGACTATATCAAACTGGTGGTGCTTGGCGCCATCGCGGTGATGGCCGCGATTGCCGCCAACTATGCGCATGACCTTGCTTACATGGTGAACGCGCTGACGGTGATGCTCGCCGCCGCGGTTACGTTCATCTGGGTGCTGAGAAGGACCGGGAACGACCAGCCCGCTCTCGATCCCCATCCCGAACTGAGCTACAACGACGGCGTCGTCCGGGCCGGCGCCATCGCCACGGTGCTCTGGGGCCTCGTCGGCTTTCTCGTCGGCGTAACTATCGCCTTCCAGCTCGCGTTCCCGAGCCTGAACTTCTCGGAACTGACGCAGGGCTACCTGAATTTCGGCAAGCTCCGGCCGCTGCATACTTCGGCGGTAATCTTCGCCTTCGGCGGCAACGCCCTTATCATGTCGTCGTTCTATGTCGTCCAGCGCACCTCGGCCGCCCGCCTATGGGGCGGCAACCTCGCCTGGTTCGTCTTCTGGGGTTATCAGCTTTTCATCGTCCTCGCCGCGTCGGGCTATATCCTCGGCGCCACCCAGTCCAAGGAGTATGCAGAGCCGGAATGGTACGTCGACTGGTGGCTGACCATCGTCTGGCTCGCCTACCTCGCCGTCTTCCTCGGCACGATCCTGAAGCGGAAAGAGCCGCATATCTACGTCGCGAACTGGTTCTACCTCAGCTTCATCGTGACCATCGCGATGCTGCATGTGGTGAACAACCTCTCGGTGCCGGTGTCGATGTTCGGGTCGAAATCCGTCCAGGTCTTCGCAGGTGTGCAGGATGCCATGACCCAGTGGTGGTACGGCCATAATGCCGTCGGCTTCTTCCTGACGGCGGGCTTTCTCGGCATGATGTACTACTTCGTGCCGAAACAGGCCGAACGCCCGGTCTATTCCTACAAGCTCTCGATCATCCACTTCTGGGCGCTGATCTTCCTTTATATCTGGGCCGGTCCGCACCACCTGCACTACACGGCACTTCCCGACTGGGCCGCGACGCTTGGAATGGTCTTCTCGATCATCCTCTGGATGCCATCCTGGGGTGGCATGATCAACGGCCTGATGACGCTGTCGGGCGCCTGGGACAAGCTTCGCACCGATCCGGTGATCCGGATGATGGTGGTCTCCATCGGGTTCTACGGCATGGCGACCTTCGAAGGCCCGATGATGTCGATCAAGGCGGTGAACTCGCTTTCGCACTATACCGACTGGACCATCGGCCACGTCCATTCCGGCGCCCTTGGCTGGAACGGCATGATCACCTTCGGCGTCCTCTACTTCCTGGTGCCTAGGCTCTGGAACCGTGAGCGGCTCTATTCGCTGACGCTCGTCTCCTGGCACTTCTGGCTCGCCACCATCGGCATCGTTCTCTACGCCGCCTCGATGTGGGTGACCGGGATCATGGAAGGCCTGATGTGGCGCGAGGTTGATGCGCAAGGCTTCCTCGTGAACGCCTTCGCAGACAGCGTCGCCGCGAAGTTCCCGATGAACGTGGTGCGCGCGTCTGGCGGGGTTCTTTACCTCACCGGGGCTCTCATCATGGCCTACAACCTCTGGGCCACCGTCGCGAAGCAGCCGGCCAATGCCGCCGCTTCCGACGCTGTCCCTGCAGAATAAGGAGCTTGGGCCATGGGCATTCTTGACAAGCACAAGTTCATCGAGACCAACGCGACAGCGCTTCTCGTCGGCTCGTTCCTCGTGGTGACGATCGGCGGCATCGTGGAGATCGCACCGCTCTTTTATCTCGAGAACACCATCGAGAAGGTCGAAGGGGTGCGGCCCTATACGCCGCTCGAACTGACCGGGCGCGATATCTACGTCCGCGAGGGTTGCTATACCTGCCACAGCCAGATGATCCGCCCGATGCGGGATGAGGTGGAACGTTACGGCCATTACTCGCTGGCGGCGGAATCGATGTATGACCATCCGTTCCAGTGGGGCTCGAAGCGGACGGGGCCTGACCTTGCCCGCGTCGGTGGCCGCTATTCGAACGAATGGCACGTCGATCACCTGACCGACCCGCAATCGGTGGTGCCGGAGTCGATCATGCCCAAGTACGGTTTCCTCAAGGACCGGATGATCGCGCCGACCCGCATCGCCGACCGGCTTTCGACTGATGCGTTGGTGGGGGTTCCCTATACCTCCGAGATGATCGAACAGGCGAAGGCCGATTTCACCGCGCAGGCCGACCCGGATGCCGACAGCGAGGGGCTTCTCGAACGCTATCCCCGTGCCAATGTCGGCAACTTCGACGGGCAGGCCGGGATTTCCGAAATGGATGCGCTTGTGGCCTACCTGCAGGTCCTCGGCACGATGGTCGACTTCTCGACCTTCCAGCCGGACGCGAGCCGATAGGAGGGGGATATGGAGCTTTACAGCCTCTTGAGGGAATTCGCCGACAGCTGGGCGCTTCTGGCGCTGCTTCTCGTCTTTCTTGGTGTCGTCGTCTGGGCCTTCCGGCCCGGTTCGCGGCAGATCCATGACGATGCGGCCAGTGTCCCCTTCCGGAACGAGAAAAGACCCGCCAGCGGCAGCCCCAGGGCCGAGAGGGCGCAGGAGACGTTGAAATGAGCAAGCGACCCGTCACCAAGAAGCCCGATCCCGAAACCACCGGCCACAATTGGGACGGCATCGAGGAATTCAACAACCCCCTGCCGCGCTGGTGGCTCTGGACCTTCTACGCGACGATCATCTGGGGCATCGCCTATACGATCGCCTATCCGGCCTGGCCCCTCATCACCGGCGCGACGCCGGGTGTGCTGGCGTCGAGCACGCGCGCCGATGTCGCCGCCGAGATCAAGCGCTACGAGGATGCCAATGCGCCGATCGAGGCCAAGCTTGCGGCGGCCGACCTGACGGCCATCGCCTCGGACCCTGAACTTGCCAACTACACCGCCAATGCGGGTGGCGCGGTCTTCCGTACCTGGTGCGCGCAGTGCCATGGCTCCGGTGCGGCCGGGGCGAAGGGTTATCCGAACCTTCTGGACAACGACTGGCTCTGGGGTGGCACGATCGAGGAAATCCACACGACCGTCGCGCACGGCATCCGCAACACCACCGACGCCGATGCCCGCTATTCCGAGATGCCGAAGTTTGGTGCCGACGAGCTTCTGGAAAAGGAGCAGATCGACGAGGTCGTGCAATATGTCCTGCAGATCTCCGGTCAGGATCATGATGCGGCCCTCGCCGAAGCCGGCGCCACGGTCTTCGCCGACAACTGCGCCGCCTGCCATGCCGAGGACGGCACCGGCGACCGGGCGCAGGGCGCGCCGAACCTGACCGATGCGATCTGGCTTTACGGCGGCGATCAGGTGGCCCTTACCGACACCGTCACCAATGCCCGCTTCGGCGTGATGCCTTCCTGGCAGGGCCGGCTGAGCGAGGCCGACATCCGCGCCGTGGCCGCCTGGGTCCACAGCCGTGGTGGCGGCGAATGATCTGAAGAATTCGGAGGGGCGGTTACGCCCCTCCGGGTAGAGGCATCGGCACCCCGTCCTGTTCGCGCGTTTCCTGGGGGTGCCGATGCCGTCTAACCTACCACAGTCCGTGCCGGTTCCACGCGCCGCTCACCCCATGGTGGCGGTGCCGCCGCGTTCAAGGATGCGGCGGTCGTCGACCCGGTTGATCCAGACTGCCAGCGCCACCCAGGACAGGATGTAAAGGGCGCCGATCCCCAGCACCAGTTCGCCCGGCAGCAGGGGGCCGACATCTGCGCGCCGGATGAATGTTTCGAGATCGGGCACCGCCGTCGGATGGACGATGAGCTTGCCGACATAGGCGGCCGTCTGGATGAGCAGGATCCAGAGATAGTTGCCTCTGACCCGCCGGGCGACCGAGGCGAGGTAGGTCACATGATAGGTTGGATGATCGTAATCCGCCGCGAGGATCGTCGCCCAGTTCTCCTCGGTATGCAGGTCGCCATCCCGGAGCATCGGCACGAAGAAGTGCTTCTCAAGCCAGCGCGACCGGGCGCGCCAGACGCTGAAATAGCGGTAGCGCCGGGCCTCGAGCGCGAGGAAGAGAAGGATCAGGATGCCGACGAGGAGAAGCGGCAGCGGCGAGGCCTCGGGCGAGGAATAGGTGATCGAGAGCGCCACCCCCAGCGTCACCACCGACCAGTTCGTCGTCGTGTCGAGCCGGGTTCGCCAGATGGTGGAACGGTAGACCTCGCCCCGGTAAAGGTGTGCGAGCGCGCCGATCTCCGCCGCTGAGAATTCGCTCGCTTCGCCCGGCTTGCGTTTTTCCGACATGCCCGCTCCTCCCGGCAGACCACGACCGCCGCAGCCGCCCCCGTCTTCATCTGCTGCCGCGTCGGCGCAGCGGGCAAGGGATTTCTGCGGCAATCACAAAGGCAGCCGCCATGGCTCATGCCCCTTTTTCGGTCGGAGTCACGCTGAGAATCGCTGCTGTTGCATCCGGCGGCCACCCCTGACTTGATCTGCGTCAATGTCCGTTTGCCGTCAGAGGGCCATAACGACAGGGCGAACAGGACGATTGGAGACTGCCCCGTGGATGCCTCAGGCCCCCCCGAGCCACAGCTCTATGCTGCGCATGAGCCTATTTTTCCGCGCCGCGTCAAAGGAACATTCCGCAACCTGAAGTGGGTGATCATGGCGATCACCCTTGGCATCTATTACATCACGCCGTGGATTCGCTGGGATCGCGGGCCGGGGATGCCCGATCAGGCGGTGCTGGTGGACCTTGGCGATCGGCGCTTCTTCTTCTTCATGATCGAGATATGGCCGCACGAGTTCTATTTCGTCGCCGGTCTTCTGATCATGGCGGGCTTGGGGCTTTTCCTCTTCACCTCGGCACTGGGCCGGGTCTGGTGCGGCTATGCCTGCCCGCAAACGGTCTGGACCGACCTCTACATCCTTGTCGAACGCTGGATCGAGGGCGACCGCAATGCCCGCGTCCGGCTCTGGAACGAACGCTGGTCCTTGCGCAAGGCGCGGCTGCGTCTGGTCAAGTGGACGGTCTGGCTTCTGATCGGCCTCGCCACCGGCGGGGCCTGGATCTTTTACTTCACCGACGCGCCGACGCTTCTCTCTGACCTTGTCCACGGCACGGCGCATCCGGTCGCCTATATCACCATGGCCTTCCTGACGCTGACCACCTTCTTCTTCGGCGGCTTCGCGCGGGAACAGATCTGCATCTACGCCTGCCCCTGGCCGCGCATCCAGGCCGCGATGATGGACGAGGATACGCTGACCGTCGCCTACCGCGAATGGCGGGGCGAGCCGCGCGGCAAGCTCGCGAAGGACGAGCCGACGAAATCCGACGGCGGCGACAAGGGCGACTGCATCGACTGCATGGCCTGCGTCAACGTCTGCCCGATGGGGATCGACATCCGCAACGGCCAGCAGATGGAATGCATCACCTGCGCGCTCTGCATCGACGCCTGCGACGATGTGATGGACAGGATCGGCAAGCCTCGCGGGTTGATCGACTACATGGCGCTGAAGGACGAGGCGGCCGAGCGCGCCGGCGCGAAGCCCAAGCCCCTGATGAAGCATGTTCTGAGGCCGCGCACGCTGCTTTACTTCACCCTCTGGGCCGGATTCGGCCTTGGCATGGTCGTCGCCCTTTTCCTGCGCTCGCCCGTCGATCTCAACGTCTCGCCGATCCGCAACCCGGTCTATGTGCTTCTCGCCGACGGCTCGATCCGCAACACCTACGAGGTGCGCATCCGCAACAAACAGCCGGGCGCGCGCAGCTTTGAACTGACTGCCACCGTGCCCGGCCCCGATGGCAATCCGGTCGCGCTGCCCTTGACGCTTGAGAATGTCGTCGGCACCGTTGTCGACGCGGCCGCCGACGAAACCCTGACCCAGCGGGTCTATGTCACCGCGCCGCCGGACAGCCCGCTTGCCGCCGGCGCCCTGACCGACATCACGATCTGGCTCCAGGACGTGAACGGGGCAGACCGCGCCAGCAAGGGCACCGTCTTCACCGGGAAGGAAGGCTGAGATGGCAAGGGAACTGACTGGCGGCAAGGTCCTCGCGATCACCGTTTCCGCTTTCGCGGTCATCATCGGCGTCAACGTGGTGCTGGCGGTCATGGCCGTCAGCACCTTCCCCGGACTTGAGGTGAAGAATTCCTACGTTGCCTCGCAGGTTTTCGACGCCGAGCGGAAGGCACAGCAGGCGCTCGGCTGGACGCTGACCGAAAGCCACGAAGGCGGGGAACTGCGTCTGGCCTTCCGCGACCGTGACGGGCTGCCGGTCGAAGTTGACCGCCTTTCGGCGGTTGTCGGGCGCGCGACCCAGGCGACCGAGGATATCCGGCCCGATTTCGTGTACCGGAACGGCGACTATGTGGCACAGGTGCCGCTCGCTCCCGGCAAGTGGATGATCCTTCTCGAGGCCTTCGCGAAGGATGGCACCCGCTTCCACCAGCGGCTTGATCTCTTCGTGGCGGGCTGATGTCCACGCTTGCGACAAACATCTCGGCCTGTCCGGCCTGCGTCGCGGCCCCGGTGGCCGAAACCATCGCGGCACGGCGGGCGGAGCGCGAGGCGGGGATCGTCCTGTCGCTGCCGACGGCCCATTGCGCCGCCTGCATCTCTGACGTCGAACGGGCACTGAACACGGTGCCGGGCGTCCGTTCGGCGCGGGTGAACCTCACGCAAAAGCGGGTCTCGGTCGCGGCGCTGCCCTCGGTCGGCGCGGAGGAACTGGTCGCCCGCCTCGCCGCCATCGGCTATCCGGCGCATGAACTTGATCCCGGCCTTCTTTCCACGACTGCAACCGACCGGCAGGGCCGCGATCTCCTGATGCGGCTCGGCGTGGCGGGCTTTTCCATGATGAACATCATGCTTCTGTCCTTCGCCGTCTGGTCGGGGGCAGAGGCCGCGACGCGCGATCTTTTCCACTGGATTTCGGCGGCCATCGCGCTGCCGACCCTCGCATTTTCCGGCCAGCCCTTCTTCAAATCCGCCTGGGCTTCGATCAGGGCGCGGCGGCTTGGCATGGATGTGCCGATCTCGCTGGCGCTGATCCTGTCCTCGGCGATCTCGCTGTTCGAGACGTTCGAGGGCGGCGAGCATGCCTATTTCGACGCCGCTGTGTCCTTGTGCTTCTTCCTTCTGGCCGGGCGCTATCTCGACTACCGCAGCCGCGCCGCCGCGCGTTCGGCAGCGGAAGAATTGGCCGCGCTGGAAGTGCCGCGCGCCACCCGCCTTGGCCCTGAAGGCGAGGCGATCGTCCCCATCGTCGACCTCGCGCCGGGCGACCTCGTGCTGGTGCGTCCCGGCGGGCGGATGCCGGTCGATGGCGTGGTCACGGAGGGGGCCTCCGAGATCGACCGTTCGCTCCTGACCGGGGAGACATTGCCGCTTTATGCCGGGCCGGGGAGCGTGGTCAGCGCCGGCGAGGTGAACCTGACCGGCCCCCTGACGCTGCGGGTCACGGCGGCGGGGCGCGACTCCTCGCTCCACCGCATGGCCGAACTTGTCGCCGTCGCCGAGACTGCGCGCACGCGCTACACCTCGCTCGCCGACCGGATGGCGCGGGGCTATTCGCCTTCGGTCCATATCCTCGCGCTGTCGTCGTTCCTTGTCTGGCTCTATCTCACCGGCGACCTCAGGCTCGCCGTCAATATCGCCGCCGCGGTTCTCATCATCACCTGCCCCTGCGCGCTGGCGCTGGCCGTGCCGGCGGTCGTCACCTCCGCTTCGGGAAAGCTCTTCCGCAAGGGCTTCCTCGTCAAGGACGGCACCGCGCTCGAACGGCTGGCCGAGGTTGATACGGTCGTCTTCGACAAGACCGGCACGCTGACGCTTGGCGCGCCGGCACCGCTTGGCCTTGACGGGCATCACGCGCGTGATCTGGCGGTTGCCGCAGGACTTGCCGCCGCTTCGGGCCATCCCTTGTCGCGGGCGCTTTCAGTTGCGCTGAGGGACATGGCGATTGCCCCGGCGACCATCGAGGACCTGCGCGAAGTGCCAGGCTACGGTGTCGAGGGGCGCTGGCAGGGCAGCCTTGTGCGGCTTGGCCGCGCCGAGTGGCTTGGCGCCAAGCTTGTCGAGGAAACCGCGACCTTCCTCAGGATCGGTGCTGCCGACCCGATTGCCTTCCGCTTCAGCGACAGCCCACGCATCGGCGCGGCGGCTGCGGTCGCCGCGCTGCAACAGGCTGGAAAGCGCGTGCTCCTGATCTCCGGCGATGCCGAGGCGCCGGTGGCGCGCCTTGCCGCCGAACTGGGCCTGACTGAATGGCAGGCGCAGGCCCTGCCGCAGGAAAAGGCTGCCAAGGTCACGGCGATGCAGGCGGAAGGCCGCAAGGTGCTGATGGTCGGCGACGGCCTGAACGACACTGCGGCCCTGGCCTCCGCCCATGTCTCGATCTCGCCGGCCTCGGCCCTCGATGCTGCCCGCGTCGCTTCCGACATCGTGCTTCTGGGGCAAGACCTTTCGCCTTTGCCCGATGCGCTCAGGATCGCGGTGCAGGCGCGGCGGCGGATCAAGCAGAACTTCGCCCTGTCGCTCGCCTATAACGCCGTCGCGGTGCCGGTGGCGCTCGTGGGCCTCGCCACACCCTTGATCGCGGCGCTGGCCATGTCGACTTCATCAGTGACGGTTTCACTCAACGCCCTCAGGCTGAAATAGGGGAGGGGCGCCATGGAGATGCTCGTCTACCTGATCCCGATCTCGCTCATCCTGGGCGGGATCGGTCTTGCCGCCTTCATCTGGTCGCTCAGGAACAACCAGTATGACGACCCCGATGGCGACGGGCAGCGCATTCTCAGGAAGGACTGGGACGACCGGCCGAAGCCGTGACCGGCCTTATGGCCCGACTACGGCGCATTCGGTCTGACGCGCCGCCAGCCTGCGGCAGGCAAGCTCGGCCATCTCCTCGGTCATGCCGACGAAGTTCGCGTCGAACCCGCCTTTGCGCGGCACTACCTTGCGCAGCGACTCGTCAAGCGTGTTCATCTCGATCAGCGCGGTCTGCAGAAGCATCCGCTCGGCCGCATAGCGCGAGTTGAAGTTGCCGACATTGATCGCCCATTGCCGCCCGCCCGAGGTCGAAACCCGGGTGACGACTTCCAGCGGCGCTTCCGGCGCCGGTTCAGTGGCGGGCGCTGCGGCGAGCACGACCTCAACCGGGCGCGCGCGCGGGGCAGGGGTCTGGCCTGCTTCGGGCGCGGCGATGACGACGGTTTCTTCGGCTGCGGGCGCCACTTTGGCGGCGTCAATTGCGCTCGCGTCGGTCTGGTCGGCGCTCGGTTCGCTCACGGCTTCGGGCAGCGGTGCCGAAGCGACGACGATCGGGTCCGAGGCGGCGGGCGCTTCGTCGGCAAGCGGCGAGGGCTTCGGCGCGACAGCGGCAAAGGCGACGGCAGTGCCCTCCGGCACCTCTGCGAGTTCAGCCGCCGCACCCTGCAAGCCGAGCGTTTCGGGCTGCGGGGCGGTGGATTGCGTGAAGACCGGGCCGGTTTCGGGCAGCGGCGCCGCCTCGGCCACGGTGATGGCTTCGGCGGCAGGTGCCTCGGCGGTGTTTTCGGCGACGGCGACCGCTTCCGGTTCTTCGGTGGTCTCCTCCGCGAGCGCCGGTTCGGGAGTAGTCCCCAGCGTTTCCTGTGCCTCGGCCAAGGCGGCGGCGATATCGTCCTGCATCGAGGCGAGGAGCATGTCGTCCACCTCCTCGGCGGGTTCCGCTGCGGGTTCTTCGGCGGGCTTGGCGCCCGGCAGCGGTCGCATGCGCGGGCGCAGGCTCTTTTCGACAGCGACGTTAATCCGCAGTGTCTTGCCCGCAGCAACGCCGCTGGCGAGCGCCGCCGCAACGGCGCCGTCGCTGTCGAAGGCCGGATCGTCCGAGGTCACGTCGGCCGCCGGGCCTGCATCCGCCAGAAGATCTTCGGGCTCGGGCGCGACATAGGCGGGCCGCGCCGGCTTTTGCACGGTCGCGCGGTTCGGCGACTTGCCGAAGCCCATGTCGAGAAGTTGCACCATCCGCGCGTTGCGCTGGGCGGTCGACTGGCCACCGAAGAGCGAGGCCACGATGCGCTTGTTGCCGCGCTGCGCCGAAGCGACAAGGTTGAAGCCTGCCGCCACGGTGTAGCCGGTCTTGATGCCGTCTGCGCCCTCGTAGGAATCAAGGAACCGGCGGTTGGTGGAGTTCACCTGCGCGATCCCGGCATCGGCAGAGCGGCGGGAGAAGATGTTGTAATACTGGGGGTAGTCGTAGAAGAGATGCCGCCCGAGCACCGCCATGTCGCGCGCCGTGGACAGGTGCCCCTTGGCGGTCAGGCCGTTGGCATTGGCAAAGGTCGAACGGGTCATGCCAAGCGCCCTCGCGGTACGGGTCATGCGCTTGGCAAAGGCGGGTTCGGACCCTTCGATGGCCTCGCCGATGGCGGTCGCGGCGTCGTTGGCCGACTTGATCGCCGCGGCGCGGATCAGGTAGCGGAGCGCGATGGTCTGACCGGCCCGCAGCCCCAGCTTGGACGGCGGCTGTGACGCCGCGTGGCGGGAGATCGTCACCCGGCTGTCGAGCGAGATCTCGCCACGCTCGATCGCCTCGAAAGCGATGTAGAGCGTCATCATCTTGGTGAGCGAGGCGGGATGAAGCTTGGTGTCGGCATTCTCGGACCGCAGCACCTCGCCGGTGCGCATGTCCATCACGAGGTCGGCATAGGGTGCCGAAAGCGCCACTACGGGCGCCAGAAGCAGCATTGCTATCACTGCCAGACACGTGCCAATGCGAAAAGCGCACTGCCCCGGACAAGTCAAAACCTGTCTCACCTTGTTCCTGCCTCTTTACCCCGATCTTTGCGCCGGGGCCTGCTGATTTGCCGGAACGATAGCACAGCGGCTCCGGGACGAAAACCGCCTGATTTGAAAACAGTTAGACCGTGTTCTTACAGCAAGGATGGGGTGTGTTGCGCTACATCTTGTGGTGGTGCTGGCGCCCTCCCACAACACTCGCCTTACCCTTCCGCCTCGATTGCCCCGATCAGCCCCGGCAGCGCGCCAAGATCATTGATCGTACGGAAACGCGGTTCGGCCTCAGGCGCGGTTTCGTGCTCAAGCGCCCAGGTCAGGTCATGCGGTACATGGATGCCCCAGCCGCCGAGCGCCAGAATTGGCAGCACATCGGATTTCAAGGAGTTGCCGACCATCATCGCCGCGTCCGGTGCCACGCCGAGGCGGCGGAAGATGCCGGCATAGACCGGCGCGGTCTTGTCCGAGACGATCTCCACCGCGTCGAAGATCTCGCCAAGACCCGATTGGGCGACCTTGCGCTCTTGATCAAGAAGATCGCCCTTGGTGATAACGAAAAGCCGGTGGCGGCCCTTCAGCGCCTCGACGGTTTCGCGGGCATGGGGCAGAAGCTCGATCGGATGGGCCAGCATCTCGCGCCCCGCCGCGACAAGTTCGCCGATGACATGGCCGGGCACGCGGTTTTCCGTCACCTCCAGCGCGGTCTCGATCATCGAGAGGGTGAAGCCCTTGATGCCGTAGCCATAGCGCCCGATATTCCGCCGCTCGGCCGCAAGTAGCCGCTCTTCCAGATGATCGCGCCCGGCGTAGTCGGCCAGAAGGCCGGTAAAATGGTCATGCGTCAGGCGAAAGAAACGCTCGTTGTGCCAGAGCGTATCGTCGGCATCGAAGGCGATGGCTGAAAGCGCGGGCATGTCCGCTCCGGTCCGGGTGACAGTCGGTAGAGCTTCGCGTGCCGGAAGGCCTGGATCAAGCCTCCGCAAGGCAACCCTTTTCTCATGCGTGTTTGCGCCTATATTGTGGGTCCAGTCCGAATGCCCGCGAATCCCCTGCCGATGACCATGGAGTGCCTCGACTTGCCCTTGCTGCCGCTGACCATGACGGACCGCAAAGACGGCAATGACCCTGACGCCTCGGTCTTGACCAAGACGCGCACCAAGACCCAGCGCCCGCCGCTCTACAAGGTGCTTCTGCTGAACGACGATTACACGCCGATGGAATTCGTCGTGCATATCCTGGAACGCTTCTTCGGCATGACCCATGCGCAGGCGTTCGAGGTCATGCTTACCGTCCACAAGAAGGGCCTCGCGGTGGTCGGCGTCTTTTCCTTCGAGGTGGCGGAAACTAAGGTGGCGCAGGTGATGGACTTCGCGCGCCGCCACCAGCATCCGCTGCAATGCACCATGGAAAAGGAATAGGGCCCAAGGGCCCCCGCCATGTCCGCGTCCCGCCTGACCCTTGCGCTTGACGGCGCCCTGCCTGCTTCGGGTGATATCCTCGTCATCGGGGCGCGGTCGGGCGATGATCTTTCGGTGCTGCCGCGCGAAAGGGTGCGGATCGTGCAGGGCTTCCGCCCCGATCACGACGCCTGGGAGGCGCGCGGCTATCGCACCACGCCGGACTTCGCGGGCCTGGCCGAAGCGACTGCGGCGGTGGTTTTCCTTCCCCGCGCCCGTGGCGCCGCCCGTGATGCGGTGGCAATGGCCGCCGCCCATGTCGTGCCGGGAGGGCCGGTCTGGATCGACGGCCAGAAGACCGACGGTATCGACACCATGCTGAAGGACATTCGCGCGCGGGCGCCGGTGTCGCCACCCATCGCCAAGGCGCATGGCAAGACTTTCGGCTTCGACCGGCCTGACTGCGAAGTCTTCGCCGACTGGCGGGCCACCGATCTTTCCCCCGCGCCGGGTTTCGTCACCCGTGCCGGCGTCTTTTCCGCCGAGGCGGTCGATCGCGGCTCCGCGCTCCTCGTCGCGACCTTGCCGGCGCGGCTCGGGCGCAGGGTTGCTGACTTCGGTGCAGGGTGGGGCTGGCTTTCGGCTGCGATCCTTGCGCGCAGCGAGATCGAGGTGCTTGACCTTGTCGAGGCCGATCATCTCGCCCTTGCCTGTGCGCGCCGCAACGTCACCGATCCGCGCGCCGCTTTCCACTGGGCCGACGCCACCCGCTTTCGCCCGGCGGCCCTTTACGATGCCATCGTGACCAACCCGCCCTTCCACACCGGCCGCGCCGCCGAACCGGCGCTTGGCCTTGCTTTCATCACCGCTGCCGCCGACCGGCTTCACCCTTCCGCTACGCTCTGGCTTGTCGCCAACCGCCATTTGCCATACGAAACGGCTTTGTCGCAGCGCTTCCGCGAGGTTGAGGAGGTTGGCGGCGACAACGGGTTCAAGGTTCTGCGTGCCGCGCGCGTATCGCGCCGCCTCGGCTGAGAGGCTGAAAATCCACCAACCTGCCCCCATGGGCAGCTTCGGAGATGTATCCCCCATGTCGCTTTCCATCGCCGGCAAGACGGCCATCATCACCGGGGCCGCAAGCGGGATCGGTCTCGCCATCGCCCACCATTTCATGGATCGCGGCGCGAAGGTCATGCTTGCGGATGCCGATGAGGAGCTGCTGGCCGAAGAGATGAAGGTGCTTGGCGGCGACGAAAGCTCGCTCCGGGCCTTCAACTGCGACCTTTGCCAGAAGCTCGCCGTGGCCAACCTCCTGTCGGCGACGGTGGATGCCTTTGACCGCATCGACATCCTCGTCAACGCCAGCCGCAACTTCATGTTGACCGATCCCCTGAGCCATGAGGACCAGAGCGTCGAGACCCTGCTGAAACAGAACCTCATGGTGTCGCTGCGCCTGTCGCAGACTGCGGCGAAGCGGATGATCGCCCAGGCAGAGCGTGACGGGAACGAGGATGGCCCGGTCGGGGCGATCATCAACATCTCGCCCCTGGCCGCCCAGCGCAGTCAGCCGGAGCTTCTGGCCTATTCGGTCGCGGGGGCTGCGCTTGAACAGGCGACACGCTCGCTTGCGCTGGCGCTGGCGCCGGAGCGTATCCGCGTCAACGGCATTGCCGTCGGCAGCGTGCTGACGTCGAGCCTTTATGCGACGCTGAAGGAAAACCCCGACTGGCGCGACGAGATCATCGCGCGGACCCCGCTTGGCCGGATCGCCTCGCCCTCCGAAGTGGTCGAGACGGCACTTTTCCTCGCCTCGGACGGGTCGAGCTTCATGACCGGCCAGATTCTGACCGTCGACGGCGGGCGCAGCCTTCTCGATCCGGCAGCGGCCCCCGCCTACTGAGGCGGCCCCTACTCGGGATATTGCGCCTTGCAGGCCGCGACCGCGGGGCCAATCCGCTTCGCCAGTGTCGTGCGGCGCTGCGTCAGCGCGGCGAGCTTTCGTTCCTCAGAAGCGGGATCGACGGCGACCGCGGTGCGCACCGTGCGCTCATAGGGTTCCCAGCACATCGACCGGCTGCTGATACCGCCCGGTGTGACGCTGCGGCCCCAGTAGCAGGGCTCATAATCCCAATCCGTCACCCTGTCCTCGCGGTAGCCGTAGCCCCGCGCAAGGTTCGCCCGCGTCTCGGCGATGAGCGCATCGACCTGCCTGAGTTCCTTGGTGTAGGGGCGGATGCACTGTTCCTGCGGCGTACCGCAGGCGGCGAGGAGGAGCGGCAGGACCAGAAGGGGGGCAAGCCGCATGTCAAATTCCTCCGGCGGGTGCGCAGGCGGCTGACTTGGCGCTCATCTCGGCGATGAGCGCACTGCGCCGGGCTTCGAGTGCAGCCAGCTTGCGTTCTTCCGCAGCCGCGTCAATCGGCACAGCCGTCTTCCGACGCGACGGATCGCCGCAGACAGAGACACCGACATTGGAATTGATGCCGCCAAGGCAGAAGTTCACGAAGCCGCCACCGCTGCCATAGGTGGTTTCCTCGCGGTAACCCCGCGCCATGCCGGTGCGGGTGTCGCGGATCAACCTCTCGACGGTGCGCAATTCGCGCTCCTCATCGCGGGTATCGGCTTTGGGACAGGTGCCGGTGCTGTTCACGCAACCGGACAATACGGCAAGAAGAACGATGACCGGGGGAAGGGCGCGCAGTGTCAACATGGTGTTCGACTCATCACAAGGTACGATGCGGCGACTCTACAGCCACTGGCCCAATCCGCCAAATGGAGTCACGCTGGCAGGGGCGCGGCAAACCTGCTAGGCGATGGTGACGAGCCCGACGGAGGCGCAGGTGAGCCAGGATTGCGAGACCCGGAAACAGCAGGCGGCTGCGTGGTTCCGCACGCTGCGCGATGAGATCGTCGCGGCATTCGAGGCGCTCGAGGACAGCCAGAAGGGCGGCCCCAACGCCGGCCTTCCTCCGGGCCGGTTCGAGGTGACGGAGACGCGCCGCGCCTCGGACGATGGTTCGGACGCGGGCGGCGGGCTGATGAGCGTGCTGCGCGGCGGCCGGGTCTTCGAAAAGGTCGGCGTCAATGTCTCGACCGTCCACGGCACGCTTGGCCCCCGGGCGCAGGCGGCGATGGCGGCGCGCGGCGTGCCGGGCATGGCCGAGGACCCGCGCTTCTGGGCTTCGGGCATCAGCCTGGTCGCCCATATGCAGAACCCCCATGCCCCCGCCGTCCACATGAACACGCGGATGTTCTGGACGCCCCATGCCTGGTGGTTCGGCGGCGGCGCCGACCTCAACCCCTGCATCGAATACCCTGAGGATACCGCGCATTTCCACGCCACGCTGGAAGCCGCCTGCGACCCGCATGACCCCAGCTATTACACCCGCTTCAGATCCTGGGCCGACGAATATTTCTTCGTGCCGCACCGGGGTCGGGCGCGGGGCGTCGGCGGCATCTTCTACGACGACCTGCACAGCGGTGACTGGGACCGGGATTTCGCCTTTACCTGCGATGTCGGCCGCGCCCTTCTGCCCGCCTTCGTGCCGGTGACGGAGCGGCGGCGCAACACGCCCTGGACAGAGACGGACCGCGACGCGCAGCTTGTCCACCGTGGTCTTTATGCCGAATACAACCTGGTCTACGACCGCGGCACCAAGTTCGGGCTTGAATCCGGCCATGACGCCAGCGCCGTGCTGATGAGCTTGCCGCCGCTGGCCAAATGGGTCTGACCGGATGCTGCCGGCGGGCCTGTCGGCCTTCGTCCTGACCGCGACGCTGATCGAGCTGACGCCCGGCCCCAACATGGCCTGGCTGGCGCTTGTCGCCGCGACCGAGGGGCGGCGGCCGGGCTATGCCGCCGTGGCCGGGGTGGCGCTTGGCCTCGCACTCATCGGCATCGCCGCCGCCTTCGGCCTTGCCGCGCTGATCGCCGCCACGCCCGCATTTTATCAAGGCCTGCGCTGGGGCGGAGTGCTTTACCTTCTTTGGCTCGCCTGGGACGGCTGGCGCGATGCTGGGGACGGCGCCGGGATTGGCCTCAGCGAAATCACGCTCGCCCGTGCCTTCCGCCGCGGACTTGTCACCAATCTTCTCAACCCCAAGGCCGCGATCTTCTATGTCGCGGTCCTGCCGGGCTTCACCGATCCTGGCGCCCCGGTCCTTGACGAAACCCTGATCCTGACCGCCGCCTATGTGGCCGTGGCGACGGTGATCCATGCCGCCATCGTCACCCTCGCAGGTTCCGCCAACGCCCTTCTCAGCGATCCCGGTCGCAGCCGCGTGGTGCGCCGCGCGCTGTCCGCCGCACTGGCGCTTGTGGCGCTGTGGTTCTTCTGGTCAAGCCGCGCGGCCTGAGACCTCAGCTCCCCCGATAGGTCGAATAGCCGAAGGGCGAGAGGAGGAGCGGCACATGGTAATGCGCGCCGGCATCCGAGATCCCGAAGCGGATCGGCACTTCTTCAAGGAAGCGCGGGGCCTCCGGCGCAGCCCCGGTGCGGTCGAGATACTCGCCGGCGTGGAAGACCAGCTCATAGATGCCCGGCGCGAACTCGCCCCTGGGCAGGATCGGTGCGTCGGTCCGCCCGTCCGCATTCGTGACCATCTCTGCGATCTTGCGCCGCGCGTCGCCGCTGACCTCGTAAAGCGCGATCCGGAGCCCCGCCGCAGGCAGGCCCCGCGCGGTATCCAGAACATGTGTCGTCAGATAGCCCTCGGCCATGCCGCGCCCCCTTGTCGCATTCAAAGCCACCTTACCGAGACAGGCGGCAAAGGCGACCGTCGGATTTCACGTCAGGTACTTCAGGATTTTCTTGATAATATCTCTGGCAATCGGAAGCTAACCTCATCGCAGCTCCAGAAAGGCCCGGCATGAACCGCTACCCCCGCAACATGATCGGCTACGGCGCCAACCCGCCCGACGCTCAATGGCCGGGCGGCGCGAAGATCGCCGTCAGCGTTGTCCTCAACTACGAAGAGGGCGGCGAAAACTGCATCCTGCATGGCGATGCGGCATCGGAAGCCTTCCTCTCCGATATCGCCGGGGCGGCGATGTGGCCCGGCCAGCGCCACTGGAACATGGAATCGATCTACGACTACGGGGCGCGCGCCGGCTTCTGGCGGCTCCATCGCCTGTTCACCGGCATGGAAATCCCCGTCACTGTCTACGGCGTCGCCACCGCGCTCGCCCGCTCGCCCGAACAGGTCGCGGCGATGAAATCGGCGGGCTGGGAGATTGCCTCGCACGGTCTGAAATGGGTCGAACACAAGGACATGTCCGAGGAGGATGAGCGTCGCCAGATCGCCGAAGCGATCCGCCTACATACCGAGGTCACGGGGTCGCCGCCAACCGGCTGGTATACCGGGCGCTGTTCGGTCAACACGGTGCGGTTGACGGCGGAGGCGGGCCTCGACTGGGTCTCCGACACCTATGACGACGATCTTCCCTACTGGCTAGAGGCTGGCGACCGCGACCAGCTTGTCATCCCGTACACGCTCGAAGCCAATGACATGCGCTTCGCCACCGCCCCCGGCTACATCACCGGCGAGCAGTTCTATCAGTATCTGAAGGACGCTTTCGATGTCCTCTATGCCGAAGGGCAGGCGGGCGCGGCCAAGATGATGTCGGTCGGCCTTCATTGCCGCCTGATCGGCAGGCCCGGCAAGCTGGCTGGCCTGAAGCGCTTCCTCGACTATGCGAAGGGGCATGAGGGCGTCTGGTTCCCGCGCCGGCTCGACATCGCCCGGCACTGGGCCGAAACCCATCCACCGCGCCGCCACGACCGGCCGAGCCTGATGGACAAGGCTGGCTTCACCGCCCGCTTCGGCGGCGTTTTCGAACATTCCCCCTGGATCGCCGAACGCGCCTGGGCGCTGGAACTTGGTCCGGCGCATGACACGGCGGGGGGTCTTCAGAATGCCCTCGCCCGGATCTTCCGCACCGCGAGCCGCGCCGAACGCTTGGGGGTCCTCACCGCCCATCCCGACCTTGCCGGCAAGCTCGCCCAGGCGAAACGGCTGACGGCAAGCTCCACCGCCGAACAGGCCTCCGCCGGGCTCGACGCGCTGACCGATGCCGAACGGACCGAGTTCACCGAGCTCAACAACGCCTATGTCGCGCGCCACGGCTTTCCCTTCATCATCGCCGTCCGCGACAACACCAAGGCCACGATCCTTGACGCATTCCGCCGCCGGCTTGAGCAGGACAACGAGACCGAGTTCCATGAGGCCTGCGCCCAGGTCGAACGGATCGCCGCCCTGCGTCTCACCAACATGCTCCCCCGATGAAGGATGCCGCCATGACCCGCGCCCCGAACCGCTACTACGCCCCACCGGGCGGCCTGCCGCCGCAGACCGCGCTGATGACCGGTCGCGCCATCTTCACCGATGCCTATTGCTTCATTCCGAAGGGCTGTTTTTCCGACATCGTGACAAGCGTCCTGCCCGGGTGGACCAACACCCGCATGTGGCTGATCGCGCGGCCGATGTCGGGCTTTTCGGAAACCTTCAGCCAGTACGTGATGGAGGTCGGGCCGAAAGGCGGCTCCGATGCGCCGGAACCCGAAGCCGGCGCCGAAGGCGTGATTTTCGTCACCGAGGGCGAATTGTGGCTCAGCCTCGACGGGCAGGAACATGACCTCGGCCCCGGCGGCTATGCCTATATCCCGGCTGGCGCGCGCTGGCGCCTGAAGAACGCGAAAAAGCAGCCCGCCCGCTTCCACTGGGTCCGCAAACTCTACGAACCCGCCCCGGGCGTCGCGGCCCCCGAGGCCTTCGTCACCTCGGATCAGGACCTGAGCCCCATCGCCATGCCTGATACAGAAGGGCGCTGGGCCACCACGCGCTTCGTCGAACCCGACGACCTCCGCCACGACATGCATGTGAACATCGTCACCTTCCAGCCCGGCGGCGTCATTCCCTTCGAGGAAACCCATGTGATGGAACATGGGCTCTACGTCCTTGAAGGCAAGGCGGTCTACAAGCTCAACCAGGACTGGGTGGAGGTCGAGGCCGGCGATTTCATGTGGCTCCGCGCATATTGCCCGCAGGCCTGCTACGCCGCCGGACCGGGCTGCTTCCGCTACCTCCTCTACAAGGACGTGAACCGCCACGCGAAACTCCGGGGCACCGGCGCCTTCGGCCGCTAGCGCTTCTTCGTTGTCCAAATACCCCACGGGGGTCCGGGGGTGTGAAACCCCCGGCTTCGGCCAAAGGACTAGAATGCGCCAGACCGTCCAAGCCCTGCCGCTCACTCCAGCCGCCTTCGCCCCCTTCGGCGACGTGCTTGACGCCACGGGTGACTTCCGTCTCATCAACGAAGGCCTCTGCCGGCGCCATCACGACCGCGCCCGGCTCGATTTCGGCACCGGCCACGCCGGCATCTCGGTCTTCAGCGCCGAGCCCCGGGCGCTCCCCCATGACGTCGACCTTGTGGAGCGTCACCCCGAAGGCAGCCAGGCTTTCCTGCCGATGACGGAACACCCCTTCCTCGTCATCGTCGCACCGGACGAGGGCGGCAGGCCCGGCACGCCGCAGGCCTTCCTGACCGCACCGGGACAGGGCATCAACCTTCATCGCGGCACCTGGCACGGCGTCCTGACGCCGCTCGCCGCCCCCGGTCTTTTCGCCGTAATCGACCGTATCGGCGACGGCCCGAACCTTTAGGAATTCCGCTACCCGACCCCTTGGCGCGTGACGGCGCCGGGAACCGCCTGAGGGCGTCCCGACCTAACCGGACCGCGGCCAAGGGGCTGCCGCGGAGACGGCGCGAAAAAGAACGGCCCCCGGGGAAAAGGAAATGACCATGAAACCCGAGATTCATCCGGTGGATGAAATACTCCCGGTGCCGAAGCTCTTCACCCTCGGCCTCCAGCACGTCCTTGTCATGTATGCCGGCGCCATCGCGGTACCGCTGATCGTCGGGCGGGTCCTGAAACTTGAACCGCAGGACGTGGCCTTCCTGATCTCGGCCGATCTTTTCGTCTGCGGCGTGGTCACGCTGATCCAGTCCTTCGGCATGACCCGCTGGTTCGGCATCCAGCTGCCGGTGATGATGGGCGTTACCTTCGCCTCGGTCGGGCCGATGATCGCCATTGGCACAGCCAATCCGGGGGTCGAGGGCGCAAGGCTGATCTTCGGCGCGATCATCGGCGCGGGGTTCATCGCCATCCTTCTGGCGCCCTTCATGTCGAAGATGCTGCGCTTTTTCCCGCCGGTGGTGACGGGGACGATCATCCTTGTCATCGGCGTCACCCTGATGCGCATCGGCATCAACTGGATCTTCGGCCTGCCGGTCGGCCCGACCGCGCCGAAGACCGTCGACCCCGCCCATGCCGACTGGCTGAAGGCGGTTGGCGATCTCGCGGCGGCGGGGACGGTGCCCGAGGTGCCGAAAGGCCTTGCGATTGCGGCCTCCACCCCTAACCCGGCCTATGCGAGTCCAGGCAACATGGCGATCTCGGCCGTGGTGCTGGTCTCGATCCTTCTGATCGCGAAGTTCGGGCGCGGGTTCTTTTCCAACATCGCCGTCCTTCTCGGCATCGTCACCGGCGGTATAGTCGCAGCCCTTCTCGGCCAGATGCAATTCGACAAGGTCGGCGAGGCGGCCTGGTTCGGCCTGATCCTGCCCTTCCATTTCGGGATGCCAGTCTTCAACCCGGTGATGATCCTGACGATGGTCCTCGTGATGATCGTGGTGATGATCGAATCGACCGGCATGTTCCTTGCGCTCGGCGACATGACCGGACGGAAGATCACGCCCGAGCGTCTGTCAGCGGGTCTTCGGACCGACGGCCTTGGTACCGTCATCGGCGGCATCTTCAACACCTTCCCCTATACATCCTTCAGCCAGAACGTCGGCCTTGTCGGCGTCACCGGGATCAAGAGCCGCTTCATCTGCGTCGCCGGCGGCCTCATCCTCATCGTTTTCGGTCTCATGCCGAAGATGGGCGCGCTGGTCGAGGCGCTCCCCGTATCGGTCCTTGGCGGCGCGGGGCTGGTGATGTTCGGGATGGTCGCGGCGACGGGTATCCGTATCCTTGCCGCCGGGGTGGATTTCGCGACGAACCGCCACAACCTCTTCATCGTGGCGATCAGCCTTGGCTTCGGGATGATCCCGCTCATCGCGCCCGACTTCAAGATGTGGCTGCCCCACGGCATCCATCCCCTGATCGAATCCGGCATCCTTCTGGCCACCATCGCCGCCGTGGCACTCAACGCCTTTTTCAACGGCGCTTCCGGCACCGAAGCGGACCTCCGCCGCGCGGCGGAAGCGATCGAGCACTGACCACGCCGCCAAGAGAGGGGGCCTGCCGGCCCCTTCTTGTGCCTGCGCCGCAAACATGGCTAGGTCGCGCGACCCCGCAAGGAACCGCCATGACTGACTCGACCGCCGCCGGGACAAGGATGACAGCCGACCAGCCGCGCTTCGCGCCCGAAGCCGCTGCAGCCCTTGCCCGCGACCTTTTCGGCCTCACGGGCCGGCTCGATCCCCTGACCTCCGAGCGTGACCAGAACTTCCGCCTGACCGCCGAGGACGGGCGGCGCTATGTGCTGAAGATCGCCAATGCCGCCGAACCGCGCGAGGTGACGAATTTCCAGACCCGCGCCCTTGCTCATATCGCGCGGACCGCGCCCGATCTGCCGGTGCAGCGAGTCATTGCGAGCGTGAACGGGCAGGAAGAGACGCTGCTTCCCGACGGCCATGTCCTGAGGCTCCTGACCTGGCTCGACGGTACACCCTTGCATGTCGCCCCCGCCTCGCCGGTCTTGAGGCGCAGCGTCGGCAGAAGTGCCGCCAGCCTCACCCGTGCGCTCGAAGGCTTTTCCCACCCGGCCGAGGATCACGAGCTGATCTGGGATATCCGCAATGCCGGCAAGCTCCGCCCGCTCTTGGGTTCCGTCCCCGAACCCGGCCTGCGCGGCCTTTGCACCAAGGCCCTCGACCGCTTCGATGCCGAAACCGGGCCGGCGCTGGCCGCGCTGCCGTGGCAGGTGGTCCATGCCGATTTCAACCCGCACAACCTTCTGACCGGTCCCGATGCGACCGACATCACCGGCATCCTCGACTTCGGCGACATGGTCCGCACCGCGCGGGTCTGCGACCTTGCCGTCGCAGCCTCCTATCACGCCGATCCGGCCCGCCCGCTGGAAAGCCTCGGCGATGTCATCGCCGGCTGGCACTCCGTCCTGCCGCTTTTGTCAGGGGAGCAGGCGTTGATCCTCGACCTTGTCGCGCTTCGCATGGTCACGACGGCGGTTCTCTCGAACTGGCGCGCCGCGCGGCAGCCGGAGAATGCCGCCTATTTCCTGCGCAACCTTCCCTCCTCCCGCGCCGGCTTCGAAGCCCTCGCCGCCATTGACCGGGCCGAGGCGCAGCGCCGTCTCGCCGACACCCTCGCAAAGGAACAGCCATGAGCCGCGACACCATGCCCAATGCCTATGTCGCGGGGAAAGGCGAGCTTTCCCCTGATGATCAGGCCCTTGTCGCGCGGCGGCAAAAGGCGCTCGGCCCCGCCTACCGGCTTTTCTACGAAACGCCCGTGCATCTCGTGCGCGGTGAGGGCGTCTGGCTTTATGACAAGGCGGGCAACGCCTATCTCGACGCCTATAACAACGTGGCCTGCGTCGGCCATTGCCACCCAAGGGTGGTCGCGGCGATGGCGGCACAGGCGGCGACGCTCGCCACCCACACGCGCTATCTGCATGACGGCATCCTTGCCTATGCCGAGCGGCTGCTGGCCACCTTCCCGGCCGAGCTTTCCAACGCCATGTTCACCTGCACCGGGTCCGAGGCGAATGATCTGGCGCTGCGCATCGCCCGTGAGCATACCGGCGGCACGGGCGTGATCGTGACCGAGAACGCCTATCACGGCGTGACGAGCACGATTGCCGAGCTTTCGCCCTCCTTCGGGCCGGGCGTGCCGCTCGGGGCACATGTCCGCACCATCCCCGCCCCCGATCCGCGCCACTATGGGGCCGACGTGGGCGCAGGCTTTGCGGCCGCCGTCACCGCCGCCGCCGCTGATCTTCATCGGCATGGGATCAAGCCTGCGGCCCTTCTCGTCGACACGATCTTTTCCTCGGATGGGGTCTTTGCAGACCCGAAGGGCTTCCTCGCCCCGGCGGTTCAGGCGATCCGTGATGCCGGCGGGCTTTTCATCGCTGATGAGGTGCAGCCCGGCTTCGCCCGGACGGGCGAGGCGATGTGGGGCTTCATGCGCCACGAGACCGTCCCGGATATCGTCACCATGGGCAAGCCGATGGGCAATGGCTATCCCATCGCCGGGCTGGTCATCCGGCCCGAGATCGTCGCGGGCTTCGGGTCGAAAGTGCGCTATTTCAACACCTTCGGCGGCAATGCCGTCGCCGCTGCCACCGCGAATGCCGTCCTTGACGTGATCGCGGACGAAGGGCTGATGGAGAATTCGCGCGTGACTGGCGCCTATCTTGCCGATGGCCTTCGCACGCTTGGCGCAAGGCACGGTACGCTTGCCGGGGTGCGGGCAGTGGGACTTTTTATCGGCGTCGATGTGGAACGCGACGGCGCGCCGGATGCGGAGCTTGCCGCACAGATTGTCAACGGGTTGCGCGCCGCCCGTGTCCTCATCTCGGCCACCGGCAAGGGCGGAAACATCCTGAAGATCCGCCCGCCATTGACCTTTGGCCGCGAGAATGCCGATCTTCTGCTTGAGCGGCTGGACGAGGTACTGGTGGCGGTCTGAGTCTAGGGGGCCATTCGCCGCGCCAGGTCGAGCATCCGGTTGGCGAAGCCCCATTCGTTGTCATACCAGCCGAAGAGCCTGAGAAGCCCGCCCGCCGTGACCCGCGTCTCCGGCAGGGCCATGACGATGCTTTCGGCGCGCGCCCGCAGGTCGGAAGAGACGAGCGGCCTTTCGGTCGCGCCGATGACGCCGCCCGCCAAACTCAGGACCGCGTTTACGGCCGCCACATCCGGCCGCGCCCGCGTCATCACCGTCAGGTCGACGGCCGAGACGGAAGCGACGGGCACCCGCACCGCCGCGCCCTCGATCCGCCCGGCGATGCCCGGCAGGACCACGTCGAGCAGCCTTTGCGCCGAGGTCGTCGTCGGCACCATCGACAGGGCGGCGGCGCGGCTGCGGGCATACTCCGCCCCCGGCGCGTCGATCGTCGGCTGGCTGCCGGTGTAGCAATGGATCGTCGTCATCCAGCCCGTTTCGATCCCCCATTCGCGGTCGACGAGCCGGGCAAGGGGGGCAAGCGCGTTCGTCGTGCAGGAGGCGTTCGAGACGATGCGGTGATCGGGCAGCAGCTTTTCGTCATTGGCGCCAAGGACGACGGTGACATCGGCGGTCTGCGAGGGGCCCGAGACAAGCACCCGCTTCGCCCCGGCGCGCAGGCCCGCCTCGGCGAAAGAGCGTTCGCCACCAAGGCCGGTGCATTCCATCACCACGTCGATGCCGGAAAGGTCGAGCGTGGACAGATCGCGCGCCCCGGTCAGCCGGATGCGGTGGCCGTCGATGACAAGGGCGCCGTCATTGAGCGCCACCTCGCCCTTCCACGGGCCGAAGGTGCTGTCATATTCGAAGAGATAGGCCGCCATCTCGGGCTTGGCGATGTCGTTGACCGCGACGATCTCAAGATCGCTCCGGCCCGACGAAAGTGCCGCCCGCAGGACCGAGCGGCCGATGCGGCCAAAGCCGTTGATGGCGATTTTCACAGGCATCTCCGAGCCTTTAAGGGTTTCTCGGGTCCGAAAGACCATGCGCCCGCGCAGGCGGCAAGCACCTTCTTGTCACCGTGACATTGCCGGCAAAGGCCGGGAGGGCCAACCCTCCCGGACCCTCCCGGGGTACTTTTGCAACGAAGAAGCAGCAGGCAGGGGCAAGTCGCAGTGGGACATCAGCGCACCTTCTCCATCAGCGCGTCCTGCATCCGGCAATCTCGCTGCGCATCCTGGCCGCAGTCGCGGGGGGCGAGGTCCTTCGTCAGGCAGATCCGCACCTCGTCGATCCGCCCCTCTTCGCAGGTGACGGTGATCATGCTGCGGCTGAGCGCCGGGTTGGCCTCGATGAAGGCATCCTCCACCACGCGGGCGGGCAGCTTCACGTCACGGTCGAGCGTGGCGAGGAGCGGCGGCAAGGTGACGCTGTCATAGGCGCGGCGCGACAGGGCGAAGTAGTCCGTGGCGGCAAGACCCGAGCAGCGGCCATGTTTCTTCCATTCGTGCCACGCAAGACCGCCCGATCCCATGATGTCACCCATGGCGGCGGTTTCGGAGCGTGACGGATCGCGGGCGGCGGTGCGGCAATCGCTTGGCCAGCCCATTTCGTGTTGCGGCCAGAGACCGTGGAGGGTGAAGCTGTAGGCGTGGCGGGCATGGCACTGGTCATCGCCGGGTGCGTCGCCGGTCAGCGCGCACCAGGTCGGCGACCAGCCGAGCGACAGCAGGTAATAGTCAAAATCGCCCGGCTTGTCGCCGCCGTAGGCGGGCAGGGCAGTCAGCACCGCAAGGGCCAGACACCAGCGCATTTACTCTTCCCTCCTCTGCCGACAAGGACTATATAGCCCGGCAACTTCCCCGAAATCGAGGAGTCGCGGTTCACGGACCGCAGCCGATTTCCCGGCCCGGGAGAGATTTGTAAAGGAGACGCCCCATGACGAAACCGCTTATGGCCAAGGCCACGGCCGTCTGGCTTGTGGACAATACGACGCTCAGCTTCAAGCAGATCGCCGATTTCTGCGAGATGCACGAGCTTGAGGTGCAGGGCATCGCCGATGGCGACGTGGCCACCGGCGTCAAGGGCTTTGACCCGGTCGCCAACAACCAACTCGACGCGGGCGAGATCCAGAAGGGCGAGAAAGACCCGTTCTACCGCTTGAAGCTGAAGTTCAACCCGGCTTCGCTTGGCGAGGAAAAGCGCCGTGGTCCGCGTTACACGCCCCTGTCGAAGCGTCAGGACCGGCCGGCGGCGATCCTCTGGCTGGTCAAGTTCCACCCGGAACTGGCCGATGCGCAGATCTCCAAGCTTGTCGGCACCACGAAGCCGACCATCGCCGCGATCCGCGACCGGACCCACTGGAACATCAACAACATCACTCCGATCGACCCGGTGGCGCTTGGCCTCTGCCGCCAGACCGAGCTTGACGCCGCCGTGCAGAAGGCTGCCAAGAAGAAGGCCGCCGATGGCGTGATGACGGATGACGAGCGCCGCAAGCTCGTCTCGACCGAGCAGTCGCTGGGGATGTCGTCGGAGCCGAAGATGCCTTCGTCCATCGCCGGGCTTGAGAACTTCTCGCTTTCCGGCTCGCCCGATCAGGAAGAGAAGAACCCGGCCAACTATTCCGACGCCGACAGCTTCTTCAACCTGCCGCATGGCGATGATGATGACGAGGAAGAGGACGACGATCACCGCAAGTGATCGTGCGTTCCTTCGCCTACGACGTCGGCCCGCAGCCGGTGAAGCCTGTGATCTTCGTCGAATAATTCGCGGATGCTGAGGACGTCATAAGGCCAAAGGGCCCGAGCGTGAATTTCTCCACGGGATAGGCCGCGCCGCCACGGGGACGCGCGGCGCTGGTGAAGCCCTCGCCGGCGGGCCGGACCTCGCTGTCGATCTTGACCCGGTCTCCGGCGCCGTTGCGGTAGGTGTAGCTGCACTTTCCCGGCACGGTGAAGCAGCTGTAAGGTTCGAACCGTTCCCAACGGCCGTCGGCCCAGGTCCGGCGGACCATCAGGCCTTCGGCGTTGTAGTCGATCGTGCTGATGGCCGCGCCGTTGCGCGCATCAACGATCTTGACGCGGTACTTGCCCTTGACCTTGCCGAGGAAGGTTTCGCGCTGATCCGGGCGATCGGAGAGCTTGGTCAACCAGTTGCAGCCCTTGGGCATGGCGGCAAAGTCGATCCCGCCTTGTGCCAGTGCTGCCGGCGCGTAGAACGCCGCCACGAGGGCGATGGCCAACCGCATGACTGCCTCTCAGGTTGCAGGCGCTGCCGGGAACTCTGGCGCGCGGGTGTCGCGCTGTCAATCGGCGCCGCCGACCGCCTTCGCGGCGGCCCTGCGCTCAGTAGCGTTCGACCAGCGCGGCGCGCCAGTCTGGCGGGTGATAGGTGTCGGGCCAGTATTCTGTCAGCCCCACGATCAGCCCGTCCCGCACCACATGGAAGCTGAGCGCCCTTGCCTCGGTCTTGCCGTCGGTCAGGGAAATGTCGGTCACGACCTCGTTCCCGTCGGCCAGAATGCGGTCCAGCGTAAAGCGCCAGCGGCCTTCGGACGGATATGTGCTGTTGATCGTGGTGATATTCCGGCGGCCGCGAACCCGTTCGCGCGATTGCGGCCAGTGGATCACGATGTCTTCGGAAAGCCATTCCGCCGCGCTGGCGAAGTCATTGGTCTGCATCGCCGACCAATAGGCCATGACGATATCCTTTGGCCGCATTACACCGCCTTTCGCGCCCTCAGCGCCGCCTGGATCGTGCCATCGTCGAGGTAATCCAGCTCCCCGCCGATGGGCACACCTTGGGCTAACGTCGTGACCCGTGCGCCGGTTCCCTCCAAAACGTCGGCAATGTAATGCGCGGTGGTCTGGCCGTCGACGGTGGCGTTGAGCGCGAGGATCACCTCGGTCACGCTCTCATCGCGGACCCGCGCCAGAAGCTTCGGGATGCGCAGGTCGTCCGGCCCCACGGCATCGAGCGCCGACAGCGTGCCGCCGAGGACATGGTAGCGGCCCTTGAAGCTTTGCCCGCGCTCCATCGCCCAGAGGTCGGCGACATCCTCGACCACGCAGATCTCGCCCGTCGCCCGGCGGTCGTCACGGCAGATGTCGCAAAGATCGGTGGTGCCGATATTGCCACAGGACACGCATTCGCGCGCCGTCGCGGCGACCTCGGCCATGGCCTGCGCAAGGGGCGCCATCACCTGCCCGCGCTTTTTCAAGAGATGCAGCACCGCCCGGCGCGCCGACCGCGGCCCAAGCCCCGGCAGGCGGGACATGAGCGCGATCAGCGCCTCGATATCGCGGGTGGCGTCGGACAAGGCCGCCTCAGATCGGCAGCTTCATGTCGGCAGGAAGGCCGAGGCTTTCGTAAAGCCGCTTCATCTCCTGCTGCTTCCTGTCCGCCGCCTTCTTCTGCGCATCCTTGATCGCGGCGAGGATCAGGTCTTCGACCACTTCCTTCTGGGTCGGATCGAAGATCGACGGGTTGATGTCGAGCGCCTTGAGGTCGCCCGCCGCCGAACAGGTCGCGGTGACAAGACCGGCACCCGCCTCGCCTACGACATTGATCGTGTTGAAGCTTTCCTGAAGCTCCGCCACCTTGCCCTGCATTTCCTGCGCGGCCTGCATCATCTTGGCCATGTCACCAAGGCCGCCAAGCCCGCCCAAACCCTTCAACATTCCACTCTCCTCAGTTTTCCTCGAACGGGTCCCATTCATCCTCGACCTCGGGCAGGGCTTCCGCCGTCGCCTCGGTCTTGGCCTCTTCGGGTGTTTTCACGTCCCTTACATAGGCATCCGGGAAGGCGGCGAGAACCGCCCGCACCAGGGGATTTTCCTCTGCGCGCCCTTTCGCCGCATCGTCCTTGGCGCTCCGCTCCTCGGCGATGGTCTTGGCCCCGCCTTCGGAGACGACCGAGACGCCCCAGCGCACGCCGGTCCAGCTCTGAAGCTTCTGCGCAAGGCTCTGGGCCAGGTCGCGGGGGGCGTCTCCGGCGGGTTCGAACTCGATCCGGCCGGGGGCGTAGTGGACGAGGCGGACGTGGTTTTCCACCTCGACCAGAAGCTTCACGTCGCGGTTGGCGCGAATGAGTTCCATCACCGCCGGGAAGCTTGCATAACGGGCGAGCGCAACTTCCGGCTGGCGGGCGAGGGCGGTTGCCGCGCCGCTGCCAGTAGGCGCGGACGTCACGCTGGCACGGGGCGCGGCATGGGTCACCGGGGCGGAAGGCGAAGGCCCACGACCCTGCGGTGCGGCCTGAACGGGGCCGGGGCCTTCGGCCAGTCGGCGCATCAACTGTTCAGGGTCGGGCAGGTCGGCGACATGGGTCATGCGGATCACCGCCATCTCGGCGGCCATCATCGCATTCGGCGCGGCGGCGACTTCCTCTAGCGATTTCAAGAGCATCTGCCACATGCGGGTGAGGACGCGCATCGGCAGCGCCCCGGCAATGGCAAGGCCGCGCGAGCGTTCATCGGGCGGTACGGTCGGGTCATCTGCCGCTTCGGGCGTGATCTTGATGACGCTGACCCAATGGGTGATTTCGGCCAGATCGCGCAGCACCGCCATCGGATCGGCGCCATCGGCATATTGCGCCGAAAGCTCGTTCAGGGCCCCCGCCGCATCGCCCTTCAGGATCATGTCGAAAAGGTCGAGGACGCGGCCACGGTCGGCCAGCCCGAGCATGGCGCGGACCTGATCGGCGGTGGTTTCGCCGGCGCCGTGGCTAATGGCCTGATCAAGCAATGAAGTCGCGTCGCGGGCGGAGCCTTCGGCGGCGCGGGTGATGAGGGCGAGGGCGTCGTCGGTGATCGCTGCACCTTCCGCTCCGGCGATCTTTTGCAGGAGCGCAATCATCACCTCAGGCTCGATCCGGCGCAGGTCGAAACGCTGGCAGCGCGACAGGACCGTGACCGGAACCTTGCGAATCTCGGTCGTGGCGAAGATGAACTTCACATGCGCGGGGGGTTCCTCAAGCGTCTTCAGAAGCGCGTTGAACGCGTTCGTCGACAGCATGTGGACTTCGTCGATGATGTAGATCTTGTAGCGCGCCGAAGCCGCACGATAGTGAACGGATTCAATGATTTCGCGGATATCGCCGACCCCGGTGCGCGAGGCCGCGTCCATCTCCATCACATCGACATGGCGGCCTTCCATGATCGCCACGCAATGTTCGCACTTGCCGCAAGGCTCGGTCGTGGGGCCGCTGGTGCCATCGGGGCCGACGCAGTTCATGCCCTTGGCGATGATCCGCGCGGTCGTCGTCTTGCCGGTGCCCCGGATGCCGGTCATGATGAAGGCCTGCGCAATCCGGTCGGCGGCGAAGGCGTTCTTCAGCGTGCGCACCATCGCATCCTGCCCGACGAGGTCGGCGAAGGTCTCAGGCCGGTACTTGCGGGCGAGGACCTGATAGCGGGTCCCGGTGGCTTCGGTCATGGGGTTTCCCGGATTCGGACTTCGGCTAACCTAAGGATGCCAGAGGCCTTCGTCCACCCGCCAGCAGGTGTCGGTTTTGCGTATGGCAAGCGTATGGCAATCTGTCCCGACAGCGGGGGCGTCACGGCAGCGGTTTTCGGACGAGAGCGGAGAGCAGACCCGCGAGCGTCTCTTCGTAAATCTCGGCGTCGCCCCCGGCCTCGATCGCCAGCGCGGCCCGGTCGAACATCGCCGAGAGAAGATCGGCTCGGGCGTCGAGATCCGGTGCGGCAAGCCCCGGTCCGGTGGCCGCCTCAAGCCCCTGCCTGAGCGACTGGCCACCCGTCTCAAGGTCGATCCGCCGCATCTCGGCGCTGCCGAGGACGGCGGGGCCTTCGAGAAGCATCAGGCGCGTCCGTCCGGGTGCCTGCATGGCGCGGAAGTAGCTTCGCGCCCCGGCGAGGAGGGCGTCGAGCGGGGTCAGGGCATCGGTAGCGCCGGCCTCGATCTCGGCCGCGATCGCGGCGGCTTCCGATTCGATGACGGCGCGCAGGATGTCCTGCTTGTCCCTGTAGTGGTGGTAAAGCGCGCCGCGCGTCATCCCGGCGCTTTCGGCAATCTCCGGCGTGCCGGTCGCTGCGAAGCCCTTTTCGAGGAACAGCGCACGGGCGGCGGCGACAAGCGCGGCGCGGGTGTCGCGGGTGCGGTCGGGGTTGGATCGGCGCTCTTGCATACATTCAGCCTGTATGTTATTTGGTTAGATACATACAGTGTGTATGTTTATGTAAAGGAGAGCAAGCCATGAAATCCTCGCAATACTACCCCGTCCTCATGGTCAATGACGTCGCCGGGATCAGCGCCTTCTACCAGACCCATTTCCGCTTCAAGCCGATGTTCGAAAACGACTGGTACGCGCATCTGCAATCCAGCGAGGACGAGACGGTGAACCTCGGCATCCTCGACGGCGATCACGGCACCATCCCCGAGGTCGGTCGCGGCCGTGCCGGGGGCGTGCTTCTCAACTTCGAGGTCGCGGATGTCGATGCGGTCTATGCAAGGGCGAAGGCGGCAGGGCTGCCGATCCTTCTCGACCTGAAGGACGAGGCCTTCGGCCAGCGCCATTTCATCACCCGTGACCCGGCGGGGGTGCTGATCGACGTCATCAGGCCGATCCCGATGACGGGGGAGTTTGCGGGGCAGGATGGCTGAGGGGGGGCAGCAACAAAGATTGACGATGCACATGGGAGGCCGCCTTGCCGGTCGACCGTTTCAGCGATGTTCTCAGCGTTGTTCGCGATGGTCAATCTTGCTCCGGCTTTTCATTTGCGCCATGGCTCGCAGGCATGGCGGATTCAAACCAAACCGTGACGTTCGACCAGATGAAGGGAGCGATCGGCTCGCTGATCTTCTTGTGGTCCGGGATAGAACGCGAGATTACCTCGGCAATCGGCCGCCTGCAGTGCGCGGAGAACACCAAGGCGGTCCACGGAATATCTAAATCAATCGACCTCTGGTCGGCGTGTGTCACCAGTAAAGGGTCGGACGAGGACTTGCGGATAGAGCTCTGCCAACGCCTGGTAAGACTGCTGCGCGAGGCACTGATAGTCCGGAACCTCTTTTGCCACGGTCTCGTCGGTATTCGGGTGGGCTACCCCGCTGAGGAACGCGGGGCATATCTCACCGTTGAATTGGGGGACGAAAAACGCTTCCTTCACTGGGACGAACTGCAAGAAATGTTCTCTTGGATGTCGAAAGCACGATTCCTGGTCAACGACTTGACCTGCGCCACCCTCCAAGGCGACGAGGCATCGGCAACCAGAACACTGCAGGGCTGGACGGCGTTTCCTGCGCAGAGCTAGCCGCCCCTCACCCCGCCCCCTTCACCCGCTTCGCCTGCTTGACCCATTGCGACAGGTCCTTGCCCTTGCGGCGGCGGTCGAGGGCGGAGGCGGTGTGGCCGGCGTTTTCCTCGTGGAGTTTCTTCCAGCGCTCCACCCGGGCGGCGTCGACCGTGCCGGCCTTGATCGCCGCCTGTACCGCGCAGCCCGGCTCGGGACCGTGGGCGCAGTCGCGGAAGCGGCACTCGGTGGCGAGGGCGGCGATCTCGGCGAAGGTCTCGTCGATGCCGTCGGCCATGTCGGTCAGGCGAAGCTCGCGCATTCCGGGCGTGTCGATCAGCCAGCCGCCGCCGGGGATCGCGTGCATCTCGCGCGCGGTCGTGGTGTGGCGGCCTTTCATGTCGTCCTCGCGCACCTCGCCGGTATCGAGGTCGATGCCGGTCAGGGCCGAGGCGAGGGTGGACTTGCCGACGCCCGACATGCCGAGGAAGGCGACGGTCTGGCCGGGGCCGCACCATGGCTTCAGCGCCTCGACCGCGCCGGGGGCCTTGGCGTTCAGCATGATGGCGGGCACGGCGGGGCCGATGGCGCGGAGGCGGTCCATATAGGCGTCGGGGTCGTCGGTCCGGTCCGCCTTGGTCAGGACGAAGACCGGGGGCACGCCGCCGGCATGGGCGAGGGCGAGGTAGCGTTCCAGCCGCGCCTCGTTGAATTCCTCGCTGCAGGAGGTGGTGATGAAGACCGTATCGACATTGGCAACGATGAGCTGTTCGCGCGAGGTATCGCCCGCCGCGCGGCGGAAGATCCGCGAACGGCGGTCAAGCAGGCGGGCGACGCGGCCCATCTCGGGATCGGCCAGCACCCAGTCGCCGACGGCGACGTCACCGGCGGCGATGTCGGGCGGCAGGCGCAGTTCGGCCGCGCCAGTCACCGAAAGGATGGTGAGGCGGTCGCGGTGGACGCCCGTCACGCGGGCGGGGGTGAGGGTGGCAAGGTCGTCCGCATCAAGCTGGCGGAGGAAGTCTGCCGACCAGCCGAGGCTGGCGAGGGTATGGGAGGGGATCAATGACCTGTCCTTGGGATATGCCTGGTCCGACGCCCGGCGGTCTGGCCGGCGGGCGGGTGATGTCGGGATGGGCGGGACAGGTCGTTGTCTTCTATTTTCGTCCGCCTATCGACAAAACCGGGTTCCACTTTTGTCGGGCGGGCTCAGAAGCTCTCAGACGGCCCCGGCCCGGAGGGAAACAAGCTTCGTCATGATCTCTCCTTCGGCTCGAGGGTCGCGAGGTGAGAGGCTGGACAACGACCCAAGCGGGTCTCGTTACGGCTGCTTCCTTCCGGACCTGACCGGGTTGGCGAGGCGCTTACCCGCGCCAACCTCTCGCCTTTGGATATAGTGGAGCAGAGGATGGAAGGCAAGAACGGGGAGGGGCGGCATGGCGGGCTTTGCGATCGCGGAACTGGAGGTGGGGGGCGGCAGGCTCGGGCTATGCCCGATGCCGGGGCGGTCAGGGGATTATGCAGGCGACCTGGCGGTGGTCATGGGATGGGTGCCGGTCCTGGTGGTGTCGATGACGGTCGAGGCCGAGTTGGCGATGGGGGCGGCAGGGCTGCCGGTTGATCTCATGGCGGCGGGGATCGTGTGGCGCCACCTGCCGGTCGCCGATTTCGCGGCGGAAAGTGCGGCGCTGGCCGAGGATTGGGACGCCGTGGCGGCAGAGGCGCGGGCGGTGCTATCGGGCGGCGGGCGGGTGCTGTTCCACTGTCTTGCCGGCTGCGGGCGGTCGGGCATGGCGGTGCTCAGGCTGATGGTCGAGGCGGGGGAAGCGCCGGAAGCGGCGCTGGCGCGGCTGAGGCGGGTCAGGCCCTGCGCGGTGGAGACGGGAGACCAGTATGATTGGGCGGCGCGGTGAGGCGCCAAAGAGCGGCCCTTTGGCCTGAGCGGGATAAGACGACGCCACTGGCGTCGGCCCCGCTCAATTGGAAACATTTCAACAAGACCGCATCAGCCCGCGACCAAGAGAGGGCAGCGCCCGTCCTGGCGGGCGAGAAGCGCCCGCCGTGGGCGGTGAGGAGGGACCGTCGCACCAGTGGCGCGGCGTAAGCCCGACGAACGGCGTTGCCCGGTGGCTTGGGGCCACCGGGCTCCAGCCTGAAATGTGTCGCGTGGCAGATGCGATGGCATCTGCCAAGGCTATCGGGTTTCCTTCAAACCATCCCGCCTCAGGGCGCGATAGCCCCCTTCTCGCACCAGATCTTCGTGAAGGCGCCGGTGCAGGTGGCCTCGCGGTTCAGGCCGGAGACCTTGTAGCGGGTGGTGAAGGCGCCCTTCTCGACCGTCACGTCGAGCGAATCGCGGATCAGCTTCATGCAGTCGGAGGGCCGGAGCTTGCAGCCGATCAGCGCGACCGTGCCGAAGGCATCGTCGCCGCTGGCGCCGACATCGGTGGTGGCGATCTTCTGTTCGATCGCCTGTTTCAGCATCGCGTCGAACTCCGCCTCGCCGGGCCGGGTGGCCCAGGCCGCACCTGCGAGGATCGCCAGTAGGGCGAGAATGGCCACGAACACGCGCATCACAGTCTCCGACCTTGCCTTTGCCCCTATATGCGCCGGTCGGGGCCTTGCCGGCAAGGCCGCGGGTCAGAGCGTGATGCGGAAGCGGGCGAAACCGTTCGGCCCGTTGCCCGCCGGCGCGATCGTGACGGCCTTCACCGCGGACAGATAGGCAGCGGCCTTTGGCCCGGTGTCGAAAAGGACCGTCGTACCGGGCATCGGCCTGAAGCGCCAGTTCGCGTCGGCGGCGGGGTCGATCGTGCCCTTCTCGACGATGAAGCGGACGATGATGTCACGGTTGGTATCGGGGCCTTCGAAGACGATCGTGTCGCCCTTGGCGCCGGGGAAATCGCCGCCGCCCTCGGCCCGGTAATTGTTGGTGGCGATGATGAAGTCGGCGGCGGGGTCGACCGGCTGGCCCATCAGCATGAGGGAGGAGATGCGGCTGGCCGTCGGGTTCAGATCCTCGCCCTTCGGCCCGTATTTCGACGGCTGGCTGAGGTCGATCTCATAGGTCACGCCGTCGATGACGTCGAAATTGTAGCTCGGGAAATCGGGGTTGAGGAGAAGCTGGTCGGCGCCGCCGGGGGTGATCTGGTTGAAGATGCCGGCGGAGCGTTCGAGCCAGTCCTTGAGTTGCGCCCCGGTGACTTTCACCGCGCGGATGGTGTTGGGGTATAGATAGAGGTCGGCGACGTTCTTGATCGCCACATCGCCCGCCGGGACATCGGTGTAATAGTCCGGCCCGCCGCGCCCGCCGGCCTTGAAAGGGGCAGCGGCGGAGAGGAGCGGCAGGGTTTCGTATTCGGTCCCTTTCAGCATCCCGGCGATGTACCAGACCTGCGCCTGGCTCACGACCTGGACCGAGGGATCGTCGGCCACGAGGGCGAAGTAGCTGTAGAGCGGCGCCGAGGTCTTGCCGACGGCACGGCGGATATAGGCGAGCGTCGCCTCGTGATCCTTGGCGACGGCGGCCTCCACCTCCGGGACCGATGCCACCAGCGCGGTGATCGAGCGGTCGTCGTTGCGCTTGTAGATCTGGCGTGTCTCGACCGAGGACGACACCACCCGCCATTCCGTGCCGTCGCGTTCGAGGAGGAGGTCGATGAGGCCGAGTGTGTCGCCCCAGAAGCCGCCCATGACGGCGGGCTTGCCGTGGATGAGGCCGGTCGTCGCATCCACCATGTCGAAGCCCTCGAAAGTGGCGGAGGGATAGACGAGGTGGGAATGCCCGGTCAGGACCGCGTCGATCCCCTCGACGGCGGCGAGGGGGACGGAGGCGTTTTCCATGCCTTCGGTATGCTGGGCCGAGCCGATGCCGGAATGCGAAAGCGCCACGATGATGTCGGCGCCATCCTCGCGCATCACCGGAACCCAGGCCTTGGCGGCGGCGATGATGTCGCGGGTCTGGACGCGGCCTTCGAGATGGCCGCGATCCCATTGCATGATCTGCGGCGGCACGAAGCCGATGAGGCCGATGCGGATCGGATGTTCGACGCCGTCGCCGTCCTTCAGCTTGCGGTCGAGGATGACATAGGGCTTCACGAGGCCCTTGTCCTTCGTCGGATCGGCGCCGCGTTCGGTGACGACATTGGCCGAGACGACGGGGAAATTCGCCCCGGCGAGCGACTTCATCAGGAAGTCGAGACCGTAGTTGAATTCGTGGTTGCCAAGGGTCGAGGCATCGAAGCCGAGCGTGTTCAGCGCGGCGATGACGGGGTGCAGGTCGCCGTCCTTCATGCCCCGTTCATAGGCGATGTAATCGCCCATCGGGTTGCCTTGCAGGAAGTCGCCATTGTCCAGAAGCACCGAGTTCGTCGCCTCGGCGCGGATGTCGTTGATATGGGCGGCGGTGCGGGCGAGGCCGACCGTGTCGACCGGCTTGTCGGCGTAATAGTCGTAGGGAAGGACATGGACGTGGACGTCCGTCGTTTCCATGATCCTGAGATGGGCCTGATTGGCGGCGGCGCGGGCGGAGAACGGGTGGAGGGTTATCAAGCTAGCCCCGGCGGCAGTCGAGAGGAGAAAGTTGCGGCGCGAGAATGTCTCGGGGGAACGGGTCGGCATGGCGGTCTCCCTTCATCGTGCGGGATGGTCCTACTCTGAGGTGACACTGATGTGACCCTAGCCGCCCCCCACGCGCCGCGCCACCGGGAGGATCAATTTTATCCCGATTTGCAACCTTGGGTTGACAGTCGGGTTGCCCGCCGCCGATTTCCTCCGGTTTACAATCCTCCCGGCGCCGTGGAACATCCCGGCGCGACGGGGAGGTGACATGCGGATCGCGGAATCGGTGGCATTCGCCGGCGGCGGCATTGACCGCGCCGCCTGGCTGAGGGGTGATGCAGCGGCATTGGCCGGGCACCTCGCGGCGCCGGCCACGCGGGTGCTGCCGCTCTGGCGCGGCAAGCCGCTTCTCTCGCCCGAGGGCGCCGGGTTCCTGCCCTTCGGCCATCCCCTCTTGGCGGAGCCGGGCGGCGAGACGGTGTTCCTTGGCCTTGACGACGGCGCGGCGCTTTTTGCGCGCGACGTCTCAGGCTGGCAGCCGCCGGAAGGATCGGACCTGCCGCAGCCGGGGTTCTTCGATGCGACGGAGCAGCGCCATCCCGACCTTGCCGAAGGCTGGCGGTTTGCCGAACTTCGCGCCGTCATGGCCCATCTGTCGCGCGCCGATGCGGAGCTTGCCGCGACGGCGAAGGCGGTTCTTGGCTGGCACCGCACGCACCGGTTCTGTTCGGCCTGCGGGCAGGAAAGCGTCGTCGCGCAGGCTGGCTGGCAGCGCGCCTGCCCTGACTGCGGCGCACAGCATTTCCCGCGCACCGATCCGGTGGTCATCATGCTGGTGACGCATGGCAACCGCACGCTTCTTGGCCGCTCTCCCGGCTGGCCCGACGGGATGTATTCCTGCCTTGCCGGTTTCATGGAGCCGGGCGAGACGCTGGAGGCCGCGGTCAGGCGCGAGGTGGCGGAGGAGACCGGCGTTCTTGTCGGCGCGGTGCGCTATCTTGCCAGCCAGCCCTGGCCGCATCCAAGCTCGCTGATGATCGGTTGCCACGGCGACGCCCTCAGCACCGAGATCACGCTTGATCCCGCGGAACTGGAACATGCGCTCTGGATCAGCCGGGAAGAGCTGGCGGAGGTTCTCGCCGGAACGCATGGGCGTATCCGCCAGCCGCGCCGGGGCGCGATTGCGGAATTCCTCATGTCCGCCTGGGTCGCGGATCGGCTCGACTGATGCCAGAACACGCCGCAGGAGGCCGGAACCCATGAAATTCTCGACGCGGGCGGATCTGGAGGCTCCGGCAGGCAAGGTCTTCGATACCCTGTCGGATTTCGGCGCCTTCGAGAGGTTCGCCCGGCGGAAAGGTGTCGAGGTGACACGGAAGGCCGTTGGCGGCGAGGCGCAGGGCTGGCACCTGCGGTTTGCCTTGCGCGGCAGGATGCGGGAAATGTCGGTGCGGCTGAGCGATTTCGAACGGCCGGAGCGGATGAATTTCGCCGCCGGGAGCAAGAGTTTCGAAATGGAATTCGCGTTGACGCTGATCGCGCTGTCCAAGTCGCGCACAAGGCTTGGGGTTGAGCTTGATGTCCGCCCGCGCACCCTGTCGGGAAGGCTTCTTTTGCAGTCGATGCGCCTTGTAAAGTCCAGCAATTCCCGCCGCTTTGAGGCGGCGGTCCGGTCCTTTGCGGACAAGGTCGAACGGGGTGAGTTCGGCCGGCCTCTGGCCTGACGGGTCAGTGGCGGCTGGGGTCGGCGGGGTAGACGCCTAGGATCTTCAGCGAGGTGGTGAAATAGGCCAGCTCCTCAAGCGCGAGGCGGACGTTCGGGTCCTCCGGGTGGCCTTCGATATCAGCGTAGAACTGGGTGGCGGTGAAGGAGCCGTCGACCATGTAGCTTTCCAGCTTGGTCATGTTGACGCCGTTGGTGGCGAAACCGCCCATCGCCTTGTAGAGCGCCGCCGGGATGTTGCGCACCTCGAAGACGAAGGTGGTCATCATGCCGGAACTGCCGCGCCGCGACAGGTCGGGTGCGCGCGACATCACAAGGAATCGCGTGGTGTTGTGGGCGCGGTCCTCGATATGGCGGGCAAGGATGTTCAGGCCGTGGATCTCGGCGGCGAGGTCCGAGGCCAGCGCCCCTTCGTTCCGAAGGCCGTTCTTCGCCAGATCGGCGGCGGCACCGGCGCTGTCGGCGGCGGCGATGCCCTGGATGCCGTGCTTTTTCAGGAAGGCCGCGGATTGCGGCAGAAGGACGAGATGGGCGCGGACAACCTTGATTTCGTCAATGTTGACACCGGGATTGGCCATCAGGCTGATATGGACGCGGACGAAGGCCTCATCGACGATGTGAAGGCCGCTTTCCGGCAAGAGCCGGTGGATGTCGGCGACGCGGCCATAGGTCGAGTTCTCGACCGGCAGCATCGCAAGGTCGGCGGCCCCTGAAGTCACCGCCTCGATCACGTCCTCGAAGGCGCGGCAGGGCAAGGGTTCCATGCCGGGGCGGGCGTCCATGCAGGCCTGATGCGAATAGGCGCCGGGTTCTCCCTGGAAGGCGATCTTGCCGGGCGTCTTGTCGGACATGGGGGGTGGCTCCTTGGCGACAGGCCCGCACTTGGGCAATTCGCCGCGCTAACTATACCTTGAAACCGGGCAGGGGAAGCGGATAGATACCCCCCAAACCATGCCAGGGTAGAGGCGCGACATGTTCGACACGATGACAGTAACGAAGGCCGGCGGCGCGCTCTGCGGGGCTTTGCTCATCTTCCTGCTTGGCAAATGGGCGGCGGAAGGCCTTTACAACACGGCCCCGCCGCGACACGGCGACGAAGAGGTCGCCCAGGCCTACACCATCGACACCGGCGCAGGCGGCGGCGAGGCCGCTGCGGCGGAGGAAGGCCCGGACTTCGCCACCGTCTTTGCCACCGCCGATGCCGCCGCGGGCGAAAAGGCTTTCGGCAAGTGCAAGGCCTGCCACAAGATCGACGGCTCCAACGGCACCGGCCCGCATCTTGACGGCGTCGTCGGCCGCGCCGTGGCCTCGGTCGAAGGCTTTGCCTTCTCCGACGGCATGAAGGCGCATGGCGGCGACTGGACGCCGGAAGCCTTGAACGATTTCCTGGCCAACCCCAAGGGCGTTGTCGCCGGGACCAAGATGTCCTTCGCCGGCCTCCCGAAGGTCGAGGACCGCGCCAACCTCATCGCCTATCTGTCGTCGCTCGGCGGCTGAGCCGGGCAAGATCACGGCTTGCGGGGGCCGTCCCAACAAGGGGGCGGCCTTTTCATTTTGCGGTGTCAGGCCGGCAGCCCGGCCTTGCGCAGGCTGGCCAGCACTCTCTCCATCGTTTCGGAATTGCGGATCGGCAGCGAGGTGCGAAGACGGCCCGCGGTGATCCCCGGCGCCAGTTCCAGGAACTTGGCCAGCGTGGTGCGCGCTTCGGGCAGGCGACCGGTCTCGACCTGGGCGGCTGCCAGAACCCAGAATGCCGATTCCGAGCCGGGGTTCAGCGTCGTTGCCCTCAGAGCCGCCTCAAGCGCCGCTTCGGGGCGGCCACGCAGAAGCTCTGCCGCAGCGGCCATGTTCAGGCTGAGGTAATAGCCCGGTTCCTTGGGGCCGTAGGCAATCGACTGTTCGATGAGGGCCATTGCCTGTTCAAACTCCTCGCACCAGACCATCGCCGATCCGGCCACAAAGGCAACAAAGCTCGACCCCGGGTTGAGGCTGACCGCATGGCGCACGGCATCGAGTCCGGTGCCGTAATCGACATGGAGCGTCACCAGCGTGAAGCCTGCGACGGCCATCGACACCGCATCGTCCGGGCCGGCGGCCAATGCGCGGCGGGCAAGCGCCGTTGCGGCACCGCAATCGTCCGGGCCGGCAGGCTTCCACGTCGAGCGCCGGTAGCGCTGGGTGAGGCACCAGGCCGCGAAGGCCAGTGCCGGCGCATAGTCAGGCTTCAGTGCGATGGCGCGGTTGAGATAGCCCAGAGCGACGAGGTTGTCGTCCGACCGCAGCGCAATGGCGTGAGGTTGCGCGCGAAGCCAGAGGTCATGGGCGTTCAGCGCCTCGTCCGGCTTTTGCTGGACGCGTGCGATTTCGGCGCTGCGCAACGTCGGCTCCACGGCGCCGACGATCCTGGCGACGAGCGTGTCCTGAAGGTCGAAAGCATCGTCGAGACTGCCATCGTAGCGGTCTGCCCAGAGATGGGTGCCGGTGGTGGCGTCAATGAGCTGGCCGGTGATCCTGATGCGGTTGCCGGATGTCCGGGCGCTGCCTTCAAGGACGTAACTCGCGCCGAGGTCCGCGGCCACCTTGCGGATATCGACGGCCTGGCCCCTGTAGAGGAAGGTCGAGTTGCGCGCGATGACGGCAACATCGGTGTAGCGGGCGAGGGCGGTGATGATGTCCTCGACCACGCCATCGACGAAAAAGCCCGCTTCGGGATCGCCGGAGAGGTTGGTGAAGGGCAGAACCGCGAGCGAGGACTTGTCACCGGGCACGCCCACCGCAACCGACGGCACCGCCGGGCCGGGCTGCCCCGCCCCGTCGATCTGCAGCGAATAGGCGCCGATCCGATCGGTGATGTTCTTCAGCCGCACCGGGCCGAGACTGGTGACGGACAGGTCGAGACGGGATTTCACCTGCCGGTAGGCATCCTCGGAGAGGCAGATGGCGCCGGGCGTGGCAATGCCTTCCAGCCGCGCCGCGATGTTCACCCCGTCGCCCATCAGGTCGCCGTCGGCTTCCTCGACGACATCGCCGAGGTGGATGCCGATGCGGAACTCGATGCGGCGGTCGGTGGGGACGCCGGCATTGCGTTCCTGCATCGAGCTTTGCACCTCGATGGCGCAGCGCACCGCATCGACGACGCTGCGAAACTCCACGAGGGCGCCGTCGCCAGTGCGCTTGACCACGCGTCCGTTATGCACCGAGATCGTCGGGTCGATGAGGTCACTGCGAAGCGCCCTGAGCCGGGCCAGCGTCCGGTCCTCGTCCGCGCCCGCGAGACGGCTGAATCCCACGACATCTGCGGCAAGGATCGCGGCGAGTTTGCGCTGTTCGGCCATGCGGCTCAGAGGACCAGTTGCTTCTGCGGTCGCTGCCGTGGACCGCAAGCGCGCGGCCCCTGGTCGCGACCGGAGGATTTCAGGAGACCAGAGGGATCTTGTCCCAGAACTCGGAACGGTCATTCGTGCGCGGGAAAGGTCCGTCCGGCACGGGCAGGCCGAGGAAGGCGCAGAGCGGTTCCCAACCCTCCTTCACCTGGAACACGAGAAGCTGCGATGCCGGGATGGCCGCCTTGACGGCGGCGAGATGGGCCGCGAACGCCTTGCGCAGCCCATCGCGGTCCAGGCCCAGCGGGAAGCCAGTCTGCCGGATGACCTCGGTTGCCATGGTGAGCCAGGGGCGGACGTGCCCGGGAACCATCTCATGCGCGGAGATCAGCTTGTAGATGGTAGCCGAGAAGCTTTCGGCCCAGGCTTCCGGGTCGCGGTGGGTCAGGATGAACCTGGCGTCGGGATAGCTGGCGTGAAGCTCGCGGTAATAGCCCGCGGTCGGCCAGTCGACGGCGGCGGGGTAGCCCGCATAGACCGCAGGCCAGTCGGGCTTGCCGGCCACGACGGCCTGCCAGAGCGGCAGTTGCTCCGGCATGTGGATGATGACTTCTTCCATGTGATGGCACGGGCCAAGCCCAAGCTGGTTGAGCGCGAGCTTCAGCGAGTAGGTCCCAGTTCGGCCCACGCCAGCGCCGATAACGTCAAGTGACCGCCGTGAGCCCAACGCGCCCATCCCCCAGCGACTGCCGGTACCCCTACAATCGCCCCTCACTCAAACGTTGTCCAATACTAATCGAGTTTGCAGCCCCCAAAGGCATCTGGATCGGCCCAAGCTCCTCCGGTGACAGGCCGGCCTCACGGATTCGCAACTTGAAAGCCGGGGGCTAGGCGTTCTAGCTTCGCGGGCAGAAAAACGGGTGCCGCTGAGGGCGCCGTGAAGGAGGTTAGGATGGAAGAGCGGGCGGCGGGCCGGAAGACCGGCAGAATGGGCGCGCTGCGTCCGACCCTTCGCGGCCTCATGGCGGCGGGCGCTGTCTTTGCCGCGCAGGGCGCTTTTGCCGAAGTCACGACCTCGCACGGGTTTTCCAACTTCGGCGAACTGAAGTATCCGGCCGACCTGGCACACCTCGACTACGTCAATCCGGACGCGCCGAAGGGTGGCGAGATCTCGATCTGGGCGCTCGGCAATTTCGACAGCTTCAACCAGTATGCCATGGAGGGTGCGCCAGCCGCGCTGAACACCATCGGCAGCGAAAGCATCCTGACCGGCACGGCGGACGACCCCTTCGGCATGTACTGCTTCATGTGCACGACGCTGGAATACCCCGAAGACCTGTCCTTCGTGACCTTCAACCTCCGCGATGACGTGAAATTCGCCGACGGGACGCCGATGACGGCGGAGGATGTCGCCTTCAGCTTCAACCTTTTCGCGACGCAGGGCATCAGCGAATACCGCAAGGTCGTCGAAGGCTTTGTCGAGAAGGTGGAGGTCGAAAGCCCCTATCGCATCACCTTCCGCTTCAACCCCGCCTCGCCGGTGCGTGACCGCGTCGGGATTGCGGGCGGCACCACGGTCTTTTCGAAGGCCTGGTTTGAAAAGACCGGGACGCGGCTCGACAAGTCTTCGAAGGCGCCGTTCCTCTCGACCGGGGCATATGTCCTCGACAGCTTCGATTTCAACCGCCGCGTCGTCTACAAGCGCAACCCCGACTACTGGGCCGAAGCCCTGCCGATCAACAAGGGCCGCAACAACTTCGACCGCATCCGGGTCGAGTATTACGCCGACAACTCTGCCGCCTTCGAGGGCTTCAAGGCCGGGGACTACACCTTCCGGGGCGAGAGCGATCCGCAGATCTGGGCGACGGGCTACACCTTCGATGCGCTGAAAAAGGGCTGGGCCAAGCAGGAGACGATTGCGGACGGCAATGTCGGAACCCGGCTTTCCTGGGTCTTCAACCTTGACCGGCCGAACTGGAAGGACCCGAAGGTGCGCGCGGCGATCGGCGCCATGTTCAACTTCGCCTGGTCGAACAAGACGCTCTTCTACGGGCTTTACCAGCGCCCGGTTTCCTACTGGTCGAACACCGACCTTGCCGCGACGGGCCTGCCGGACGAAGGCGAGACGGCGCTTCTGAAGCCATTGGTGGACGAGGGCCTTCTCGATGCGTCGGTCCTGACGGCGGAAGCTTCGGTGCCGCCGGAATACCCGGACGCGACGAACCGTCCAGACCGCACGGCAATTCGCGCGGCGGCAGCACTTCTCGATGAGGCGGGCTGGAAGACCGGCAGCGACGGCATCCGCCGCAACGAGAAGGGCGAGGTGCTGGCGCTGACGATCATCCAGTACAATCCCTTCTACGACAAGGTCATCAGCCCCTTCATCGAGAACCTGAAGCTTATCGGCGTGCAGGCCAAGCTGGAGCGGGTCGATACCTCGCAATATGTCGAACGGCGGCGGAAGGGCGATTTCGACCTTGCCAACCAGGCCTTCGACATGAGCTTCGAGCCTTCGGTGGGGCTGGAGCAATGGTTCGCGTCAAAGACCGCCGACGAAAGCTCCCGCAACCTGATGCGGCTCCGTGACCCGGCCATCGACCGGCTGGTGACGGATGTGGTCGGAACCAAGACCATCGAGGATCTGAAAACCTCGGTCCATGCTCTCGACCGGGCGCTGCGCGCCGTCGGCTTCGACATCCCGCTTTGGTACAATGCTGACAACTGGGTCGCCTATTACGATGTCTACCGCCATCCCGAGAAACTTCCGCCTTTGCAGGTGGGACAGCTTGATTTCTGGTGGTATGACGCCGACAAGGCGGCGGAACTGAAAGCCGCGGGCGCTTTCCGCTAGGCGCGACAGGGAAAGACCGGACCGGCCCATGGGCGCCTATATCCTGCGACGACTTCTCCTCATGATCCCGACGCTGTTCGGGATCCTGCTCATCAACTTCGTGCTGACGCAGTTCGTGCCGGGCGGCCCGATCGAGCAGATCATCGCGCGGATGGAGGGGCAGGGCGATGTGTTCCAGAACATCTCGGGTGGTGACGGCAGCAGCGGCGCGGATATAGATCTTGGCGGTGGCGGCGGCGAGAAGTACCTCGGCGCGCGCGGGCTGCCGCCGGAATTCATCGCCGATCTTGAAAAGCAGTTCGGCTTCGACAAGCCGCCGACGGAACGCTTCCTGAAGATGATGGGCGACTATCTGCGCTTCGACTTCGGGCAAAGCTACTTCCGCTCGATTTCCGTCATCGACCTCGTGAAGGAAAAGCTGCCGGTGTCGATCACGCTCGGCCTGTGGTCGACGCTCTTGGCCTATCTCATCTCCATCCCCCTGGGCATCCGCAAGGCGGTCAGGGACGGCACGGCCTTCGATACCTGGACCTCGGGCGCGATCATCGTCGGCTATGCGATCCCCGGCTTCCTCTTCGCGGTCCTGCTGATCGTCCTTTTCGCCGGCGGCAGCTACTGGCGCATCTTTCCCCTGCGGGGGCTCACCTCGGACGATTGGGACAGCCTGTCGACGTTTGGCAAGATCGCCGATTACTTCTGGCACATCACCCTGCCGGTCGTGGCCACCACCATCTCGGCCTTCGCCACGCTGACGCTGCTGACCAAGAACAGCTTTCTCGATGAGATCGGCAAGCAATACGTCCTGACCGCCAAGGCCAAGGGCCTGACCGAGGGGCGGGTGCTTTACGGCCATGTCTTCCGCAACGCGATGCTGATCGTGATCGCGGGCTTTCCGGGCCTTTTCCTGTCGGTCCTCTTCGGCGGCGGGGTGCTGATCGAGACGATCTTCTCGCTCGATGGCCTTGGCCGGCTCGGCTACGAGGCGGCGGTGGCGCGCGACTATCCGGTGGTCTTCGGCACGCTTTACGTCTTCGGACTTCTCGGCCTTGTCATCACGCTTCTGTCGGACCTGACCTATGTGCTGGTCGATCCGAGGATCGACTTCGAAAGCCGGGGCGGCTGATGGCGCTGTCTTCGCTGAACCAGCGCCGCTGGCGCAACTTCAAGGCCAACCGCCGCGCGGTCTGGTCCTTGTGGATCTTCTCCGTCCTCTTCGTCACCTCGCTTTTCGCGGAGTTCGTGGCGAACGAAAAGCCGATCATGGTCAGCTACAGGGGTGCGATCTACCTCCCGGTCTACAAGTTCTACCCGGAGACGGAATTCGGCGGGGATTTCGAGACCGAGGCGGTCTATACCGACCCCGCCGTCCAGTGCCTCATCAAGACCGGCGGTTTGCAGGAGTGCTGGGACGACCCCGAAGGCGTGGCCGCCGAGGCGGCGACGGGGAGTTTCAAGGGGGCGGCGGTGGAGAAGGGCTGGATGCTCTGGCCGCCGATCCCCTACCGCTACAACACGATCAACAGCGTCGGCACCGCGCCGTCTGCGCCGGATGGCCAGCACTGGCTCGGCACCGACGACACCGCGCGGGACGTCCTGGCGCGGATCATCTACGGCTTCCGCCTGTCCGTCCTTTTCGCGCTGATCGTCTCGGCGGCGTCAAGCGTGATCGGCATAGCGGCGGGGGCAGTGCAGGGCTATTTCGGCGGGCGGGTCGACCTCATCTTCCAGCGGATGCTGGAGATATGGGGGGCCACGCCGGGGCTTTACGTCATCATCATCCTTTTTGCGATCCTTGGCCGCAGCTTCTGGCTTCTGGTCTTCGTCTCCATCCTCTTCGGCTGGCCTGCGCTGGTGGGCGTGGTCCGGGCGGAGTTCCTCCGGGCGCGGAACTTCGAATATGTCCGCGCCGCCCGCGCGCTTGGGGTCCGCGACCGGGTCATCATGTTCCGCCACATCCTGCCCAACGCCATGGTCGCCACGCTGACCTTCCTGCCCTTCATCGTCACCGGCGCCATCGGCGGGCTTGCAGCCCTCGACTACCTCGGCTTCGGCCTGCCCTCCTCGCTGCCCTCGCTCGGGGAACTGGCGCTGCAGGGCAAGAACAACCTTCAGGCGCCCTGGCTTGGCTTTTCCGCCTTCTTCACCTTCGCGATCATGCTGTCGCTTCTGGTTTTCATCTTCGAAGGGGTGCGTGACGCCTTTGACCCGAGAAAGACCTTCAAATGACAGCGGTGCTTGAGGTCAGCAATCTCGTGGTCGACTTCCGTCAGGACGGCAGGGTGATCCATGCCGTGAAGGGCGTCAGTTTCGAGGTCAGGAAGGGCGAGACGGTCGCGCTGGTTGGTGAAAGCGGGTCGGGCAAGTCGGTGACGGCGCTGTCCACGGTCGGGCTTCTGGGCGCTAATGCCGAGGTGAAGGGCCGCGCGACCTATCTTGGCAAGGACCTGATCGGTGCGCCGGAACGGGTGCTGCGTGAGGTCAGGGGCAATGACATCAGCTTCATCTTCCAGGAGCCGATGACCTCGCTCAACCCCCTGCACACCATCGATAAGCAGCTGACCGAAAGCATCGAGCTGCATCAGGGCCTGCGCGGCAAGGCGGCGCGGGCGAAGGTGATCGAACTGCTGGAAAAGGTCGGGATCGACCGGCCCGAGGACCGCTTGCAGGGCTATCCGCACCAGCTTTCGGGCGGTCAGCGGCAGCGGGTGATGATCGCGATGGCTTTGGCCAACGGGCCGGAACTGCTGATCGCGGATGAACCGACGACGGCCCTGGACGTGACGATTCAGGCGCAGATCCTTGAACTGCTGGCCGAGTTGAAGGCGCGGGAAGGGCTGAGCATGCTCTTCATCAGCCATGACCTCAACATCGTGCGGCGGATCGCCGACCGGGTCTGCGTGATGCAGGGCGGCGAGATCGTCGAACAGGGACCGGTGGCGGAGATCTTCGCCCATCCGCAGCATCCCTACACGCAGAAGCTATTGGCCGCCGAGCCAAAGGGGCGGCCCGACCCGGTGCCGGAAGGCGCCAAGGAACTGGTCAGGACGGAGAACCTGAAGGTCTGGTTCCCGATCCAGCGCGGGCTTCTGCGGCGAACCGTGGGACATATCAAGGCGGTTAACGACGCGACGATTTCCGTCCGCGCTGGCGAGACGCTGGGCATTGTCGGCGAAAGCGGGTCGGGCAAGACCACGCTGGCGCTGGCGATCATGCGGCTCATCGCCTCGGAAGGGCGGATCGTCTTTCAGGGTACCGACATTTCCGGCTGGTCTTCGCGCCAGCTCAGGCAGATCCGGCGCGACATGCAGATCGTGTTCCAGGACCCCTACGGCTCCCTGTCACCGCGGATGACGGCGGAACAGATCATCGCCGAGGGCCTCAGCGTCCACGGCGTCGAGAAGGGCCGCAACCCGCGCGACCTCGTGGCCGAGATCATGGCCGAGGTCGGGCTCGACCCCGCAATGATGACGCGCTACCCGCATGAGTTTTCCGGCGGCCAGCGCCAGCGCATTGCCATTGCGCGGGCGATGATCCTCAGGCCCAAGCTCGTGGTGCTGGACGAGCCGACCTCCGCGCTCGACATGACGGTGCAGGTGCAGATCGTCGATCTTCTGAGGTCGCTGCAGGAACGGCACGGACTGGCGTACCTTTTCATCAGCCACGACCTGCGGGTGATCCGGGCGATGTCGCACAAGATCATCGTCATGCGTCGGGGCGACGTGGTCGAAGCCGGGCCGGCGGCGGAGGTCTTTGCCGCGCCGAAGACCGACTACACGCGCGAACTGATGGCGGCGGCCTTCCTCGACCGGCTGGAAAAGGCCGGATGAAGATCCTCTTCGTCCACCAGAACTTTCCGGCCCAGTTCCTGCATCTGGCCCCGGCGCTGGCCGCGCGCGGGCACGAGGTCCAGGCGCTGACGGCGGAACGCAACCAGCGCAAGGCGCCGGTGCCGGTCTTTCGCTACCGCAACCCGCCCGCCGCGACGGTCGAGGGCGTCGCCCGCACCTATGCCGAGATGTCGGGCCGTGGGCTGATCGTCGCGCGGGCGGCAGAGCAGATGACGGCGAAGACCGGCTTCGTGCCCGATGTGGTCTTCGGCCATGGCGGCTGGGGCGAGACGCTTTTCCTGCGCGAGGTCTGGCCACGGGCGCGGCACCTGACCTATGCCGAGTTCTACTACGGCACCGAGGGCCGCGACACCGGCTTTGACCGCGAATTCTCCAACCCCGGGCTGACGCAGCGGATTTCGGTCGCGGCGCGCAAGACCCATCTTCTGCAGGCGATCACCGAGGCGGACGCGGCGCTGGCGCCGACGGAATGGCAGGCCTCGACCTTTCCGGCCGAGGCGCGCGGCAAGATCAGCGTCATTCATGACGGCGTCGATACCGACAAGCTGGCGCCCAATCCGGCGGCGCGGGTCGTCCTGCCGGACGGCACCATGCTTGCCGCCGGGGACGAGGTCATCACCTTCGTCAGCCGCAACCTTGAGCCTTACCGGGGCTATCACATCTTCATGCGCGCCCTGCCCGAGGTGCTGAAGGCGCGGCCCAGGGCCCGCGTCGTGATCGTTGGCGGCGAGGGCCAGAGCTACGGCGGCGCGCCCAAGGAAGTCCGCAGCTGGAAGCAGATCTTCCTTGATGAGGTGGCGGGCGGGCTTGACCTTTCGCGGGTGCATTTCCTTGGCCAGGTGCCCTATCCGCAGTTCGTGGCGCTGTTGCAGGTCAGCATGGCCCATGCCTACCTGAGCTACCCCTTCGTCCTGTCCTGGTCGATGATCGAGGCGATGAGCACTGGCGCCCTCATCATCGGTTCGCGTACCGCCCCGGTCGAGGAGGTGATCCGCGACGGCGAGAACGGGCGGCTGGTGGATTTCTTCGATGTGGCGGGCTGGTCGCGGGCGCTGATCTCAGCGCTCGCCGATCCCGCCGCCAATATGCCCCTGCGTCGTGCCGCACGCGAGACGGCGGTGACGCGCTATGACCTCGCCAGTGTCTGCCTGCCAAGGCTGATCGGCTTTGTCGAAGGCAGCGCTCCGGCCTGATCCGGGTCGGGCACGGGGTTTTCAGGTGCAACTTTCCGGCCTGTGGACAGAGCGGCCTGCCCGCCCCGCGCGAGCGAAGGCGTCGGGTTGCCGCTGCGTCAGACGGCGTGGCTATGGCTGCCGGCGGCGACCGCATAGGCGTCGAAAAGTCGCGCGATCATCCGCGTAAGCGGGCGGCTTTTCACGGGAATTTCCAGCCCGTCCGCATCGATCCGCACCATGTCGCCGAACTCCTTGGAAACAGGCGCGAAATATTCTTTCAACTGCGCCCGGCTCAACCCGAAGGAGTCGCAGATTTCGGCCGCATCAATACGGAAATCGCACATCAGCGCCTCGATCATCCGGGCGCGGAGGCGGTCGTCATCGGTCAGGACATGGCCCCGGACGGTGGCGAAATGACCGCTGCGGACGGCCTTCACATATTGCGATGTGCCGGGGGCGTTCTGTGCATAACCTTGCGGAAAACGCGAAATCGACGAGGCGCCGAGGCCGACGAGAACCGGCGCGATATCATCGGTATAGCCCTGGAAATTGCGCCGGAGGAGGCCGGCCTTCTGCGCCACCGCCAGCCCGTCGTCGGGCAGGGCGAAATGGTCGATGCCGATGTCTTCGTACCCGTCGCGGACCAGAAGATCGCGCGCGGTCTCGAAAAGCGCCAGCCGCTCTTCCGGGCGCGGCAGGGCGTCGGATGGAATCATCACCTGACGCCGCGCCATCCACGGCACATGGGCGTAGCCGTAAAGCGCGATACGGTCGGGGCGCAGGGAAAGCAGCTGCCGGATCGAGGCGGCGATCCGCGCCTCGGTCTGGTGCGGCAGGCCGAAGAGGATATCGGCGTTGAGCGAGCGGATGCCACGGGCGCGGAGCTTCATGGCAGCACTTTCGGTGATCTCGAAGCTCTGGTCGCGGCCGATGGTCTTCTGGATCATCGGGTCGAAATCCTGCACCCCGATCGAGGCGCGGTTCATCCCGGCGCCGGCCAGCGCGTCCAGCCGGGCATCGTCGATCTCATTCGGGTCGATCTCGACCGAGAATTCGCCGGTCGCCGCCATCGGCGCCACATCGAAGATCGTCCGCGTCAGCCGGGTGATCGAGGCCGGCGGCAAAAGCGTCGGCGTGCCGCCGCCCCAGTGCAGGCGCGACAATGTGACACCCTCAGGTAGAGTGGCACGCAGAAGCGCCAGTTCGGCGATCAGCGTATCGACATAGGCGACGACAGGATCATCGCTGGTGGTCCCTTGCGTGCGGCAGGCGCAGAACCAGCAGAGGCGCCGGCAGAAAGGCACATGAATATAAAGGGATATCTGGGAGTCGGGGGCGATCTCAGACAGCCAGCCGCGCATCTCAGCCGCACCGACGGCGGTGGAACTGAATTGCGGCGCAGTCGGATAGCTCGTGTAACGCGGTACGCGGGCTTCGAACAATCCCGCCCGCGCGAGTTGCGATTCATCTGCCATGGGCCTAAAGTTAGGCGCGCAACAGGACCCTCGCCTTGACGCAGATCAATAGCTTCATGCCCCTTGATGACTCCACCCATATCGGCCCGAATTGCGGGAGTTGCCCGATCCGGCATCGTGCCGTCTGTGCGCGCTGCGAAACCGACGAGTTGAAGGCGCTGGAGGAGATCAAGTTCTACCGCAGCTTCGAGGCCGGGCAGACACTGGTCTGGTCCGGCGACCGGATGGATTTCGTGGCCTCGGTCGTGACCGGCGTCGCAACACTGACCCAGGTGATGGAGGACGGGCGGACCCAGACCGTGGGCCTTCTCTTCCCGTCGGATTTCGTCGGCAGGCCGGGCCGCGCCCATGCGCCCTACAATGTCATCGCCACCACCGACCTGATGATGTGCTGCTTCCGCAAGAAGCCGTTCGAGGATCTGATGGTCCACACGCCGCATATCGGCCAGCGGCTTCTGGAGATGACGCTGGATGAACTCGACGCCGCGCGGGAATGGATGCTGCTTCTGGGCCGCAAGTCGGCGCGCGAGAAGATCGCGAGCCTTCTCGCCATCATCGCCCGGCGCGATGCCTCTCTGCAGGGCAACATGCGCCGGCGTGAACTGACCTTCGACCTGCCGCTGACGCGCGAGGCAATGGCCGACTACCTTGGCCTGACGCTGGAAACCGTCAGCCGGCAGATGTCGGCCCTGAAGCGCGACGGGATCATCGTCCTTAGCGGCAAGCGCACCGTCCATGTGCCCGACATCGACCGGCTGGTCGAAGAGGCGGGCGATGATGCCGATGGCGGCATGCCGGGCTGAGGCCGAACCAATCCCATCGCGAGGTCTGCATGAAACCCGACCGCCCCGAAACGCCTCTGCCTTCCGATGCCGCCGCACGCCGTGCCGTCGCCCCGGTCATCTGCTACCCCGTCGAAGGCCTGCCACAGCCTGACATGGCGCTTTACCGCCGCCTCCGCGCCAGCCTGACGCCGGTGTCCGAGGTCGTGGCCGCGCCGCGCGAGGCGGCCTCCTTCCGCGTTCCCGCCGGGCATTTCTTCCGCATCCATTCCATCGAAGGCCCGCAGGTAGGCGACCTCAACCTCTGGAACGCAGGCGACCTTTCGGAGCGCTTCTACTCCGGCAAGACGCGGGCTTTGCATGGCACGCATCTGTCGACCGGCGACCGGCTCTGGTCGGCCTTTCCGCATCTGAGGCCGATGGCGACGATCACCCATGACACGCTCGACTGGTACGGGTTCGACGCCTTCGGCGGTTCCGTCCATGACGTCATCGGCACGCGCTGCGACCCCTATACCCACAACCTCCTGAGCGAGGGCGGCCAGTATCATCACTGCTGCCATTCCAACCTGACCCGCGCCCTTGCCGCCGCCACTGGGTTGCCGCCCGAGAAGGCAGAGCCGCATGTCCATGATGTGCTGAACGTCTTCATGTGTACCGGCTTCACCCGCGACACCGGGCAGTACTTCATGAAAGCCTCGCCCGTCAGGCCCGGCGACTACCTTGAATTCTTCGCCGAGATCGACCTTTTGGGCGCGCTTTCGGCCTGTCCCGGCGGGGATTGTTCTTCCGAACATTCCTCCGACACCGCCGCCTGCCATCCGCTCAAGGTCGAGGTTCTGGCGCCCGATCCGGGGCTTCTCAAGGGCTGGCAGGGTCCCGCGCGAAACGGCTACGACCGCTCGCACGGGCTTTGATTTCATCTTGCCACAAATACCTCGGGGTCTGGGGCAGCGCCCCAGCCCTCAGGCCCGGACATAGTGCAACCCATTGAATTCGCGCCGGAACGCCGACACGCGCGGGGCGAGCGCATCCGGGTCGTTGCCGCGCAGGCCCTCGGCGATGAGATGGGCGAGGGCTGGGGCATGGTCTTCGGTCACGCCGCGCCGCACCAGTTCCGGCGTGCCGATCCGAAGTCCGTTGAGATCGCCCGCGACCTCCGCAATCGGCAGGCCGATGCCGCAGGCAAGGAACCCGGTGCGGCGGAGCGTCTTTGACGCCGCCTGACCGCCGCCGAAGCCAGCCGCCTCGATGGCGAACTGGTGCGAGGCGGTGGCGCCCTTGGCCAGGGTGAAGACCGGCAGCCCCTCGGCCTCAAGCGCCTTGGCGAGGGCCTGCGCCACCCCGATCATCTTCGCCGCATAGGCCGCCCCGAAATCGCGCCAGTCAAGGAGCGCCATCGCCAGTGCGGCGACCCGGCCCGCATCGAAATTCGCGGTCATGCCGGGGAAGGCGACGTGGTCCAGCGCCTCGGCAATCCCGGCGTCATTGGTCACGATCAACCCGCCCGCCGGGCCGCCAAGGCTCTTGTAGGTCGACATTGTCATCAGATGCGCGCCCTCGGAGAGCGGATTGGCCCAGGCGCCGCCGGCGATGATGCCGCACTGATGCGCCGCGTCGAAAAGCACTTTCGCGCCGACCTCATCGGCGATGGCCCGCACCTCGCGCACCGGATGCGGGAAGAGGTTCAGCGAGCCGCCGACGGTGATGAGCTTGGGCCGCACCTTCTGCGCCAGCGTCCGGAGGCCTTCGATATCAATGGTATAGCCATCCGCATCGACCGGGGCGGGGTGGGAGTCGAGGCCGTAAAGCCCGGCGCAACCGGCCTTGTGATGGGTGACATGGCCGCCGATCGTGGCGGGCGGGGCGATGATCGCATCGCCCGGCTTCGTCAGTGCCATGAAGCCGTAGAGATTGGCCATGGCGCCGGAAAAGACCCGGACCTCGGCATAGCGGGCGCCAAAGACCTCGGCGGCAAGTTCGGCGGCAATGACCTCAATCTCCTCGATCGCCTCAAGTCCCATCTCGTACTTGTCGCCGGGATAGCCGAGCGAGGGCCTTGTGCCGATGCCGGCGGCCATCAGCGCCTCGGCCCGCGGGTTCATCACGTTGGTCGCGGGGTTGAGGTTGAAGCAGTCGCGGTCGTGGATGGTGCGGTTGTCGACGGCGAGGGTTTCCAGCCGGGCGGCGACCTTGTCGGAAGGTGCGTTGGTCTCAGCCGCATAGCGGCCGATCAGGGCTTCGCAGGTGGCGGGGACCCAGGGGCGGGGGGCGAGATGGGGCATGGTGGTCTCCTTGTCTTTCCCTGAGTTGGCCTGATCCCGCTTGCGCCGGCAAATCAGATTTGCGAAATTTTAGACGTAGGAAATCTGAGGCTCGCCATGCCCGTCGCGCCGCCACCCCTGAAAGGCCTGCCCCTCAACGCGCTCCGCGCCTTCGAGGCGGCGGCGCGGCTCGGCGGCTTTGCCGCTGCCGGGCAGGAGTTGGGCGTCAGCGCCGGCGCGGTGACGGCCCATGTCAAGGCGCTGGAGGATGCGCTTGGCGCCGCGCTTTTCGAACGCCATGCCAAGGGGGTGCGGCTGACCCCCCTTGGCCAGAGGGCGCTGCCGGGTTTCACCGGCGCCTTCGACGCGCTCGGCCTTGCCGTGCAGGGTCTCAGGGGCGAGGCCGCGCCGCGTACCGTCCAGGTCGCGACCCTGCCCGCCATCGCCCAACTCTGGCTCTCTCCGCGCCTGCCGCTCCTCCGGCAGAACGCGCCGGAGATCACGGTGTCGATCACGGCGATGGAGACGCCGCCCGACCTGAAGCGCGCGCCCTTCGATATCAGCCTCTTCTACCGGCACGCAGGCGAGGGCAGGGTGCTGGCCCCCGACGTGATCTTTCCGGTCTGCGCGCCGGCGCTCGCGGACCGCCTGACTAAGCCCGATGACCTTTTCGGCCTCCCCTGCCTGACCGACAGCGCCTGGGCGGACGACTGGGCGGAGTGGTCGGCGGTAGCGATGCCGGGGCGGGGCTTCGCGCCGAAGGGGCCGGTCTTTTCGCTTTACGCGCTGGCGGTTGAAGAGGCGGTAAACGGCGCGGGCGTGCTGATGGGGCACGAGGCGCTGATCCGGCGGCATCTGCAGGAGGGCCGGCTGGTTGCGCCGTTCCCCCAGCGGGTCACGCTCGACCGGGCGCTGACGCTATGGACAGCGCGCGCCCCGCGCCCCGGAACGGCGGTGGCGCGGGTCGTGGAATGGCTTGAAAACCCTTAGGAAAACGCCGCTTCCAGTGCCACTTCCACCATGTCGCCGAAGGACCTTTCGCGGTCTTCCGAAGGCAGCGATTCATGGGTCAGGAGGTGGTCGGAGATGGTGAGGATGGCAAGCGCCCGGACGCCGTGGCGGGCGGCGACGGTGTAAAGCTCCGCCGCTTCCATCTCGACGCAGAGGACGCCGTGGCGGGCCATCATCTCGGTCAGGTCCGGGCGTTCGTCATAGAAGACATCGGAGGAATAGATGCCGCCGACATGGGTCGGCGTGCCCTTGGCGCGGGCGGCGGCGACGGCTTTTTCGAGAAGCCCGTAATTGGCGCAGGGCGCATACTGAAGCTCCCGGAAGAAGCCGCGCGAGGGGGTGGCCATGGTCGAGGCAGTCATGGCGACGACGATGTCGCGGACCTTCACGTCAGCCTGCATCGCCCCGGCGGAACCGATGCGGATCAAGGTCTTGGCACCGAAATCGCGGATGAGTTCATTGGCGTAGATCGAAAGCGACGGCATCCCCATGCCGGAACCGTGGATCGTCACCCGGTTGCCCTTCCAGGTGCCGGTGAAGCCGAGCATCCCCCGCACCTGATTGATGCAGGTGGCGTCCTTCAGGAAGGTCTCCGCCGCCCATTTCGCCCGGTAGGGGTCGCCGGGCATCAGGACGGTTTCAGCAATCGCGCCGGGCTTCGCACCGATATGGACAGACATGGGGTTCCTCTTTCGGGTTGGAATCGGGCGAGGATAGAGGAGGGTTTCGGGAAGGTTAATGGGGGATGTGCGCAGGTGCTGCGAAATGCTGGTAAAGGGCTGGAAACGTTGGAAAACCGGCGTCGGATATGCGTCGGGTTTGCGTCGGGCATCCGTCCCGACAGATGGGGGCATATTGATGCAGTTCAGTAACGGCTGGCATGTTACCAGACGACGCTATCGACGCCCGGGACGCCCAAAGCGTTCCGGGCCGCGCCCGACCCGCCCCATGGGCGGGCGCGATGGCGCCCACCCTCGGGTCAGGCGCGGCCCTCTGTTCCATCCGCGACAGCGGTGAGTTGCAAGGCGTGGAAGCCCATCCTACGCCGCTTCCGCCTTCGGTTCTGCCAGGGCCACGATGTCGAACATGATGCGGTTCAGCTCAAAGTCCTTCGGCGTATAGACCCGGGCCACGCCCATCGCCTTCAGCCGTGCTGCGTCCTCGTCGGGGATGATGCCGCCGACGACGACGGGGACATGCGGCAAGCCCGCCTCGCGCATCCTTTCCATCAGCTCCTCGATCAAGGGCAAGTGGCTCCCCGAAAGGATCGAGAGGCCGATGACATGCGCGTCGGCTTCGACCGCTGCCGCGACGATCTCGGCCGGGGTCAGGCGGATGCCTTCGTAGGTGATGTCCATGCCGCAGTCGCGGGCGCGGGCGGCGATCTGTTCGGCGCCGTTGGAATGGCCGTCGAGCCCCGGCTTGCCGACGAGGAACTTCAGCTTCCGGCCAAGGCGGGAGGAGACGGCATCGACGGCGGCGCGGATGTCGTCAAGGCCCTCGGTACGGTTCGAGGTACTCTTGGCGACGCCGGTCGGCCCGCGATATTCGCCGTGGACCTGTCGCATGACGCCGGCCCATTCGCCGGTGGTGACGCCGGCCTTGGCGCAGGCGACGGAGGCGGGCATGATGTTGCGGCCCTCTTTCGCGGCGGCGCGGAGGTCGGCGAGGGCGGCGCGTGCCGCCGTCTCGTCGCGGGCTTCGCGCCATTCGGTCAGGCGGGCGATCTGGTCGGCCTCGACCGCCGGATCGACGGTCATGATCGCGCCGTCGCCGGCGGTCAGGGGCGAGGGTTCACCCTCACGCCAGCGGTTGACGCCGACGACCACGGTTTCATTGGTTTCGATCCGGTTCAGGCGTTCGGAGTTGCTCTCCACCAGCCGGGCCTTCATGTAGTCGATCGCCGCGATGGCGCCGCCCATGCCGTCGAGCGTGGCCAACTCGGCCCTTGCACCGTCCTTCAGCGCCTCCACCTTGGCGGTGATGGCGGGGTTGCCGTCGAAGAGGTCGCCGTATTCGAGAAGGTCCGTCTCATAGGCGAGGATCTGCTGCATCCGGAGCGACCATTGCTGGTCCCAGGGCCGGGGGAGGCCGAGCGCCTCGTTCCAGGCGGGCAACTGCACGGCGCGGGCGCGGGCGTTCTTGGAAAGCGTGACGGCCAGCATTTCCAGAAGGATGCGGTAGACGTTGTTTTCCGGCTGCTGCTCGGTCAGGCCGAGGGAGTTGACCTGCACCCCGTAGCGGAAGCGGCGGTATTTCTCTTCGGCGATGCCGAAGCGGTCCCGGCAGATTTCATCCCATAGCTCGGTGAAGGCCCGCATCTTGCAAAGCTCGGTCACGAAGCGGATGCCGGCGTTCACGAAGAAGGAGATGCGGCCGACCATGGCCGGGAAGTCCTTGGCCGCGACCTTGCCCTTGAGGTCGTCGAGGACGGCGATGCCGGTGGCGAGCGCAAAGGCCAGTTCCTGTTCCGGCGTCGCGCCCGCCTCTTGCAGATGATAGGAACAGACGTTCATCGGGTTCCATTTCGGCAGGTGCTCCGCCGTATAGGCCGCGACATCGGTGATCATCCGCATCGAGGGCTTCGGCGGGCAGATATAGGTCCCGCGCGAGAGGTATTCCTTGATGATGTCGTTCTGGACGGTGCCTTGCAGGTCCGCGACATTCGCGCCCTGTTCCTCGGCCGCGGCGATGTAGAGCGCCAGAAGCCAGGGGGCGGTGGCGTTGATCGTCATCGAGGTGTTCATCTGTTCAAGCGGGATGTCCCTGAACAGGCTCCGCATGTCGCCGAGGTGGCAGACGGGAACGCCGACCTTGCCGACCTCGCCCTTGGCGCGGGGATCGTCGCTGTCATAGCCGGTCTGGGTCGGCAGATCGAAGGCGACGGATAGGCCGGTCTGCCCCTTGGCGAGGTTGGCGCGGTAGAGCGCGTTCGACTTTTCCGCCGTCGAATGGCCCGCATAGGTGCGGAAGAGCCAGGGTTTGTCCTTTTCGGTCATCGCCGACCTCGTGCAAGAATATTTCTGTGACGTGAGCGATACGGAAAGAAAGATGCGCTGTCAATTCGCTGCGTTGCGGCGACTGCGCTGCGGCGTGGCGGGGGTGATGCGGCATAAACACCCGCTTCCAATGCTTTTTGCCGGTGCTATACCGAAGGGAGGATGCCTGCCCGGCATTCCGGCAAGGGAGAAGCGCAGCCATGATGGAACTGATGGACTTCCTGCGCCTGTCCCCGATGAGCTTCGGCCTTGCCGCCCTTGTTACCATGATGGCGATGAACGAGTTCGGCATGTTTCTTGGCCGCCACCGCCGGGCGCGGAACGAGGGCAAGCCGGACGAGGCGACGGGCATCGTCGTCGGCAGCGTCCTTGGCCTTCTGGCCTTCGTCCTGGCGCTGACGCTTTCCAACGCGAACAGCCGCTTCGAGCAGCGGCAGGCTGCGGCGCTGGACGAGTCCAACGCCATCTCCACCGCCTGGCTTCAGGCCGGAGCGGTGGGCGGCGACCTTGCCAAGAGCCTGCAGACAACGATGGGCGCCTATATCCTCGCGCGCTACGCCTATGTCAGTTCGCCCCCCAACGACACGGTGATCGACGGTTTCAACCAGGCGACCAATGATCTGCAGAACAAGATCTGGGCGGATCTGAGCACGGTGATCGAGGAAAGGCCGGGGCCGCCGGCGACCTCGCTCATGAATGCGATCAACACGATGTTCGATGCGTCGCAGTCGATGCGCTATGCGATGAATTATCACATGCCCTGGCAGTTCATCGGGCTTCTCTTCGCGATGACCGTCGTCGGCATGGCCAGCATCGGCTACCAGTTCGGGCAACTTGGCCAGCGCGGCCGCTGGCCGGCCTTCGTCATCGCCATGGTCTGGACCGTGGTCGTGGTGCAGATCCTCGACATCGGCATGTCGCGCATCTGGTCGATGCAGGCCGACGGGCGGACCTATATCTGGACGATGCAGAGCATGGGGATGCCGACGAGCGGGTTGAAATAGGGGCGCGGCGCATGTTTGCCGCGCGGTCGGGCCTGTGACAGAGTGCGCCGATGCCGTCGACCGTCACGCTGCCCTTCTGGCTCTTCCTCCTCATCATCGCCTTCGCGGCGGTTGCCTTCTTTTCGCATTTCCTCTTCCCCTCGGTGCGCTGGTACTTCCGCCGCCGGATGCAGCGCGTGGTGGCGCGGCTGAACGAAAGGCTCGACCGGCCGATCCAGCCCTTCAAGCTGATGCGGCGGCACGACATGATCGTGCGGCTGGTCCATGACCCGAAAGTGGCCGAGAGCATCGCCGCCGAGGCCGCGGCCAGCGGCGAGCCCCTGAGCGTGGTGCAGGAACGCGCGCGGCGTTATGCGCGCGAGATCGTGCCGGCCTTTTCGGCGACGATCTATTTCGGCTTTGCTGCACGGGCGGCGAAATGGCTGGCGAGGCTGATCTACCGGGTGCGCGTCGGCAGCTTTGACGCGGCGGCCTTCACCGGGATCGACAAGGGCGCGACCGTGGTCTTCGTGATGAACCACCGGTCGAACATGGATTACGTGCTGGTCACGCATCTGGTCGCCGAACGCTCAGCCCTGTCCTACGCGGTCGGTGAATGGGCGCAGGTCTGGCCGCTGTCGCGGCTGATCCGGGCCGCGGGCGCCTATTTCATCCGGCGGCGGCACAGTAGCCCGCTCTATCGCCGGGTCCTGTCGCGTTATGTGCAGATGGCGACCGAAGAGGGCGTGACGCAGGCGATCTTTCCGGAAGGTGGCCTCAGCCTGACCGGCGCTGTCGGGCCGGCGAAGCTTGGCATCCTTTCCTACATCGTTGCGGGCTGGCATCCCGGCGGGCGCGACGTGGTCTTCGTGCCGGTGGCGCTGGCTTATGACCGGGTGATCGAGGACCGGGTGCTGGTCGCGGCCCATCTGGAGGGGACGCGGCGGTTTCGCGCGCCGCTCTGGTCGATCGTGAAGTTCATCGGGCGGCAGCTCAGGCGGGCGCTCATTGGGCGGTTCCAGAAGTTCGGCTCGGCGGCGGTGGCCTACGGCGCGCCGGTGTCGCTGTCGGCCTTTGTGGCGGCGCCGCGCGAAGATGCCGTGGCCGAGCTTGCGGCCGACCTGATGGCGCGGATCGCGCGCGGCGTCCCGGTGCTGCCGGTGCCGCTGTTTTGCGCCGCGATGGGCGAGGACATGGTGGCCGGGCGCGACGTGGTTCTGGGCCGCGCCGAGGTTCTGGCGGAGAGGTTGCGGACCGCGGGTGCCCGGCTCGACCTGCCGGAAGGCGGCGTGCCGGCGGCGGTGGACTATGCGCTTCGGCTTCTGACCTTGCGGAAGGTCGTGACCGAGGATCAGGGGCAGTTGACCGTCACTGAAAGCGAGCGCGGGCTGATCGGCTTTTATGCCGCCGCCGTGCGGCAGCATCTTTATGCAGGCGCGGCATGAATCCGTGCGGGAATGACGCCATTTGCCCCCGACTTTCGTCGATAGGGACATAATATTACAAAACCAATGGCTCACGCTATTGCATTGTTGCTTTCCCGATCCTATCCCTTGACTTGAGATCGCGTTGATTCTGCAATGCGGCACGAGTTTCAGGAGACGCCCATGGCACTGGATGTGAACACCGAGATCGCGGCCTACGACGCGCCGGAAAAGGACCTTTACGAGATCGGGGAGATGCCGCCGCTCGGTTACGTGCCGAAGACGATGTACGCGTGGGCGATCCGCAAGGAGCGCCACGGAGAGCCGGATACCGCGATGCAGGTCGAGGTGGTGGAAACGCCCGAGATCGATTCGAACGAAGTGCTGGTGCTGGTGATGGCGGCGGGGGTGAACTACAACGGCGTCTGGGCCGCGCTCGGCGTGCCGATCAGCCCGTTCGACGGCCACAAGGCGCCCTATCACATCGCCGGTTCCGATGCCTCGGGCATCGTCTGGAAGGTCGGCGACAAGGTGAAGCGCTGGAAGGTCGGCGACGAGGTTGTCGTCCACTGCAACCAGGACGACGGCGACGACGAGGAATGCAACGGCGGCGACCCGATGTTCTCGCCCAGCCAGCGCATCTGGGGCTATGAGACGCCGGACGGCTCCTTCGCGCAGTTCACCCGGGTGCAGGCGCAGCAGCTGATGGCGCGGCCGAAGCACCTGACCTGGGAAGAGGCGGCCTGCTACACGCTGACGCTGGCGACGGCCTACCGGATGCTCTTCGGCCACCGCCCGCATATCCTGAAGCCCGGCGACAACGTGCTGGTCTGGGGTGCCTCGGGCGGCCTTGGTTCCTACGCGATCCAGCTTATCAACGCGGCGGGGGCCAATGCGATCGGCGTGATCTCGGAAGAGGACAAGCGCCAGTTCGTCATGGACCTCGGCGCCAAGGGGGTCATCAACCGGAAGGAATTCAACTGCTGGGGCCAGATGCCCACCGTCGGCACGCCGGAATATGCCGCCTGGTTCAAGGAAGCGCGCCGCTTTGGCGCCGCGATCTGGGCGATCACCGGCAAGGGCAACAACGTCGACATGGTGTTCGAGCATCCCGGCGAGGCGACCTTCCCCGTCTCCGTCTTCGTGGTGAAGCGGGGCGGCATGGTGGTGATCTGCGCCGGCACCACCGGTTACAACCTCACTTTCGACGTGCGTTACCTCTGGATGCACCAGAAGCGGGTGCAGGGCAGCCACTTCGCCAACCTCAAGCAGGCCTCGGCAGCGAACAAGCTGATGCTGGAGCGGCGGCTTGACCCCTGCATGTCGGAAGTGCTGCCCTGGGCCGAAATTCCGGCGGCGCATATGAAGATGCGGCGGAACGAGCACAAGCCGGGCAACATGGCGGTTCTGGTCCAGTCGCCGCGGAACGGTCTTCGGACTTTCGAGGATGCGCTTGAGGCTGGCCGCCGCGGCTGACGCCCGATTTCAAGGCAAAGACCCCGGCGCATGTACCCATGCGTCGGGATTTTTCTTGACAACAGTATCGATTGAAAACAACGGGTTACAACTAAGCCCCCCATCATTTTCGGGGAGTTGCTTTAAAAGGCGCCGCAGCCGACCATATTCATGCTGGGGTTGAGAGGGTGTCATATTTTCCGCTTTGAGAGCGAGTGAACATGAACTACACGTGGATCTTGGATGTGCTGACCGATCTCAGGTCGTTTGCACAGACGAATGGGTTGCCCGCGCTCGCGGAACAGTTGGCAGATACTTCGCTTGTCGCCGCGGCGGAAATCGCCCAGTCGGCAGGCCAGGCACCCGGAGGAGCGGGGCTGAATGCAGGCGAAGCTGTCGGGCTTCATTTCGGCTATACAGCAGGCGACAACGCTTGACGGGCTTCAGTCCGTCATAATTGGCCTGCGCGACCACCTCGGCATCGAGCATGTGATCTATCACTCGGTCAACTCGACCGGGCAGCAATATGCCGTCCTGACCTATTCGCCGGAATGGGTGGACCGTTATCTGGCCGAGGATTACGCCCGCATCGACCCGGTGCTGCAGGGCTGTTTCCGGCGCTTTCATCCGGTGAACTGGAAAACGCTCGACTGGTCGGGGCGGGCGCAGCGGATGTTCCTTGGCGAGGCGCTCGATGCCGGGGTCGGCAATCAGGGCTATTCGGTGCCGATCCGTGGCCCGAACGGCCAGTTCGCCATGTTCACCGTGTCGCACCGCGCGCGGGACGCGACATGGGAAAAGTTCACCGGGGAACATGTCGCCGACCTCATCCTTTTCGCGCATTTCGTGAACCAGCGCGCGCTTGAGATCGAGGGCGGCCATGACCTGAATGTCATGCGCTCGCTCAGCCCGCGCGAGATCGACGTCCTGACCATGCTCGCCATGGGGCTGAACCGGGCACAGGCCGCCGACAGCCTCGCCATATCGGAACACACTTTCCGCACCTATGTCGAAAGCGCCCGCTTCAAGCTTGGCGCCAACAACACGACGCAAGCCGTCGCCCGCGCCGTGGCCGAGGGTCTCGTGCTGATCTGAGGCCGCTAGGCTTCCATTAACCAAGCTTCGTTAAGCCCGATCCATCGATGATGGAGGGCAGAATGCTTCTTTTCCTGACGGCTGAAGAACTCGGCCAGTTTCCAACGTTGTGTGCGAGTATGTTTTCCGACCGGACCCATCAGTTCCGGGAACGCCTCGGCTGGGAGGTCGAGGTCGACACCAAGGGGTGGGAGCGTGACCAGTATGACGACCTGAACCCGGTCTATGTGATCTGGCAGCGCCCGGACGGGCTTCACGGCGGCTCCATGCGCTTTCTGCCGACCATGGGGCGCACCATGGTCAACGAACATTTCGCCGACCTGAGCGGCGGGCTGACCTACCGGCATCCGAAGCTTTGGGAATGCACGCGCTTTTGCCTGAGCGAGGGGATGCCCGGCCATGTCTCCGCCGCGCTGATGCTCGGCGGTGCGCAGCTTGGCGTCGGTCTGGGGCTGACCCGGGCGGTCGGGGTCTTTGACGCCCGGATGATCCGCATCTACCGGGTGCTGGGCTGGCAGCCGGTGGTGCTGGGGACCAGCGGCGAGGGGGCGGAGGCGATCAGCGTCGGCATGTGGGAGTTTTCCGAGGATGTCCGCGTGAGGATGGCGCGGAAGGCCGGCATCGCGCCGGAGCTTGCGCAGCACTGGTTCGACACTGCCGCCCGTGGCCTGCCGGCCCTTCCCGCCGCCGGGTAATCGCGCTGGCATCCTCCGGGGCGGGCGGATAGGGTCGCGCCCATGTCCGCCCCGCTTCGCTTTTCCGACGATCAGGCCATGGCCTGGGATCGTATCGCCGACCTTCTGGACGGCGCCGGCGTCGATCTTCTGAACGCGGAGCTGAGGCCGGATGCGCCGGGCGGACGCGGCGGCCTGCTTGCCGTCGTCGGCAAGGCCGGGTCGGGCAAGACCATGCTTCTGGCGCAGTTGACGAAGGCGCTGGGCGAGGCGGGGGTCGACACGATCTCCGGCGATTACGAGGGGCGGCGGCGGAAGGACCGGCGGACGCTCGCCATCCTCGCGCCGACGAACAAGGCGGCGAGTGTTCTGCGCGGCCGGGGCGTGCCGGCGACAACGATCCACCGCATCCTCTATACCCCGGTCTATGACCCGGAATACGAGAAGATCGCCGAATGGCTGGCCGGCACCGGCGAGCGTCCGAAGGTCGAGGGGCTGACCGACCTCGCACTTGACCGGGCGAAGGCATTTTACGATCAGGTCAAGTCGATCCCCGGTGCGCTGGCGGCGGCGGGCCTGCGCGGTTCGGACTTCATCCGGGGCTGGAAACGGCGCGAAGACCCGCTCGACATCGGTTTCGTCGATGAGGCGTCGATGCTGGACGAACGCCAGCTTGACGACCTGAAGGAGATCTTTCCGACGCTGGTCCTTTTCGGTGATCCGGCGCAGCTGGCGCCCGTGGGCCAGTCGGGCGAGATGGTCTTCGACAAGCTTCCGGAACCGCGCAAGGTGGAGTTGCACCGCATCCACCGGCAGGCCGAGGACAACCCGATCCTCGACCTTGCCCATGCCCTGGGCGATCCGGCGCTGGAGTTCGAAACCTTCGAGCAGATGGTGGCGGATGCCGCAAGGGCCGATGACCGCGTGATCTGGGCCGAACGGGTCGACAGCGACATGATGGCGCGGTCGCCGGTGCTCGTCTGGCGCAACCAGACCCGCATTAAGCTGATCCAGGCGTTCCGCACGGCCCATGGCGCGCCGGCGGATGACCTGCTGCCCGGCGAGCCCCTCCTCTGCGACGGGATCGAACTGCCGCTGAAGCACCGCAAGAAGCGCATCGACCTTGAGGCGAAGGGCCTCATCAAGGGGGCGCAGGTGATCTACCTTGGCCCCGGTTCAAAGCCGGGATTTTCGCGGATGCATATGGTGGGCGCCGAGGACCCGCGGGTCTCTGTCGCCTCGATCATCAAGATCGAGCTGCCGGATGAGGAAGAGCCCTTCATCCCCTATGCCGCGCGGATGGGGGCGGCGTTCCTGCATGGCGCCGCCGTGACGATCCACAAGGCGCAAGGCTCGCAATGGGAGGATGTCCAGGTCTTCGCGCCCGATCTGTTCGTGGCGGCGCGCACCGGGCGGAGCGAGGCTGGCGTGCCCTTGTGGAAGCGGCTGGCCTATGTCGCGATCACGCGGGCGCAGCTGCGGCTTCATTGGGTGGTGCGCAACCGGCTGGCGCGGCCCACGCGGGTCCTGACCGTGGACGACCTGCCAAGGGGGGCAGCGCCCCTGTCGCTGGTGCCCGAGGCGGAGCCTGAGATCTGACGGCGGGATGGCTTCCGGTCGGCGGCGAATGCCGGTAGTCTTTCCCGGAAACCGACCGGGGAATCCCATGCGCTGCGTCTTCGTCCAGTTCCGTTGTCACCCCGGCAAGACCTATGAGGTCGCCGATGCCGTCTATGACCGCGAGGTCGTGTCGGAGCTTTATTCGACCTCGGGCGAATATGACCTGATCGCCAAGGTCTATATCCCCGAGGATGCCGATGTCGGCCATTGGCTGAACGAAAAGCTCTTCGACATCCCCGGCATCAGCCGCACCCTGACGACGATGACCTTCCGGGCGTTCTGAGCCGTCAGTTGCGGATCAGCCGGAAGGCCGCCGAAGCGGCCCAGCCCGCGACGAGAGCGATGATGATGGCGAGGAGGCCGTAGATCACCGGCTCTTCGCGCGACAGATCGAACAGCCAGCGTTCCAGCCCGACCTTGCGCACGTCGATCGATGTCTCCCCGCTCGCCACCAGCTTCTTGTCGCGCAGAAGGAAGATGCGGGTCCGGTAGTCGCCTTCGATGAGGTCCGCGGGCAGGTCGAAATCGGTGCTGAAGAGCGTGTCGGCCTTCAGTTCAACCGAGTTCTCCCGCAACACATAGAGCGCCTCTCTCTCACGCAGGCGGATCAGCGCTTCGGTGAAGGCGGCTGAATCGGTGATCTCGGTCGGGGCGCCCACCGAACGGATCATCTGGCGCGTCGAAATGCGGCGGCGCAAGTCCTCGGTCTGCGACAGGATGTCGGCCAGCGGGCGCGAGGTCGCGACGGCGTAGAAGCTCGGGGCGCGGTCGATCTCCACCCCTGAGGTGTTGACCCAGATCCCCATGGTGCGCGACTTCCGGCGGACCACGACCGGCTCGGACGGGCCTTCGACGGTGATGATGACATCAAGGAGGGAGTCTTGCGGTATCGGTTCCTCACGCTTGACGGCGCCATAGATGAGAAGGTCGGAGCCGTCGAAATTCGCGGTGATCGAGATGGAATCCTGGCTGAGGCCTGCCACCACCTCTTCCGCCAGGGTGGTCTGGGGCAGGAAAAGCAGGGTAAGGAGGGCGAGCCAGCGCATCAGAACCGCCCCACCGGGCGCGCCGAATAAAGCTCCGAGGGTTCGATCAGCAGGTCGAGCGCCAGCTTGAGGCAGACGCCGAGGACAAGGAGCGCGAGCAGGATGCGCAACTGTTCCGCCTTCAGCCGCGCGGCGAATTGCGATCCGATCTGCGCGCCGACAACACCGCCGATGATGAGAAAAAGCGCAAGCATGAGGTCGACCGAATTGTTGGTCGCGGCATGCATGAAGGTGGTGAAGCCGGTGACGAAGATGATCTGGAAGAGCGAGGTGCCGATGACCACCTTGGTCGGCATCCCGAGAAGGTAGATCATCGCCGGCACCATGATGAAGCCGCCGCCAACCCCCATGATCGCCGCAAGGACGCCGACGAGAAGGCCGACCATCAGGGGCGGAATCACAGAGATGTAAAGGCCCGAGGTGCGGAACTTCACCTTGAAGGGCAGGTTGTGGACCCAGAGATGCTGGTGCCGCTTGATCGGCGCAACCGGGCCCGCGCGCGACCGGCGGAGCGTGCGCAGGCTTTCCTGAAACATCAGGGCGCCGATGAGTCCGAGAAAGACCACGTAGGAGAGTTGCACGACCACGTCGATCTGGCCCTGCCGCGACAGGATGTTGAAGACCCAGATGCCAAGCGCGGAGCCCATGATCCCGCCGACGAGAAGCACCGTTCCCATGCGCAGGTCGACCGTCTTGCGCTTCAGATGCGCGAGAACCGCCGAGACGGAGGAGGCAACGACCTGGTTCGCGCCGGTCGCCACGGCGACAACGGGCGGGATGCCGATGAAGAAGAGAAGCGGCGTGATGAGAAAGCCGCCGCCGACCCCGAAGAGGCCCGACAACAGCCCGACGATACCGCCCAGCCCGAAGAGCAGGAAGGCATTGACCGATACTTCGGCGATGGGCAGATAGACCTGCATCGGTGGGCGCGATCCGCAGAATGCCTGCTGGTGGATACCAGTCATGCCCCCATGCGCGGGCGGTGTCAAACCGGCGGCAATCAACTTCTCGCGCCAGATGGCGGGGCTGCATCAGTCCAGATTCTGCGGTGCCCTGCGGGCAGGCGGAATGCGGGCTTCAGCGTTCCTTCACATAGGGTTCGCCCCCGGCGCGCGGCGGGATGGCGCGGCCGACGAACCCGGCGAGGACGACGACGGTGAGGATATAGGGAAGCGCGTCGAGTGCGGGCACCGGGATGGCGAAGTTGAGGGTGCTCTGGATCACGTCCGGCCTGAGGGCCAGCGCCTGGAAGAAGCCGAAAAGGAGCGTGGCCATCAGCGCGTACCAGGGTCGCCACTTGGCGAAGATGAGGGCGGCAAGCGCGATGTAGCCGCGGCCTGCCGTCATCTCCTTGCCGAAGCCGGCTTGCAGCCCGGCGGCCATATAGGCGCCGGCAAGGCCGCAGAGGATGCCGGTGATGGCAAGGGCGGCATAGCGCAGCCGCACCACCGAAACGCCCGCTGTGTCGACCGAGGCGGGGTTTTCACCGACGGCGCGTAAGCGGAGGCCAAAGCGCGTCCGGTAGAGTGCCCACCAGGTCAGCGGCACCATCAGAAGGGCGACGTAGACAAGCGCGGTGTGGCCCGAGAGGACCTCGGCATAGAAGGGGCCGATGACGGGAATGGCGGAGAGACTTTCGGCGAAGGGCAGGGTGATCGGGTTGAAGCGGGCCGCGCCTTCGAGGGGCGGAGTGCGGCCGCCCTGCTGGAACATCGACTGCGCCACGAGGACGGTGATGCCCGAAGCGACGAAGTTGAGCGCCACACCGGAGATGAGCTGGTTGCCGCGGAAGGTGATCGAGGCAAGCCCGTGGACGGCGGCAAAGACCAGACTGCCGGCGATCCCGGCCAAGGCACCGATCCAGACCGAGCCGGTCATATAGGCCACCGCCCCGGTACACATCGCGGCCATCAGCATCTTGCCCTCAAGGCCGATGTCGAAAACGCCGGAGCGTTCCGAATAAAGCCCGGCGAGGCAGGCGAGGAGGAGGGGCGTCGCCAGCCTGAGCGTCGAGTCGAGGATCTGGAGGAGCGTTGCGTAATCCATCACGCCACCTTCAAGGGCCGGGGCCGGAAGAAGAGCCCGAGGATCATCCGCACCATCTGGTCCAAGGCGCCGGTGAAGAGGATCACTAGGCCCTGCACCACCGTCCGAAGCTCGATCGGGATCGAGGTCCAGAGGCCAAGCTCGGCCCCGCCCTGATAGAGAAAGCCGAAGAGCAGCGCCGCAAGGAAGACGCCGAAAGGATGGTTGCGGCCCATCAGCGCCACGGCGATACCGATGAAGCCCGCGCCCTCGGCCGAGTTCTGCAAGAGCCGCCCCGCCTCGCCCATGACGTTGTTGATCGACATGAGGCCGGCGAGCGCGCCCGAGATCAGCATGGCGATCATCGTCACCCTGACCGGCGAGATGCCGGCATATTTCGCCGCAGGCTCCGACCGGCCGAAGGCGCGGATCTCATAGCCAAGGCGGGTGCGCCAGAGCAGGACCCAGACCAGAAAGCAGGCGATGAGCGCCACGAAAAGGCTGATGTTGGCCGGGACGCCCTTGGTGAAGATGAGGTTGAGGCCGGGGATTTCATTCAGCGTCGGCAGGGCGGTGCCCGGCGGGAAATTCGCCGTCGCCGGGTCCATCTGGCCTACCGGCTTCAGCACGCTCACCAGCATGTAGATGATGAGCGCCGAGGCGATGTAGTTGAACATGATCGTCGTGATGACGATATGGCTGCCGCGTTTCGCCTGAAGATAGGCCGGGATCGCCGCCCAGGCCGCGCCCAAGAGGGCGCCGCCGATCATCGCGGCGGGCAGCGCCAGCGTCCAGTGCGGCCAGGGGAGTGCCAGGCAGACGAGTGCCACGCCAAGCCCGCCGATCTGCGCCTGCCCCTCGCCGCCGATGTTGAAGAGGCTGGCGTGGAAGGCCACCGTCACCGCAAGGCCGGTGAACATGAAGCTGGTGGCGTAGTAGAGCGTGTAACCCCAGCCATAGGCGGAACCCACGGCGCCGTCGACCATGATCTTCAGCGCCTCCGACGGGCTCTGGCCGATGGAGAGAATGACGAGCGCCGAAATGATGCCGGCGAGAAGCAGGCTGATGAGCGGGACAAGGACAAGATCGGCCCAGCGTGGCAGACGTTCCATCAGGCGGCCTCCCCGCTCACGCCCGCCATGAGAAGGCCGAGCGCGCGTTCATCGGTTTCGCCGGGCAGGCGTTCGCCCATGATATGGCCGTCGAACATCACGGCGATGCGGTCGGCGAGGCTCATGATCTCATCCAGTTCGACGCTGACGAGAAGGACGGCCTTGCCGGCGTCGCGCAACTCGACGATGCGCTTGTGGATGAATTCGATGGCGCCGATGTCGACCCCGCGCGTCGGCTGGCCGACGAGGAGGAGGTCGGGGTTGCGCTCGATCTCGCGCGCGAGGATGATCTTCTGCTGGTTGCCGCCGGAGAAGTTCTTGGCGGCGAGCGTCGGGATCGGCGGGCGCACGTCGAAACGCTCCATCTTGCCCTTCGTATCCTCAAGGATCGCGTCATTGTCCATCAGGAGCCGGCTCTTCTGGTAGGCCGGATCGTTGTGATAGCCGAAGGCGACGTTTTCCCAGGCGGCGAAATCCATGATCATGCCAAGGTGCTGGCGGTCCTCGGGCACATGGGCGATGCCGTCCTGCCGGCGCGACTGGCCGTCGGAATGCTTGCCGGTCAGGTCGAGTTCCTTGCCGTTCAGCCGGACAGAGCCGGTGGCGCGCATGATGCCGCCGAGGACGGCGAGAAGTTCCGACTGGCCGTTCCCGGCAACGCCGGCGATGCCGTAGATCTCTCCGGCGCGGATGGTGAAGGAAACGCCCTTGACCCGTTCGACCTTGTCCTCGTCCACCACGCGGAGGTTTTCCACCTCAAGGATGGTGCGGCCGGGATTGGCGGGGCCTTTCGGCACGTTGAGCAGCACCTTGCGGCCGACCATCAGCTCGGCCAGTTCCTCGGGGCTCGTCTCGGCGGTCTTGACCGTCGCCGTCATCTGGCCGCGCCGCATGACCGAGACGGTATCGGTGATCTCCATGATCTCGCGGAGCTTGTGGGTGATGAGGATGATGGTCTTGCCCTGTTCCTTGAGGCCGGCAAGGATGCGGAAAAGGTGGTCGGCCTCATCCGGCGTCAGCACGCCCGTCGGCTCATCGAGGATCAGGATGTCGGCGTGGCGGTAGAGCGCCTTCAGGATCTCAACCCGCTGCTGGTGGCCGACGGAAAGCTCCTCGATCACCTCTTCCGGGTCGACGTCAAGTTCGTATTCCTCGGCCAGTTCCTTCAGCACCTTGCGCGCCTTGGCGAGCGAGGGGCGCAGCAGCGCGCCGTCCTCGGCGCCGAGGATGACGTTTTCAAGGACGGTGAAGTTCTGCACCAGCTTGAAATGCTGGAACACCATGCCGATGCCGGCGCGGATCGCCGTCTGGCTGTCGGTGATCTCGGTCTTCTTGCCGTTGACGAATATCTCGCCCGCGTCGGCCTTGTAAAAGCCGTAGAGGATCGACATCAGCGTCGATTTCCCGGCGCCGTTTTCGCCGATGATGCCGTGGATCGTGCCAGGCATCACCCGGATCGAGATATCCTTGTTGGCCTGAACCGGGCCGAAGGCCTTCGATATCCCGCGCAGTTCTATGGCGGGGGCTGCGCTTTCAGGGGCGGCAGTTTCCTGCCGCCCCGAAGTCGACCCTGTCGCGGCCATTTAGAAGGTCAGCGAAGGGCAGGTTTCGTCGGACATGTAGTTGTGGACCTTGATCTCGCCCGAGATTATCTTGGACTTGGCCTCATCGACCTTGGCTTTCATGTCGTCGCTGACGAGCGCCTTGTTGTTGTCGTCAAGCGCGTAGTCCACGCCGCCGGCCTTGAGGTCCATGACCATGACCTTGCCGGTCTCCAGCTCGGCGCCCGCCTTGAAAGCCTCGTAGACGGCATTGTCGACGCGCTTCAGCATCGAGGTCAGGACCTGGCCGGGGTGCAGGCCATTCTGGTTCGAATCGACTCCGACGGACAGGATGCCCTCGTCCGCTGCGGCCTGCAGCACGCCGATGCCGGTGCCGCCGGCGGCTGCATAGATCACATCGGCGCCCTGGGACTTCTGCGCCTTGGCAAGCTCGGCGCCTTTCACCGGGTCATTCCAGGCGGCAGGCGTCGTGCCGGTCATGTTGGCGACGATCTTCGCATCCGGATTGGCCGCTTTCACGCCTTCGGAGTAGCCGCAGGCGAACTTGCGGATCAGCGGGACATCCATGCCGCCCACGAAGCCGACGGTGCCGGATTTCGAGGCCATCGCCGCCATCATGCCGACGAGGTAGCTTCCTTCATGCTCGGCAAAGGCGATCTGAAGCACGTTGGGTTGGTCCAGCCAATCGACGTCGATGATTGCGAACTTGGTGTCGGGGAAGTCCGGCGCGACCTTGGCCAGCACGTCACCGAAGGCGAAGCCGGTCATGACGATGGGGTTGGCGCCCGCCTCGGCCAGCCGCCGCAGCGCCTGTTCGCGCTGGGCCTCGGACTGCATCTCAAGCTCCTTGTAGGCGCCGCCGGTTTCGGCCTTCCACTTCTCGGCGCCGCCGAAAGCCGCCTCGTTGAAGCTCTTGTCGAACTTGCCGCCGAGGTCATAGATGATCGCCGGATCGGCAAGGGCCATGCCGGAGGAAAGCGCGAGCGTTGCGGCCGCGCCGAGGAATTTCTGCATGAGGGTCATGGATCGCTCCCAGTTGGTGTCCGTGGACATCCGCGTCTTTGGGCCAATCGCCCGTTACGCGCGGATTGCCACCGATTAGGGCGGATGCGGGGTGAGCGGTCAATAGCAATCTGCCGGGGCGTAGGGGCAGGTTTGACCTTTTGGTCAGATACCGTGCGAAACCGCCTGAATCGGTCGGCGCATGACAATGGCGTCGAGTGCTTCGCCGGGGGCATCGCGGTAGTAGCCGCGCCTTAGGCCGGCCTCCCTGAAGCCGTTGCGGCGGTAGAGGGCAAGTGCCGGTTCGTTGTCGGCGGCAACCTCGAGGAAGGCCGTGGCGGCGCCAAGCCGGGCCGATTCCGTCAGGAATGCCGCCAAGAGCCGCGCGCCGCTGCCCCGCCGGCGGAGGTCAGGTGCGACGGCGAGGGTCAGAAGTTCGGCCTCATCGGCGATGGCGCGGCCGATGAGGAAGCTCTGCGGTCCGGTCAGGAGGAAAGCGCCCTTGCTGGAGAGAATCGCCGCGATCTCATCGGCGCTCCAGGGGCGGGGGTTGCGGAAGCTCGCGGCATGGATCTCGGCAAGTGCGGCGGCGTCGGTCACGGCAGGATCACGGGCGCTGCGTCGCGCATCGGTGCGGCATCCGCCGGGCGGACGTAAAGCGGCGCGGGGCGGGGGATGGGGGCGGTCGCCCCGGCGAGGCGCCGGCCGGCGATTTCGGCGATCAGGCTGCCGATGCCGGGGCCGTAGGGGGCGGGCGTGTCAGGGCCGGCCTCGATCAGGTCGGGTGCTGCAACCGGCGCGCCACCCTCGAAGCGCTGGGCATAGGCCTGACCGCGTGGGGCCGGGAGGGTGATGAGCATGGGGCCATTCCCCCGGCCATGCGCCTGAAGTTCGAAGGAGGAAACGCCGATGGCGGGAATGCCAAGCCCGAGCGCCAGCCCGCGCGCGGCGCTGACGGAAATGCGGATGCCGGTGAAGTTTCCCGGCCCGATGCCGACGCCGATGGCGCCGAGGTCGGGCCAGCCGAGGCCGGCTTCGGTGAGCAGCCCTTCAAGCATCGGCATCAGCGCCTCGGCCTGACCGCGCTGCATCTCTGCGTAGCGGGAAGGCATCGTGCGGCCTTCCCAAAACAGACCGGCCGCGCAATGCGCGGCCGATGTGTCAAAGCCAAGGACCGGAGCGTCAGGCCGCAACGGGGCGGACCTCAAGCACTTCGGGGATGTAATGCCTGAGAAGGTTCTCGATCCCCATCTTCAGCGTCAGCGTCGAGGATGGACAGCCGGCGCAGGCGCCCTGCATGTGCAGATACACGACGCCCCGGTCAAAGCCGTGGAAGGTGATGTCGCCGCCGTCCTGGGCCACGGCCGGGCGCACGCGGGTGTCGAGCAGTTCCTTGATCTGGCGGACGATATCTTCGTCGGGGCCGTCGTGGCTGGCATGGCCGGAAGCCGCCTGTTCGCCTTCGATCACCGGGGCGCCGGACTGGAAATGCTCCATGACCGCGCCGAGGATGGCCGGCTTCACATGTTCCCAAAGGATGCTGTCGGCCTTGGTCACGGTGACGAAATCGGTGCCGAGGAAAACGCCCGCCACCCCGTCGACCGCGAAGATGCGCCGGGCGAGCGGCGATTTCGCTGCGGCCTCTGCCGTGGTGAAATCCGCGGTCCCGGCATCGAGCACGGTCTGGCCCGGCAGGAATTTCAGCGTCGCGGGGTTCGGCGTGGATTCGGTCTGGATGAACATGCTGGTCTCCGACTGTTCCAGTCGGATATGCGCCTGCCGCCTGCTCAAGTCAAGTTTGGAACTGTTCTAAATGTTCGCCGCACGATCAGGTGATCGCTTCCAGCCGCTCTTTCGACATTTCGCCGGGCACGATGGTGATCGGGATCGGCAAAGAGCCTGAGGTCCGCGACAGTTGCGTGACGAGGGGGCCGGGGCCGGATTTCTCGGTTCCGGCGCCAAGGACGAGAACGCCGATCTCCGGATCCTCGCGAATCTGCGACAGGATCTCGTTCACCGGCTCGCCCTCGCGGATCACCAGTTCAGGGTCGATGCCCTGACGGTCACGCATCCACTTGGCGAAAACCTCGTAATGGGCCTGGATGCGTTCGCGCGCTTCCTGCCGCATGATGTCGGCAACGCCGATCCAGTGCTGGAACTCCTCGGGCGGAATGACAGAGAGGATCTGCACCCCGGCGCCGGTATGCGCGGCCCTGAGCGCGGCGAAGCGCATCGCGTTCAGGCATTCGCGGCTGTCATCCAGCACGACGAGAAACTTGCGCATGTCCGAACTCTCCCTGAGGTCTGTGGCGCCTTGGCGGGGTTCAACCTGCCGTGTGCGCCCAGTCCATGTAAAGCGCGCGGATACGCTTTGTCATCGGCCCGTGCTGATATTTGGTGCCGTCGAATTCAAGAACCGGCGTCACCTTCGACATGTTGCCAGAGAGGAAGACTTCATCCGCCTTGCGGAAATCGTCGAAGGTCAGGACGCATTCGCGCACCGTGACGCCATCGGCCTTCAGGTTGGCGATGTGGCGGGCGCGGGTGATGCCCGACAGGAAAGTGCCGTTGGCGATGGGGGTCAGCACCTCGCCGTCGCGGACCATGAAAACATTGGCCGTGGCGGTTTCCGCGACATTGCCGAGGGCGTCGGCCACAAGGGCATTGCCATAGCCCTTGGCGCGGGCCTCGGCGAGCATGCGGGCGTTGTTGGGGTAAAGGCAGCCGGCCTTTGCATTGATAACTGCGTCCTCAAGGACGGGGCGGCGGAAGCGCGTTGTGGTCAGCGTGGTTGTGGCGCCCTCCGGCGCCATCGGAATCTCTTCAAGGCAGAGCGCGAAGCCCGTCGCCCCCTGCCGCGGCACGATCCCGGATTCGTCGCCGTCGAGCGCCCAGAACATCGGCCGGATATAGACGGCGGCGGCGGGATTGTAGGCGCGCAGGCCCTGCCGCGCGATCTCGGCGATCTGCTCGCCCGTCAGCGTCGGCTCGATCATCAGGGCGGCGGCGGAGCGGACGACGCGGGCGGAATGCGCATCGAGATCGGGCGTCACCCCGTCGAACTGGCGCGCGCCGTCGAAGACCGTGGTGCCAAGCCAGCTGCCGTGATCGGCGGCACGCATCACGGCCACGTCGCCGTCATGCCAGCGCCCCTCGAAATAGGTGCGGATGTTCCGTCCCGTCGCCATGGTCTCTCCTTTCGGCTTTGGCCGCATTAAAGGCGCGGCGGGCGGGAGAGGCAAGCAAGTCGCGGTGAATGGTCCTTTGGGTCGTCTGTTCAGATGAAGACGAAGTCGCCGGAATCGACCGCGCTGGCGCTGACGCCTGCCAGAAGGATGCTGTGGCCGCCGTAGAGGATGAGCGCCCCGGGCCCGCTGTCGATGATCGCAAGTGCTGCGAAGCGCGCGGCATCGTCGCCGCCGGCGACATAGCGGAGCCAGAGCTGATCCACCCCGGTCGTGAAATCGGTGATCGTGTCGGCCTCTCCCGCCCGGAAAGCTTCGAAGACGAAAGCATCGGCGCTGGCACCGCCTGTGAGGCTGTCATCGCCGCCGCCGCCGATCAGCGTGTCGTCGCCGTCGCCGCCAAGAAGCGTGTCCGCGCCCGACATGCCGAGGATGAGGTCGGCGTCAGTTCCGCCATCGAGAAGGTCCGCACCGTCGCCGCCGTAAAGACAGTCCTGGCCGCCACCGCCGCGCAGCATATCCACGCCGGCCTCTCCGGTCAGGAGGTCGTTTCCGTCGCCGCCGTCGATACTGTCGTCGCCATCGTTGGCCGACAGAAGATCGTCACCCGCGCCGCCAAGAAGCGTGTCCTGGCCCGCGCCACCGCTCGCGGTGTCGTTGCCGCCCAGAAGTTCGGCCAGATCGTCGCCGTCGCCACCATTGATCCGGTCGTTGCCGTCGCCGGCGTCGATCCGGTCGTTGCCATAAGCGCCACGCATGTCGTCATCGCCACGCCCGCCGTTGATCGTGTCATTGCCACCACCGCCGTCGAGCGTATCGTCGCCGTCGCCACCCAAAAGTCCGTTGTCGGCCCCGTCAAGCCGGATTGCGTCGGCAAAGGCGCTGCCGATGAAGACTTCGACCGCGGCGAAGCTGTGGCCGAGCGCGGAACCCCAGTTCGACGCAGGGGAGGCAAGGTCGATGCCGGCGGCGGCGAGAAGCGCGTAGCTGACGGTGTCGGTGCCGGCGCCGCCGTCGACAAGATCGGCGCCGGGGCCGGCAATGATGAGATCGTCGCCTGACATGCCGCTGAAGAAGTCGCCGGCGAGGCTCCCGGACAAGGTGTCATCTCCCGCGGTCCCGAGCTGCGGGACAAGCGGCGACGGGCTTTGGCCATTGCCGGGGCTGACGTGGAACCTTGTCAGCGGCAGAAGCATCGCAGCGGGAAAGTCGGCGGCGGTGAGCGAGCTTCCGTCCGAGGTCAGCACGGTCAGAAGCTCCTGCCCGTACTGGATGACGATCCCCCCCGATATCGGGGTGAAGGTCAGTTGCCCGAGATTGCGGAGATAGGGGTAGCGCGACAGATCGAGCCGGTCGCGGCCCGGTTCGAAATCGAGGATCGTATCGGCGCGGCCATCCGCCGTGAGGACGAAGGTATCTCCCCCGGCGCCGCCCTGCAGGAAATCACTGCCGGCGCCGTCGCAGAGGATGTCGGCGCCGGCGCCGCCGGACAGGCTTCTGTCGCCACCGGTCAGCACCAGAAGATCATCACCGCTGCCGCCGGTCAGGGACGGGCCGGCTGAGGTCATGGTAACGCCCAGCGTGGCGACATCGACCCGGAGCATGGTGAAGCCGGTTTCCCGGCTGGAGGCGACGAAGATCTGGATCTCGGACCCCACCAGCGTCATGGCGATGGCCGAAGGTGCCGCAAGGGTCATGCCGAATGTGTCGGCCAGCGTCGCGAGATGGAGAAGCTGGCCATCGGGCAGCAGCGTGAAGAGGCTGATGCCGTCGTCGCTGCCGCCCGCCGCAAGAAAGACCCGCCCGCCCACGGTCAGCGCGGAGAGCGCCGTGACGCCCGCGAAACGGGTGCCGAGGTCATCGACCACATGGTCGGTGAGGGTGAGACTGCCGTCCGGGGCAACCGCCATGACCGTCAGGGCGGAGTTGGTGGTGGAACCGGCGATGACGAAATCCTGCCCGGCGACGGTGACGGCGGAAAGCGACGTCACCCCCTGCAGCGGGGCAAGATCGGTGACGCCGAGCGCGGCGCGATGCGCCACCTGCCCGCCGGCCAGAAGCTCCCACGACGAGACGCCGCTTTCGGTGGCGGAGGCGGTGACGAAGAAGCTCCGCCCGGCCAGCGTCAGCGTGGTGATGGCCGAGATGCCGGCGGCATGGGTCGCGGCTGTGTCGGCGATATGGGCAATCTCGACCGGCAGGGCACCGGCCAGGCTGAAGATCGAAAACCCCGCGCCCGCGTTTTTCGCGGCAATGAGGTAATCCACCCCGCCGCTCGATGCTCCCAGCATCTCGACCCGGTCGTCGTATTCCGCACCGCTCTGCAAAAAGCCTGTGACCGAGAAGGTTGTTCCGGGCAGCCGTGCCGCGGTCAGCGCGTCCGTCTCGACGCTGCCATAGAAGTCGGTCGCGACGATCCCGGTGCGGGCGATGGCGAGCGACACCTGGGCGATGAACCCGCCGACGCCGCCGGCGGTGATCGCAAAGCGCGAGGTGATGCCCGAGGCGAAATCGACGAACCTCAGCTCGCGCGAACTCCCCGTGCCGGAGAACGCCAGCTCGGCAGAGATAGCGGGCGCAAGGATCGCGCCGCCGAGATAGGCGCCCCCGAAGAGGAGAGAGAACATGCAGCCACCATTCCCCGCCGCCAATGCGACAGGCCCGCATGAAGGATGCGGGCCATTCGTTCAGGATGGCTTAAAGGCGCAGGCCCGGGCGGGCCGGAAGGCTCAGGCCGCTTCGGCCAGAAGCGCGCGGAGGTCGAGGGCGCGCGTCACCATGGCAAGCTCGCCCGATGCATCGCGGGGCCAGTCGGCTTCGGCCCGGTCGCGGTAAAGCTCCACGCCGTTGCCATCGGGGTCATTGAGGTAGAGCGCCTCGCTGACGCCGTGGTCGGAGGCGCCGGTCAGGGGGTACTTCGCTTCCACCAGCCGCTTCAAGACGCCGCCGAGCGTTGCCCGGTCCGGATAGAGGATCGCGGTATGGTAAAGCCCGGTGGTACCGGGGGCCGGGGGCTTGCCTCCCTTGCTTTCCCAGGTGTTGAGCGCGATGTGGTGATGATACCCGCCGGCGGACAGAAAGACGGCCTGTTCGCCGTAGCGCTGCATGATGTCGAAGCCGAGGATTCCGTGATAGAAGGCCAGAGCCCGGTCAAGGTCAGCGACCTTGAGGTGGACATGGCCGATGCGGGTCTGGGCGGGAACGGTATAGGTCATTTCGGTCTCCAACGTGTCCTTGCCCCCCAATATAAAGCCGGGACGCATCCGCACATATTCACCGATTTCGCAGAGGATATGTGTGTTTTTGCGAAGGAGCCCGCCCCCGCCTCAGCGGCGCGAGCGGATCATGCCGACGATGTCGAAGGTCTTCGCAAGGATCGGCTCGGCGATGGCATTGGCGCGGTCGGCCCCGTCGCCAAGGATGCGGTCGATCTCCCCGGGATCAGCCATAAGCCGCTTCATCTCGTTGGCGATGGGCGAAAGCTTCGCCACGGCAAGATCGGCGAGCGCCGGCTTGAAGGTGCCGAAGCCCTGACCGGCGTATTCCGCAATAACCTTCTCCGCCGTCATGTCGGCAAGCGCTGCGTAGATATTGACGAGGTTCCGCGCCTCGGGCCGGTCCTTGAGGCCGGCGAGCGTGTCGGGCAGGGGTTCGGCATCGGTGCGGGCCTTGCGGAACTTCTGCGCGATGGTGTCGGCATCGTCGGTCAGGTTGATCCGGCTCTGGTCCGAAGGGTCGGATTTCGACATCTTCTTCGAGCCGTCGCGCAAGGACATGACCCGCGTGGCCGCGCCCTCGATGACAGGCTCGGTGATCGGGAAGAAATCGACCTTGTAGTCATGGTTGAACTTGATCGCAATGTCGCGGGTCAGTTCGACATGCTGCTTCTGATCTTCGCCGACCGGGACATGGGTCGCGTGGTATAGCAGGATGTCGGCGGCCATCAGCGAGGGATAGGCGAAGAGCCCGAGCGAGGCCTTTTCGGCGTCCTTGCCGGCCTTGTCCTTCCACTGGGTCATGCGGTTCATCCAGCCCATGCGGGCGACGCAGTTGAAGATCCAGCCAAGCTGGGCATGCGCGGGCACCTGGCTCTGGTTGAAGAGGATCGAGCGTTTGGGGTCGAGACCGGCAGCGATATAACCGGCGGCCAGTTCCCGTGTCGCATGGCGAAGGTCCGCCGGGTCCTGCCAGACGGTGATCGCGTGCTGGTCGACGATGCAATAGATCGTCTCGATGCCGGTGTTCTGCATGTCCACGAAGCGTTTCACCGCCCCGAGGTAGTTGCCAAGCTGCAGGTGGTTCGTCGGTTGGATGCCCGAGAAAACACGCGGAGTGAATTTGGTCTTCGCCGCGTCGGTCATGATCTTCCCCGTCTGGAAATTTCCGTCCCGCTCGCGTATCGCAGGGGGCAGGTTCCGTCAACAAGGAGGCCCCCTTGCGCGAAGGTTACGATGCATCGCCCTTGAACCCCGTGCCGGGCGTGGTCTGGCTGATCCTTCTGCCCATCGTCGCGATGGAGGTCGTCGTCAGCGCCGGGATGTTGGGCGTCGCCGGCGGCGCCGGGGGCATCGGCTGGCGGCAGGAGGCGTTGCAGCGCTTTGCGCTCGCGCCGCAGGTGCTGGGCGAGATGCGCGCGAACGGGCAGTGGTCGGCCGACTACCTGATGCGCTTCGTGACCTATGCCTTCGTCCACGGCAGCTTCATGCAGGCGCTGCTCGCCTCGGTCTTGATCCTCGCCATGGGCAAGTTCGTGGGCGAGGTGTTCCGCCCGCTCGGCGTATTGGCGGTGTTTCTCGCGGCGATCATTGCCGGCGGCGTGGCCTATTCCCTGATGCCGGGCGCCAAGTTCGCGCTCTTCAGCGCCTTTGCCGGGGCTTACGGCCTGATCGGGGCCTTCACCTTCATCATCTGGGCAAGGCTCGGGGCGGAAAACGCCAGCCGGGCGCGGGCCTTCACGCTGATCGGCTTCCTTCTTGGCGCGCAGCTGCTCTTCGCCGTCATCTTCGGCGGAACGGCGGATTGGGTGGCCGATCTGGCCGGCTTCGGCGCGGGCTTCGGGCTATCCTTCGTTGTCGGCCCCGGCGGGCCGTCGCATATCCTGAAGCGTATCCGTCAGCGCTGACCGCGCAAGCCCGCCCGGAAATCCGACGGGCGGAAGGCGCCAAGGACATAGGCCGCGACGAAGTAGACGGCCATGCCCGACAGGACCAGCAGCGCCAGCGCCCAGTAGCGGTGGCCATGGGTCGAGAGCGCGTCCGAAAGCACCGTCTCCGCCCCCCAGAGGTAAAGCCCCATGACGAAACTGGCGCCGATCACCCGGATCGCGCGGCTGCGAAGCCTGTCGTCGGCGCGGGCAGCCTCCCCCATCTTCCGCGTGCCGAGCCAAAGCTGCAGCGTCATCGTCCAGCCGGCGATGGTGGTGCCGAGGGCCGCGGCGATGAAGCCGAAGAACGGAGAAAGGCCCACCGCGATTGCGGCGTTCACCACCATCGACCAGAGCGCGAAGCGGAAGGGTGTCTTGGTGTCTTCCCGCGCAAAGTAGAGCGGTTGCAGCACCTTCTGGAGGACGAAGGCCGGCAGGCCCGCGCCATAGACCGCCAGCGCCAGAGCGGTCTGATAGGTGTCGTTCGTGCCGAACTCGCCGCGCTCATAGAGGACCGAGATCAGCGGCACCGGGATCACCAGAATCGCGATTGCGGCGGGAATGGTGAGGAAGAGCGCGAATTCCGTCGCGCGCGACAGGGCATAGCGGCTGCCGAAGGTGTCCGCAGACTTCAGCCGCCGCGACAGGTCCGGGAGCAGCACGATGCCGATGGCGATGCCGACAACGCCGAGCGGCAGCTGGTAAAGCCGGTCGGCATAGCTCAGCCAGGCGATGGCGCCGTCGAAGAAGCTGCCGACCTGCCGCCCGACAAGAAGATTGACCTGCACCACGCCCCCCGCAAGGACCGCAGGCGCGGCGATGGTCAGGAGCCGCCTGAGATCGGGCGTCATCCGTGGCCACTTGAGCCGCAAGGGATAGCCCATCCGCGCCGCCGCGACCCAGACCAGCGCCAGTTGGGCAAGGCCGGTGACCGGTGTCGCCCAGGCCATGGTCAGGCCCATGTCCCATCCGACGTAGTTGGCAAAGAGCATCACCGCAATGAAGATCACGTTCAGAAGAACCGGCGCGCCGGCGGCGGCGATGAAACGACCGCCAGCGTTCAGAAGGCCCGACAGGAGTGCGGTCAGCGAGATGAAGAGGATATAGGGAAAGCAGATCCGCCCGTATTCGATAGCCAGCGGCAGCCGTTCATCGCCGGCGAACCCGCCCGCCATCAGGAGGACGAGCCAGGGCATGGCGATCATCGCCACGACCGACACGAGGACCGTCACGAAGGCAAGGCCCGAAAAGGCATCCTCCGCGAACTCCTTAGGGTTCTCGCCGGATTCGAGCTTCTTGGAAAAGATCGGCACGAAGGCGGTGTTGAAGGCACCTTCCGCAAAGAAGCGGCGGAACATGTTCGGGAGCGTGAAGGCCACGAGGAATGCCTCGGCTACCGGGCCGGTGCCAAGGTAGTTCGCCGTCAGCACGTCGCGCGCAAAGCCGGCAATGCGCGACAGCAGGGTCCAGGCCCCGACGGTGAGGAACCCGCGGATCAATCGGATCGGTTTCATCAGCCCTGAGCCCGCTCGGCCCCTTCCGTGATAGCCTGGCGCAGCTTGCGTTCCAGGCTTTCCTGTTTCGACTTGGCATGCAGCTTCAGCCCGAACATGTCCTTGACATAGAAGCTGTCCACCACCTGTGCGCCATAGGTCGCGATCACGGCGGAGGCAATGTAGATGTTGTTGTTGGCCAGCGTCCGGGTCAGGTCAAAAAGAAGGCCGGGCCGGTCGCGGGTGTCGACCTCGATGATCGTGTAGATCTCCGAGCCTTCGTTGTCGATCGTGACATGGGTCGGAAACTGGAACTGGCGTTCGCGCTTCTTGATCTTGTCGCGGTCCTTCAGCGCCTCGCGCGCCACGACCTCGCCCTTGAAGGTCTTCTCGATCATGACCCTGAGGCGGGGAAGGCGCTCGGCCTCGTAAGGATGGCCCTCGCTGTCCTGTATCCAGAACACCGCCGTCGCATAGCCGTCCTTCGAGGTATAGGTCCGGGCATCGACGACATTGGCGCCGACCAGCGCCAGCGCCCCGGCTAGGCGCGAGAAGATGCCGGGATGGTCGGCCAGCGCGAAACAGGCGCGGGTGGCGTCGTGGTCGGGATCGGGCTTCAGGTCGATGCGGATCGCATCGTCGGGAATGTCCCGCAGAAGGGTGGCGAAGACTGCTTGCGTGTCGGTCGAAAGCCCCTGCCAGTAGGGGTCGTAATGCCGCCCCGTCTCGCGCCGTATGTCCTTCGCATCCCAGCCCGACAGCGCCTCTCGGAGCGCGCGCTTGGCCTCGTCCTCACGCTTGGCGCGGTTGACGTTCTCAAGCCCCGCTTCCAGCGCCTCGGAGGTTTCGGCGTGGAGCCGCCTGAGGAGCATGGCCTTCCAGTTGTTCCAGGTATTCGGACCGACGCCGCGGATGTCGCAGACCGTCAACACCGTCAGGAGGTCGAGCCGCTTCCGCGTCTTCACGATCTTGGCGAAGTCGCGCACCGTTCGCGGGTCGGAAATGTCGCGCTTCTGCGCCATGTCCGACATCACAAGATGGTAGCGCACCAACCATTCGACGGTCTCGCATTCCTCGGGGTTCAGGCCCAATCGAGGCGCCACCTTCCGCGCGATCTGCGCGCCGAGGATCGAATGATCCTCGGGCCGGCCCTTGCCGATATCGTGGAGCAGAAGGGCGACATAAAGCACCCGCCGGTTCACCCCGGCATCGAGGATCGCCGACGAGAGCGGCAGTTCCTCGATCAGCTCGTGCCGTTCGATCTGGGCGAGGGTGGAGATGGTCTGGATCGTGTGCTCGTCCACCGTGTAGTGGTGGTAGACGTTGAACTGCATCATCGCCACGATCGGCTCGAATTCCGGGATGAAGGCGGAAAGGACGCCAAGCTCGTTCATCCGCCTGAGCGCCCGTTCGGGGTTGCCGTGCTTGAGGAGGAGGTCGAGGAAGATGCGGGTCGCCTCGCGGTCCTCGCGCATGTCATCATCGATGAGGTCGAGATTGGCTGCAACGACGCGCATCGCCTCGGGGTGGATGAGGTAGCGCGACCGCAGCGCCTCTTCGAAGATGCGCAGAAGGTTGAGCTTGTCATCGAGAAAGCCGGCCTCGTCCGCGATGTTGATGCGGCCCTTGTCGATGCGGAAGCCTTCGCGCGTCTTCTTGCGCCGACGAAGAAGCCCGGCGAGCCGCGCCTCGCGCTTGACATGGGTCGCTTCGAGCGTGGTCAGGAACACCCGCGTCAACTCGCCGACGCGCGTCGCGTGGCGGAAATAGTCCTGCATGAAATGCTCGACGGCACGGCGGCCGCCGGCATCGCCGTAACCCATCCGCGCCGCGACCTCGACCTGAAGATCGAAGGTCAACTGGTCCTGCGCCCGCGCGGTGATGAGGTGCAGGTGACAGCGCACCGCCCAGAGGAAATCCTCGGCAGCCGCGAAGTTTTCGTATTCCTCCTTGCGGAAAAGGCCGACGCCGACAAGCTCGGCGGCACGGCGGACGCCGTGGATATACTTGCCGATCCAGTAAAGTGTCTGCAGGTCGCGCAGGCCGCCCTTGCCCTCCTTCACGTTCGGCTCAAGCACATAACGCTGGCCGCCCTGCCGCTTGTGGCGTTGCGCCCGTTCCTCAAGCTTCGCCTCGATGAAGTCGGAGGCAGTGTTCTTGAAAAGGTCGTTCCTGAGCCGGGTCCGCAATTCATCGGCGAGCGGCTCGTACCCGGCAATGTAGCGGCGTTCGAGAAGTGCCGTACGGATCGTGTAATCCTCGCGCCCGAGGCGGATGCAGTCCTTCACCGTGCGGCTGGCATGGCCGACCTTCAGCCGCATGTCCCAGAAGATGTAAAGCATCGTCTCGATGACGCTTTCCGCCCAGGCGGTCATCTTCCACGGCGTCAGGAACAGAAGGTCGACATCCGAGGCCGGCGCCATTTCGGCGCGGCCATAGCCGCCTACGGCAAGGACCGTGATCCTTTCGCCCTCGGTCGGGTTGGAGATCGGCTGCAATACCTTCGCCGTCACCTCGAAGGCATGCCAGACGATTGCGTCGGTGAGGGCTGCATAGCCGCGGACGGTCATGCGCGCGGCCTGCGGATGAGTGGCGAAATCGGCCGCGACGGTGGCAAGAACCTCGTTTCGCGCCGTGGTCAGGGTCCTGACGATCAGGGCGCGCCGCTCACGCGGATCGGTGACGCCCGCGCACAGCCCGGCAAGATGGGCGCTGAACCGCGCCCGGTCGAAAAGCGGGTGGCCGACGATGGTTTCAGGCAGTTCGTCGGCGGGAAAGGGCCGCGTCACGCTGTCGGGTGCGGCCCGCAATGCTGCGCGGCTGTCAGAGTCCCGCGCCGCCGAAGCTTCTGGGAGCCGGATCAATCACAACCACCTGTGAGTTCTGGATCTTTGCAATCGCAAGGCCCCTTTCGTTGGTCCCGTCGCTCCGCAGGCGGAATACGCCGTTCACCCCGGCAAAGCCAGAGCCCTGGGTCAGTGCCGAGGCACTGAGCGCGTTGGACTTGCCCTGACGGGCGAGCGCGCCAATGGCTGCAATACCGTCATAGGCCAGCGCCACGACAGCGGCAGGAACCGGCGGCGCACCATAGGCGGCGGCGTAGCGGCTTTCGAACTGGCGGCCAAGCTGCGGATCGGGAAGCGCGAAGACGCCGCCCTGAAGGCCCGGCAGCGCCGCGGCCTGCGCCGGAACATCCCAGCGCGCGAGGCCGGCAAGCTGTGCCACATCCGCCGTCAGCCCCTGTTCGCGGATCAGCTGTGTCAGGATCGGCAGGGCGCCGTCCGTCGTCGCGTCGACGATGACGAAATCGGCGGAATTGGCGCGGGCCGAGGACACGATCTGAGGCGCCGCCGTGACCACGCCGTTCTGCGACATGGCATAGGCCACGTTGCCGACGATGCTGGCGCCGCTGCCTGCCGCCGCCTGGGCAACGGCGGAACGCGCCTGTTCGCCGGCCGGGGTCTGGGCGCTGACCATCAGGATGCGACGCTTGCCGGTCTGCGCGCCGTAGCGGACGATGCGGTTGGCGGTGTTCTGGAAGGTGGAGCCGAGGATGAAGACGTTGCCGCCGGCGATGTCGGGGTTGTTCGAGAAACTGAGGACGTTGACGCCATTCGCGGCGACGGCGGCACCCACCGCATTCGCTTCCTGCGCGTAAAGCGGCCCGAGGACGACCTTGGCCCCCTCGCTCACCGCCTGCGCCGCGACGGAGGCGGCTTTCGCCGGCTGGCCTGCAGTCGAATAGACCCGAAGGTCGATCTGCGCGCCGCTCATGTCCGCCATGGCAAGGCGGGCCGCGTTCTCAAGCGATTTCGCCATCAGTTCGTCGGTCGTCGACCCTGACCCCGAGGGCACCAGAAGCGCCACAGGCACCGCCTCGCCACTGCCAAGGGACGGTCCGCCGCCGCCAAGAGCGATAGGTTCGCAGGCGGCGAGCGCGAGCGTGGCGGCTGCTGCCGCGCAAGTCATGAACTTGCGGCGGCTGGCGAAAAGGTCGAACATGGTGACATCCTCTTGCGGGCTGGAGGCGGAACGCTAACGGGGCCGGAGCCTATGCGGTCATGGGGCATAAGTAAACGCAAGAGCGAGGCAAATGGCGGCAAACATACCTGGGCAGCAACTTCCTGCAGGGCTCTATTTCATTGCGACGCCGATCGGCGCGGCGCGCGACATCACCTTGCGCGCGCTCGACATTCTACGAACCGCCGATGTGATCGCGGCGGAGGATACGCGGTCGCTCCGCCACCTGATGGACATTCACGGCATCGCTGTCGGCGACCGGCCGCTTCTGTCCTATCACGATCATAACGGAGAACGTGTCCGCCCGCGGATTCTCGCCGCTTTGGCCGAGGGGAGGTCGGTCGCCTATGCGTCCGAGGCCGGCACCCCCCTGGTCGCCGACCCCGGCTATCAGCTTGGCGCGGCGGCGATTGCGGCGGGGCATGTCGTGACCGCCGCACCGGGGCCTTCGGCGGTTCTCGCGGCCCTCACCGTCTCGGGTCTGCCGTCGGACCGCTTCCTCTTCGCAGGATTCGCGCCCAACGCCGGCGGTCAGCGCCGGCGCTGGCTTGAAGAGATCGGCGGGATACCGGCGACCCTCATCCTCTACGAATCGCCGAAGCGCATTAACGCCTTGTTAAGGGATATGGAGTCAGTGTTCGGGCAGGAGCGGCGGATCGCCGTGTGCCGCGAACTGACCAAGAAGTTCGAAGAGGTCACGCGCGGCAGCATTGCCGAAGTCGTCGCGGCTTTCGACGGCAGGGCGGTGAAGGGCGAGATCGTCGTGCTGGTCGACCGCGCGCGCGGTGTCGCTGCGGCGGAGGCGGATATCGAGGTCGCTTTGAGGGAGGCGCTGACATGCCAGACGGTCAAGGATGCCGCAGCCTCGGTCGCAGAACTGACCGGGGCGCCGAAGCGGGAGGTCTACCAGCTGGCGCTGAAACTCGCCGGCGGCAACTGAGGGGGCGCGTGGCCCAGCTCGGCGGCCTCGTGGCCGAAGACCGGGTCGCCGCCGATTTCGCCCGGCGCGGGCTGGACGTGGTCGCGCGCCGCTGGCGCGGGGTGTCCGGCGAGATCGACATGATCTGCAGCGAGGGACCGGTCACGGTCTTTGTCGAGGTGAAGAGTGCAGCCAGCTTCGATGCGGCTGCGCAAAGCCTCCTGCCGCGCCAGATCGCCCGCATCCGTGCCGCCGCCAGCGAATATGTGTCGTCGCTCCCCGCCGGTCAGGACAGCGAGATGCGCTTCGACGTCGCCCTTGTGGATAGCGTTGGACGCATCGAGGTTCTGGAGAACGCCCTCGGCCCCTGACACCCCGGCTGATCGCCGATTGCATCCCGCCCAAGCCTCGGTCATCAATCGGCCCCGAAACTGGCTGAGGAAAGGCGGGCGGCATGACACTCAAGGTCGCGTTCCAGATGGACCCGATCGGGCCGATCAACATCGGCGCCGATTCGACCTTTCGCATCGCGCTTGAGGCGCAGTCGCGGGGACACCGGCTTTTCTACTATACGCCCGACCGTCTCTTTTACCGCGAGGGCCGCGTCATGGCGCGGGGCTGGCCCTTGGAGGTCCGGCGCGAGAAGGGCAATCACTACACGCTCGGCGACGAGACGGAGGTCGACCTTGCCGATTGGGATGTGGTCTGGCTCAGGCAGGACCCGCCCTTCGACATGGGTTACATCACCACGACCCATCTTCTCGACATGATCCACCCGAAGACGCTGGTGGTGAACGACCCGTTCTGGGTCAGGAACTATCCCGAAAAGCTCCTCGTCCTGAACTTCCCCGATCTTACGCCCCCGACCCTCATCGCCCGCGATCTTGCCATTATCCGCGAGTTCAAGCACCGGCATGGCGACATCATCCTGAAGCCCTTGTACGGCAATGGCGGCGCCGGTGTCTTCCGGCTTGACCCGAACGACCGCAACCTCGCCTCGCTGCATGAGCTTTTCACCGGCATCAGCCGCGAGCCCCTGATCGCGCAGAAATATGTGCCGGCGGTGGTGAAGGGCGACAAGCGCATCATTCTTGTGGACGGCGAGCCGGTGGGGGCCATCAACCGGGTGCCGGCGGAGGGCGAGACCCGGTCGAACATGCATGTCGGCGGGCGGCCCGAGAAGATCGGCCTCACCGACCGCGACCGCGAGATCTGTGCCGCCATCGGCCCGACCTTGCGCGACAAGGGCCAGATTTTCGTCGGCATCGACGTGATCGGCGACTGGCTGACCGAAATCAACGTGACCTCGCCGACCGGCATTCAGGAGCTTGAGCGCTTCGACGGCACCAATGCGGCAGCGAAGATCTGGGAAGCGATCGAGGCGAAACGGCGCTGACCGCTATTTCCCGGCCTGAAGGCTGAGCCGGTAGCTGACCGCCTCGGCGACATGGGGTTTGCGCACCGTTGACTCGCTATCGAGATCGGCGATGGTGCGCGCCACCCTGAGCACCCGGTGGTAGCCGCGTGCGGTCAGGCCGAAGCGTTCCGCAACCCTTGTCAGAAGGTCGCGGCCCTCGGTATCGGGGCTTGCCACTTCCTCCAGCAGCCGCCCTTCCGCATCGGCATTGACCCGCATTCCCGGATGCGCTTCGAAGCGGGCCGTTTGGGTCGCACGGGCGGCGGCGACCCGCGCCGCGACCGTGGCCGAGCTTTCGCCGGTTTCCGGCAGGTCGAGATCGGTGAAGGCGACGGGCGGCACTTCGACGCGCAAGTCGATCCGGTCCATCAGCGGCCCCGAGATGCGGCCGAGGTAATCCTCGCCGCATAAGGGCACGCGGGCGCAACTACGGGAGGGGTCGGACAGGTAGCCGCATTTGCAGGGGTTGGCGGCGGCGACCAGCAGGAACCGGCAGGGATAGCGGATATGGGCATTGGCGCGGGCGACGACGACCTCGCCGGTCTCGATCGGCTGGCGCAGGGTTTCAAGGACGGTGCGGGGAAACTCAGGGAATTCGTCGAGGAAGAGAACGCCGTTATGCGCAAGGCTGATCTCCCCCGGTTTCGCGCCGCGCCCGCCGCCGACGATGGCCGCCATCGAGGCGGTATGGTGCGGCTCGCGGAAGGGTCGCGTCCGGCTGATCCCGCCCTCGTCAAGAAGCCCCGACAGCGAATGGATCATCGAGGTTTCGAGCGCCTCCATCGGCGTCAGGGGCGGCAGGATGCCGGGGAGCCGCGCGGCGAGCATCGACTTGCCGGAACCGGGCGTGCCGACCATGAGAAGGTGATGCCGACCGGCGGCGGCAATCTCCAGCGCGCGTTTCGCCCGTTCCTGGCCCTTCACGTCGCGCAGGTCGCGGATGCCGGGGTTTCCCGTCACCTCGCCGGGGCGCGCCGGCGCAAGAGGGGCGCGTTCGGTGAAGTGGCCGACCACTTCGTCAAGCGTGGCTGCGCCGATGACCTCGGTCCCGCCGACCCAGGCGGCTTCCGGCCCGCAGGCGCGCGGGCATAAAAGCCGCCGTCCTTCGCCCGCCGCCGCCATCGCGGCGGGAAGCGCGCCGATCACCGGGACGAGGCGCCCGTCGAGCGACAGCTCACCCAGCGCGACGCTGCCCTCCACCTCTTCGCGCGGCAGGATGTCGATGGCGGCGAGAAGGGCCAAAGCGATGGGCAGGTCGAAATGCGAACCTTCCTTCGGCAGGTCGGCGGGCGAGAGGTTGATGGTGATCCGCTTCGACGGCAGCGCGATGGAAAGTGCTGTCAGCGCGGCGCGGACCCGGTCGCGAGCTTCGCTCACCGCCTTGTCGGGCAGGCCGACGATGGCGAAGTTCGGCATCCCGGCGGAAACGGCGCATTGCACCTCGACGATGCGGGCCTCCACCCCTTCGAAAGCCACCGTATAGGTGCGCGCGACCATCTGCCGTCCCCTTAATCTTGGTTAACGGGTAGCGCGGCGGTGGTTGAGAAAGCGTTAACGCGCCCGCATCGCCATGAAGGCAGGCCAGGCTTCGGGGTCCACCAGGGTCTTGTCGCGGCAGAAGGGGTTGCAGAAACCCCAGACCTTGCCGTCCATCTCAAGGAAGTCCGTCACCGGCTTGCCGGAATAGGGACAGGCGGCGTTTTCGGACGGGCCTTGCGCGACGGTCGCGGCCAGCGGCTCAGGGCCGGGCCAGGGGCGGGTCGCGTAGGGCATGTCGTAGCTTGGCTGGTGCGTCTTTTCGGCGGCACCCATGGCGCGCCAGCGGCGGAAGGACGGGTCGGAGAGATGGGCCTTCACATAATCCATCGCTGGTGCCGAGACCGGCAGGTTGTAGCTGGCGACCCGCGTGGCGACCGGCGCGAAAAAGGCATCCGCCGCCGTATAGCGGCCGAAAAGCCAGGGGCCGCCCGCGCCGAAGCGGTCGCGCGCCCGTGCCCAGATCGCCTCGATCCGCGCGAGGTCGTCCATAACCTCCTTCCGCGGCTTCGAGTCGACATAGCTCAGCTTCAGGTTCATCGGGCAATCGCCACGAAGCGAGGTGAAGCCCGCATGCATTTCCGCGCACATGTAGCGCGCCATGGCGCGGGCCGCCGGGTCTTCCGGCCAGAGACCTGCCTCTGGATGACGCTCGGCCAGCGTCTCGGCGATGGCGAGGGTTTCGCCGATCACCTCGCCCTCGGGCGTGCGCATGGCCGGGGCCAGCCGCGCCGGTGCGAACTCGGCCATAAGCCGGTCGAAATCGTCGCTGTAGAGCACGCCGAGATGGCACTTCACCGGGATCCCGAATTTCTCGAAAAGAAGCCAGCCCCTGAGGGACCAGCTCGAATGGCTGCGGTCGCCGATGGCGAGGTGGTAGGTCATGTCATGCTCCGGTTCCGGTGTCGCCGCGACACTAGCCGGGGCACGCCGGTCCTGCACATCGCCTTTTGTGCGACCTTCCATCAAGAGACTTGATGTGAGGCGCGGCTTGTCATCAGGGCGGGGCGGACCTAATCCTTAGACCCCGGGGCCAAGGAAGAGGGCGACATGCTGGCCGGCAAGCGCATCCTGCTCATCATCGGTGGCGGTATCGCCGCCTACAAGTCGCTCGACCTGATCCGGCGACTGAAGGAGCGCGGGGTTTCGGTCACGCCGGTCCTGACGCGGTCAGCGGAGGAATTCGTGACGCCCTTGTCGGCTTCGGCGCTGGCGGGCGAGAAGTGCTATCGCCACCTTTTCGACCTGACAGATGAAGCCGAGATGGGGCATATCCAGCTGTCCCGCGCTGCCGATCTTGTCGTGGTGGCGCCGGCGACGGCCGATCTGCTGGCGAAGATGGCGGGGGGGCACGCAGATGACCTGGCCTCGACGCTTCTGATGGCGACCGACAAGCGGGTGCTGGTGGCGCCGGCGATGAATGTGCGGATGTGGCTGCACGCCGCGAACCAGCGGAATGTCGCGGCGCTGCGGGCGGATGGCATAGTGGTTGCCGGTCCGAACGAGGGCGACATGGCCTGCGGCGAATACGGGCCGGGGCGGATGGCGGAACCCCTGGAGATCGTGGAGGCCATCGGCAGGGCGCTTGGCGACGGGCCGCTCAAGGGGCGGCATGTCGTCGTGACCTCCGGTCCGACGCATGAGCCCATCGACCCGGTGCGCTACATCGCCAACCGGTCCTCGGGCGCGCAAGGCGCGGCGCTGGCGGCGGCTTTGCGCGATCTCGGCGCTGCGGTGACTTTCGTGACCGGTCCGGCCACGGTGCCGCCGCCTCAGGGCGTCACGGTCGTCGGGGTGGAGACGGCGGCAGAAATGATGGCGGCGGTCAAGGCGGCGCTCCCTGCCGATGCGGCGGTCTTTGCGGCGGCGGTGGCGGATTGGCGCGTGGCCAATGCGAGCCAGACTAAGATGAAGAAGGACGGATCGGGCAAGGCGCCGGCGCTGGAGTTCGCGGAGAACCCCGACATCCTCGCTACCGTCGCGCAGATGAAGACGGGAAGGCCGGCGCTGGTCGTGGGCTTTGCGGCTGAGACTGATGACGTGATCGCCCATGCCACGGCCAAGCGGGCGCGCAAGGGCAGCGACTGGATCGTGGCGAATGACGTGCGCCCCTCGACCGGGATCATGGGCGGGACGGAAAACGCCGTTACCATCATCGACGCGAAGGGCGCCGAGGAATGGCCGCGCCTGCCGAAGGACGAGGTGGCGCGGCGGCTCGCGGCGCGCATCGCGGCGGCGCTGGGCTCGCGCGGATAGGGCGGATGCCTCCGGCGGAGGTATTTCGGGCAAGTTGAAAGGGCAGGAGATGCAACCGACGATCCGGGTGCTGCGCGAGGACTGGGCCGATATTTCGGTAGCTTTGCCGTCCTACGAGACGCCGGGGGCGGCGGGCGCTGACATCCGCGCCAATCTGCCGCCGGAGGATCGCGAGGCGGGGTTCGTCCTTCGCCCGATGGAGCGGCGGGTGGTGCCGACCGGGCTGCGTGTCGAGATCCCCGATGGCTACGAGGCACAGATCCGGCCGCGGTCCGGCCTTGCACTGAAGCACGGGATCACGCTGCCGAACACGCCGGGGACCATCGACGCCGATTATCGCGGGCCGCTTGGGGTGCTTCTCGTCAACCTCGGGGCCGAACCATTTGTCGTCCGGCACGGCGAGCGCATCGCCCAGATGATCGTGGCGCCGGTGGTCAGGGCCGGGTTCGAGGAGGTGCGCTACCTCACCGATACGCGGCGCGGGGCGGGCGGTTTCGGGTCCACGGGGCGGGGATGACGGTTCTTCTTGTCGCGGCCGGCCTCCTCGCGCTCGGCCTCTTGCTGAAGGTGCCAAGGTCGCTGATCCTTTGGGGCATCGGTCTTGTCTGGCTGGCGACGGTGCTGGCCCATGCGCTTTTGCCGGCAGATCATCCCTTGCCGCTTGCGCTGGGCGGCGATCTCAGGGCCTGGGGCTTTCTCGGCATCCTGACGGCGGTGGTGCTTGCCTACCGGGCGGGGTTCATGAAGGTGAAGGCCATGGCGCGGCCGGCGCCCGCACCCGCGTCGCAGGGGCCGTTCACGCCCGCCGAGCTTGACCGCTACGCCCGCCACATCGTGCTGCATGAGATCGGCGGCATGGGGCAGCGGCGGATGAAGGAGGCCAAGGTGCTGGTCGTCGGCGCCGGGGGGCTGGGTTCGCCCGCGCTTCTTTACCTTGCGGCGGCGGGGGTCGGCACCATCGGGGTGATCGACGATGACACGGTGTCGGTCTCCAACCTCCAGCGCCAGGTGATCCATACTGATGAGCGCATCGGTATGCCCAAGGTCTTTTCCGCCGAAAGGGCAATGAAGGCGATCAATCCTCATGTCGGGGTGCGGCCCTATAACCGTCGCCTGACCGCCGGGGATGCGGCGGAGCTGTTCGCCGGCTACGACCTGATCCTTGACGGCTCGGACAATTTCGACACCCGCTATCTTGTGAATGCGGCAGCCGTAGCGGCGAAAAAGCCGCTGATCTCCGCCGCGATCACTCAGTGGGAGGGTCAGATCGGGCTTTACGATCCGGCGCGCGGCGCGCCCTGCTACGCTTGCGTCTTTCCCGAACGCCCCGCTGCCGGGCTGGCCCCGACTTGCGCCGAGGCCGGGGTGATGGGCGCATTGCCCGGCGTTGTCGGCTCGATGATGGCGGTTGAGGCGATCAAGGAAATCACCGGTGCGGGTGAGACCTTGCGCGGCCGGATGATGATCTATGACGCGCTTTACGGCGAAACCCGGGTCTTCAACGTGAAGCGCGATCCCGGCTGCAAGGTCTGCGGCGGGGCGCATTGACCGCGCTGGACAGCCCCCGGCCTGCCGACTAGGCTCCGCCAGATATTTGCGACCCGATGCTTGTGACAGGAGCCCGTCAGATGAAACTCATGCCCATACTTGCCGTTGCGGCAAGCGTTTTCGCTTCGGCCGCGCTGGCCGAGGTGCCGAACCTTGAAGGCCGCGAGGTGACGGTCGTCACCGAAAACGCCTATCCGCCTTTGCAGTTCCTCGATGCCGAGGGCAAGGCCATCGGTTGGGAATATGACGCCATGGCCGAGATCGCCAAGCGGCTGAACATGGTCGTGAAGTATGAGAATTCGAGCTGGGATGCGATGATCCCCGCCGTCTCGGAAGGCCAGTTCGACATCGGCATGACCGGCATCACCATCAAGGAAGACCGCAAGGAGAAGGTCGATTTCTCCGACGCCTACATGCGGTCGGAAATGGTCATGCTGGTCCGGGGCGATGAAAGCCGCTTCACCGATGCTGCGTCCTTCAAGGACAACGCCGATCTTCTGATCGCCGCCCAGCCGGGTACGACGCCCTTCTATGTCAGCGTCTACGAGGTGCTGGACGGCGACGAGGCCAACCCGCGGATCAAGCTGATGGAGACCTTCGGCGCGACGGTCGAGGCGCTGAAGGCCGGCGATGTCGATCTGGTGCTGACCGACGGCACTGCCGGCAAAGGTTATGTCGATGCCTCGGGTGGGGGGCTGAAGATCATCGGCGGTCCGCTTGGCACCGAGGATTTTGGCTTCATCTTTCCGAAGGGCTCCGATCTTGTGGCGCCGGTCAATGCCGCCATTGCCGATATGAAGGCCGACGGCACGATCGACGCGCTGAACAAGACGTGGTTCCTCGACTACAAGATGGGCCAGTAAGGCCCTGCCGGCCCCGGTTTTCGCGCCGGGGCCGCCTTCGCGATGATCCCCCAACCCAAGAAAGACGGCGACTTTCCCTATTGGCTCGTGGTGCTTGCCGCCACGGGGGCCTGGCTTTTCTATCTGGCGCTGTCGAACGGCGTCTATGCCCAGGCGCTGGCGACGCTGTCGAAGGGCATCTGGATGACGATCTTCGTCACCCTTGTCGCCTTCACCATGGCCGCGATCCTTGGGCTGGGCTTGGCTGTCGCCACGCTGTCGCGCCACCTTGTCCTCAGGCAGGCGGCGCGGCTTTACATCGAGGTGGTGCGCGGCATCCCGATCATCGTGCTTCTGCTCTACATCGCCTTTGCCGCCGCACCGGCAGGGGTGGCCGCCTGGAACTGGATCGCCGGCTGGACCGGGCTTGAGCCGGTCATGACGCGGGATTTCCCGCTCCTCTGGCGGGCGATCATCGCGCTGACCATTGCCTATTCCGCCTTCATCGCCGAAGTGTTCCGCGCCGGGCTTCAGGCGGTGGACGAGGGCCAGATCGAGGCGGCGAAGGCGCTCGGCCTTTCCGGCTGGCACCGCTTCCGCTTCGTCGTCTTCCCGCAGGCCTTCCGCATGATCCTGCCGCCTTTGGGCAACGATTTCGTGGCGATGGTGAAGGATTCCTCGCTCGTCTCCGTCCTTGGCGTGGCCGATGTGACCCAGCTTGGCAAGGTGACGGCGGCGGGCAACTTCCGTTACTTCGAGACCTACAACCTCGTGGCGCTCATATACCTGACGATGACGATCACCCTGTCGCTGATCCTGAGACGGATCGAGGCGCGGCTTCGCGCGCGCCAGGAAGGGCGCTGAGTGGCTCTGGAGCTTTGCAGACGGGCTGCATACATAGCCTGCAAAGGAGACTTCACATGACCAATCCCTTGCTTCAGCCCTGGACCGGCCGTTTCAACCTGCCGCCCTTCGCCACCATCCGCGACGAAGATTTCGGTCCTGCTTTCGAGGCGGGGCTGGCGGAGGCCAGGGCCAACATTGCGGCCATCGCGGCGTCGTCCGAAGCGCCGACCTTCGCCAATACCATCGAGGCAATGGAGCTTGCGGAAGAGACGCTCGACCGCGTGTCGGGGGTTTTCTACAACCTCGTCGGCGCAGATTCGACGCCGGCGAGGGAGGCGCTGCAAAGCGATCTCGCGCCGAAGCTTGCCGCGTTCTCCTCGGAAGTGACGATGAATGCCGCCCTTTTCGCCAGGATCGAGGCGCTCTGGCAGACGCGCGACACGCTGGCGCTGACGGATGAGCAGCTTCGGGTGCTTGAGCTTTACCGCCGGATGTTCGTCCGCGCCGGGGCAGCACTTGATGAGGCCGGGCGCAAGCGCATGGCTGCGGTCAAGGAACGGCTCGCGGTGCTTTCCACCAGGTTCGGCCAGAACCTTCTGGCCGATGAACGCGACTGGTTCCTGCCGCTTGAGGCCGCCGATCTTGAGGGCCTGCCGGATTTCGTCGTCGCCGCTGCCCGCGCCGCCGCCGAGGAGCGTGGCCGCGAAGGCCATGTGCTGACGCTCAGCCGTTCGCTCATCACGCCGTTCCTGCAATTCTCGCCGCGCCGCGACCTCCGCGAGACGGCTTACCGTGCCTGGATCGCGCGCGGTGCCAATGGCGGGGAAACCGACAACCGCGCCATCGCCGCCGAAATCCTCAAGCTGCGGGAAGAGCGGGCGAAACTGCTGGGATATAGGAGCTTCGCGGCCTACAAGCTTGAAACCGAGATGGCCAAGACGGAAGGTGCGGTGCGTGACCTTCTGATGCAGGTCTGGAAACCGGCGCGCGCCAAGGCCGGGGCGGATGCCGCGATCCTGACCGGGATGATGCATGAAGACGGCATCAACGGCGACTTGGAGCCCTGGGACTGGCGCCATTACTCCGAAAGGCGCCGGCTCGCCGAGCATGATCTCGACGAGGCGGAGCTGAAGCCCTACTTCGGGCTTGATGCGATGATCGAGGCGTCCTTCGATACCGCGCATCGGCTGTTCGGGTTGGAGTTCAGGCCGCTCGATGTCCCGCTTTACCATCCCGATGCGCGGGCCTGGGAAGTGACGCGCAAGGGCCGGCACGTCGCCGTCTTCATCGGCGACTACTTCGCGCGCGGTTCGAAGCGGTCCGGGGCCTGGTGTTCCTCGTTCCGGGGCCAGCGCAAGCTTGGCGGCGACCAGCGGCCGGTGGTCGTCAACGTCTGCAACTTCGCCAAGCCTGCGAAGGGGGAGCCTGCGCTTCTGTCATGGGACGATGCGCGCACGCTTTTCCACGAATTCGGCCATGCGCTCCACGCAATGCTGTCGGACGTGACCTATGGCTTCATCGCCGGCACTTCGGTCGCGCGCGATTTCGTCGAACTGCCGAGCCAGCTTTACGAACACTGGCTTGAGGTGCCCGAGGTGCTGGACCGCCACGCCCGGCACGCGCGGACGGGTGCGCCGATGCCTGCCGCGCTTCGGGACCGGCTCATTGCCGCTTCCACCTACGATCAGGGCTTTGCCACCGTCGAATACATCGCCTCGGCGCTCGTCGATCTCGCTTTCCATGAAGGAGCGGCGCCAAAGGACCCGATCGCGGCAGAGGCCGAGGTTCTGAAGGGCATCGGTATGCCCGCCGCCATCGGCATGCGCCACGCGACGCCGCATTTCGCCCATGTCTTCACCGGCGACGGCTATTCGGCGGGCTACTACAGCTACATGTGGTCGGAAGTGATGGATGCCGATGCCTTCGACGCCTTCCGCGAGGCCGGCAGCCCCTTTGACCCGACCACTGCGGAACGGCTGGAAAAGGCGATCCTCTCTGCCGGCGGCTCCCGCGAGGCGGACGTCCTCTACCGGGAATTCCGGGGCCGGATGCCGGGGGTGGAACCGCTCCTCAGGGGACGCGGTCTGGTTGACGTAGCGTAAAGGACGGGCGCCCCCTACGTCCCGCTTGCGATTGGCGCAGCCCGGTGTAGTTTCTCGGCCATGATCTATGATTTTCTGATTGTCGGCGGGGGCATAGCCGGTGTTTCGGCAGCCGCAAGGCTGTCCTCGCTCGGGTCCGTTCTGGTGGTCGAAACCGAGGACCATCTGGCTTTTCACGCCTCCGGCCGTTCTGCGGCAATGTATGAGCCGCATTACGGGCCGGCGCCCGTTGTCGCCCTCTCCGAAGCCAGCGGCGATGCTTTGCGTGCGGCTGACGTCCTGTCGCCGCGCGGGCTCCTCCTCCTCGGCGGCGCTGACGACCAGGAAGGCTTCGAGGCAGAGGAAAAATCCTTCGGGATGGAGCGCATCAGCGTCGCTGAAGCCAGGGCCATCGTCCCGATCCTCTCGGCAGAGGCTGTGCAGCGCGCAGCTTTCGCCAATGATGCCTGGGACATCGACACCGACCGCCTCGTCCAGTCCTTTGCCCGGACGGCCCGCGATCAGGGGGCCGAGATCGTGACCGGCGCTGCGGCAACCGCGATCAGGCGTGACGAAGGCGTCTGGACCGTGACCACCCGCAAGGGCGAGATGCGCGCGCGTACGCTTGTCAACGCTGCCGGCGCCTGGGTCGATGTGGTGGCGAAGATGGCCGGCGTCCGGCCCTTGGGCTTCACGCCGCTCCGCCGGTCTATGGCGCGCATCCCGGCGCCGGGCGGGCTCGATGTCGCCTCCTGGCCGATGTTGTTCGGCGCGGGCGAAGCCTGGTACGCCAAGCCCGACGCCGGCGCCCTCATCGTTTCCCCGGCCGAGGAAGACCTCGCCGAGCCGCATGACGCCTGGGCCGACGACATGGTTCTGGCAGAAGGCCTCGCCCGGTATGAGGAGATGGTCACGGAGCCGGTCGAGCGGCTCCTGGCCTCATGGGCCGGGCTTCGGACTTTTGCGCCGGACCGGCTGCCGGTCTTCGGACGTGACCCGACGATGCCGGACTTCGTCTGGTTCGCCGGGCAGGGCGGCTACGGCTTTCAGTCGGCACCGGCCAACGCGGCGCTGCTTGCCGATCTTCTTGGCGGACAGCCCGTCGCCGTCGCCGCCAGCATTGCCGAGGCGGTTTCGGCAAACAGGTTTGGGTAGATATGGTACGAAGGTTGATGCTTCCCGACGGAATGCCCGAGGTTCATGCCGACGGTCGCCGCTCTGCCGCCTCGGCGCAGAGGAACATTGATGCGATCCTCGATCTTCTGGAAAGCCATGCCCCGAAAGGTGGCCGGGCGCTGGAGATCGCGAGCGGGACCGGGCAGCACATCTCGCGTTTCGCGGAAGCCTTGCGGAGCATCGACTGGTATCCCTCCGAAGCCGATCACGACAAGTTCCTCAGCATCGAAGCCTGGAGGAGGCACGCGAACTGCGCCAACCTCAACGCGCCGTTGCACCTCGACGCTTCGGCATTGCCCTGGCCCGCGGACCTCGGGCGCTTCGATCTCATCGTTCTGGTGAACCTCTTCCACCTCATTTCAGAGGAAGAGACGGATCGTGTGCTGCGGGGGGTGTCCTCGGCGCTGAAGCCGGGTGGGCGCTTCGTCCTTTACGGGCCATTCAGCCGTGCCGGGCGCCTCACGAGTACCGGGGACGAGATGTTCCATGCGCAGTTGCAGGCGCAGGACCCCGACATCGGCTACAAGGACGATGGCTGGATCAGGACCCGCGCGGCGGAATACGGGCTTGGTGTCTGGCAGGTCACGAAGATGCCCGCCAACAACATCGCCTTCGTCTTTCGGACCGCGATCTGAGGTATTCGAACTGAATTGACCAAGGTCATGGCACGCGCCGGCCTTACACCGCATGAACGGCGCTGAACCAGCAACAGGAGCCGGACATGAGCTACAAGGCCGAAATCTCTGCCATGCGCGAGGAGTTGCGCAGCCTTTACAAGGCCATCCCCGAAGCGACCGCCGGCTTTTCCGCCCTGACCAAGGCCACGAAGGACCACGGCGTCCTCGGTCCCAAGGAAAAGGAGTTCGTGGCGCTCGGCATCGCGGTTTCGCAGCGCTGCGGACCTTGCATCAACTTCCATGTCGAGGCGCTGATGAAGGCGGGCGCCACGCGCGAGGAACTTGGAGACGTGCTGGCGATGGCGATCCAGATGGGTGGCGGGCCGGCGCTGATGTATGCCGGCCATGCGCTGGCTGCCTGGGACGAACTCGCGGCGGCTTGACGCTGAGGGCGCCGTCAGGCCCTTGTCAGTGCCACCGGGGCCGCGCCATGATCGCCTCACCTGACTCGGTTGACCGGAGGTCCAAGTGATGAGCCGCGCCCTGACCCTTGTCCTCGCGGCCGCTCTGCTGGCGACCGTGTCCTGTGGCCGGAATGAAAACGTCGCGCGCCTGGAAGACCCGGCGATGGCCATTCCTTCCCCGGCAAAGGCGCGGTTCGACGACCACGACCCGGTCGCATGGGCGGGCTCGGGTCCGCGCCGCTATCCGGTCCATGGCATCGACGTTGCGCGCTTCCAGACCTCGATCGACTGGGACACCGCCCGGCGGAGCGGCGTGAGCTTCGCCTTCATCAAGGCGACCGAGGGCGGCGACCTCGTCGATCCGATGTTCAAGGACCACTGGCGCGCGGCGAGGCGCGCTGGTGTGCCGCGTGGCGCCTATCATTTCTACTACCACTGCCGGCCGGCCGCCGAACAGGCGCGCTGGTTCTTCCGCAACGTTCCGCGCGAATCCGGGATGCTGCCGCCGGTCCTCGACATGGAATGGACGCCGTTTTCGCCGACCTGCACCACCCGCCGCCCCGCTGCCGAAATTCGTGCGGACGCCAGTCGCATCATCAGCATGTTCGCCGAACATTACGGCACGCGGCCGATCCTCTATACGACCGTCGATTTCTTCCGCGACAATGAGATGTGGCGCCTCTCGGGTGTCGATTTCTGGTTGCGGTCGGTGACGGCGCATCCTGATGAGCGTTATCCGGGCCGTGACTGGACCTTCTGGCAATATTCCGGCACGGCGAGCATCCCCGGCATTGCCGGCAAAGTCGATGCCAATGCCTTCGGCGGCTCGGCGGCGGACTGGCAGGCCTGGCTCACGTCGCGAAGGCTCTGATCGGGTGCGCATGAAAAAGCCGGCCCTCTAGGGGGCCGGCTGGTTTTCAGGATTGGCCCGGATCAGCCATCGATGCGGATGCGGGCGTTGGTCGGGTCAAACGGGCTGTCCTCGACAACCTCGGCTTCCCATTCCTGCCGCAGCATCCTGACCTTCAGCTTGGTGCCGACCTTGGCGAGGTCGGGGCGGACATAGCCCATGCCGATCTGCTTGCCGAAGGCGACCGAATAACCGCCCGAGGTCAGGCGCCCGACCTTTTCGCCATCCTTCAGCAGCGCTTCCTTGCCCCAGGGATCAGTGTCGGACGGCCCGTCGATCAGCACCGTGACGCACATCGACCGGATGCCGGTATCGGCCATCGCCTGCTTGCCCCGGAAGTCCTTCGACAGGTCGATGAAGCGGTCGAGACCCGCCTCGGCCGGGGTCGCGTCGCGGCCAAGCTCGTTGCCGAAGGCGCGGTAGGATTTTTCCTGACGGAGCCAGTTCTGCGCCCGTGCGCCGACAAGCTTCATCCCGTGCTTTTCACCCGCCGCGAGGAGGATGTCCCAAAGGTAGCGCTGCATTTCGATCGGGTGGTGCAGTTCCCAGCCAAGCTCGCCAGTATAGGCCACGCGGATCGCGTTGACCGGGCACATGCCCAGCTCGATCCGCCGCGCCGAAAGCCATGGGAAGCGCTTGTTCGACAGCGCCGTCGCCGGATCGGCATCCTTGACGATCTCTTTCAGGATGTCGCGCGACTTCGGCCCGGCAATGGCGAAGACGCCCCACTGGGTTGTCACGTCATGGATGTCGATCCAGCCGCCGCCATTGGCCATGAAATCCTCGGCGGATTTCTTGAGGAAGTCGGCGTCATAGGCCGTCCAGGCCCCGGCGCTCACCAGATAGTAGTCGTTCTCGCCATTGCGAACGATGGTGTATTCCGTCCGCGTCGTGCCGGCATCGGTCAGCGCATAAGTCAGGTTGATGCGCCCGACCTTCGGCAGCGCGTTGCAGGTGAACCAGTCAAGGAAGGCGGTGGCACCCGGCCCGCGCACGATGTGCTTGGTGAAGGCGGTGGCGTCGATCAGACCCGCCGTCTCGCGGATCGCCTTGGCCTCATCAACCGCATACTCCCACCATCCGCCGCGGCGGAAGCTGCGGGAATTGTGGTCGAAATCGGCGGGGGCATCCTTCGGGCCGTAGTAGATCGGCCGTTCCCAGCCGTTCACCTGGCCGAACTGGGCGCCGAGCGCCTTCTGGCGGTCATAGACCGGGGCGGTGCGCAGGGGGCGGGCGGCTTCGCGTTCCTCATCCGGGTGATGCAGGATGAAGACGTGGTCGTAGCATTCCTCGTTCTTCCGTGCCGCATATTCCGTCGTCACCCAGTTGCCGTAGCGCTTGGGGTCGAGCGAGGCCATGTCGATCTCGGCCTCGCCATTGACCATCATCTGGGCGAGGTAATAGCCGGTGCCGCCCGCCGCGGTGATGCCGAAGCTGAAGCCTTCGGCCAGCCACATGTTGCGCAGGCCCGGCGCCGGGCCGACCAAGGGGTTGCCGTCCGGCGTGTAGCAGATCGGGCCGTTGAAATCGTCCTTGAGGCCGACGGTCTCGGACGAGGGGATGCGGTGGATGAAGTCGGTGTATTCCTGCTCGATCCGCTCAAGCTCAAGCGGGAAGAGGTCGGCGCGGAAGCTTTCCGGCACGTCGTAGAGGAAGCGGGCAGGCGCGCCCTTCTCGTAAGGCCCAAGGATCCAGCCGCCGCGTTCCTCGCGAACATACCACTTGGCATCGGCATCGCGGAGGACGGGATGTTCCGGGTTGCCGGCCTTGCGCCAGGCCTGCAGCATCGGGTCGGGTTCGGTGACGATATACTGGTGCTCGACCGGGATCGCCGGGGTGCGGATGCCAAGCAGGCGCGCGGTGCGCTGGGCGTGGTTGCCGGTCGCGGTGACGACATGTTCGGCGTGGATCTCGGCCTTTTCCTCCGAGGGGACGAGGTTGCCGCCCTTTTCCACCATCTTGGTGACAGAGACGATCCATTCCGACCCGGTCCAGCGGTAGGCATCGACCTGCCATTTCCGCTCGATCGTGGCGCCATGCTGGCGCGCGCCCTTGGCCATCGCCTGCGTCACGTCGGCAGGGTTGATGTAGCCGTCCTGCGGGTGGAAAAGCGCGCCCTTCAGGTCTTCGGTCCTGACCAGCGGCCAGCGCTCCTTGATCTCGCGCGGGGTCAGGAACTCATGGTAGACGCCGGCGGTCTCGGCCACCGACGAATAGAGCATGTATTCGTCCATCCGGTCCTGGGTCTGCGCCATCCTGAGGTTGCCGACCACGGCGAAGCCGGCGTTGAGGCCGGTTTCAGCCTCAAGCGACTTGTAGAAATCGACCGAGTACTTGTGGATGTGGGTCGTCGCGTAGGACATGTTGAACAAGGGCAGAAGACCGGCCGCGTGCCAGGTCGAGCCTGAGGTCAGCTCGTCCCGCTCAAGAAGCATCGTGTCCCAGCCGGCCTTGGCCAGATGATAGGCGATGCCGGTCCCGACGGCCCCGCCGCCGACGACAAGGGCTTTCACGTGGGTTTTCATCGGCCGACTCCTCGCATTCATGTTCGCATTCTATCTGCCAGAGCGGCAGCAATGCGGGAAGGTCAGCCCGACCTGTCGGCATCGAAAAACGACATGGAATGCGACATCGGCGAACTTGACCGCGCGCCGGGCGGAAGTTGGCGCTGGCGCCCATGGTGAGGATCGTCGGCCCCTTCGCTGGTTCGTGCTCTGGGTGATGCTCTCGCCCTTCCTCATGCTTGCGCTTCTGCCGGCGGCGGTGATGCCGCTCAGGACGGTTGCGAACGGGCTCACCGTCGTGCTCTGCGGTGACCGCGGGGCCGGTGCAACTGGTGATCGACCCCGCCACCGGCGAGCCTGTGAAGGAACTTCCCAATCAGGCCGGGGAGCGTTGCGCCTGGGCCGGAGCGCATGTCGTGGCCCTTGCCCCGGTGCCCTCCGATCTGCCTCCGCCGATGGTCCTTGTTGCGGCCCGGGCTTCCGGGCGCCTGCCGGCCACCGGACCGCCATCCGCTGTCTGACGCTTCTTGCCGTCATCGCCTTCGACGCGCTGGAGCTTGCCGGGCTGCCGTTCCTCTGGCGGGCGCTGCGCTGAACCTGGCGCCGGCGTTACCCCACCACACCCGCACCGTCGTCAGTTCGTCTTGTGGTCCCGCCTTGTTGCTTCGCGGGCTGCTCCGCCCAAGGGGCGTGACTCCCGCTTTACCGCATCCTCGACGGGGCCACCGTCCTGTGACCAGACAAAGACGTGGACGGAGCGGCTGGTGTTTTTCAGGCGCTGTTCCCCGGCGTCGCTGAAGGCCGCGTGGATCTGGCTGGTTACGGTCTCATGCACCGGTGCCGTGATGCAGATGCCGCCGGGAGACGCCGGACCTTCGACGCGGAAGGTGATGTTGACGCCGTGACCGTAGGTGCCGTCACCCTCAAGAATGGCGTCGCAAAGGATGATCCCGATCCGAAGCGCATCGAAGCGGCGCAGCCGCCCTGCGAGTTCAGGATTTCGAGGGCGCATTCGACCGCATCGAGGACAGGTTCGAACACCACCAGCATTCCATCACCGACGCACTTCACGATGTGTCCGCCATGGTCATGGATGGCGGGTTCTATGTGATCGCGCCGGTCCCGCCCGAGATTGGCGAGGGTTCCGTCCTGGTCATGGTCAGGAAGCGAAGCAAAGTCGAAAACGACCGATGCAAAGACCGCTGCCAACCGCGTGGATGCTTTCCGGCTGACCAGGATCGCGGCGGGGGCATGGCCATTGCTGCCCGTGCGGAACGGACCCAGGCCTATGTCGGGCCTGCTGCGGCCCGATGGGTGATCGCCAGGCATCTCTACCCTGCCGATGCCGTTGCAGAACGGAACAAGCGTGCGCTCTGCGGGAATACTGCTGCCAATCATGGCGTGACGCTCCCGATCAATCCTTCCACCAATGCTCCGATAAGACCACGCCAGCGTGAGGCTTCCGTCAGTCCACCACAAATGCAGCGACAATGCGGGTCGCCAGGCGCGCCGGACGGATGGCCGAAAAGCCTACGCGCCGGGCGCCGTGATTTCCGGGGTGCGCGGCGGCGGGCTGCGGAAGTCGCCGGTTGCCTCGAACGCGGCGGCGAGCCTCAGGAGTGCCTTATCATCCCAGGCCCGACCTGCGAAGGTGAGGCCGGCGGGCATTCCGGTGTCGGACATGATCCCCATCGGCACCGTCACGGTCGGGATACCGAGGTGGCGGATCGCGAGGTTGCCGTTCGCGACCCAGGTGCCGTTCCGCCAGGCAATGTCGGCAGAGGCGGCGTTCACATCGGCATCGGCGGGGCCGACATCGGCAAGTGCGGGAAAGACCACTGCATCAAGGCCGAGGTGGTCCATCCAGTCTTCAAGATCGGCCTTGCGCGTCGCCTCAAGCCCCCGGAACCCCTCGGCGAGATGCGGGATCTCGCGGAAATCCGCGACCGGATGGGCGCGGGCATGGTCGGGGTAGTGCCCGATGTCATCGTCAAAGCCGAAGTAGCGGTGGGGCAGCGCGCCGGGCGGCGCGGGGTTGATCCGCGCGCCATCGACATCGGCAAGCCGGTTCAGCTGCGGATCGCCGTTGGCGCCGAGGAAATCATCCCATGACCAGACCGAAAGGTCGACGATCTCCCGCCTCAGGTACTCAGGGCTGACGAGGCCGCGTGTCTTGATCGTCGGCGCGCCGGGCCGGTCGCCTTCATAGTTCGTGATCACCGGGAAATCGGTGACGATCACTTCCGCCCCCGCCGCCTCCATCGCGCTGCGGGCGGCGGCCCAGAGGGCCAGGACCGAAACGCGGGTTTCGATGCGCTGGCCGGTCGGCCCGCCGATGCCGGAATTGGCGGATGTACCGGCCCCGGGGTCGGCGTTGATATACATGGCGGGGACGCCGAACCGCTTGCCCTTCAGGCTCGCGCCATCCGCCAGCGCCGGATAGGAGGCGGGGCGATGGTCCGACACCTTCGGCATCGGCACCCAGGGCTGGCTGCGCCAGAGGTCGCCGCGCACCTCCGGATCGTCGGCGACGATCACGTCGAGTAGCTCCAGCAGGTCGGCCATGCTGCGGGTATGCGGCACCACCACATCCATCGTCGGAACCAGCGGCCAGTTGCCCCTGACCGAGATCACCCCCCGGCTCGGCGTATAGGCGCAAAGCCCGTTGAGCGCGGCAGGTGCGCGGCCCGAAGACCAGGTTTCCTCGCCAAGGCCGAAGGCCGCGAAGCTTGCCGCAGTCGCGGTGCCAGAACCGTTGGAGGAGCCGGATGCGAAGGCCGCCGTCAGATAGTCGCCGTTGTAGGGGCTTTCCGCCCGGCCATAGAGTCCGCGCTGCATCCCGCCATTGGCCATCGGCGGCATGTTGGTCAAACCGATCAGCACGGCGCCCGCCGCCCTCAGCCGCGAAATGGCAAAGGCGTCGTCGCCGGCGATGAGATCGGCGAAGGCCGGGGAGCCTGCGGCCACCGTCAGCCCGCGCACCTTGTAGCTGTCCTTCGCGGTATAGGGGATGCCGTCGAGCGGCCCCAACACCTCGCCCCGCGCCCGCCGCGCATCCGAGGCGCGCGCCTCGTCGTACATGGCGGGGTTGAGGATCGGGACGGCGTTCAGCATCGGGCCGGCGCTGTCATAGCGTTCGATCCGCGCCATATAGGCGGTGACGAGGCCGAGGCTGGTGGTCCGCCCCTCCTCAAGCGCGCGGCGCAGGTCGGCGATGGAGGCCTCGACCACCCTCACCGCAGCACCTTCGGCTGCTGCTGGGTGATGCAATGGACGCCGCCACCGCGCGCGAAAAGCTCGCGGGCATCGACAGAGACGACGCGCCGCCCCGGATAGGCTTCGGCGAGGATGTCGCGCGCCCTGGCATCGGCCTTTTCCTCACCGAAGCCGCAGGCGATGACGCCACCGTTCACGACGAGATGGTTGATATAGCTCCAGTCGACGAAACCCTCCGCATCGCGCAGGGTCGCCGGGGCGGGGAGGGCGATGATCTCGGGCTTTCGCCCCCCGGCATCCGTGGCTTCCGCGAGGATCGCGCGGGCCTCGCGCATCGTCGCATGGTCGGGATGGCCGGGATCGGTCTGGTCGTGCAGCAGGATCCTGCCGGGGGCGGCGAAGGTCGCGACGATATCGACATGGCCACGGGTGCCGAAGGTCTCATAGTCGCGGGCCAGCCCGCGCGGCAGCCAGATCGCCTTCGAGGTGCCGAGGGTGCGGACCATCTCCGCCTCGACCCGCGCCTTGTCGGCATGGGGGTTGCGGCCGGGATCAAGCTGGACGGTCTCGGTCAGAAGGATGGTGCCTTCGCCATCGACATGGATGCCGCCGCCTTCGTTGACGAGAAGCGACGATACCACCGGCGCGCCAACCATTCCTGCAATGAACTGCGCCAGCCCCCTGTCATTCTTCGCATCCGTCCAGGCCGCACCGCCCCAGCCGTTGAAGATCCAGTCGACCGCCGCCAGCGTCCCGTCCGCCGCATGAACGAAGGTCGGCCCGGAATCCCTCATCCAGAAATCGTCGATGACCCGCTCCACGATCTCGATCCCGGCGCCAAGCATCCGGCGGGCGCGGGTCGTCTCTGATGGATCGACGATCATCGTCACCGGCTCGAATGCCGCGATGGCATGGGCGGCGGCGGTCCAGGCGGCATAACCGGCCTCACGTTCGGCTGAGCTGGCGCCGAGCGTGGCGCCCTCGCGCGGAAAGGCCATCCATATCCGCTCCTGCGGGGCGGTTTCGGCGGGCATGGTCCAGGTCATGATCACTCCTCGGGGGCGGTTGCTGGCTGCGCCCTTTGAAGCATCTTTTGATCAAATTTCCAAGAGACGGCACCCGCCCTCTGGCGGTTCCGTCCGACCCTGGCAGGATATGGGCGACGAAAAGCCGCCCCGGCCTCAGAGCGCGCCGGAAAACTGCATCACCGCGAGGGGATGCAGAAGTCCCGACAGCGCAATCGGCACACCCATCGGCAACTGCCGGCCGGGCGCCATCGACTGCCAGTTCAGGGCTGCGGCGGCAGGCAGGCGTTTCAGCGACAGGAAGGCGGCAATTCCCGCCAGCATCGCCGCCGAAAAGACGAAGGCGTAGAGCTGGAGGCTGTTCACGGGCACAAAGAGCAGAAGCACTGCCATGAACTTCACGTCGCCGCCGCCAAAGAGCTTCAGGCAATAGGCCGCGAAGCCAAGAACTAGCACCGACGCCGCGACAACGATCCGGAGCGCGAAATCGGGGGCGAGACCCGCTGCCGCCGCAACGGCAAAAAGGGCGACGGCGGCCAGACAGTAGCTGTTCGGGATGCGCAGCCTGCGCAGGTCAGAGAGCGCCACCGCGACCAGCAGAGGCGCCAGCGCCAGAAGCGGCACGAGATGATGCGTGGAAAGCTGGTCAAGCACTGCGGATCTCCTCGTCTCCGCCACGGTCGCGGCCCTTGATGAGGTTGTAGACGAGGTCCGGCATCCCGGTCGTCTCGGTCTTGGCATAGATGTTGCGCAGATGCGTGCGGATCGTCGTGTCCGATACCGTCAACTCGTCGGCGATGCTTTGCGGCGACAGGCCCCGGCTCAGAAGCAGGCAGACGCGGAATTCAGCCCGGCTGAGGTGGGCCGGATTGGTGATCGACAGAAGCGGCATCCGCTCCGGCACCCGCGTCTCCGGCCGGCGATGGTTGATGATGCAGCGCGTCACCAGGCCAACCTGCCGGGCCGACCATGTCCGCGCCATCGTCGGCAGGATCGCCTCGATGGAAGCGATGTCCGCCGACGACAGCGGATCGCGGAAATGCAGCTCGATGTGGTCGCGCGTGGTTGCGCCGCTTTCAAGCACGACGGCCATGAACTCCGAGAAGCCGCGCCGTGTCTGCCAAATGCCAAGCGCGGGATCGGTGAGGTCGCCGTCGTCATGGGGGAATTCGGAGAAGAGCCAGAGCGACGCCGGTCTGGGCCGGGCGAAGGCGCTGCCGAAGACCCCGTCCGCGAAGGACTTGCCAAGCGGGTCGGCACGCTCGCCGCCATGCCGGTCCCAGATCGCCACTCTGGCGGGGCGAAAATCGCTGAGCGCGGTGCGCACCAGCATCCCCGCCTCGGCGCGGAGGCCCGCGGCAAGCCCGGCGAAGGCATCCTGAAGCCTGATGCCACCCCTGAGCGCATCGCTCCAATCCGCGATCGAGTCGATCAGCCCGCTGTGGCGGGCAACGGCAAACGGTCGCGAAAAATCCTTGTTATTCTGGAAATTATACATCCCCACCGACCCCTGGTGTACCGACGCACGGAACAGCCGCCTGCTCTTCGCGAGGCGCCGTTAATCGACACAGTCGACGAAATTCTCTACCGGGTTATGTCCCCGTATCCACTTTCCCTTATCCCAGTTTAAGTCTGCCTGCGGTCCGGTTTTAGTCAATTTAATTCCGATAAGTTTCCGCAAACGATCAAGAACACAATCAGCGGTTGATGTCGCAGATCTGCGAAAGCGATAATTTCCCCGTATGCGGTGCTTTGTACGGACCAAGTGGATCGATAAAGTTCACGATTCGTCCACTTCGCTTCTTCCAGGGCATGCAGGCCGGAACCTGTCCCGTTGCTGCAGGGGGCTGACGGCGTCAAACCATTGCGGAACGGACGATGATCCGGTCAGTTCCCGTTCGCATAATTGACATAGCGGATCACCACCGGACCGAGCGTCAACATCAGAAGGGCCGGCAGCATAAGCGACGCCATGACGGCCGACATCTGCACCGGCAGCCGGTTGGCCTTTTCCTGTGCCCGCACCTCGCGCGCGCGGCGCATCTCGCGCGCATAGGTGGTCAGGGTTTCGGAAATGCTGGTGCCGTAGCGCATCGACTGCAGGACGACATTCGAAAAGGCCGCGACCTCGTCGACCCCGGTGCGCGTCGCCATGTCCATGAGCGCCTTGTCGCGCGACCGGCCGGCCTGAATCTCGCGCTGGGCGCTGAGGAACTCGGCCGAGATTTCCGGCGAGGCAAGCTCAAGCTCGTTCCCGACCCGCACCATCGCGGCGTCGAAACCAAGACCAGCTTCCACCGATATCTGCACGAGGTCGAGCGCGTTCGGGAAGCTTTCCTCGATTGCCCGCCGGCGTTCCTCGGCCCTCTGCCGGAGCCAGATCGCCGGGCCGAAGAAGCCAGCGGCGACAAGTATGCACGCGACCTGGAAGGTTCCGAGCGACGTCATCCCCGCCAATATGCCCTCGATCCGCACCGGCAGGTGAATGGTCCCGATCCGCCACAAGGAGATTATCCCAAGAAGTGCGGCGGGCAGGAGAAGGCCGATCACGGCGCGAACGAGATAGTAGTTGCGGACGGCATGGGCGCCAGAGAAGCCGGCAATCGCCAGCTTCTTCTCGACATCCGAGCGCACCTTGTGATCGGCGGGAATGAGCGCAGCCATAAGGCCGGTCGGGTCCTTGCTCAGCGTTCTCAGCAACGCCCGATCCGCGACGGTCGTGCCGGATTTCCGCTGGGCGGAGATTCTGCGCAGGACCGGATCCTGGCCCGACAGCGCACTCGCTGCGCCAAGGACGATCAAGAGGGCACCTAAACCGAAGCCGATCACGATCAGCGTCGATGGTGAAACCAGGACCGTTTGCAGGCTGTTCAGGAAGTCCATCTCGAATGTCCCCTCAGATCCTGAAATCCACGAGCCGGCGCATGATCAGGTAGTTCGCGATGACGAGGCCGGCGATGATCATGGCGACAGGCCTGAAGAGCGGTTCGTTCGCGACGCCGGAATAATAGGTCGGCGCGGTGATCGAGGTCGCGGCGAGAATGACGAGCGGCAGCGCCGAGAGGAATTTCGACGTCAGCCGCCCCTCGGCGGAGATCGCCTGAATCCGCCGGCGCATCGACATCCGGTCGCGGATGACAGTGGCAAGCGTGTTCAAGACCCCGGCGAGGTTGCCACCGGTCCCATGCTGGATGCCGACGCTGACGGCGAGGTAGCGCACATCCTCAAGCCCGGTCCGGTCGGCGAAGGTGGCGAAGGCATCCACCAGATCGTCGCCGTAGCTCACCTGATCGACGATGATGCCGAATTCGGTGGCGATCGGGTCCTTCATGTCGCTGGCGACCGAGGTGATGGTGGCGTTCAGGGGATGGCCGACGGTCAGCCCGCGCGCCATCAGTTCAAGGGCTTCGGGCAATTGCCGCGACAGAAGATCCAGCCGCTGCTTCGCCTTGCGCCGGATGATCGCCACCGGCAGCAGGATCATCACGACGAGCGCCACAGCGATCGCCGCGGGCAGCGGCAGGACGAGCGACATGGCGAGGGCGAGGATGATCGCGCCGCCTGTCATGGAGGTCAGGGCCAATCCCGCCGAAACCGTCATCCCGGCATGGGCCAGATCGCCAGGCAGGTTGCCGACGAAGGGCAGGCGCGCAAGCGACCAGCCGGAGGTGTCGGGTTTCAGGAGGCGGAGCCTCTCCTCGGTCGTGGACCCCGCCGCCACCATCCGCATCCGGCGGCTTTTCACCTCGCCGAGCGATTCCGATCTGGTGAGGATCTGGCGCCCGCCTTCAAACGCGATGAGGGCGCCGAGGAACACGCCGGCATAGGCGAGCGTGCCGAGTTCGAATTCATTGAGCCAGTCCATCACTGCACCCCCGTCCCGATGAAGAGATCCGGCGGAAGCTCGATCCCCGCCTGGCGGATGGCCTCATGGCAGCGCGGGCGTATGCCCGTCGCGAGGAAGCGGCCCTCGATCGCGCCGGCTTCGGTGGCGCCGGTGCGGCGGAACACGAAGATGTCCTGCATGGTCAGCGTACTGCCCTCCATGCCGGTGATTTCCGAAATGCTCATTACCCGACGGCCGCCGTCGCTCAGCCGGTTCAGCTGGACGACGAGATGCAGGCCGGAGGCGATCTGGGCGCGGATGACGTGAACCGGCAGGTCGAGGCCGATCATCGACACCATCTGTTCCAGCCGCCCGATGGCGTCGCGCGCGGTGTTGGCATGGACCGTGGTCATGGACCCGTCATGGCCCGTGTTCATCGCCTGCAGCATGTCGAAGGTTTCGGCGCCGCGGACCTCGCCGACGATGATGCGATCCGGCCGCATGCGGAGCGCGTTGCGCACCAGATCGCGCTGGGTGACAAGCCCGCCGCCGGTCGGGTTAACCGGGCGGGTTTCGAGCCGCACCACGTGGTCCTGCTGCAACTGAAGCTCCGCCGCGTCCTCGATCGTCACGACCCGCTCGCGCTGGCCGATGTAGGACGACATCGCATTCAGCATCGTTGTCTTGCCCGAACCGGTGCCGCCTGAGATCAGGACGTTGAGCCGGGCCTGCACCAGCGCCTGAAGGAATGTCGCGGCGGCCTCGGTCATCGTCCCGATCTCGACCAGGCGCTGGAACGTCAGGGGATTGCGCGCGAACTTGCGGATCGACAGTGAAGGGCCATCCACGGCGCAGGGCCGGATGATCGCATTCACCCGACTGCCATCCTCAAGCCGGGCATCGACCCAGGGGCTCGACTCGTCGACGCGGCGCCCGACGCGCGAGACGATCTTGTCGATGATCCTGAGAAGGTGACGTTCGTCGCGGAAGCGGACCTTGCTTTTCTCCAGAACGCCGAAGCGTTCGATGTAGACGTTGCGGTGGCTGTTGACGAGGATGTCGTTGATCGTCGGATCGGCGAGCAGGGGTTCCAGCGGGCCAAAGCCGAGCACCTCGTCCAGAAGCTCGTCGATCAGCGTCTTGAACGCTTCGGCCCGCATCGGGCGACCCTCGTCGCTCAGGACCTGCGACACGAGGCCCGCGACCTCGCGGCGAAGTTCTTCGCGTTCCACCTTGTCGATGACCGAAAGGTTGAGCCGGTCGAGAAGCAGGTCGTGCAGATGGCTCTTCAGTTCCAGCCGCGCGTTGAATTCGGCATCGACCGGCGTCAGGTCGGCAATGCCGGCGCGCGGCGCCTCGCCGGACCGCGGCGGAAGCATCACCACTTGCGACTCGCCGTTCCGGCCTGATCTGTTGAATTGCTTGAACACGGGGCCGGACTCCTAGTTTTGTGTCGATGGCGCCGCCACCGAAAGGCTGGTGCGGGTGGAGGAGGCAAGGCGGGTCATCGCCCGCCCGAGAGAGGACCGGGGTGCCGCGCGGGAAAGCGGCTCGCCCCGCCCGCCCGCAGCGTCTGCCGCGCGGGCATCGTGCGGCAGCCAGTGCTTCAGCGGCCGTTCCAGTGCCTTCGCGACCTCGCGTTGCAGGCTTGATGTCATCAGCGGCTTGCGCCGATGGTTCACCACCAGCTCCACCGGAAGTGCGGGATTGTCCTGGGTGAAGAAGTCGATCAGGCGGCGGCAGTGCCGGACGGAGGCCACCGACAGGTCGGTGACGACCATCAGCTCGTCGGTCCGCTCCACCACCGGCTCGATCCAGCTCACGAAGGCGCGCGGCAGATCAACGACAACATAGTCATGCGCCGCCCTGAGGTTGTCGAGAATGGCGGCGACCTGATCCGACCGCAGCGATTCCAGGGGGGCGAATTTCGCCGGTGCCGCAAGCACCGCCAGACCACTGTCGAGAACCGGCATCGACTGGGCGAGGAAATGGCCGTCCGGCACCGTCCCGTCGAGCGCCAGCTGGTGCAGCGTGTCCTGTTCTTCCAGATTGAGCAGCGTACCGACAGAGCCGAACTGCAGATCGAGGTCGACAAGCGCCACCTTGGGGCGCGCGGCCTTGCGCGCAAGACCTGCGCCCTGCACCAGCTGGTCGGCGAGGTTCACCGCCACTGTGGTCGACCCGATCCCGCCGCGCGCCTGGACGACGGCGATGATCCGGCCGTGCCGGTCCGGTGCGGCGGCAGGCTCTGCGTGGCGATCGCGCGATGCCCGGCTGCGACTGCCGTCGCCGGCAAGCGGCAGCACTTCGTCGGCGCCGGCCTCGGTCAGCAGGCGCACCTCCGACAGGGTGATATCGGCATCGGCAAGCGCAACCAGCCGGGTTCCCGGCGTCCGGTTCGCGGCCATCGTGCGGATCGCCTCGACGTCGGATGCCACTTCGGGGCGCGTTTCAAAGAGGATCATGTCGAACCGGGACGCAGCCTCGGCGGCGTGACCGTTCATTCTGGCGAGCGTTGTGGCTTCCCGCGCGATCCGGATATCGGGATCGGCGGCAAATGACTGTTCGATGGCGGCGGCAACCGCCGCATTCGGCGACACGATGAGGACTGATCTCGTCATCTCTCGTTCTTCCTTCACTCTTCGGGCGCGTGGCCCGCAATCATCCGTTGTTGCCCTGGTCGAGGTCTTCGCCAGGCAAGGTCATCTGCATTGCCGGGAACGGCAGCGAATTCGGGGGCAGCGTCCCGGTCGCCCCAGCCACACTGGCCAGCGGGCCGAGCGGGATCGCGAACTGGAAAGACAATCCCGTCAGTTGCACCGTCACGGTCGGCACATAGGGGCCGCCGAGGAAATTCAGCGCGGGATCGTAGTTGTAGCCGAAGCTCAGGTTCTGCTCGGTCGCGTTGGGTCCCAGCATTGGCGAGATCGCCAGCCAGATTTCGTCGACGGTCGGGTTGCCCGCGACGCCGGTGCAGACCGCCGGCGCCGGGCTGGCGCAGACCGTGCCGCCGGCGGTGCAGGCGGTGCCGAATTTCGGCGGTGCCGTGCCCACCGGCACCGTCCCCCGCGCGTTGAAGCCCGGGACGCCGGGGCAGACTGGCGGGCGGACGGCGGCGATCCGCACCGCGCGCTGCATCGCCTTGTCGGCCATGACATATTCGCCGCCCATGCGGCCGAACTCGATCAGCGTGAAGAAGAGCAGCAGGAAGATCGGCAGCACGATGGCGAATTCGACGAGCGCGGTGCCGTCCTCGGACTTCAGGAACTGCCGGCAGCGGATGCGAAGGCCCGTTCTCATGATCCGAACACCCTGGCTGAATCGGTGACGGTCGTGGTGATCGTGTTCAGCGAGCCGCCGTTCAGCGTGAAGATGCCAGCGAAGGGCATGGCGATGGCGATGGTGGCCGAAACCGTCGCCACCGGCGCGGGATTGACCCGGTAACTGCCCGCGACGCAGGCCAGCGATGAGGTCACGCTTTGCACGGTCACGGAGCCCGGCAGGCTGGTGCCGCCGAGGTTCTGGTTGGCGATGGCCCCGACCTGGCTGTCATAGGCGCTGATAGACGCGCCCGTGGCGCAGATGTCGGTGGGCACGACCCGGGCGAGATAGCGGGTGGCGTCGCGCACCGCGCCGATGGCGCTTTGATAGCTGATGAGCATGCGGCTGCCCTCGATGATGACGGCAAAGACCAGAAGCATCATTGGCAGGACCATGGCGAACTCGACAAGTGCTGCGCCATCGGTGTCGCGGAGGAAGCGTCTGAGGGGGCGGGGCGTCTTTGTCACCGCATCACCTGTAAAGCTGCACGACATCGCGGAAGATCCCGCCCATGGTGCTCGATCCGGCGCCGGCGCCCCCGGCCGAGCCGACGACTTCCACCCAGAGGTCGAGCGTCGGCGGTGACGAGCCGTTGGTGCCGACCGGCTGGGTCAGGAACAGGCGGAAGAATTCCTCGACCGGGATGCTGGTCGACCGACCGTTGAAGTCGGGATTGCCGTCCCCGTCGGTATCGCAGTTGATGGCGGCAGCAATCACCACCCGGCGGTCGGGGTCGGGCGAGACGTTGGCCGAGCATTGCGGGCGGCCGGTTTCCTGAAGCGGTTGCCCATTCCAGCCAGTACCGGAGAGAATCGGCGATCCGGCCGCCGTACCGAGTTCGGCCTGATAGTATTCGTAGCGTGTCGATGCACCGGAATACGGATCGGAGCCGTTGTAGTGCCAGTTGACATATTGCTGGCGCCCCGTGCTCCAGTTGCCATCGCCGAAGCGGCCGTTCGTGCAGGTGCCCGAGGCAAAGCAATTGTCCTTCGGCATCGCGATCGTATTGGTCGAGGCGGGCGGGTTGTTGCCCACGCAGGCACCGCCGCCCTTCGGCACCACGCCCTTGATGACGTTGGCGGCAGGGGCATAGGCGGGGTCGTTCCTCTTGCCGTTCATGATCGCCTGATACATGTCGAAGCGGACGTTGAAGCTGGCGTCCGTGATGCCGACCTTCTGGCCCGGTTCCGTATCGACACCGCGCATCGAAAAGCACTGGGTGATGCTGCCCTCGGCCCCCATCAGGCAGGCGTCAAGCTGGGCACCGTTGAGGCCGCCGCAGGGGCCATTCGGATCGACCTTGGCCTTCGACGGATCGAGAAAGCCGAAATCGCCGGGCGCCCAGGCGCCGGCACCGTTGCCGCCCGACCTGAGAAGGATCAGGTCGCCGACATTGGCATCGGCCTTGTAGCCGGGGTCCGGCAGGCAGAACATCAGGGGCGTGATGTCGCAGGCAAATTGCGTGAAGCCCGCCACGGCGATGGCGCCGACGGTGGCGTTGGTCTGGCCGGCGCCGGTCAATGCCGCGTAGGCCGCCGCGAAGCTGTAGTTCACGGTCAGGGGTGTCGCCACGACGCGGGCATAGACGGCGTCCTCCGGCACGGTCGTCGGCGCAGCCAGCGGCGCGGTATCGCTGCCGGGAAGCGTTGCGTAGAAGTCGAGCGTGTAGCTGGTGGCCCCCCCGAGCGCCTGCGAGCCGGTCGCGAAGGTCTGCTTGTCGGCGATCAGCGCTGCGGCAGCGCCGCGGGCGCGGGTGATGGCGTCGAGCCGCCCGTCAAGCTCTCCGGCGGCGGCAAGCGCCACCTGGTCGGTATAGGACTGAAGCTCTGACTGGGTTGAGGCCGCGCGACCGAAATCGAAGCTGAGAGCGACGATGATGAGGATCACGGCAAGCGAGATGCCCCAGAAGACGAGGATCGCGCCGCGCTCTTCACGACCGAACCGGCGGATATGAGACCATGAAATCATCATTGCACCAGAAGCGATCCCTTACTGGACTTCGACGATTTCCACTTCCGAACCGCGCCGGATGCGGATCGTCTGCTTGGCAGTCGGCGCTTCGGGTTCGGGGGACTTGTCGCGGAGGATGTCCGAGAGCTTGATGGAATCGAGCGGCTTGTCCTCGGCGTTGTCGAGCGAGCGGAGCGACAGGCTGAGCGTCCCGGCCTTCTGCGCCAGCGCGAGCGCCTGGCTCTGTTCCGGCGTCACCTCGACGGTGACGGTCTTGGCGATCTCGGGCTGGTCTTTCTGCTGATCGGCATCCTGATCGACGCCGACGATGCGGATGTTCTGCAGGATGGTGACCGCGCGCAGGTCCTTGTCGCGGCCCTGCGTCAGGACGATGTCGACCATGTCACCGGGCGTGACGAAACCGCCGACCGAGGTTTCAGCCTCGACCTTGATCGCCATGGCGCGGGTGTTTTCGGCAAGGCTCTGGACGATGGTGACCTTCTCGCCGAAGTCGGAAATCTTGGAGGCGAGGATCAACTCGCCCTGTGCAATCTCGCGCGTGGCGCGGCGCAGCGGCATGCCGGGGTCCGGCACCACCGTGGCCAGGTCCGAAATCGCGCCCGGCGGCAGCGCCTCGCGCGGCCACGAAAGGACCTGGAGCATCTGCGGCTGGATGGTCTGGCCGAAGGGGATATCCTGACCGGCGACGATGACCTGAACGAGGGTCGACGTCGGGTCCACGGCGGCATTCGCCCGGCTTGTATCGAGATATTCGCGGGCCGCAAAGGCGGAACCTCCGGCAACGACGACGCCGAGAATTGCGACGAGGATGGAACGCGCGCCCAAGGTGGATCTCCTTTCGAGAGAGGCGGAGGGTGATGCCTTGTCTGGTAGCCCCTCCGAGGCGGACGGGGCGATGTCGCCCCGTCCTGTCGATCGGGATGATCTGGCCGGTTACGGCATGACCGCGCCGGCTGCGCCCAGCGCACCCGTGATGTCACCAGCCAGAAGGGTGAGGGCGCCGATGCCGACGGCGACGGCGAGCGCTACGGCGACACCGTATTCGACGAGGGTGACGCCGTCATCGTCTTTGCGGAAGGCGCGGAGATTGTTGAGCAGAGCGGAACGCATAAAGCTTCTCCTTGAATGCGTTGCAGATTCCGGGGAAACGCCCCGGCCACGAGAGAGGCGAACCGGCTTGCGAAGGCCACAGTTCCCCTCAACGATGGCTCTCGGGACGGTGCTACGCATCGTCGGAACGGATGAAGCATTCCCGTGCGGATTGTTTTTTCGGCTGATTTACGCGTACGCCGCCGCAATGTGGCCACAAAGGCGCCCAGTTCGCGCCACGGTTCAGGGGCGCATCGTCGCTTTGAAACAGTCCTGCCTCAGGCCGCTGAAAACGCCCGGTCCAGCCCCTCGGCGACCTGATCGACATCGGAAAGCGACAGGCAGAGCGGCGGCACCATCCGCAAGGTAGACCGGTGCGGGCCGGATTTCGACAGGATCAGCCCGCTTTCCCGGCAGCGTTCGAAGACGGCGGCGGTGGTGTCGGGGTCGGGTTCCTTCGACTTCCGGTCCTTCACCATCTCGATGGCGAGCATCAGCCCGCGCCCGCGAACGTCGCCGATCACCGGATGGCGCTGCTTCAGGTCATTGAGCCGCGCCAGCAAGGCGCCGCCGACCTTGCGGGCATTTTCCTGCAACCGCTCCTCGCGCAGCACCTGCAAGACGGCGCGGCCGGCGGCGCAGCTCGTCGGGTTGGCGCCGTAGGTGTGGAACATGAATTTGTCCGCCATCGGCTGGGCGATGCGCCTTTGCGCCACGACTGCGCCCAAAGGAAAGCCGTTGCCGATGCCCTTGGCCATCACCACGATGTCGGGGATCACGCCGTCGGCCTCGAACCCCCACATATGGTCGCCGGTGCGGCCAAAGCCCGACTGAACCTCATCGGCGATGTAAAGCCCGCCCGCCGCGCGGACCCGTTCCGCTGCACCCGACATGTAGCCGGGGGGCATTTCGATGATGCCGCCATAGCCTTGCACCGATTCCACGAAGATCCCGGCGACGCGGCCCGTGGTCGCGCAGCCGATGGTGCGGTCGATCTCGTCAAGATAGGGCTCCACGCCGGGGCCGAAGACGCCGCGATACTGGTTCGGGTCGGCCACGAAGGCGACGTTGCCGGGCATGCCCGGATGGCGGAAACCGGCGATCCCGGTCAGCGACTGCGCCGCCGAGGTGGGGCCGTGATAGGCATTCCTCAGCGCCAGAAGGTCAAGATTGCCGGTATAGGCCCGCGCCATGACCATGGCGAGGTCGATGGCCTCTGACCCCGAATTGGTGAAATGCACCACCCATTCGATATCGCCCTTTGGCCCCTTCGGCATCGTCGCCGCCAGTTCCTCGGCCAGATGGGCGGGGACCGGGTGATAGAACATCGTCGTGCAATGGGTCAGTTCCGCCGCCTGCTCCTGCGCCGCCTTGACCACGACGGGGTGCGAATGGCCGACCGAGATGCAGACATTCATGCCGAGAAGGTCGGTATACTTCCGCCCCTCCTGATCCCAGAGGTACTGCATGGAGCCCTTGCGAAAGATCATCGGCTCCCTGAACGGCACGAATTTCTTCTGGCTTGCCGCGTAATAGGTCTCGCGGCGGGCGGCGGTGCCCTCAAGGCTCCAGTCGACCGGCAGGTTCATGCCCTTCCTCCCTCGATCTCGCGTGTGCGCCGGGCGACGAAATCGTCAAGGCTGTCGCGGATTGCCTCATCCATCGCCGGCGGCTGGTAATCGGCCAGAAGCTTCTTCACGCGCAGTGAAGCGCGCTCATGCTCCCAAAGCGCGCCCTCCGCGCTCCATTGTTCGTAGGTGCCATTGTCGGACATCTCGCCCATCCAGAAGGCCGTTTCGAAGTTTTCCCGCGTATGGGTGGCGCCAAGGAAATGGCCGCCGGGCGGCACTTCCTGAAACGCCTCCATCGCCTGTGCGGCTTCGGAAAAATCGACGCCCTGCACGAAGCGCATCATGGCCGAGCAGCGGTCGGCATCCATCACGATCTTCTCGTAGCCGGTCGTCAGAAGCCCTTCGAGGCAGCCGGTGGCATGGATGATGAAGTTCACCCCGGCCATGGTGGCGCCCATGAGCTGCGCCTGGCTTTCATAGCCCGCCTGGGCATCCGGCACCTTGGATGCGGTCAGCGCTCCGACCGAATGGAACGGCAGACCCAAGCGGTCGGCCAGCGTCTTGGCGCACATCTGGAACTGGGTGCCTTCCGGCGTGCCGAAGGTCGGCGCCCCGGTCTTCAGCGAGATCGGCGAGAAGAAGGTGCCGAAGGCGGCGGGCGCGCCGGGACGGATCAACTGGATCAAAGCGACCGAAGCCAGCACCTCTGCCAGCACCTGCGCCAGCGTCGCGGCGATTGAGACAGGCGACATCGCCCCGCCAAGGACGAAGGGCGAGACGACCGTGCATTGCCCGGCCCTGGCATATTCCTTCAGCGCCCAGAGCATGGTTTCGTCCATGACCAGCGGCGCGTTGGTGTTGACCACGGAATACAGGACGCAATTCTGGTCGACGAAGTCCGCGCCCATGGCAAGGCGGCACATCTCGATCGTGTCGCGGGCGCGTTCGGGGGCGGTGACGGCGCCCATGAAGGGCTTGTCGTTCAAGGTCAGGTGCGTGTGCGCCATGTGCAGGTGGCGGACGGGGACGGCCAAGTCCACCGGCTCCACCACCACGCCGCCGGAATGGTTCACGGCGGCGAGGCTGTGATGCAGCTTGGTGATGTCGCGGAAATCCTGGATGGTCGCGTAGCGCCGGCCCTTTTCGATGTCATGAACGAAGGGTGGGCCGAAGCTTGGGCAATAGACCTGCGCCTCGCCGCCGATCTGGACGGAACGGGCGGGGTTGCGGGCGTGCTGGGTGAAGACGCTGGGCGCGGTCCTGATCTTGTCGCGGCACCAGCCGGGATCGAAGCGCACCCGCTGGCCATCGACCCGCGCACCGTGCTTGCGGAAAAGATCGAGCGTTTCGGCGTCGCCCCGGAACTCCATGCCGATCTCGTCGAGGATGAGGTCGGCATTGCGCTCGATGATCGCCACCGCCTCTTCGTCGATCAGGCTGACGAAGCCGATGCGGCGGATGGTGAAGGGCGCGGCAAGCTCCTGCCGGGCGGTACGCGCCCGGATGCGTTCGCTGCGCCCCTCGCGGCGGCTCATGCGCGGGTTTCCCTGATCGTCTTTAGGCATGGCATTCGGTTTCCCCTTCCGGCGGTCTGATGCGAAATCTACGCACCAGATCGGGGGTCCGGCTAGGAGAAGCCGCAGGCATCGGTTTTACTAATGATGCGGATTAGCCGGGTGCCGCGTCGTGATAGGCGACCTCGCCGGCGATCCCGGGGAAGCGCAGCGCGAAATGCTGCCGCAGGATGCCCGCGCATTCCGCCGCCAGCGCATCGGCGATACGGTCGAACTCGCCGGACCGCGCCACGACCTGGATGCGGCGGCGGAAACCGGGGAAGGGCAGGGGCACGATCCTGAGGCGCATCCCCTCGGCCACCGCGTCGATGAGAAGCGAGGGCGAGAGGATCGCGAAGCACTTTCCGGTCGCCACACCGGCCACGACCATCGAGGACCGGTCGGCCTCCATCGCGCGCGGAAAGAAGAGGCGGCAGCGCTGGAGGTGCTGGTCGGTGCGCCGGCCAACCGGCGTCGCCACGCCGAAACGCACCAGCGACAGGCGCGAGGATATCTCGCCGATATCGCTGGGGTTGCCGTCGTAATCCTCTGGCAGGACAAGGTAAAACGGCTCGTCCAGCACCGGGATCGCGCGGTATCCGGCCTCGTTCCGGATGAGTTCCGAGGTCACGGCAATGTCGATCTGGCGGGCGTTGAGCGCTGTCTGGTGATCGGTCGCAAGGCCGGCCGACAGGATCAGTTCCGGCACCCCGAGTTCCTTCACCACGAAGTCGAAAAGCCCCGGCGTCAGCGTCGTGGCGATGGAGGCGAGAAGCCCCATGCGCAGGACCGGCAGCGTCGTCGCGTTGAGCCGTCGGATATTGGCGCGCAGGTCCTCGATCTCGTTCAGGATGCGAAAGCCGTGGCGTTGCAGGATGCCGCCGGCATGGGTCAGCGCGATCGGCCGCTGCGAGCGGTCGATGAACTTCACGCCGAAGGCCGTCTCAAGGTTCTTCAGATGCTGGGAGGCCGCGGATTGCGTCATGCCAAGCGCCGAGGCGGCCGTCGTGACCTGCTGCATCTCGGCCACCGCCATGAAAACCTCGACCGCGCGGAAGAGGTTGAAGTCGGGCGCGCCGTCTTTTTCTTTCCGATCCAGTGCCTTGCCCATCCTGCTACCCCACGCTTGCCGGCGACTCCGCCGCCGGTTCTGCCTTTCATTAGAAAGTTTAATACTGCAAGCACGCCCTTGATCAACCACCTGCCGGCAGGCTCATTGGGCGGCGCTGGAATGGCTCGGGTGGCGGATGGCGCGGATACTGATCATAGGTGGCGGCGCGGTGGGGCTCAGCCTCGCCTACCACCTGACGCGGCGTGGTGCGACGGATGTGCTTCTGCTTGAGCGCAACCAGCTGACCTCTGGCACAAGTTGGCATGCGGCGGGCATCGTCGGGCCTTTGCGCGCGACGGCGGCCATAACCCGGCTCGCGATGTATGCGGGCGAGCTTTTCCCCCGGCTGGAAGAGGAAACCGGCCTTTCGACCGGCTATCGCAAGACCGGGGGCTACTGGCTGGCGCGCGACGAGGCGCGGATGGACGAACTGCACCGCATTGCAGCCCTCGGCCGCCATTTCGGCCTGACGCCTTCCGTCATTACCGGGGACATGGTGCAGGTGCCGGGCCTCGACACCACCGGCATCATCGGAGCGCTGAGGGTCGAGGAGGATGCCAACGTCAACCCGGTCGACCTCTGCATGGCCTATGCCAAGGCGGCGCGGGCCGGCGGCGCGGTGATCCGCGAGGGCGTCAACGTTGCCGCGTTGCTGGTCGAGGCCGGGCGCGCCAAGGGGGTCCGTCTTGAGGATGGCACAGAGATCCTCGCCGACCGCGTGGCGCTTTGCGCCGGGGCCTGGTCGAAGTCACTGGCCGACAAGGCTGGCGTGGCGCTGCCCCTGCAGGCGGTCGAGCATATGTATGTCGTGACCGAACCGATGCCGCATCTGCCGCATCCCTACCCGGTGATCCGCGACCTTGACCGGGGCATCTACGTCAAGGGCGATGCCGGCAAGCTGGTGATCGGCGGCTTTGAACCCCATGCCAAATGCTGGAACCCGCACGGGCTCGACGGCGACCGGCCCTATATCGAGTTCTCCGAGGATTGGGACCAGTTCGCCCCCTTCATGGAGGCGGCGCTGGCGCTGATCCCCTCGCTGGAAAAGACCGGCATCCAGCATTTCATGAACGGGCCGGAAAGCTTCACCGTCGATTCCCGTCCTTTGATCGGCCAGACGAACGAGGTCGACGGGCTTTTCGTCGCCGCCGGCATGAACTCGGTCGGCATCATGTCCTCGGCCGGGATCGGCCGGGTGCTGGCCGACTGGATGGTAGAGGGCGCTGCGCCCGATGATCTTTGGGGCGTCGATGTGGCGCGGGTCGATCCCCTGACGGCGGCGGCGGCACATGTCGAGACCCGGATGGAAGAGGCCGTGGCCGATGTCTTCGCGCTCCACTGGCCCTTCAAGCAGCCGACGGCGGGGCGCGGATTGCGCCGCTCAGCGCTTCACGAGCGCTGGGCAGCGGCGGGCGCGGTCTTTGGCCTGACCGCCGGTTGGGAGCGTGGGCTTTGGTACGCCGCGCGCGATACCGAGCGCGACCTGCCCTATTCCGTGGGGGCGCAAGCCTGGCAGGAGATCGCGCACCGCGAGGCTGCCGTGATGGAGAAGGGGACGGTCCTGATCGACCTGTCCCCCTTCGGCAAGTTCGACATTTCCGGCCCCGGTGCGGTTGAAGCGCTGCAATGGATCGCGGCGGGGAATGTCGATGTTGAAGAGGGGCGGGCCGTCTACACACCGCTTCTGAACGCCAAGGGCGGGATCGAGGCGGATCTGACCATCACCCGCCTCGGGCCTGAGCATTTCCGCCTGACCTCGGGCGCCGCGACGCGCTGGCGCGATCTGGCGTGGCTCAGGCGGAATGCGTTGGGGGACGTAACCATCGAGGATGTCACCGAGACAGAGGTGGTGATCGGCGTCATGGGCGCCGGCGCGCGCGATCTTCTCGCCCGCCTGTCGCCCGACGACTGGCAGGATTTCCCCTTCGCCACCGCCCGCGACGTGACCGTTGCAGGCACCCCCGGCCGCGCCACCCGCGTCAGTTTCGTGGGCGAGCTTGGCTGGGAACTGTCGATCCCTGTCGCGACAGGCGGCGCAGTCTTCGACGCGCTTTACACCAAGGGTGCGCGGCCCCTCGGCCATTACGCGCTCGACGGTTGCCGGATCGAGAAGGGCTTCCGCCACTGGGGCCATGACCTCGGGCCAGAGATCACGCCTTTGGAAGCCGGGCTTGGCTTCACCATCGACTGGGGCAAGGATTTCCTCGGCAAGGCGGCGCTCGACCGGCAGAAGGCCGATGGCCTGACCCGCCGCCTCGTCCTCTTCGATGTGGAAGGCGAGCCCCTCATCCTCCATGACGAGCCGATTTGGGAGAGCGGCGCGGTCGTCGGCCTGACCACCTCCGGCGCGAAGGGTGCCAGGACGCGGCGGGCGCTGGCGCTGGGCCTCATCGCCATTGCGAAGGGCGAGACGCTGGCCCAGACCTCGGCGCGGCAATTTGAAATCGAGATCGCGGGGCGGCGCTATCCGGCCAAGGTGCTGGAACGCCCGCCCTTCGACCCCAAGGGAGAACGGATGCGGCGATGACGATGAATGCCCAGGTTCTGATCATCGGCGGCGGCGCGATGGGCGTCTCGCTGCTTTATCACCTCGCCAAGGAGGGCTGGTCTGACGTTGTCCTGACCGAAAAGAACGACCTGACCCATGGCTCGACCTGGCACGCGGCGGGGCTTTGCACCCATTTCGCCCATAACCCGACCATTCAGGAACTGCGCGCCACTTCCGTGCGCCTCTACCGCGACATTCTTCCCGAGGAGACCGGCGATACCTGCGGTTTCCACCGCTCCGGCGCGATGCGGATCACGACGAACCCCGACCGGATGGACGAGTTTGCCCATGTCGCCGGCCTGTCGCGCTTCACCGGCTACGATCTTCAGCTGATAACCCGCGACGATGTGGAACGTCTGCACCCCCTGGCCCGGACCGAGGGGCTTCTTGGCGGCATCTATGAACCAGACGACGGCCATGTCGATCCGACCCTTGCCACCAACGCCATGGCCAAGGTGGCGCGGTCGAAAGGGGCGACCATCCTCAGGCAGAACCCGGTTGTGGCGATCCGGCATGAGGGCGACCATTGGATCGTCGAGACGGCGCGCGAGGTGATCCGCGCCCGTCATATCGTCAACGCCGCCGGCACCTGGGGCTGGGAGGTCGGGCACATGATGGGGCTGAACATCCCTTCGGTGCCGGTCCTGCATCAGTACCTTGTGACCGATACCGTCCCCGCCGTCGCCGACCGCATCGCCGCAGGCCTGCCGGAACTGCCGATGATCCGCGACCCCGAGGAAAGCTGGTACGTCCGGCAGGAACGCGACGGGCTGATCCTCGGGCCCTACGAGAAGGACGCGCAGCCCTGGTCCGTGGACGGGGTGCCGCCCGGTTTCGGGGCCGAGCTGATGCCGCCCGACCTTGACCGGGTGGAGCACATCATCCTGGCGGCGATGGCCCGCATTCCGGCGCTTGAAACCGGCGGCGTCAAGTCGGTCGTCAACGGCCCGATCACCTTCACGCCAGACGCCAATCCGCTGATCGGCCCGGCGCATGGCCTGCCCAATGCCTGGCTTCTGACCGGCTCTTCCATGGGGGTGATGGAGGGTGGCGGCGCGGGCTGGTTCCTCGCGCACTGGATGACCCATGGCGCGCCGCCTATGGATGCTCTCGCCGTCGACAGCCGCCGCTTCGGGCCATGGGCCGATCGCGACTACCGGGTGAAGAAGGCGGTGGAATGTTTCGGCCTTCAGTTCGGTGTCCATTACCCGCATGAGGAGCGACCCGCCGCGCGCGGCAAGCGGACATCGGCGCTCCATGACCGGATGCTGGCGCGTGGCGCGGTCATGGGGGCGGCGCATGGCTGGGAAAGGCCGAACTGGTTTTCCGACCATCCCGGCGACGAGGGCCGGCTGACCTTCCGCCGCGCCAACTGGTTCCCGCATGTGGCGCGCGAGGTGGCGACCGTCACCGATGCGGTGGGTCTCGCCGACCTGTCGGTCTTTTCGAAGTTCGAGGTGACGGGGCCGGACGCCCGCGCCTATGTCGACAGCCTCGGCGCCAACCGCGCACCGAAGGAGGGCCGCATCGGCCTGACCCATGCGCTGACCCCGGCGGGTGGAACGCAGGCCGAATTCACCGTCTCGGCGCTGCCGGGCGGCAGCTTCTACCTGACTTCGGCGGCGGCTGCCGAGGAGATGGACGAGGACCTTCTCCGCGCCCGCGCCGCAGGCTTCGACGTGACCATCACCAACTTGACGGAGAAATGGGGCGCGATCGGCCTGATGGGGCCGAAATCGCGCGCCGTGCTTTCAAGCCTGACCGACGCCGACCTCGGGCCCAGCTTCCCCTGGCTTTCCGTGCGGGAGATTGCGGTGGCCGGCATCCCGGTTCGCGCCCTCCGCGTCTCCTACATCGGCGAACTTGGTTGGGAGCTTCATGCCAGGCGCGAGGACATGCCCGCGCTTTTCGATGCGCTTGAGGCGGCGGGCAAGCCGCAGGGCCTTGGGTACTTCGGCGCCTATGCGATGAATGCCATGCGGCTGGAAAAAGGCTACCGGGCCTGGGGCGCGGATTTCACCACCGAGCGCACGCCGGCAGAAACCGGCGCCGGCGCCATGATCCGACCCGAGGGGCGCGACTTCATCGGTCGTGACGCGCTTCTGGCGCGGATGGAGGACGAAGGCCGCTGGGAGATGGTGCTTCTGTCGCTCGCCTCCGGCGATGTGGACCCGTTCTACAGCCATGTCGTGATGCAGGGCGGCGCGCCGGTTGGCGTCGTCACCTCCGCCGCCTATGGTCACCGGACCGGGCAGGCGCTGGCGCTGGCCTATCTCCGCCGGCGAGGCCTGCGCGAAGGGCTGACGGTGGAGATTCTCGGGCGGCCCTATGCCGCGACCGTCCTCGACACCCCGCCCTTCGACCCGGCGAACGAAAGGATGAAGGCATGACACAGCACCCCATCATCGCCATGTGGTCGCATCCCCGGTCGATGTCGACCGCGGTGGAACGGATCATGCGCGAGCGTGGCGATCTTGACTGCCTGCATGAGCCCTTCATGTACGACTACTACGTCCACCGGCGCGTCCGCACGATGCCGCATTTCGACGTGCAGCCGGATCACCCGGTCAGCTACAGTGCGATACGCGACATGCTTCTGGAACGGGCCGAGAGGCAGCCGGTCTTCATCAAGGACATGTCCTATTACGTCATGCCGCAGATCCTCGCCGACCGGGATTTCGCCGCCCGGCTGACCAATGTCTTCCTCGTCCGCGATCCCGTCGCCTCGATCCCGTCCTACTACAAACTCGACCCCGACCTCACGCTGGAAGAGATCGGGCTTGAGGCGCAGGCGCGGCATTTCGATGCACTGGCGGCAGAGGGCGGAGCCCCCGCCGTCATCGTCTCCGAAGATGTGCGGGCCGACGCCGAGGGCGTCATGGGCGCACTCTGGCACCGCATCGGCCTGCCGCATGTCGCCGCCGCCTTAGACTGGCAGAATGTCGCGCCGAAGGACTGGGCGCAGGTCGGCGGCTGGCATGGCGACGTCAGCAGCGCCAAGGGCATCCGGCCCCTGACCCCGGAAGAACGCGCCGCCCAGCAGCAAAGCTTCGATGCCCTGGCCGAAAAGGTGCCGCACTTGCGGGGCTTTCTCGACCATCACCGGCCCTTTTACGCCCATCTCGCCGCCCACGCGGTCCGGTAAGGCCCGCGGTTCGGATCATCCGTGAAACTGTTAGCGCACACAGATCAGAGCAGGCTTGATTTTTGAACCAAGCTGCGTTTTGATTTGATCAAATTTGTGTTTGGCAGCAATCGGGGCGGGATGGCCGAATGATCGAGATAGGCGGCGTAACCAAGGTCTACGGCGGACGTGGACCCACTTTCACTGCCCTCGACAATGTCTCAGTTACCATCCGGGACAATGAGTTCTTCACCCTCCTCGGGCCGTCGGGCTGCGGCAAGACCACGCTTCTGAGGGTCATCGCCGGCTTCGTCGATCCGACGAGCGGCACCGTCGCCCTCGACGGGCAGGACCTTCTGCAACTGCCGCCCTACAAGCGCCCGGTGAACACGGTGTTCCAGAGCTATGCGCTCTTCCCGCACATGACGGTGGCGGAAAACATCGGCTTCGGCCTGAAAATGCTCGACCGCCCGGCGGCAGAGGTGAAGCGCACGGTGGATGAGATGCTGGCGCTTGTTCGCATGACCGAGATGGCTGGCCGCAAGACCAGCGAAATCTCCGGCGGCCAGCAGCAGCGGGTGGCGCTTGCTCGCGCGCTGGCGCCGCGCCCCAAGGTCCTGTTGCTGGATGAACCGCTTTCGGCGCTCGACTTCAAGCTCCGGAAGGAAATGCAGATCGAGCTGAAGCGCCTGCAATCGGAAACCGGCATCACCTTCATCTTCGTGACCCACGATCAGGAAGAGGCGCTGACCATGTCGGACCGCATCGCGGTGATGCGGGCCGGCTCCATCCGCCAGATCGGCGGGCCGCGCGACATCTACGATCACCCGGCGGAGCGCTTCGTCGCCGACTTCATCGGCGACACCAACTTCCTCGACGCCACCCTCCTGTCGGTGGACGGCACGGCGGCGCGGGTCAAGCTGGCCTCGGGCGCCGAGACCACGGTGCGCGCGCCCGCCGAGGGCGCGAAGGCCGGCCCGGTCACGCTGGCGGTCCGGCCCGAGCATGCGACGCTTGGCAACGCCGATGGCGCGCTTCTGGCGGGCAAGCTGGCCAACATCATCTACTTTGGCACCGACACACATTTCCATGTGGACCTCGACGGCGGCGGCTCCTTCGTCCTCCGCCAGCAGAACCAGCCTGACCAGAAGTCGGGCCGGTCCACCGGCGACCGGGTCGGGGTCAGCTTCCCCGCCGGCGTCGGCCAGGTCCTGAGGGATTGACGCGATGAGCGATGCTTCCGATCCCGTCGCCCGCCGCGCCAGCCGCAACCGCTGGTTCCTGCTGACCCCGGCGCTTGTCGTCCTGACGCTGGCGGCCAGCGGCCCCCTCCTTGTCGTGATGATCTATTCCTTCCTCACGCCCGGCGACTATGGCGGCGTCGTCTGGAAGCCCTCGATCGACGGCTGGTTCAGCGTCCTTTTCCAGCGCGACTTCTTCTCGGAAGAACTGACCTTCGCCGACGCGCATCTGTCGATCTTCTGGCGCTCGATCTGGCTCTCGTTGATGACCACCATCATCACCTTCGTGATCGGCTTTCCGACCGCCTATTTCATCGCCACCCGCCCGGCGAACCGGCGCGACACCTGGATGCTTCTCATCATCATCCCGTTCTGGACCAACCTCCTGATCCGCACCTTCGCGGTGATGGAGCTGATCCGCAACGAAGGCACGGTGAACAGCCTTCTGATCGCGCTCGGGATCATCGACCAGCCGATCCAGATGCTCTTCACCGATTTCGCCGTTCTTGTCGGCATGGCTTACGTCTTCCTGCCGCTGATGGTGCTGCCGATCTATGCCTCGATGGAGCGGATGGATTTCAGCCTGGTCGAGGCGGGCTACGATCTTTACGCGACGCGCTGGCGCGTCCTGAAGAACGTGATCCTGCCCTTGGTGAAGCCGGGGGTGATCGCCGGGTCGATCCTCGTCTTCGTGCCCTCGCTCGGCGCCTATGTCACGCCGCGCGTCCTTGGCGGCGGCAAGCAGTTGATGCTTGGCAACCTGATCGAACTGCAGTTCGGGCAGGGCCGCAACTGGCCCCTCGGCGCGGCCCTGTCGCTGACGCTTCTCTTCATCGTCACGGTGGCGCTGCTCTTCTATGTCCGCGCCGCGGGAAAGGAGGAGGGGCACCATGGCTAAACCCTTCGACATCCGCCGGCAGACGGGCTTCAACGCCATCGCGATGGCCTGCTTCGTCCTTCTCTACCTGCCGATCATCCTTCTGGTGATCTATTCCTTCAACGCAGGCAGTTCCATCGCGATCTGGGAAGGCTTCAGCTGGCGCTGGTACGTCTCCGCCTGGCAGAACGATCAGGTGCAGTCGGCGACGGTGCGCTCGCTCGTCCTTGCAAGCTGTGCCGCGATCTTCTCGACCGCCTGCGCGGTGCCGGCCGCCCTTGCGACCACGCGGCAGGGGTCGTTCAAGGGCCATACCTTCGTCTTCGCCCTCATCAACCAGCCCCTGATGGTGCCCGAGATCGTGACGGCGGTGGCGCTGCTCATCGTCTTTGCCGCGGTCAAGGTGGCGACCGGCTATACCGGTTTCGGTTACCTCATCCTCGCCCATACCGCCTTCTGCCTGCCCTTCGCCTATATGCCGATCCGGGCGCGGTTGCAGGGGATGAACCTCAGCCTCGAACAGGCGGGGGCGGATCTTTACGGCACGCCCTGGCGGGTCTTCCGCCATGTCACCCTGCCGCAGCTCTGGCCCGGCATCCTTGCTGGCGCGATGCTGGCTTTCGTCACCTCGCTCGACGATGTGGTGATCACCGAATTCGTGAAATCCGCCGGGCAGGACACGCTGCCGACCTACATGCTCGGCCAGATGCGCCGCGTGGTGACGCCCGAGGTCAACGCCATCTCAAGCGCGCTTCTGGCGATATCGGTCGTGATGGTCATGGCCTTCTTCTTTCTCAGCAAGACAAGAAAATAACCAACCAACAGGAGGATAAGACATGAAGACAAGACCCTATCACGTGGCGCTTGCGGCACTGGTCGCGGCATCCCCGGCCTTCGCCGAGGGTGAGCTGAACATCTACAACTGGGGCAACTACACCAGCCCCGAGATGATCGCGAAGTTCGAAAAGGAATTCGACGTCAAGGTCACGGTCACCGACTATGACAGCAACGACACCGCGCTCGCCAAGATCAAGGCCGGCGGCCACGGCTTCGACATCGTGGTGCCCTCGGGCACCTTTGTGCCGATCTTCATCCAGGAAGGGCTCCTGATGGAGTCGAAGCCGAACGAGATGGAGAACTTCAAGAACATGGACCCGGCCTGGGTCGATGTCGATTTCGATCCCGGCCGCAACTACACCGTGCCGTGGCAGTGGGGTACCGTGGGTGTCACCGTCAACACCGGCATCTACAAGGGCGACATCAACACCGCCGCCATCTTCCTTGACCCGCCGGAAGAGCTGAAGGGCAAGATCAACGTCGTGCCGGAAATGGGCGACGTGATGTCGACGACCATCTACTACATGGGCGGCGAACAATGCACCGACGACAAGGAAGTGCTGAAGAATGTCCGCGACAAGCTCGTGGAGGCCAAGGCGAGCTGGCTGTCGATGGACTACGGCAATATCGAGAAATACGCCAAGGTCGACCTTGCCGCCGGTGTGAACTGGAACGGCGCCTCGATGCGCGCCCGGCTTGAGAACAAGGACGTCGCCTTCGGCTATCCGGTCACCGGCTATCCGATCTGGATGGACAATGCCGCGATCCTTGCCGACGCCACGAACGTCGACAACGCCAAGCTGTTCCTCAACTTCATCATGGACCCTGAGAACGCAGCGATGCTGTCGAACTTCGCCCGCTATGCGAACGGCATTGCCGGTTCCGAAGCCTTCATGGACGAAGAGATGAAGAATGCGCCGGAAATCGTCATCCCGGAAGAGCTGAAGGCAGCCGGACGGATCGGCAAGACCTGCCCGCCCGAGGTGCAGAAGATCTACACCGCGATCTGGACCGAGCTTCAGAAGTGATACGGGAAGGCGCGGCCCCGAAGCGGGCCGCGCCGCCTGCGGCCAAAGGTCCGCGCGGTCAGGGCAGAGCAAATCCTTGAAGCAGCGCGGTTTTTGGGGCTAAGTTGCGCCGCAACGCAAATCCAACCGGGTGCTTCCATCATGATGGCGTGCCGTCCCTCGTTCAGCCCCGTATCGGTCCTGTTCTCGATCCTCCTGTCGCTCTTCCTCGTGACGCTGGCGCCGCTGGCCGCCACCGCGCAAGAGGCGGCCGCCCCCGCGACCGACAAGCTCGACCAGCTCATCACCCTTCTCAACGATCCTGAGGTTCAGGCGCTGCTGAAGGACAAGGGAGTTACCGCGGCACCCTCCGATCAGGCCGAGCAGGAAGTGACGGATGTGATCCAGGGCATCCGCGGCCATATCGCCGGGCTTCTCGCCGCGGCAGGCAACCTCGGGTCGGATTTCAAAGGGGCGCTGTCGAACTTCTGGGAGCGCGTGGGTGGTTCAAACCTTCCCATCGTCGGGGGCCTGATCCTCATCGTTCTTGCCGCGGGTTACGCTGCCAACAAACTGACGCTCAGGCTGCTCAGGGCGCGCGACGGGGGTGAAACCTCGGATGCCGAAGCATCCGGCGACCACCAAGTCGCGCGCCTTTTCCAGCCTCTGTCCTTCGCCCTCGCACTTCTCGTCGCCTTCATGGTCCTGCCCTGGCCCGAGGGCGTCGCACCTTTGGTGCTGCCCTGGCTTCTCGCCACCATGGCGCATTTCGTCGTCCAGGTCGCATCGCGCTTCGTCGAGGCCCATGCCGGCGATGTCGGGCGGGCCGACAAGGTCGCGCATTGGTGCGCGGCGGTCCGGCGGTTCTCGCTGGTCTTCTTCGTCGGCTGGGCCTTCCTGCGCATGTTGGGAGAGCTCGGCTTCACCCGGAACCCGGCGCTCCTTGTGGCCTATGTCTTCAGCGCCGGCCTGATCCTCGTCTGCATCGGCGCGGTCTGGACCCGCCCGCGGGACGAGGCCGCATCGCCGAGCAAGCGCAAGTTCGTCAATGTGGCGCTGACAATCTTCCTCATCCTCCTCGGCGGTCTCTGGGTTGCCGACCTGACGATCCTCCTCTGGATCGGCATCTATGCCATCCTGATGCCCTTCCTCCTGCCGCTCGTGACGAAGATCGGCCGCGCCGCCCTGGCCGGTCGGCTGACAGGGCCGGATGACCCCAACGCGAACCTCAAGATGGTGGTGATCGACCGGATGGCCCGGCTTGTGGTGATTGCGATCGCCATCGCCTGGTTCGTCCAGATCGTCCGTGCCGCCGCCGCCCGCCATCTCGGCGCGGAGCAAGCCATCCAGATATTCTACGGGCTGGGTCAGGGCATTGCCGTGCTGATCGCGGCGGATTTCCTCTGGCAGATCGTCAAGGCTTTGCTGCTGCGCTACGAACTCAGGGCCGCGAATGCCGCCGGCACCCCCGCCGAGATCGCCAAGTATGGCCGCCTGCGTACGCTACTGCCGATGGTGCGGAACTTCATCGCCGCCGTCTTTGCGACGGTCACCGTCCTCATGGTCCTGTCGAGCCTTGGCGTCTCCATCGCGCCGCTCATCGCCGGGGCCGGCGTATTCGGCGTGGCAATCGGCTTTGGCTCGCAGACGCTCGTCAAGGACGTGGTGTCGGGCGTCTTCTACATGCTCGACGACGCCTTCCGGGTCGGCGAATACATCCAGACCGGCAGCTACAAGGGCACCGTCGAATCCTTCTCGGTCCGCTCGATCCGGCTCAGGCACCACCGGGGGTCGATCTATACCGTCCCCTTCGGCTCGCTCGGCGCCGTGCAGAACATGAGCCGCGACTGGGCCAAGGACAAGTTCATGATCACCGTGCCCTTCGACACCGATCTTGAGAAGGTGCGCAAGATCGCCAAGCAGGTCGGCCTGACCCTCAAGGCCGATCCCGAGCTTGCCGATCACATCATCGAGCCGATCAAGTTGAAGGGCGTTGAGCAGATCGGCGACTACGGCCTGATCCTCGGCTTTGGCATGATGGTCAAGCCGACGGGCCAGCAGACCTTCATCCGGCGCAAGGCATATGCCATGCTCAAGCAGGAGTTCAAGGATCGCGGCATCGATTTCGCCTCGCCCACGGTGCAGGTCGCCGGCGACGAAGGGCAGACGGGCGCTGCGGGGCATGCGGCGAAGATGCTCGCGGACCAGAAGGCACTGGCGGCCGCCGGCGGCACCGGCGCGTAACCGCCTCAGGGGTGACAGACAGGGAGGAATTTCGATGAACCGGCCAATTGGCAACCTTTCGCATCTGGCAGAACGGATCGACCTCGCCGCTGCCTTCCGCTGGACCGCGCGGCTGAACATGCACGAAGGCGTGGCCAATCACTTCAGCCTTGCCGTCAACGAGGATGGCACCCGTTTCCTGATGAACCCCAACGCGCGGCATTTCGCCCGGATCAGGGCCTCTGACGTGCTTGAGATCGACGCCAACGATCCGACGACGATGGACCGCCCGGATGCGCCCGATCCGACCGCCTGGGGCCTGCACGGCGCCATCCACCGCGCCTGCGCCCATGCCCGCTGCGTCATGCATGTGCATTCGATCCACGCCACCGTTCTGGCCAGCCTCGCCGATTCGCGCCTGCCGCCGATCGACCAGAACACCGCGATGTTCTACGGTCGCCACGTGATCGACGGCAGCTACGGCGGCATGGCGTTCGAGGAAGAGGGCGCGCGCTGCGCCTCGATGCTGCGCAATCCCAAGGTCAAGACCATGATCATGGGCAACCACGGCGTCCTCATCATCGGTGACAGCGTGGCCGATACCTTCAACCGGCTCTACTACTTCGAACGCGCGGCAGAGACCTATATCCGCGCGCTGCAAACCGGCCAGCCGCTGCGCGTGCTCTCGGACGAGATCGCCGAAAAGACCGCGCGGGAATGGGAAGCCTATCCAGACACGGCCACGTCGCATCTCCAGGAACTGAAGGCGATCCTCGACGGCGAAGGGTCGGATTACGCCCATTAGGGCGGTTTCAGAACGTCGCCATGACCTCGTACATCACCGGCTCGAAGCGCGAGCAGAGTGCGGCGAAGCGGCGGTTGCGGTCGCGCATCTCGGGCGTCCTGAGCATCGCCAGAAAATCCTGACGGTCGCGCCACTGCGAGTAGTTGGCGATCCGGGTCTGGGCGTCGTTCATATGGAGGCCCGCCGCGATGAAGCCGGGCTGGTGGCGGATGAAATGCTCATAGGCATCGGTCAGCGCGTCCATCAGGTCATGCGCGGTGCCGGGCGTCATCTCGAAGGTGGTCAGGACCGTCTGGCCGCTGAAATCCGGTGTGATCGTCGTCATGGTGCCTCCCTCCGCTTCCGCGCGCCTGACCTGACTATCGCGCCCGGAAGGGGCGGCTGTCAAAGGCTTGCAGTCGAGGGGGGCTCAGCCGTTCAGCTTCGCCAGAACCTCGTCAGTCAAGGCGGCAACCTCGTCCTTCACCGCCTTGCCGCCGGCTTCTTCCGCGCCAAGTCCCTGGCCCAGCGTCTCGGCATATGCGACCCGGTTCGCCAGCCGCGCCTCGGCCAGCCCGGCGGAAAGCTCCCCCGCCGCCCGCGCCACGTCTTCCGACAGGCGCGTGCCCTGCCGCACCCGGTTCAGGACCATCCAGGCGGCTTTCCGTTCCCGCGCGGCAAGGTCAAGAACCCCGTCCGTAGCCCAGAGGTCGACATGGCTCGACGCGACCGGCACGAGGATCAGGTCGGCCTCGCGGAGCGCGGGGCGCAGGTCGGCATCGACCTTGGGCGGCGTGTCGATGATGACGATATCGGCGCTGCGCTTCAGCTTCTCGCATTCATAGGAGACACCCCAGGCGGAGGAGGTCGAAAACTCCATCCCCGGATCGCCGAGCCTCTCGCGCCGCGCCATGAACCAGCGCCCGAGCGAGCCTTGCGGGTCGGTGTCGAGAAGCGCCACCGTCATGCCTCGCCTTGTGCAGGCGACCGCGAGATTGACCGCCAGCGTGGTCTTGCCGGAACCGCCCTTCTGCTGGACGACAGCAATCACCTTTCCCGCCATGGGGTCCCCCGCTGCAAATTTCTGCAACGCAGCATAACGCACGGGGGCGGGGATTGCACGGAGAGATGTCGGGCCGTCGCGTCACCGCAGGTGCCGAATTGCCGCAGCCGCGCCTAGCCGCCCGCTACCCGCAGCACGATCTTGCCGATATGGCCGGAACTTTCGATCCGCTCATGCGCCTTGGCGGCGTCGTTCAGCGCGAATTCCGAATCCATCACCGGCTTCAGCTTTCCCGCCGCGATCATCGGCCAGACATGCTGGCGCAGCGCGGCCGCGATCCGCGCCTTGGCGAGGTCGCTTTGCGGGCGAAGGGTCGACCCGGTGATGGTCTGGCGCCGGGTCATCAGCGGCGCGAAGTTGATCTCGGCCTTCGGGCCTTGCAGGAAGGCGATCTGCACCAAGCGGCCATCCTCGGCGAGGGCCCTGAGGTTCCGCGCGATATAGTCGCCGCCGACCATGTCGAGGATCACATCGGCCCCGCCTTCGGCGTTCAGGACGCCGACGAAATCCTCGTCCCGGTAGTTGATCGCCCGCTCCGCGCCAAGATCGACACAGGCCGCGCATTTCTCTGCCGAGCCGGCGGTGGTGAAGACCCGCGCACCAAGGGCCGAGGCGATCTGGATCGCCGTCGTGCCGATGCCGGAGGACCCGCCGTGGACAAGGAAGCGCTCGCCCGCCTTCAGGCCGCCGCGCATGACCACATTCGACCAGACGGTGAAGCAGGTCTCGGGCAGGCAGGCGGCCTCCTTCAGGCTCAGGCCCTCGGGCACCGGCAGGGCATGGGCGGCGGCGGTCAGCGCATATTCCGCATAGCCGCCACCCGGAAGAAGGGCGCAGACCCGGTCGCCGACCTTCCAGTCAGCGACACCGGGGCCGATGGCCGCCACCGTCCCCGAGGCCTCAAGCCCCGGCAAAGGCGAGGCGGAGGGCGGCGGCGCATAGGCGCCGGCGCGTTGCAGGGCATCGGGCCGATTGACGCCAGCCCAGTCCACCCGGATCAGGATCTGGCCCTGGCCGGGCTTTGGCACCGGAACTTCGGCAGGCTGCAAGACTTCCGGCCCGCCGGGTTTGGTGATCTCAATGGCGCGCATGGCGGCAGGCAGGCTCATTTCCCGGCCTCCGACCGATGGCCGGGCATGTCGGCCATCCTTCCCGGCGCGCGGACCCGGTCGAGCGCGCGCAGCGGCCCGGCCAATACCTTTGACAGGAAGGCATTGTCGCGGACGCCCGCCTTGAACTTCTCGAACCGCATCACGCCCTCGATCCGCCGGTCGAGGAATTCCCACGTCGCCTGATGCCCCTCGCTCTCATCGCCAAGCCAGTAGAGCACGGTCGAGGAATAGACCGCCGACAGCGTGGCGCGCTTGGAATACCAGTTGATGTCGTCGGACCGGTCGCCGAGCGCCGTCCAGATCGCATCCGCGGTACCCCAGATGAGCGCGGCCCCGGTGGCGGCATTCTGCGGCAGGGCGAAATGCGCCGCCCCCCGGCGCACGACCTCCCGGTCGGCCCCTTCGAGCCTCAGCCGCACGGCAAGCGTCACCTTGTCGCGGAAGCGAAGGCCGTCCTTTGACGCCAGGGCCAGCGCCGTGGCCATCGCCCGGTCGCCCTGCCGGTGGTAATCGGCGGCAAGGTCGGTCGCCCCGCGCGGGCAATGGGCGCGGGCGAGGGGCAGCGCCATGCCGATGTCACCGGCGGCGGCGCGGAAGGCGGCCTCGCTCCAGCCATCGAAGACCACATGCGGCAGGACCGCCTCAAGAAGCTTTTCGCGCGGGTTTCCGGGTGCCGTTGCCTGTTCCTGCATGCCAATTCTCCGCTTCTGCCGCCGGTAGACAAAGGCCGGGGGCTTTGCTATAGGGGCGCTTCCTGCAAGGATATGCAACTCTAACTTAGGAAGGTGGTGACAACCACATGCAGGTCAGCGTTCGCGACAACAATGTCGAACAGGCGCTTCGTGCTCTGAAGAAGAAACTTCAGCGCGAAGGGGTTTTCCGCGAGATGAAGCTCAAGCAGCATTTCGAAAAGCCCTCCGTCAAGAAAGCGCGCGAGAAGGCCGAGGCCATCCGCCGTGCCCGCAAACTGGCACGCAAGAAGGCCCAGCGCGAAGGCGCGCTTTAAGGCGCATGTTACGCTGGCGGGGGTTTCGGCCCTCGCAATCACGACGAACCCCCGCGGCCCCGCCCCGGGGGTTTTCTTTTGGTTTCGCCCCGGCGGATGCCGGGGCGATCTGCGGGGGTTTCACCCCCGCACCCCCGAGGGTATTTGGACAACGAAGAAGCCGGAGAAGGGTTTTCGAGGGCGGTGTCAGAGGATAAGAGGGCGTGAGTTCGGATGAGGGTCTGTGATGATTGATGTTTCGCGCCGTGCAGCACTTGGCTTGGGTCTCGGTCTTGGCTTTCTGGCCGCCTGTGGCCGCAGGCCCGCCGCCATCGAAGGCCCGGCAGGCTCCGCCGAGGTCAACCGTCTGATCTCGCGCTACGCCCGCCAATATGACGTGCCGGAAGATCTGGTCCACCGCGTGGTGCGGCGCGAAAGCGGCTACAACCCGGCGGCGCGCAATGGCCCCTATTACGGGCTGATGCAGATCCTGCCGCAGACGGCGCGGACCATGGGTTATCGCGGCGGCCCCGAAGGGCTTCTCGATGCCGATACCAACCTGCGCTTTGGCGTGAAATACCTGCGCGGCGCCTGGCTGGTGGCGCGCGGCAACCGCGACCGGGCGGTGATGTGGTATTCCAAGGGCTATTATTACGAGGCCAAGCGCATGGGGCTGCTGGAGGAAACGGGGCTGCGCGCTTGACCGCCGGCGACCTGACCCTGCTGGTCCTGCTGTACCTTGCCGTCATCAATGCGGTGGCCTACGCCGCCTTCGCGCTCGACAAGGAGCGGGCGCGGAATAACGACTGGCGCATTTCCGAGGCGACGCTTCTGGCGACAGCCCTCGCCGGGGGCAGCCTCGGCACGAAGCTGGCGCAGCAACGGCTGCGGCACAAGACCCGGAAGGAGCCTTTCCGCAGCGTCCTGAATGTCATCTGCCTCATGCAGGCCGCGGCGCTCGCCTCGCTTTTCTTTCCGGGGCCGCGCGCGGCGGCGGTCACGGTTTTCAAGGCGATTGCCGCCAGCGTCCCGGCTGCCGCCGAACCGGAAAAGCCCCTGCCGCGCCGCTTCGGGCCGGGAAGCTGAGACGGCCCGGCCTAGCCCTGGTGTCTCACCACCTGCTCCGGCTCGACGCCGATCACATCCGGGATCGCCCCCGCCGCCGCGCGCACCGCAGGTTCGGTGCCGACGACGACGAGGCTGCCGATGATGTCCATCACCTCGGCGACCTGAAGCCCCTTGGCGCGGAAGCTCTCCGCCACGCGCGAGGCGTTTTCACCGCCGAAGGGGACGGAGACCACCATCCGCACCGACTTTTCCTTGTCTTCGGGCATTCCCGGACCTCCTGATGCGGGTCGGGCGCCTGAAGCGCCCGGCCCTGGTGTCATCACTTGCCCTTGCGCTTGCCCGCCGGAGCCGACCCGTCGGCATCGGCCATCTCGAGCGGGCGCGGCACCGGCAGCCGGTCGAAGATCGGCAGGTTCGGGAACGGCTTCAGGATGAACCTCAGCCGCACCGGGGCCTGAACGTTGCCCGCGCCGACATGCGCCGCCGGCTGGCCCGGCAGGACCTTGGCCGTCGAGGTCAACCGCTGCCAGAGGGCCGCGCCACGATGCGCCGGATTGAGCTGGGCGTAAAGCGCGGCGATGCCCGCGACATGCGGCGTCGCCATCGAGGTGCCGCTCTTCGTGCCATGGGTGCCCTTCGCCACCGGAACAGAGGAGAAGACGCCGACGCCCGGCCCCGCGATGTCGACCGACCCATGCGGCGGGAAGGTGCCGATGCAGGAGAAGCCGGCGCGGGTCAGCTGCTGGGTCAGCGCCCCGACCGCCATGATCGAGGGGCAGTTCGCCGGATGGTTGACCGGCTGGTTGCCATCGTTACCCGCCGCCGCGATGATGAGGCTTCCGGCGGCAAACGCCGCCTGGCCGGCATTCTCGTAAGCTGCCGAGAAGCCCGAGCCCTGCGCGGGGGCGCCGAGCGACATCGAGATCACCGCGCATTTGTTGGCGATGGCCCAGTTGATCCCGGCAAGGATGCCGCCGTCGCCGCCACTGCCGCCATTGCTCAGGACCTTGCCGACATAGATCTCCGACTTGTGGGCGACGCCGTAGCGTTGCACCCCGGTCGGCGGCGTGCGTGGGCCGCAGGCGGTGCCGATGCAATGGGTGCCGTGCGAATGGCCGTCCTGCGCCGTCTCGCCCGGAATGAAGGAGCGGGTGACGATGGTGCGCCCGGCGAAATCGGGATGTCCGGTGTCCATGCCGGTGTCGAGGACCGCAACGCGGATGCCCGCGCCGGTACCGCGCGGCAGGAAGAGGAAGGGCGGCACCACGCGGGTCGCGATGAGGCCCCAGGTGGCATTGGCGGCGGCGATGGCAATCTCGCCCATCTCCGCGTCCGGGCCGGGCATGTCGGGCGCGCCGCCGGCACCGATGCGCTGCGCGATGAGGTCGGCCGCATCGCGCATCCCGCGCACATAGTCGCCAAGATCCTCGGCGATGGCGTGGACGATGCGCTCCGGCTCGATCACCTTGCCGTCCATCGCCTCGGAGGTTTCCTGGTAAAGCGAGGTCTCGCTGATCGCGGCGACCTGGTCGGCATCATGCGGGGTGATGATCGCCACGCCGATCTCGTCGAGATAGACGCCGTCGCCGTCCATCGCCTCGATGCTCATGTCGCCATCGGCGAAATCGCGCGAACTGGCGATGTTGAGCCCCGCCGATTTCTTCAGTTCCTTGATCGAGGCCGAACCGTCGCGCCGCACATCGGTCACGAGAAGCCGCCCGGTGAACCCGCCCTCGGCGGCAGGCGTCGGATAGTCGGACATCATGTCCTCCCTTGCTGAAAGTGAAAATGAAATCAGGCACTTGTGAAAAGGAACCGGCAGGCGCGATGGCTACGCGCCTGCCGTCGGTGACTGGTACGCTATGTCACGGGAGAAATACCCCGCACCGGAAAGCATACACTAAATTAGTGATGAACGCACTCCGGAATTCCCCACCCGGTTGTGCGGTCAGACCGGAATGGCGGTGGTTTGCCGAACCGTCCTCAGCGCGAACGACGAATGCATCTGCGCCACGCCGGGCAGTCGGGCGAGGTGTTGGCGGTGGATGCGGGCGAAATCCTCGGTGTTCTCGGCGACGACCTTCAGAAGGTAGTCCGCTGTCCCCGCCATCAGGTGGCATTCAAGGATGTCGGGCACCAGCCGCACCGCCTTTTCGAAGGCGTCAAGAAGCTCGTCCGCTTGGCCCGAGAGCGTGATCTCGACGAAGACCGTGGTCGGCCGGCCAAGCTTGCGGGCGTTCAGAAGCGCCACGAACCCTGCGATGTAGCCCTCCGTCTCAAGCCGCTGCACCCGCCGGTGGCAGGCCGAAGGCGAAAGGTTCACACGTTCCGCAAGTTCGGCATTGGTGATGCGGCCTTCTTTCTGCAAGGCCGCGAGGATGCGCCTGTCTGTCGCGTCGAGTTCCATGGTCGCGCAAGATCCTTCGAAGAAAGCCGCATTCTGTCGAATAAATAGCGCGCCGCCCATCCATATGGCCAGCCATTTCTCAAAGCAATTTCCTGAAAGCTGGGGCAGAATCCGCGCAGCATTCTTTCGGGAGGAAAACATGAAAATCGGATGCCCCAGGGAAATCAAGCCGCAGGAATTCCGCGTTGGCATGACCCCGACCGCCGCCCATGAAGCGGTGACGAACGGCCATGAGGTCTTTATCGAAACCGGCGCCGGCATGGGCGCGGGCTTCAGCGACGCCGACTATACCGCCGTTGGCGCCAGGATCCTCGGCACCGCGAAAGAGGTCTTCGCCACCGCCGACATGATCGTCAAGGTGAAGGAGCCGCAGGCGGTGGAGCGCAAGATGCTGCGCGAGGGGCAGATCCTCTTCACCTACCTCCATCTCGCGCCCGATCCGGAACAGACCAGGGACCTTCTCGCCTCCGGCGCCACCTGCATCGCCTATGAGACGGTGACCGACCGCAACGGCGGCCTGCCGCTTCTGGCGCCGATGTCCGAGGTTGCCGGGCGGCTCGCGCCGCAGGTCGGCGCCTGGACGCTGCAAAAGGCCAATGGCGGCCGCGGCGTGCTTCTCGGCGGTGTGCCGGGCGTGCTGCCGGCCAAGGTTCTGGTGATCGGCGGCGGCGTCGTCGGCACCCATGCGGCCAAGATCGCCGCCGGCATGGGCGCGGATGTGACCGTGCTCGACCGCTCGATCACCCGGCTCCGCTATCTCGACGATGTCTTCGGCGGCACCTTCAAGAACGCCTATGCCTCGGCCGGCAACACCATCAGCCTCGCGCGCGAAGCCGACATGATCATCGGCGCCGTGCTGATCCCCGGCGCCGCCGCGCCGAAGCTGATCTCGAAGGCGCAGTTGAAAGAGCTGAAGCCCGGCGCGGCCCTTGTCGACGTCGCCATCGACCAGGGCGGCTGCTTCGAGACCTCGCATGCGACGACGCATCAGGACCCGATCTACGAGGTCGACGGCATCATGCATTACTGCGTGGCGAACATGCCGGGCGCCGTTGCCCGGACCTCGACCCAGGCGCTTGGCAACGCCACGATGCCCTTCATGATCGCGCTCGCCAACAAGGGCTGGCGTCAGGCCTGCGCCGATGATCCCCATCTTCTGAACGGGCTCAACGTCCATGCCGGCAAGCTGACCTATGCCGCCGTCGGCGAGGCGCTTGGCATGTCCTCGATCTCTGGCGCCGAGGCGCTGAAGATCTGAGGCAGGATCGCCCCGCCGCAAACGAAGAAGGGCCCGCCGTCATGGCGGGCCCTTTTCATTTGGTCGCGTGGATCAGCGCTTCAGCGAGTCGCGGATCTGCAGCAGCACTTCGAGTTCCGTCGGACCGGCGGGCGCACCGGGCACCGGCTCGTTCTTCTTGATCGCCGCGTCCTTGACGCGGTTCACGCCCTTCACCAGCAGGAAAACCACCCAGGCGATGATGAGGAAGTTGATGACGGCGGTGATGAACGACCCATAGGCGAAGACCGCAGCCCCCGCATCGCGCGCGGCGGTAAGGCTCGCGTACTCGCCGTCGCCAAGGACGACGAAGAGGTTGGAGAAGTCGATCCCGCCGGTGATGAGCGCGATGATCGGATTGATGAGGTCTGCGACGAGCGAGCTGACGATCGCCGTGAAAGCCGCGCCGATGATGATACCAACGGCCATGTCCATGACATTGCCCTTGGCGATGAAGTCCTTGAACTCTTGGATCATATTCTGTCCCCACTTAACGTTTTAAGCGGCGCGCGTTTCCTGTGCAGGCGCCGGGTGGCGTGAACTTATCACGATATTTCATGGCGGCAGCCCTTTTCTCTGCTGCCCGCGACGTTAGCTTCTGCAGGTGTTGCAGTTCAGACGTAAGGGGAAATCTTGTTCGATCTTACCACTTTCCCGATCATGCGGCGCTGGCCGCCGAAGGACCCTTCGGTGATTCAGCTCTACTCCCTGCCGACGCCGAACGGCGTGAAAGTGTCCATAGCACTTGAGGAGCTGGGCCTGCCTTACGAGGTGCACCGCATCGACTTCGGCCAGAGCGACCAGCACACGGCAGAGTTCCTGTCGCTCAACCCCAATGGCAAGATCCCGGCGATCATCGACCCCGACGGTCCGGGTGGCAAACCGCTGCCGCTTTTCGAAAGCGGCGCGATCCTGCTCTACCTCGCCGAGAAGACCGGAAAGCTCATGCCCGCCGGCGCAGGGCGCTGGGAAGTGATCCAGTGGCTGATGTTCCAGATGGGCGGCATCGGGCCAATGTTCGGGCAGGTCGGCTACTTCCATCACTTCGCCGGCAAGGAGATCGAAGACCCGCGGCCGCGCACCCGCTACTTCAACGAGGCGCGGCGCCTGCTGTCGGTGCTTGATCAGCGGATGGCAGGACGGGACTGGATCGCCGGCGACTATTCCATCGCCGATATCTCGATCTGCCCCTGGGTCCGCAACCTGCGCGACGGCTATCTCGCGGGCAAGGAGACGGGCCTTGCCGAGATGCCGAACGTCCTCGCCTGGCTCGACCGCTTCCTCGCGCGTCCGGCTGTCGAACGCGGCCTGAAGATCCCGGCGCGGCCCTAGGGTCGGGACTGGGGCAGGGTGCAGGTAACCGCCACGGTAACGGAGCGCACGCCCGACGCCTGTCGGGACGGAAAACCGACGCAAAAGTGACGGCGGCGGGACGCCGATCGGCGGGCCGGTTATGGCATAACGCCGGGGTCTGCCATAGATAGGGGACATGATGAAACGCATCCTCCTAGCCCCCGTCCTCCTCGCCCTGATGGTCGCCCCGGCCCTTGCGGAAAAGCTGCCGCTTTCGGCATTGTCGAGCTATATCAACGGTCTGGGCTCGGTCGAGGCGCCCTTCACCCAGGTCAACCCCGACGGCACGACCTCTGCCGGCAAGCTCTGGCTCAAGCGCCCGCACCGGATGCGCTTCGAATATGCGCCGCCCGACAAGACGCTGGTCCTCGCCGCCGCCGGAAGCGTGGCAATTTTCGATGGAAAATCAAATAGTTCGGCGGAACAGTACCCGATTTCCAAGACGCCGCTGAGCCTGATCCTGACGCCGAAGGTCGACCTCTCGCGCCAGAGGATGGTCGTCGACCATGGCGAGGCCGAGGGCATGACCTATGTTACCGCCCAGGACCCGAAGAACCCCGAATACGGCCAGATCACCCTCTTTTTCTCCAGCAATCCCATAGCCTTGCGGCAATGGATCGTGACCGACGGCACCGGCGCCCGGACCACGGTGAAGCTTGGGGCGCTGGAAACCGGCAAGACCTATCCGATGAACTTCTTCTCCATCGAAGCGGCGCAGAGGAAGAACAACCGCTAAAGCTTGCCGCAGACCGCAAGCTGGCTCTGGTAAAGCTTCGCCCTCTGGCCAACCTCGGATGCGACCCTCAGAAGCCAGGCCTTTTCCAGGTGACTGCCGCGCTGATAGCCGGTCCGGCCCTCGTGGTACGCAAGATATTGATTTTCCGCGTCCCATTTGGAGATGCCGAGCTTCTTCTCGGTCTGGTCCATGTACCAGCCCATGAAATCCGCCGCGTCGTCCATCTGATTGCGTCGCGCGCCGCGCTTGCCGGTCGCGTCCTGGTAGTCGTCCCAGGTGCCGTCGAGCGCCTGCGAATAGCCGTAGGCAGAGCTTTGCCGGCCCATGGGGATGATTCCCAGCGCGAACCTGTGCGGGGTGCGCGCGTTGCCGATAAACTTGCTCTCCTGGTAGATCGTCGCCATCTGCACATGGAGCGGAACGCCCCAACGGCGTTCGGCGCGCACCATCGCATCATGATATTTCGGACGCTCATCGAGAATGTCGCATGCATTCTCCAGGTTGCGGGGCGCGGAGTAGTTGCCGCCACACGACACCAGGAGCAGCAGCACACCCAGCCGCAGAACCTTGCCCATACTGCCTCTCAGATATTGTTTTTTGGGCATTTTACCGGGTTTTGCCTGATGAGGAAATCACAAAGCTGTCGCAGCGTTGCCGGGAGGCCGCACAATCAATGCGGGAAGGCTCCGATGCCCGCCCGCTTCTGCAGAACAGGGCACTGTCGGGTGCAGCACCACAGACTGTTTCCAGCCCTTCCCGCTTCAAAGATGGACAGGATATGGCCTCAGGGTTTATTAATGAAAACAGGGACTAAGGCTCAGATGCTGAAGACGCACGCAAAATATCATCTCGGCCAGGTGGTGCGGCACCGCAAGCACCCGTTCCGCGGTGTTGTCTTCGATGTCGATGCGATCTTCTCGAACACCGACGAATGGTATGCCGCGATCCCCGAGGATAGCAGGCCTTCCAAGGACCAGCCTTTCTATCATCTCCTCGCCGAGAATGAGGACAGTTACTACGTCGCCTATGTCTCGGAACAGAACCTCGTCGCCGACCAGTCGGGGGAGCCGGTGGACCACCCCGATCTATGCGACCTCTTCGGCGATTTCGAGGATGGCCGCTATCCCTTGCATTTCCAGCTGAACTGAGCCGTCAGCAGCCAAGCGCACAGCCGTCCTTGCGCGGGTCCGACGCGCCGATCAGCACGCCCCTGTCATGGTCGATCAGGATCGCCTGCGCCCCGCCCAAGGGCGCCTCGGGCCGTGTCACGCGGTGGCCGAGCCGCGCCAGCGCTTCGGCCACGGCGGGCGAGTAGCCCCGCTCAAGCTGCAGGTCGCCGAGGGTGGCAAAGCTGCGCGGCGCGTCGATGGCGGCCTGGGGCGACATGCCGTAGGTCAGCATGTTGCTGATGAAGCGGGCGTGGCCGTTCGGCTGATAGCCGCCGCCCATGACGCCGAAAGGCATGATGACCCGGCTCTCGCGCGCCAGCATCCCCGGAATGATCGTGTGCATCGGCCGCTTGCCCGGCCCGGCTTCGTTGGGATGGCCGGGTTCAAGGCTGAAACCCGCGCCCCGGTTCTGCATCAGGATCGCGTAACGGTCGGAGGCGAGGCCCACGCCGAAGCTCCAGTAGGTCGAATAGATCAGCGAGACCGCCATCCGGTCGCGGTCGACCACCGTGATATAGACGGTGTCGCGGTGGATTGCTTCGCTTGCCGCCTTGGCCGAAGGCATCGCCGCCGCAGGGTCGATCAGCGCCGCCAGCCTCTCGGCGGTATCCTCGGACAGCATGTGGTCGAGGCGGGTCATGCTCGCCGGATCGGCGATGAAGCGGTCGCGGGCGTCATAGGCAAGTTTTGCCGCCTCAGCCTCGATATGCGTACGCTCCACGCCGAAGGGATCGAGCCGCGCCAGATCGAAGCGGGCAAGGATGTTCAGCATCAGAAGTGCCGTCGCACCCTGACCATTCGGGGCATGTTCAAGGATCTCGTGACCCATGAAGCGGGTTGAAATGGGCTTGCCGTAGTCAGAGCGCGCCCCGGCGAAATCCTCAAGCGTGTGGCAACCGCCGGCGGCGCGGAGGGTGGCGACCATATCCTCTGCCACCGGGCCTTCGTAGAAGCCGGCCCGGCCGTGGCGGGCGATCAGGCGCAGCGCCTCAGCCTGGGCGGGGGAGCGGAAGAGATCGCCGACCTTCGGCGGCTTGCCGTCGAAGAGGTAGTGGGCGCGGCCAGCACCCTGGAGACGTCCGGCACCTTCCTCCCAGTCGAAGGCAACGCGCGCGGCGACCGGCACACCCTCCTCGGCATAGCGGATCGAAGGCGCGAGACAGGCTTCAAGGCCGATCCGCCCGTGATCCTCGGACAGCCGGCAGAGCGCGTCGATGGCGCCGGGGATCGTGACGGCCTCGATGCTTTCGGTGCCGATCCGGTCGATACCCTGCGCCCGCAGCGCCTCGGCTGAAATCCCGGCAGGGGCACGGCCGGAACCGTTGAGCGCGATCACCGCTTCGCTGCCCGCGGGCTTCAGAAGGACGAAGCAATCGCCGCCGATGCCGCAGGACTGCGGTTCGGCGATGCCGAGAAGCACCGCCCCGGCAATCGCCGCATCAACGGCGTTGCCGCCGCGCTCCAGAATGTCGATGCAGGTCTTGGCGGCAAGCGGATGCGAGGTTGCGGCCATGCCATTCGTGGCGATGACTTCGGACCGGCCGGGAAAATGGAAATCGCGCATCTGTTCCTCCGTTCGACGAAGAGAGGCTAGGCAGATGTCGGGGGAAAGAAAAGTCCTCGGCGCCGCGCAATGGGTGGGGGCTGTTGAACGCGGCGCCGAGGGAAGCCTTTGCAGCTACAGGGCCGTTATTATCCTGCATTCGGGCCTAGATACGGAACGTTTGGGGCAACTTTGGGGCATTGTTTCTTTTTGGTTAACGCGGTTAAGGCGGCGTCAGCCTGGGATCAGCGCCTTGATCCGCCCGGCGTGACCTTCGGGCGCGGCCAGCGCATCGGCAGCAAGCGCCTCTGCCGCCGCCATGATGTCCGTCGGCGGCACCACCCGGTCCACGAGGCCCCAGCCGAGGGCCTCTTCCGCGCCGATCTTCTGACCGGCCATCAGGATCATCTTGGCGCGGGCAGGGCCGATCAGCGCCGAAAGCCGCACCGGATCTGAGGGCTGCGGCAGGAAGCCGAGCCGCATCACCGGGTAGAAGAAGCGCGCCTCCGGCACCGCGAGCCTGAGGTCACAGGCAAGCGCCATCCCGAAGGCGCCGCCTGCGAGCGCGCCATTGAGCGCGGCGACGGTCAGGCAGGGCAGGGCGGCGATGGCACCCGAAAGCTCCTCCCACACGGGGTCGGTGGCCAGACCGGCGCGCGCCTCGTCAAGATCGGCGCCGGCGGAAAAGACCTTGCCCGCGCCGGTAAGGACCAGCGCCCGGGCGGCGCCTGCGGCTTCCTGCGCCGCATCGCGCAGGTCCGAGAGCATGGCGCGGGTCAGCGAGTTCGCCTTGTCCGGCCGGTCGAGCGTGATCTTCCACACGCCATCATTCCGTGCGACGTTGATCATGGTCCCTCGCCGATGTCCTGCCTTGTCTCTGAGGTCTAGCAGCATCGGCGCGGGAAGCACCAGCGGCCCGGCGCTGGCGGTGCGACAAGGATGAGGCGAACGCGATGAAGTTACAGGCCCGGACCCTCGGCGCGGCGCTGCTGGCCCTTCTTCTTGGCGCGCCGTGCGCACGGGCCGATGTCACGGCGGCGGACGTCTGGCAGGCGATAACGGGTTTCTACGCGGCACAGGGCCGGAGCCTGACTTCCGCAGACACGCGGCAGGAGGGCGACACGCTCGTCATCACCGGCGCCCGCTTCGGTGCCCCGCGAGAGGTGGCGTTGCTTCGGCTCGAAGTACCGGAGCTTCGGCTGCGGGAACTAGGCGACGGGCGGGTGGAGCTGTCCGCCTCCGACCGGATCACCGCGACGGTGAAATCGCCGGTAGACGGCAGGTATGCCGCCGGCACGCAACTCGACGTCACCAAGACCGGGGGCAAGGCCTTCGTCTCCGGCACGGCCGGCGACATGAGCTTCGACTTCGACGCCCCGGAACTGACCGTGGCAACTGCGGCGACCCAGGTGGCGGGCCGGAGCCTGCCGGCGCGTGTCGTCTTGACCCTGACCGAAGGCAAGGGGAAGACCCGCATCACCGGAACCTCAACACTTACGGCAGATACCGAGGCTGCCTTCGCCGCACTGCGCTTCGACGTGACTGGCGCTGGCACTGGCACCGGCGCCGAGGATGCCGAAGCGCCGTTTCATGTCACAGGCACGCTGAACGGGGTGAAGCACATCCGCGGCCTCCTCCTCCCCGCCGGGACCAGCCCGGAAGACATGCCCGCCGCCCTCGCAGCCGGCTACAAGGAGGAAAGCCGGCTGCGCTTCGCCTCGGGGACTGTCAACGCAGACATCAGGGGCGGGGCCGACACATCGAACTTCCAGGCGGGGCTTGCCGATGGCGAGGTGAGTGCGGTGCTCGGGCGCGACGGGGTGGTCCTTGCGCTCAGGACCGGCGCCTCGCATGCTGTTCTGCAGATGCCGGAACTGCCGGTCCCCGCCGAGGCCGGCTTTGCGGAAGCCCGTCTTGCCCTGTCGCTGCCGGTCGCGCCCGAGACGGAGGCGGAGCCCTTCGCAGCGCTCCTCAAGCTCGGCGATCTCACGTTGTCGGAAGGTGTCTGGGCCGTGTTCGACCCGACTGCAGACCTGCCGCGCGATCCGATGACGGCGATTGTCGATGTCTCGGGCCGGATGCGCCTCTACGGCAGCCTGCTTGCGGAGGCGGATGAGGAGGGCGGCAAGCTGCCCGCCGAGGTCGAAGCCGTCAGCCTGAATGAGTTGAAACTGTCCGCACTTGGGGCGGTGGTGACCGGCAAGGGCGCGGCGACCATCGACGGCAGCAGCGGGCAACCTGTCCCCGTCGGCTCGGCGGATGTCGACATGAAGGGCCTCGGCGGCCTGATCGGCAAACTGGCCGACATGGGCCTTCTACCGCAGGAACAGGCGATGGGCCTCAGGATGAGCCTTGCGCTTTTCACCGTGCCGACGGGTGAGGACAGCGCCAAATCGCGGATCGAATCCGATGCCGAGGGCAATGTCCGCGTCAACGGGCAGGTGCTTTACAAGTTTCCCAAGGCCGGAAGTGACCCTTAGGGCTTGAGCGCGGGCAGCAGGCGGACTACCTGTTGCCGGCACCCCAGAAGGGACCGATCCATGACCGATGACCGCCTTCAGCCCCTGACCGAGGCGCTGCTTGAAACCGCCCGCAAGGCCGGGGCCGATGCCGCCGACGCGATTGCCATCTCGGGGACCGCGATCAGCGTCGATGTGCGCGGCGGCAAGCTTGAGCAGGCCGAGCGCTCAGAGGGGATCGAGATCGGCCTCCGCGTCCTGATCGGCAAGCGGCAGGCCTGTGTTTCGGCCTCCGACATCTCGGACCGGACCATTGCAGAGATGGCCGAGCGCGCCGTCGCCATGGCGCGCGAGGCGCCCGAGGACCCGACCATCGGCCTCGCGGAGCAGGCAGAGCTTATCACCGGCTGGGACCCGGCGGCCTTCGACCTGCACGACCCCGCCCCGGAACCCGGCGCCGCAGCGCTTGAGGATGACGCCCGCCGCGCGGAAGCGGCGGCCTTGGCGGTGAAGGGCGTGACCCAGTGCCAGGCCGCCTCGGCCAGCTATTCGCGGAAGATGGTCCACCTTGCCGCCTCGAACGGCTTTTCCGGTGGCTACCTGCGCAGTGCACGCTCCACCTCTGCCGTGGCCATCGCCGGCGAAGGCTTGGGGATGGAACGCGACTGGGCCGCCGAATCCCGCATTTATCAGGACGACCTGCCCGGTGCGGAAAGCATCGGCACGCTGGCCGGGCAGCGGGCGGTTGAACGCCTTGGCGCGCAAAAGCCCCGCACCGGCGCCTTCCCGGTACTTTTCGACGAACGGGTGTCCTCAAGCCTCATCGCGCATCTTCTTGGTGCGGTGAACGGTGCCGCCGTGGCGCGCGGATCATCCTGGCTGATGGACCGCATGGGCGAGCAGGTTCTGCCCGCCGGCCTTTCCATCACCGAAGACCCGCACCGTATCCGTATCGCCGGCTCCCGTCCCTTCGACGCCGAGGGCCTGCCGACCGCGCGGCGCAACATCGTCGAGAACGGCATCCTGATGGGTTGGACGCTCGACCTTGGCACGGCGCGGAAGCTTGGGTTGAAATCGACCGCCTCCGCTTCGCGCGGGGTGACGGCGCCGCCGTCGCCCTCCAATTCGAACATCGCGCTGACCGAGGGCGTGCTGACCCGGAACGACCTCATCGAACGGATGGGGACGGGGCTTCTTGTGACCTCGCTCATCGGCGCGTCGATCAATTCGACGACGGGGGACTATTCGCGCGGCGCCGGCGGCTTCTGGGTGGAGAACGGCCAGATCACCCATCCGGTCAACGAATGCACCATCGCCGGGAACCTCCGCGACATGCTGATGCGGATCACGCCGGCGAATGACGCGCGGCCCTACCTCTCGCATGTGGTGCCCAGTCTTCTGGTGGAAGGTCTGACGCTTGCCGGCGCCTGACCGCGACCTTCTGATCGGAGCGGCCGAAGAGGCCGGGCGCATCGCCCGCCGCTTCTGGCGCAAGAAGCCCGAGACATGGGCAAAGCCCGGCGACGCCGGGCCGGTGACGGAAGCCGACCTTGCCATCGACGCGATGCTGAAGGCCGAACTTCGCGCCGCGCGGCCCGATTATGGCTGGCTCTCGGAGGAGACGCCCGACGACCCGGTGCGTCTGGCGCATGACCGCTGCTTCATCATCGACCCGATCGACGGCACCCGCGCCTTCATCGAGGGCGACACCAGCTTTGCCCATGCCCTTGCGGTGGCCGAGCGCGGCCGGGTGATTGCCGGCGTCGTCTATCTGCCGGAAAAGGATGCGCTTTACGCCGCGACCCTGGATGGGCAGGCGACGTTGAACGGGCAGGTGATCCGCGCCACCAATCCCGGCCGGACGGAAGGCGCGACGGTCCTGACCTCAGCGGCCACCATGGCGCCGCAGAACTGGAAGGGCGCGGTGCCGCCGGTGCAGCGCGTCTTTCGCGCCTCTTTCGCCTGGCGCATGTGCCTTGTGGCCGAGGGGCGTTTCGACGCCGCGCTGACGCTCAGGCCAAGCTGGGAATGGGACATTGCGGCAGGCGATCTCATCGCGCGGCAGGCCGGGGCGACGGTCAGCGACCGGCCCGGCGCGGCCCTGGTCTTCAACCGTCCCGATCCGCGCGCAGATGGCGTCATCGCCGCCGGCCCGCGACTTTGGCGCGACCTCAGGTCGCAGCTTGCAGACGCCGACACCCCCCTTTCCGGTTCTGGAAAAAGCGTTTGATTTCCTTGTCTAACGCATGACCGGAACCTTGAGACACGGTGCGGCTTGGCTTAGGGTGACGCCCGCAACAGGCAAAGCCCGGAGAGACGAATGACCCAGCGCCTGCATCTGGTCTATGGCGGCGAACTTGAGACGCCGAACAAGATGGGCTTCAAGGACCCGTCGAAAGTCCATGTCGTCGGCGTGTTCCCGAATTATGCCGCCGCCTACAATGCCTGGAAGGCCGAGGCCCAGCGTACCGTCGATGACGCCCATACCCGCTACTTCATCGCCGAGCTTCACCGCATCGAGGAAGAGGCCGGGGACCACTGTGCCTGACACGCCCCGGCGATGAAGCGGTCGCTTTTCCTTGCGCTCTATCTCTTGACGGCAGGGCGCGGCGGTGGCGTCCCTGCCGCGCCGCGCCCGGACCGGCCATTGGGCCGGCTTCTCTGGCTTCACGCCGGCGGCGGGGCGACCCCGAAAAGCCTCGGCCAGCTTCTGACCCGGCTGGTCCGGGCGGAACCGGGCATATCGGTCGTGGTGACCGCGGATTGCGCCGAACCGGTCGATCCGAAGACCTTTCCCGCCGCGACGATCTTCGAGCCGGTGCCAGAGGACAGCCGCGGTGACATCCGTAGCTTTCTCGGCCATTGGCAGCCCGACCTTTTCGTCCTCGCCGGGTCTTCCTTGCCGCCGGCGATGATCGTCGAGGTGGGCGAGCAGGGCATCCCGGCGCTTCTCGTCGATGTGCGCGTCCCCCGTCAGCGCGACCTATTCGGGTTCTTCCGGCGCGGCATGGCGGCAGCACTTCTGTCCCGGTTCCGGCGCATTCTGGCGCAGGACCCGGATTCCGCCCGCCGCCTGACCGCCATCGGTGGCCGCCATGTGACGGTCGAGGTCGCCGGACGGATCGAGGAAACCAGCGATCCGCCGAAATGCAGCGAGCCGGAGCGCTCCGCGCTTGCCGAGCTTCTCCATACCCGCCCGGTCTGGTTCGCCGTCGCCTGCCCGGAGGGGGAGGAGGATGCGGTTCTGACCGCCCATGCCCATGTCCTGAGGCTCGCACACCGGATGCTCCTGATCCTGTCGCCCGCCGACGGCGCCCGCACGGCGGCCTTGGCCGAACGCTGCGAGCGTGACGGATGGATCGTGGCGCAGCGGGCGCTGGAACAGGAACCCGAGCCGGACGTGCAACTTTTCCTGACCGAGGGCGAGGCGGAAATGGGTCTTTGGTACCGCCTCGCCCCCGTCACCTACATGGGCGGCACGCTCCTGCCCGGCGGATCCGGGCGCAATCCTTACGAGCCCGCCGCCCTGGGCTCTGCGATCCTGCGCGGCCCACATTTCGGCCCCTATCCCGAAGCCTATGCCCAGCTTGATGAGGCGAAAGCCACCCGGCCCGTCAAGGATGCGGGCGCCCTGGCCGAGGCTGTGGCCGACCTCATCGCCCCCGACAAGGCCGCACTTCTGGCCCACAACGCCTGGGCGGCATCCTCCGGCGGGGCGGAGGTGACCGAACGGGTGATGCAGATCATCCTCGACCTCATGCAGGGCGACCCCCTGCCGGCAGCGCTGGAGGCGTCATGAGGCCGCCGCGCTTCTGGGACAATCTGCCCGACCGGCCCGGCCTCGCCGCTTCGCTGCTGGCGCCGCTTGGCCGCCTTTATGCCGGGGCGACGGCGCGGCGACTGGCCTCAGGCCAGCCGTTCCGGCCCGGCGTGCCGGTGATCTGCATCGGCAACCTCAATGCCGGCGGCACCGGCAAGACCCCGACCGTCATCGCCCTGGCACAGCGCCTCGCGGCGCGTGGGGTCGAGGCGCATGTGGTCAGCCGGGGGCATGGCGGGTCGCTTGAAGGCCCGGTCCGGGTCGATGAGCGGAAGCACAGCGCGGCGGAATGCGGCGATGAGCCGATGCTGCTGGCCGGCTTCACCCCGACCTGGATCGCCCGCGACCGGGCGGCGGGGGCACGGGCCGCTGTCGCCGCGGGGGCGCGGGTGATCCTGATGGATGACGGCTTCCAGAACCCCGCCCTTGCCAAGGACCTGTCGATCATCGTCGCCGATGCCGAACGCGGCTTCGGCAACGGGCTTTGCATCCCCGCCGGCCCTTTGCGCGAGCCGGTCGCGGCGGGCATGGCGCGGGCCGATTTCTGCCTGACCATCGGTGATCCCGAGGCGCAGGAGCGTTTCACGAAGACATGGGGGGCTGGGGTGAGCGTCCCGCGCCTGACCGGCGCGCTCCGGCCCCTGCCGACCGGCATGGACTGGCAGGGCCTCAAGGTGCTGGCCTTCGCCGGGATCGGCCACCCGGACAAGTTCTTCCGGACCCTCCGCGACCTCGGCGCGGAGATCCTGCGCGCCGTGCCGCTTGACGACCACCAGCCACTGACACCGGGGCTTCTTCACCGGCTTGAGGCAGAGGCGCAGCTGCGCCGGGCGCAGCTTGTCACCACCGAAAAGGACGCGGTGCGCCTGCCCGAAGCGATGCGCCGCAATGTGCTGAGCGTTCCGGTCAGGCTTCAGCTTGACGACTGGGGGCTGCTGGACGAGCGGCTGGCGGCGCTGGGGTTCTAGCCGCCACCAAGCCGCTTGCGAACCTCTGCGTCATGCTCACCCAGCGCCGGTGAAGGCTTCCCCGCTGCCAGTTCCGCATCCGAAAACGTCATCGGCGCCCTGACCCCCGGCACGCCGTCGCAGTCGATCTTCATGCCGCGCGCGATGATCTGCGGATCGGCGAAGACCTCGGCCATGTCGTTGATCGGCCCGGCGGGCACGCCCTCAGCCTCGCAGGCGGCCAGAAGGTCGGCCTTCTGCCAGAGAAGGGTCTTTTCCGTCAGCGCCGCCGTGATCGCCGCCCGGTTGGCGATGCGGTCGGCGTTGGTCAGGTACTCCGGCGCCTCGGCCAGTGCCTCGACCCCCAGCACCTTGCAGAGCCGCCGGTACTGGCCGTCATTGCCGGTGGCGATGATGATCCAGCCATCGGCGCAGTCGAAGACCGAATAGGGCACGATGTTGGGATGGGCATTGCCCATGCGCTGCGGCGCCTTGCCCGAGGCAAGGTAGTTCATCGACTGGTTCGCCATGATCGCCGTCGCCACGTCGAAAAGCGCCATGTCGATATGCTGGCCCTTGCCCGTCGTGCCGCGCTGGATGAGCGCGGCAAGAATGGCCGTCGCCGCATAGACGCCGGTGAAGACGTCCGTGACGGCAACGCCCACCTTCTGCGGCTGGCTTGTCGGCTCGCCGGTGACGCTCATCAGCCCGGACATGCCCTGGATGATGTAGTCATAGCCAGCGCGGTGGGCGTAGGGCCCGTCCTGGCCGAATCCGGTGATCGAACAGTAGATGAGGCGCGGGTTCACCTTCGAAAGGCTCGCATAGTCGAGGCCGTATTTCGCCAGCCCGCCAAGCTTGAAGTTCTCGATCAGGATGTCGGCATCCTTCACAAGGTCGCGGACAAAGGCCTGATCCTCAGCCTTGCGGAAATCGGCGATGACCGACTTCTTGCCCCGGTTCGTGGCGTGGAAATAGGCCGCCGAGCGGTCGCCCTCGCGTTCGATGAAGGGCGGTCCCCAGCGTCGGGTGTCATCCCCCTCCGGCGCCTCGACCTTGATGACCTCGGCGCCGAGATCGGCAAGCGTCTGCCCGGCCCAGGGGCCGGCCAGAATCCGCGCCAGTTCGACGACCTTCACACCCGACAGAGGCTGCATGGATCAGCCTTCGAGCTTGGCTTCGAGAAGCTTGGAAAACTCCTCGTAGCTCATTGCACCCGACTGCTTTTCGCCGTTGATAAGGAAGGTGGGTGTGCTTTCGATCCCGTCCTTCTGCGCGTTGGTCTGGTAGGTCGCGACCATCGCGCCGGCGATGTTGTCGGTCGCCATGCAGGCATTGAGGTCGGCGGTGCAGGTCTCGAAATCCTTGATGGTGGCGTCCACCTTGGCCTGGTCGAGCCCGGCCTTGAGGCCGATCTTCTTGAGGTTCTCGATGATCACTGCATCCTCGCCCGAGGCGAGCCAGTCCTTCTGCGTGTCATAGAGGATGTCGGAAATGGCGAAGTATTTCTCCGGCCCGCCCTGACGCGCGATCATCGCGGCCAGAAGGCCGTAGCGGTCGAAATAGACCTCGCGGTAGACGAAGCGGACCTTGCCGGTGTCGATATAGTCGGCCTTCATCTTGTCGAAGACCGTGGCATGGAAGTTCGCGCAATGAGGGCAGGTGAAGGAGGCATATTCCACCACCGTCACCGGCGCATCCTGCTTCCCAAGCACCATGTCCGGCACCCGCGACGCCTCCGACGTGGCAGTGGCTTCCTGCGCCAGAGCGGGGGTTGCAAGCGCGGTGACGGGACCCGCCGTGCCGCGCGTCATCGCCCAGAACCCGCCAAGGATAGCCAAGGCCGCGGCCCCGGCGAGAAGAGAATTGCGTTTCATGGATCAGCCTTTCGTATTTCGGGGGCGAGACAACACTTTTTCGCCCAAAGCTTCAAGCGCGGCACGAAGGCCGGGATCGCGCACGCCTTCGGCGGTTGCGCTCGCTTTTTGGTGGACTGCGGGGGAAACGGGCGCGGGCGCCGGTTTCGGGGCCGGGGAGAAAGCGACCTGGCCTTCGGCAAAGCCCGTGGGCGCGGTCTGCGTGACGATGACCTTGGAGATGGCGTTGTAGCCGTAGCAGGCATTCACCTTTTCGCGGATCTTCGGCAGTTGCATCTGAAGCAGCGGCGCCGAAGCGCCGGTGGTGAGCAGCGTCAGCGAGGCGCCGAAACCGTCGCGCCCGTAGCCGATCTTCACCGGCAGGGCCATCGCGGCGATATCGGTGCCGACGATCTCGGCCCAATGGGTAAGGAGCCGGGACACGGCGAAACCGCGAGCCTCGCCGGCCGTGCGGATACGGTCCTTCAAAAGCCCCGAAGCAGGCTCGAAGCCGCGGCTGTGCCGGCGGAACTTTTCGGCGCCCTCGCTCATCCCCGCACTTTCCCGGCCTGTCCTTTCCCGTATCGGCGCTTATGTTACCGGCGGTGGCGGGGTTTGCCCACGGGGGATGCGTGGCTGGGGGAATAAAGATTGCGTGACGCCGAAGTCAGCGAAAGGCTGCTCGACTGGTACGATGCCAATGCGCGCCTGATGCCTTGGCGTACCGGCCCGGCGGAGCGGCGCGCGGGCGTCCGGCCCGACCCCTACCGTGTCTGGCTTTCCGAGGTGATGTTGCAACAGACGACGGTGGCGGCAGTCCAGAACTACTTCCGCCGCTTCACCGCGCGCTGGCCGACGGTCGCCGATCTCGCCGCTGCCGAGGATGCCGAGGTGATGGCCGAATGGGCCGGGCTTGGCTATTACGCAAGGGCGCGGAACCTCCTGAAGTGCGCCCGCGCCGTGGTCCTTGCCCATAACGGGCGCTTCCCCGAAACCTCCGCCGCACTGCGCACCTTGCCCGGCATCGGCCCCTATACCGCCGCCGCCATTGCCGCCATCGCCTTTTATGAACCGGCGACCGTGGTTGACGGCAATGTCGAAAGGGTGGTGGCCCGGCTTTTCGCAGTGGAGGAGCCATTGCCGGGCGTGAAGCCCCGTCTCACGGATCTTGCGGCGCGGCTGACTCCGCAACAGCGACCCGGCGACCATGCGCAGGCAATGATGGACCTTGGCGCGACGATCTGCACGCCAAGGTCGCCCGCCTGCGGCATCTGCCCCTTGTTCGACCCCTGCGCCGCCCGCGCCACTGGCATCGCTGAGGTGCTGCCGCGCAAGGCCCCCAAGGTGGCGCGACCTGAACGGCAGGGCATTGCCTATGTCACCTTCCGTGCCGATGGGGCGGTGCTCCTCGAACGGCGGCCCGACAATGGCCTTCTGGGCGGAATGCTCGGCTGGCCCGGCACCCATTGGGCGGAAGGCGAACCGGCCCCCGCGCCGCCCCTTGCCGCCGAGTGGCGCGAGGCGCCGGCGCCGGTGCGCCATACCTTCACCCATTTCCATCTGACGCTTCGGGTGCTGACCGCGACCGTCCCCGACGTCACAGCACCAGACCGCGGCGTCTTTCTTCCGCGCGAAACCTTCCGCCCCGCCAGCCTGCCCACCGTCATGCGCAAGGCCTATGACGCGGCGATGCGCCCCCGCCGGGGCGGTTGAGGGCAGCCGGTTCCGCCGCTAAGCTTCACGCAATCTGGCCAGGAGCTTCCGATGTCTGCCCCTTCCTCCATCTCCCGGCTTTCCTCGGCCCTGCCGTTCTGGCTGTCGCTTGTCCTCATACCTCTTGCCGCCATCGGCGCGGTGGTGGGCGGCTGGACCGTCCTCCTCCTGCCGATCTACGGCTGGATCGGCGCAACGCTGCTTGATGCGGTCTTCGGCCAGAACCACGGCAACAACGATCCTTCGACGCCCGAGGCCGATCTTTACTGGTACCGGCTCATCACCCTGATCTGGTTCCCGGTCCAGTTCATCGTCCTTTATGCGCTGATCTGGTACGTCACCCGCGCCGATCACCTCGGGGCCGCCGAAAAGATCGGCCTCTTCATCGGTATGGGCGTGATCTCGGGCGCGGTCGGCATCAACTATTCGCATGAGCTGATGCACCAGAAGAACCGGGTCGAGCGCTGGCTCGGCGATCTTCTCTTGGCGACGGTGATCTACAGCCATTTCAGGACAGAACATCTTCTCGTCCATCACCGCTATGTCGGCACCCCGCGCGACGCGGTGTCGGCGCGCTACAACGAAGGCTTCCACCGCGCGTTTGTCCGTGTCCTTCGCGACGGGCCCGGATCGGCCTGGCGGGCCGAGACACAGCTTCTGGCGCGGGCGGGGCGGAAGCCGTCGCACCCTTCGAACCCGTTCTGGCGCTATGCGGCCCTGCAAGCCGCTGCCCTTGGCCTTGCCGCCGCGCTGGGCGGCTGGCAGGGCGTGGGGCTGTTCCTGTTGCAGGCCTTCGTCGCCATCTGGCAGCTGGAGCTTGTGAATTACATCGAACATTACGGCCTGACCCGCCGCCATCTTGGCGAGGGGCGCTACGAACATGTCCTGCCCCGCCATTCCTGGAATGCCGACCACAAGTTCTCGAACTGGGTGCTCATCAACCTGCAGCGCCATTCCGACCATCACTGGAAGCCCGACCGCCGCTTCCCGCTTCTGCAGACCTATGCCGCCGGGGAGGCGCCGCAACTGCCCTTCGGCTATCCGGCAATGACCGCGCTCGCCATGATCCCGCCGCTCTGGCGGCGGCGGATGAACCCCCGCGTCCGCGACTGGCGGAAGCAATTCTACCCCGACATCGAGGACTGGTCGGCCTATAACGCCGGCGCGAACCCGATGCCGCGCGGATCGTGACGGCATGACGTTCCAGAACGCCGTCATCGTCCTTGTCGTCCTCGCCTTTCAGGTGGTCGGCGTCATCTTTGCCTTCCGCGCCATGCGTCACGCCCGCACACCGCAAGGGGCCGTGGGCTGGGTCGTCTTCCTGCTGACGGCGCCCTTTGCGGCCGTGCCGGCCTTCCTTTTCCTCGGCCACAAGCGCTTCTCCGGCTACATCTCAATGCGGCGGGAACTGCGGCAGGCGATCACCCGCGTCACCAGCGAGATTTCCCGCAATGCGCCGGCCGAACTGGCGCGGCTAGGCGACCGCCGAAAGACCGTCACCGCGTTCGAGGCGCTGAGCGAACACAAGGTCCTTTGCGGCAACTCCGCCCGGCTTCTGATCGACGGCGAAGCGACCTTCACCGAGATCTTCGCCGCCATCGACCGGGCAGAGCACTACGTCCTCGTCCAGTTCTACACCATCCGCGACGACGAGATCGGTCGCGACCTTGCCCGCCACCTCGCGGAAAGGGCGCTGGCGGGGGTGACGGTCAAGGTGCTTTACGACGGGATCGGCAGCGTCAACCTGCCGTGGCTCTATATCGAGGATCTGCGCGCCGCCGGGGTGGAGATCCTGAACTTTCACGCCCAGACCGGCAGCCGCAACCGCTTCCAGGTCAACTTCCGCAATCACCGCAAGATCGTCGTGGTCGACGGCGTGACCGGCTTCATTGGCGGGTTGAATGTCGGCGACGAATACATGGGCCGGTCGCAAGGTTTCGGCCACTGGCGCGACACGCATCTGAGGCTCGACGGGCCGGCGGTGGCGCAGGTGCAACTCGCCTTCGCCGAGGACTGGTACTGGGCCACGCGGGACACGCTCGACGTTGAATGGTGCCCGCCGCCCGATACTGGGGGGGTGGACGTGCTCGTCCTCTCCACAGGCCCTTCCGACCGCCACGAATCCGGCAGTCTCTATTTCTGCAACGCGATCAACGCGGCGGCGGAGCGGCTCTGGATCGCCACGCCCTATTTCGTGCCGGACGTGGACATCCTGAACGCGCTGAAGCTCGCCGCGCTCCGCGGCGTCGACGTGCGCATCCTTGTCCCCGACCAGCGCGATCACTGGATCGTCTGGCTCGCCGCCTTTTCCTATTTCGACGAGGTGCGCCGCGCCGGGGTAAAGATCTTCCGCTATCAGGGCGGCTTCATGCATTCGAAGCTGCTGGTCGTCGACGACTGGATGGCCTCGGTCGGGACGCTGAACCTTGATAACCGCTCCTGCCGGCTGAATTTCGAACAGACAGCCATCATCTTCGACGATGCCTTCGCCGCCGAGGTGGCAGAGGTGCTGGAAGCGGACATGGCGCGGGCCAAGCAGTACAAGACCAATTTTCGCGACATACCGCACCCGTTCATCCGCTACGCCGCCCCGGTTGCACGGCTTTTCGCGCCGATCCTCTGAGGGCAAAAAAAGGCCCCGCCGGGGGTGCAATCCGGGCGGAGCCAAGTTCGTGCCACGGGCAGATGCCCAGGCACCGGCGGTAACCCTTGTCAGTGCGGGCGGCCCTCATCCATCTCGGCCCGGATCTGCTGGCGCAGAAGGTCGATGGAGACGAGCTTGCCGTCGCGCTTGAAATGCCAGTAGGTCCAGCCGTTGCAGGAGGGCGCGCCTTCCAGATGCGCCCCGACCTGATGGATCGAACCCTTCACGTCATTGCCGATCAGCGTGCCATCGGCGCGAACCTTGGCGATGCCGCCCCTCGGAGAATAAAGCTCTTCCCCCGGACGCAGCATGCCCCGTTCGACGACCTGGCCGAAGGGAACGCGCGGCTCGGATCGCTTCGAGGTCGAGGTCTCAAGCGCCTCGCGGTCGAACTTGCGGATCTTGGCGATCCGCTTTTCGGCGGCGGCGCGATAGGCCGCCTCACGCTCGATCCCGATGAACTCGCGGCCAAGCATCTTGGCGACGGCGCCGGTGGTGCCGGTGCCGAAGAAGGGGTCGAGGATGACATCGCCGGGATTGGTCGTGCCGACCAGCACGCGGTGCAGGAGCGCTTCGGGCTTCTGCGTCGGATGCGCCTTGTCGCCGGCCTCGTCCTTCAGCCTTTCGCCGCCAGTGCAGAGCGGGATCACCCAGTCGGACCGCATCTGCACGCCTTCGTTGAGGGCCTTAAGCGCCTCATAGTTGAAGGTGTATTTCGAGCCTTCGGATTTCGACGCCCAGATCAGCGTTTCATGCGCATTGGTCAGCCGCTTGCCACGGAAATTCGGCATCGGGTTCGACTTGCGCCAGACCACGTCGTTCAGGATCCAGTAGCCCTGGTTCTGTAGTTCGGCCCCCATGCGAAAGACGTTGTGGTAGGAACCGATGACCCAGATCGCGCCATTGGGTTTCAGAAGCCGGCGGGCGGCGGCAAGCCAGTCGCGGGTGAAGCGGTCGTAGACCTCGAAGCTCGAAAACTGGTCCCAGTGGTCGTCGACGGCATCGACCTTGGAATTGTCGGGCCGGTGCAGGTCGCCGCGAAGCTGGAGGTTGTAGGGCGGGTCGGCGAAGATCAGATCGACGCTTTCCGCCGGCAACGCCAGCATCCGTTCGATGCAGTCGCCATCCATGATCGTGTTGAGCGGAAGCGCCACGGCGCCTTCGGACTTCGGTTTGGTCATCTCTGCCTCTTGCCCGGCTTTTCGGTGCCGGTCTTGTTGGCCTAAAGATGAGTCAGAGCCGATTCGCCGTCAAATTCTTTTTTGAATCAAGCACTTATAGAAATTGCTTGGCACAAGATGTTGTGGACCGGTTTGAACGAACGCCTATGGTGTGGGGTCACACCAAGATTACCCAGCGCTTTCAGATGGTCTTTCGTCGGGTAGCCGGCATTGCGTTCCCAGCCGTAGCCGGGGTGCTGTTGCGCCAAATCCACCATGATCCGGTCGCGCGTCACCTTGGCCACGACCGAGGCGGCAGCGATGGAGAGTGACCGCGCATCGCCCTTGACCACCGCCTCGGCGCTGATGGCGAGGTCGCGCGGAAGAAGATTGCCGTCGATGAGAAGGTGATCGGGCGTCCGGGCAAGTCCCGCCACGGCGCGGACCATGGCAAGGTGGCTGGCGCGGAGGATATTCAACGCGTCAATCTCTTCGACGCTCGCCATGCCGATGGCGACATCGGCCACCTCTTGCAGTGCGGCGAACAGGCTTTCCCGCCGCGCAGGCGTCAGCGCCTTCGAATCGTTCAGGCCGCCGAGGATGCGCGCGGGGTCAAGCCGCACCGCCGCCGCCACGACCGGACCGCACAATGGGCCGCGCCCGACCTCGTCGACACCGGCGACGAGGGCCAGCCCGCGCGCCATGGCGGCGGTCTCGAAGCTGAAATCGGGCGGGCTCTTCATGCCCGCCTCGTCGCGCGAATGCCCGTCCGGCGCAAGAAAAAAAGGGGCGGGTGGTTCGTGCCACCCGCCCCGAGGGCGGTCACGGCGGAAACAAGAGGGACCCGCGACCGACTGCTCGACTCTACCGTTTAGCGGTACCTGCCGATCCGAAAGCCTTTCCGTTCAAGACAGTTTGCGCCGTAGACTGTCCGGCGGTCGCCACGGATGCGGGCGTCAAAAGCGCAATCCTGCGGCAGGCCGCGACCAAGGCCGAAATCGTTCAGGCAGCGCGGTGAAACGACATCGCGGCGGCGGTCGTCATGGCGGATCTGGAAAACGCACTCCGCCGGGATGACCCGCTGGTTCCGCTTCTTCATGCGGTCGCCCGGCCACCTGTGATCTTCGTAGTAATAGTTGTCGTCGTACCCGTAAGGATCGGCGTTCTGCTGTTTGCGCCGCTTGTCGTCGTTCCTGTCGTTGATGACCTTGTCCACGACGACCCCGGCGGCCACCGCGCCAAGGATCAGGGCGAGCGCGTTCTTCTCCTGCTGGGTCATGGCCGCGGCAGGCGCTACGGCGCCAAGCGCAACAGCGGCCGCCGTGACGATTGCGATGATGCTTGTTTTCAACTTGCTCATGGCGATGTTCCTTAGTTGGCCGGCCCGTTGAGTGAATGTTTGGGCAGCAAGGCCGGCTTCATGTCCTGAGGAATGGCCCTGGCAGCGGCGACTAGCAATAACGGCGGGCAGATACGTGATAACGACCGATTGCCGTTGGAATGTTATTGAATAGCGATGCTGCTTCACGGAATGTCGGCCCATCATGACCCGCATCCTCGCCCTCATCCTCGCCCTTACCCTCATCGCCCTGCCGGCGGCGGCGGAATGCCGCGTCGACTACAAGGCCAAGCGCGACAACCCCCTGAAGCTCGACTTCGGCACCGCGACGCTCCCTGACAGCGCCTGCGGATCGAAAGGCGATGCCGCAGCGGCACTGGCGCCGATGCTTGCACAGGAGGGCTGGACGCTTCTGGCCATTGTCTCCATTGTTCCCAAGGGCTGAGCCTCTCGGGGAATGACCGTGGCCGAAACGACCAGCGTAGCAAACGAGGCGCTCCGCGCCGGCAACCGCGTCGTCCTCTGGGGCATTGCGGCCATCGTCGCCATCCTCGCGCTGGCGGCGGTGCTTCTGTTCCTGTCGCTGCCCGACGCCAATGCCTTCAACGCCCGGGTCGAGCGTATCTTCATCGAGAACGACGCGCTGACCACCGGCGACCAGATCAAGCTTCTGGAGATTCTCGCCCAGTCCGGCACCACCTTTTCCGAGGTGCTGACCGGCTACCGCACCGTGATCTTCGTGCTGCTGGTGTTTTCAACCGCGATGCTGATCGCGGCACTCGTCTTCCTCGTGATGATCGTCGCGCTGAACCGGCGGATGAACGAGATCCGGCGGCAGGGCATCCAGGTGTCCTCGCTTCTCATCAGCCGGGCGGAGAATGCGGTCCTGCTAAATGACATGGCCTTCACCCTGACTCCCGCCGCCATCGAGACGCTGTCGGTTCTGGCCGAGGCGCGGATGGATGACGACATCCTCTCGGGCGCCGAGATCGAAGGTGTCATCTCGGGCAAGAATGCAGCCGATTGCGACGAGGCGGCGGGCGCCATGCGGATCAAGCGGCTCCGCGATGCGCTTGGCAACCAAATGGTGGCGGAGCTTCTGGTCAAGAACATCGCCCGCCGGGGCTACATGCTGTCGGTCGACAAGGACGCGATCCGCATGATCTGACCCGGGCCTTGCGTGGCCGGGCAGGGGGTCCTATATCGGCGCTTCCCTTTTGGCCGGCTCCGGGGGGCGCCCGATGATCCAGACACCTTTCTACCTGATCGACCAGGCGAAGCTGCTTCGCAACATGGCAGTTATCGACCGCCTGCGCGAAGGCTCGGGCGCAAAGGCGCTTCTGGCGCTGAAGTGTTTCGCCACATGGTCGGCCTTCGACCTGATGCGCGATCATATGGACGGCACGACCTCCTCCTCTCTTTATGAACTGCGCCTCGGGCGCGAGAAGTTCGGCAAGGAAACCCACGCCTATTCCGTCGCCTGGGCCGATCATGAGATCGCCGAGGCGGTGTCCTATGCCGACAAGATCATCTTCAACTCCATCGGCCAGCTTGAACGGTTCGACAACCAGTCGGCCACGATCCAGCGCGGCCTCAGGCTCAACCCCCGCTTCTCGACCTCCGGTTTCGACCTCGCCGACCCGGCGCGACCCTTCTCGCGCCTTGGTGAATGGGATGCGGATAAGATCGGCGAGGTGATCGACCGCTTGTCCGGCTTCATGATCCATTACAATTGCGAGAACCGGGATTTCGATCTGTTCGACCGGCAACTGACCCGGATCGAGACGGAATTCGCGCGGCTTCTCGACAAGGTCAAATGGGTCAGCCTCGGTGGCGGCATCCACTTCACCGGCGAAGGTTATCCGGTCGATGACCTCGCTGCCCGCCTCAAGGCGTTCAGCGACAGGTTCGGCGCGCAGGTCTATCTCGAACCCGGCGAGGCGGCGATCACCAATTCGACCTCACTGGAGGTGACGGTGCTCGACATCCTCAACAACGGCAAGAATCTCGCCCTGGTCGACAGTTCGATCGAGGCGCATATGCTCGACCTGCTGATCTACCGCGAAAAGGCCAAGCTGCCGCAGGCGGGCGAGTACGAATACCAAGTATGCGGCAAGTCCTGCCTCGCCGGGGACATCTTTGGCGATGCGCGGTTCGAACGGCCGCTGTCGGTCGGCGACCGCATCTCGGTCGCGGATGCCGCCGGTTACACCATGGTCAAGAAGAACTGGTTCAACGGCGTCAACATGCCGTCGATCGTCATGAAGGACCTCGACGGTTCGCTCCGTCTGGTCCGTGAGTTCGGCTATGAGGACTACGCCTCTAGCCTGTCGTGAGCCTCAAGACGCTCACCCCTTCAACTGTCCTGAAGACAAGGAGACAGCCGAAGTGAAACGGAATTTGCTGATCATTGGCGCCGGCGGCGTCGCGCAGGTCGTGGCGCACAAATGCGCGCAACATAACGATGTGCTGGGCGACCTCCACATCGCGAGCCGCACCAAGGCGAAATGCGAGGCGATCATCGCCAGCGTGAAGGAAAAGCGCGCGATGAAGGGGCCGGGCCGGTTCGACGCCCATTCCGTCGACGCGATGGACACGGATGCCGTAGCCGCCCTGATCCGTTCGACCGGGGCCGGGATCGTCATCAACGTCGGCTCCTCCTTCGTCAACATGACCGTGCTTCAGGCCTGCATCGACACCGGTGCCGCCTATATGGACACCGCGATCCACGAAGACCCCGCGAAGATCTGCGAAGCGCCGCCGTGGTACGGCAACTACGAATGGCAGCGACGCGAGGCGGCGGAGAAGGCCGGCGTCACCGCCATCCTCGGCGTCGGCTTCGACCCCGGCGTGGTCAATGCCTATGCGCGTCTCGCCGAAGAGGAATACCTCGACCGGATCGACAGCATCGACATCGTCGATATCAACGCGGGATCGCATGGCCGCTGGTTCGCCACCAATTTCGACCCGGAGATCAACTTCCGCGAATTCACCGGCACGGTCTATTCGTGGCAGGGCGGGGCCTGGCAATCGAACGCGATGTTCGAGGTCGGCGAGGTGTGGGACCTGCCCGTCGTCGGCAAGCAGAAGGCCTACCTCACCGGCCATGATGAGGTACATTCGCTTTCTGCCCGCTACCCCAAGGCCGATGTGCGCTTCTGGATGGGTTTTGGCGATCATTACATCAACGTCTTCACCGTGCTGAAGAACCTTGGCCTTCTTTCCGAAAAGCCGATCAGGACCGCCGAGGGGCAGGAGGTGATCCCGCTCAAGGTGGTGAAGGCCGTCCTGCCCGACCCGGCGAGCCTTGCGCCGGATTACTTGGGCAAGACCTGCATCGGTGACGTGGTGAAGGGCATGAAGGACGGCAAGCCTGCCGAGGTCTTCATCTACAACGTCGCCGACCACAGGGAAGCCTACGATGAGGTCGGCGCGCAGGGCATTTCCTACACCGCCGGAGTGCCCCCCGTCGTCGCCGCGATCCTGATCGCGAAGGGCACATGGGACGTGGGGCGGATGGTCAATGTCGAGGAGCTCGACCCCCGGCCCTTCATCGCGCTTCTGACCCGCATGGGCCTTCCCACGCGGGTCAGGGATGCGAAGGGCGACCGGCCAGTGGAGTTCTGACGGAACCGGAACGCCCCGGTCCGCATTGACACCCCATGCGCGGATCGGCGCGGCCCATGGCCGTGCGAGGGGTGGGTGTCGAAAATGGTCCAGATGTTTCCTTCGCGGAAGGACACCGGCAAGACGCGCGCGGTGCATTCCTGGGCGGTGATCGGCATTTTCATCATCCTGCTTGGCGCCGCCGTCGCCTATGCGCGCGAATTCCTTATGCCGGTCACGCTGGCGGTGCTCTTGTTCTTCGTCTTCGTGCCGATCCGCCGCTGGCTCTGGCGCAAGGGCATATCGCCGGCCATCACCGCAACCGGGATCACCGCGCTTCTGATCGTGTTCTTGATCGTGATGGGGACGATGCTCGTTACGCCGGCGCGCCAGCTCATGAACGACATCCCCGAGATCAGCCAGCAACTTGAGGAAAAGTTCCAGGCGCTGAAGGCGTCGTTCAAGTCCCTGCAACAGGCAGCAGAAAAGATCGACGAGATCGCGGGGGCAGAGCCCGAAGCGCCGGCGACACCAACCGTTGTCGCGCAAAGCGATGGAGGATCGGTCAGCATCGGCGTCGTGACCGCCGCCACCTCCTACGTGCCGGCCTTCTTCTCGCAGCTTCTGCTCACGCTTCTCCTGCTGTACTTCATGCTCGCCTCAGGCGACCTTCTTTACCTGAAGATCGTCCAGAGCTTCGATACCATGCGCGACAAGCGCCGTGCCTATCTGGCGCTGCGGGAGATCGAGGACAGCATCGGCAACTACCTCGGCGCTATCACCATCATCAACCTCTGCCTCGGCGTTGCCATCGGCACCGTGCTTTACGCCCTTGGCATGCCCTCTGCCTCGATGTTCGGGGCGATGGCGTTCCTCCTGAACTTCATCCCCTATATCGGCATGCTGATCGGCACCGCCGTCATCGGTGTCGTCGGGCTTGTCAGCTTCGACGGCTATTTCGTGCCGCTGATGGCCGCGCTGAGCTACATCGTCGTCAACTCCATCGAGGGCCAGATCATCACGCCCTATTTCATCTCGCGCAGGCTCAGGATGAACACGGTGGTGGTGTTCCTGTCGGTGGCGCTTTGGGCCTGGTTCTGGTCGGTCATCGGCATGATCGTCGCCGTGCCGCTTCTGGTGGTGATCCGCGTCCTCAGCGAACACATCCCGGCGCTTGAGAAGTTCGGCAATTTCCTTGGCGACGACCGGCCGCCGGCCATCGACCCGAATGCCGAGGATGATGATGCCGCAGAGGCAGAAGAGCAGGAACAACCCGCCTGAGCCGCGACGGCGCGGCGGAAACTGGCGACCCCGGCAGGATTCGAACCTGCGACCTGCCGCTTAGGAGGCGGCCGCTCTATCCCCTGAGCTACGGGGCCTTGCCGACGTGGCGGCTCTCGGTCACTTCTGTCCGAGCCGGTTTGCCCGCTGGGCCTGCACGTGGATAGGCTGCGCGGGACGTGAATGCAAGCGAGCGTGGCAGGGCTTTGGCTATCCTCGCGCGCCTTTGGCGGCCGAGAAGGCGGAGCGCGTCGGCGGGCGACCTGCGGAACTGCGACGGGATGTGTGTCACGCCTTCGCGCCGATTTCAATCCCGGCGACCCTCTGTCAGTATTCCCCCGTCGGCCAACGTCCCTCGCACCGGACAACTTCATGACCGTTCAAGGCGGGGCCTCCGTCGCGAAGCGCAGAAGGCTGGCGAGCGCGTCGCGGGCCTGTTCTGTCTCGGCAACAAGACTGCGACCGGATTCGAGCTCGCCCACCTCTCCTTGATTGGCAACGGCCGGGGAAGACGCGGGGGCGAGCGCCTTCAGTGCCTCTGCCACACCATCCGGCGCCGCTGCCGCGCTGCTCTGCCAGTCCCCGGCAAGCCGGTCCGCGCGCGCGGCACCTGCGGTGTCGCCCGCCCCGGAGAGTTCGGCTTCCGCCTTCTGCGGCTGGTTCTGCCTGAGGTATGCCTCGGCCCTGAGCGCCGCGGCCTCGGCGCCTTCCGCCCCTGCAAGCGTGTCGAGCGCCGCTGCGGCGTCGCCTTCATGAAGCGCACTCCGGGCGAGGATCAGCCTGCCGCGCCCGGTTGCGGCCGCCTCGCCTTTCAAGAGCGCCCTCGTTTCCGCGCCAAAGCCCGCGCCCGCCAGCCGGTCCGCCAGATCGAGCCGGAGGAGGACGTCGGGATCGAGGCGGAGGATACGGTCGCGTTCGCGGTAGTAGTGGTTGAGGAGGGTCCAGTCGTCACCCTTTCGGACCAGCATGGCGAAAAGGCTTAGAAGCACCTCCTGCGCCACAAGCTCAGGGAAGGCCTCCCGCCACCGCGCTTCCTCGTTGAAGGCGGAGGCGAAGTCGCCGGTCGAGGCCAGTGACAGTATCTGCAAGCCGGCAAGCTCAGGCCCTTTCCTTTCGCGGCGGAATTCATAGGCAAGCGCCGCCGCGCTTTCGGCGAGAGCAGGCGGCACCGCATCGCCGCGATCAAGACGCAGGCGGATGGCGCGGGCGAGCGCTTCGGACGCTGCCGGACTGCCCCCCGTGGCGATGGCATCAAGGCTCTGCTCGGCCAAGGCGGCATCGCCGCCCGCCTGCGCAAGGTCGGCACTCGCAATCTCCAGTTCCGGTTCAGCGGCCAGACCGGCGCGCAGGATGGCCGCGCGCACGGCATGGGCGGCATCGGCGTCGCCAGCCGCGATCAGCCGTTCCATCAGCGCGGGTCCCAGCAGACGGCGCAGATGCAGCGGAAGTGCGGAGAAAGCGCCGAGGATCGCAGCGCTGTTGATATCGCTTTGGGCGCGCGGTTTGCGGGTTTCGAGAAGCGCCCAGAGCGCGACCGCGCCATCGCAGGTCGTGAAACCTTTGAGCGCTGCGGGTGCCCTCTCCTCCCCGTCGACGATGGCCGCGAAGGTGCGGAGCCAGGGCGCGTCCGCCTCGCTGATACCGAACGCGTCAAGCGTCGCGCGCGCCTCTGCGCCGAAGCCCAGATGGATGTAGAGCCGGGCCAGCGCCAGGACCCTGTCATGATCCGGCTTGTCGAACTCTCCCACAAGGCCTTGGCGAAGCTTCGCAATCTGATAAGCCGCCGGCGTTCCGTCGCCCCAGTCTGCGGGGGTGAAATCGGTGTCCTCTGGGCATGACCGACCTTCGGCGGAGAGCGCGACCTCGACTTCCGCGAAGCCCGAGTCGCGGTCGATGCTGGTTTCGAACTGCACGGGAAGGCCGGACGTGTCCTGCGGCGCGGGAACGGCATGGGCGTGGTTCTCCGGCCCCGATGCTGCGACGGGCTCCGGCGCCGGATCGGGGGCTGGCTGGGCGTCGAAGGTGATGAGCCCCTGCGCCGCCGCGCGACCGAGTTGCTCCGCCAACGCCTTGCGGATATCATCTGCACGGGGATCGGCAGGCGCGAATTCCGCCGCTGCTGGCCGAGGCGGGTTCTCCAGGCGCTGGTCGCCGGAACCGGGAGGAGATGCCGCGTCCTTCTGCCAGTAGACCGGCAGGTGGGGGTCCGTCGCAGGCGGCGTGATCGACGCGGGCTGCCAGCGCGGCAAGACCGGGCCGGTGGTTTGCGTGCCGGCCGCCGCGGTCCGCTCTGCCGCCCCCGTGTCGCCGCCGTCCGGGGTCTCGAACGGGCTGCTGGCGGGCGGGGCGCCCTCCTTGACGTCGATCACCACCGCGCCGCCCGGTGTTTCGAATGCCGCCACGTGGCAGTCGCAGCGAACTGTAAGATCAAGGATGCCGCCGTCGCGCGCGTCGAGACCCTCTAGCCTCTTGCGCGGAATCAGGTCGAAGGCGCCGGTTAGGTCAAATCGTGTCGCCGGGCCGGCGGCCCGGAACACATAGCCGTCGCGCCCGCGCGTCACACTCCACCCCGCTTGCGCCGATCCCTCCAGGACAATGCGGGTGAAGCCCGGGTGTTCGCCGGACCTGACGCGCACCACCTCGGCGCGGAGCGGCACCGCAGAGAGAAGAAGGAGGGCAATCGCCGCCGGGATCGGGAAGGGCAATCTCATGCCGCGTCCGATTTCACCGATTTCAGCGCTTCCTCAAGGGCGGAAAAGCTTGGCCGCATGTGGTGCGGGGTGTTCTGCCGGCCAACCTCGATGCAGAGATTTGCCTGGTGGTTGTGCAGGTTCGCCACCAGAACCTCGCGGATGAGGGCATAGAAATGGCCGTCTTCCTCGACCACGGTCTTCAGCTTGGCCGCGAAGGGGCCGACGATCCCGTAAGCGAGGAAAACCCCAAGGAAGGTGCCGACCAGCGCCCCGCCGATCATCTTGCCAAGGATCTCCGGCGGCTGGTCGATGGAGCCCATGGTCTTGATGACGCCAAGGACCGCCGCGACGATGCCAAGCGCCGGCAAACCGTCCGCGACCGACTGGAGCGCATGCATGGAATGCAGCGAGTGATGCAGGCTCGCCTCGAGCTGCTTGTCGAGCACCTCTTCGACCTGGTGTGGATCATCATAGTTCATCGACGCCGAGCGCAGGGTATCGCAGATCAGATCGACCGCCGCATGATCCGCGACGATCTTGGGGTACTTCCCGAAGATCGACGAGGTTTCCGGCGCCTCGACATGCTGTTCGATCGCGACCGGATTGCTTCGGGCGAGGCGGATCAGCTCGAAGAGAAGGCAGAGGAGATCGCGGTAGTCGTCCGGTTTCCACTTCGGCCCCTTGAAGACCTTGCCGACGTCCTTCAGCGTCTTCTTGATGGTGGCGCCGTCATTGGAGACGACGAAGGCGCCGACGGCCGCGCCGCCGATCATGATCATCTCGAACGGCAGCGACTTCATGATGATGCCAAGCTTTCCGCCGGCGGCGACATAGCCGCCGAAGACCATCACGAAGATGATGACGATTCCGATGATGCCGACCATGACTGCCTCGGTTTATGCGTGACCCGATCAGCTATCCGCTGCCCGGGTTAAGATTCGCTTCGCGCTTCAGGACTTCGGTGCCGCGGCGTTGCGTCCGGCGAACTGCACGCTGATCGCGTAGGCCACCTTGGGGTCGAGCCCGGCCATGACCGCGGCGGCGGCTTCCGGCCGCATCCGTGACAGGAACCCGGCGGCGAAATCCGGCGCCATTTCGGCGAAAAGTGATGCGGCATCCTTCGGTTTCATCCGCTCATAGACGGCGACGAGCCGAGCTACGTCCTTTTCGGCGGCCTGGTCGGCCTGCTCGATGGTGGCGGCGAGCTTCCGTTCGGCGGCCTCAAGGGTGGCAATGCGCTTTTCCGCCTCGCTTCCGGCCAGGGCGACGGCTTTCTCACGTGCTGCAATCCCGTTTTCGCGCGCCGTGAGACTGCTTTCGCGCTCCTTCAGATCATCGAACAATGCCCTCGTGGCCGCATCTCCGCCGGCGCAGGCCGTGGTTTCGGGAGGGACTGCTTCCGCATTCGCCGCATCAAGGGCATGTCCCGCCGTCAGGCCGATGCGCAGAAGGCCCGAGGTCGCCAGAAGCAGGAAGAGGACGGACAAGGCCCGCCGCCGCAGGCGAGGAGAGGGGGACGGGCTCATGCCGCTTCCTCGCCCGCCAACGAGCCGTCCGGGCGTCGGCGCAGCACCCGGCGCCGCACAGGCGTGGGGTCAGCCGGCTCCGGCAGGTCGTGCATCGTGGCCAGCAGAAGCTCAAGCCTCGCGGCAGCGGCTTCGGCGCGTTCGGTCATTCCGGCCAGCGACTGCTGCGATTCCTGTGCCGCGGCGCGGGCGTGGGCCAGCGCGCGGGTCATGTCGTCCACCTGCACCGACAGTACCGCCACAGCCCCGCCGATACCGTTTTCAAGCTGGCTGAAGACGCTGAGCCGCCGCGAGAGGACGTGACAATAGACGGCCACGCCCAGCGCGCCTGCCCCCAGAAGAATATCGGCAATGAGTTCCATTCCGGCCCCGGCTCAGTTGATGACGAATTCAGTGACAAGGAGGTCCCGCACGCGCCCCTCGCCCGAGACCATCTGGACGCGCCTCAGCATCTGCGCCCTGAGGCGCGATAGCGCCGTCGGGTCTTCAAGATCGCGGACCTCGACCGCGCGCAGGTAGCCGTTCAGAACATCCGTCACGCGCGGCATGATGAGCTTCATGTCGGCCTCATGCGCCTTCTCGACCTCGATCTGGCCGGTGAAATGCAGGTACCTGCCGCCGGGTTCGGTGCCGAGGGAGACCACCATCGGTTCGATCGGCACGAAGGCAATCTCGGGCAGCGCGTCAGGCCCTTTGCCGACCTCGCCCTCCGCGGGACCGGCATGGCCGAGAATCAGCCCGCTATAGACCGCGTAGAACCCGCCGCCGCCCAGCCCGATCATCATCAGTAACCCCAGAATCAGCGGCAATTTCGACCGTTTGGGCGGTGCGGCCTGAGCCTCGGGATGAGCGTCTGACATGGGTTTCTACCGTCTGGTTTCATTCCGGTCATACGCCGGCCAGAGCTAACCGATTGTTAAGCGCGATAACCGAAGCATCGGGGGAAGGCAGAAGCCGCTAGGGGAGTCGCAGCCGTGGAGCAGTTCATTTCGGTCTGGAGATCCCTTGGCCTCAGGCGCCAGGTGATCGTGTCGGTGGCGACGCTCATGATGTTCGCCGCCGTCATCGCGCTCGGCAAATTCGCCACGCGACCGTCGATGGCGCTTCTCTATTCGGGGCTCGACGCCAAGCAGTCGGGTGAGGTTCTGGCGGCGCTGGAACAGAACAGCGCGGCCTACGATGTCCGTGGCGCCGCGATCTATGTGGATGCGGCGCGGCGGGACGAATTGCGCATGTCCCTCGCGGCGGGCGGTTTGCCGTCGAACAGCGGCTCCGGCTACGAGATTCTCGATACGCTGTCGGGCTTCGGCACCACCTCGCAGATGTTCGATGCGGCCTATCTTCGCGCACGGGAGGGGGAGCTGGCCCGCACCATCATGGCGCTGCCGGTGGTGCGCAAGGCCCGCGTCCATATTGCCGACACCGCCGCGCGCGGGCTCAGGGCGATGTCGCGGGCCTCTGCCTCGGTCGTGGTCACGACGTCGGCGCCGCTTTCGGCAAGCCAGGCGCGGGCGCTCCGTTACCTCGTGGCTTCTGCCGTACCGGGGATGGCGCCGCAGGAAGTTTCGGTCATCGACAGCGAAACCGGCCTCATCGAGGATGCGTCCGCGACCGCCGCAGCCAGCGAGGATCAACGCGGCGAGGCGCTTCGGCGCAATGTCGCGCGGTTGATCGAGGCGCGGGTCGGCCTCGGTAACGCGGTGGTCGAGGTCGCCGTGGAAACCGTCACCGAGCGCGAGGCGATCACCGAGCGGAAGCTCGACCCCGAGGGGCGCGTGGCGATCTCGACCGATACCCAGGAAAGCGCGAACACCTCCTCCGACAGCGCAGGCGGCGCTGTCACCGTGGCCTCGAACTTGCCGACCGGCGACGGGAGCGGCAGCGACAGCAACGCCCAAAGCAGCAACAGCGAATCGCGCGAGCGCACCAATTTCGAGGTCTCCGAAACCACGCGCGAACTGGTCCGCGCACCCGGCGCGATCCGCCGCCTGACGGTCGCGGTCCTTGTCGACGGTGTCGCCGACCCGGCGAAACCAGAGGTGAAGGCGCCGCGCGGCGACGAGGAACTGGCGGCGCTCCGCGAGCTTGTGGCCGCCGCGGTGGGGTTCGACGAAAAGCGGGGCGATGTCATCACCGTGAAGTCGATGGATTTCGACCCGGCCCTGCCCGGCGACGTGGCGGCGGGCGGCTTTGCGCTGGCCGACCTTTCGATCGACATCATGACGGTGATCCAGATCGCCGTCCTGGCGATCGTGTCGCTGATCCTCGGCCTTTTCGTGCTGCGCCCGATCCTTCTGTCACGACCGCAATCAAGACCGCTTCTCGCCGCCCCTGCGCCGGGTGCCGCCCTGACCGGCACCATCGAGGATGACGGGCCTACGGCGACGCCGCCGGCCCTCGCCGCCGCGCGGAACGCAGGCCCCGGTCCGGCGGCAACAGAGACGCCCGCCGATCCGGTGGCGCGGCTGCGGCAGCTGATTTCGGAGCGGCAGGACGAGACGGTAGAGATCCTGCGCGGCTGGATCGAGGAACCGGGGGAGAAAACGGCATGAGCCTGCGCGCGCTCCGACTGGAGACATTTACTCCGGAGGCCCGCGGCCTGATGCGCGACGATCACTCTGAGGCCGAGGCCGAAGAGGCGCGGCTCGTCGCCTACGAGCAGGGCCATCGCGCCGGCTGGGATGACGCCATCGCGGCGCAGAGTGGCGACTTGACGCGTCTCCGCACCGATCTCGGCCAGAACCTGCAGGATTTGAGCTTCACCTATCATGAGGCGCATAGCCACGTCCTGCGTAGCCTCGAGCCCCTCTTGCGCGACATGGTCTCCGTCGTGCTCCCGGTCGTCGCGCGGGAAACGCTGGCGCCGATCCTTCTTGGCGAGCTGAAGCCCCTCGCCGCCGAACTGGCCGGCGCACCGGTCGAGATCGTGACCCATCCCGACAACCTCGCCCTCGTCGAAGACCTCGTGGTGGCGCGGGCGGGGTTTCCGGCGACCTTGCGCGGCGAGCCGACGTTAGGCCGCGGGCAGGTGCATTTCCGCACCGGTGCCTCGGAGCGTGTCGTCGATCTCGATGGCGCGCTGGCCGCCATGACCGAGGCCGTATCGGCCTTCTTCCACATCGCGAAAGAGGAGAGCCGGGCGCATGGATGACCCGCTGGCCGCCGCCCTCGGCGAGGGCAATCCCTTCACCCAGGTGCCGATCGAGATCAGGGTTTCGGTGGGCCGCGCCCGGCCATTGCTCCGGGACCTCCTCATGCTCAAGCGTGACGCGGTCCTGTCGCTCGACCGCAAGATCGACGACCCGGTGGAGCTTTACGTCGGCGAAAGGCTGATCGCGCGGGGCGAGCTGACCGAACTTGATCCGGCGGAAGGCGGCGGGCTTGCGGTGCGCCTCACCGAAATTGCGCGGATCAACGATGCGCTCTGACCGGCACTGGTTCGCTGGCGCCACCGGCGTCGCAGCACTTCTCCTCTCTGCCGCATCGCCCGCCGCGGCGCAGGAGATCGCGCTCGGCTCCGACACATTGACCGCCCAGTCGCTGTTCATCATTTCGGCGGTGACTCTCCTCAGCCTCGCGCCGGGGCTGGCAGTGATGGTGACCTGCTTTCCCTTCATCGTCACAGTGCTGTCGATCCTGCGCCAGGGCATCGGACTGCAGCAGTCGCCGCCGAACATGCTGATCGTCTCGCTGGCGCTCTTTCTCACCTGGTTCATCATGGAGCCGGTCATGACGGAGGCCTGGCGCGTTGGTATCTCGCCCCTCATCGATGGCACGATCGACATGTCGACCGCGTTCGACCGCGGCATCGCCCCGTTCCGGGGGTTCATGGCGGCGCGCCTTGATCCCGACACGCTTCAGGAACTCGCCGCCCTGCGCCCCGGCGCCGCCGCGGTCACGGATCCGACACAGGCGCCCCTGTCGCTTCTCGTTCCCTCCTTCATGCTGTCGGAAATGTCGCGGGCTTTCGAGATCGGCTTCCTCCTTTATCTGCCTTTCCTCGTCATTGACCTCGTCGTCGCGGCGGTGCTGATGTCGATGGGCATGATGATGGTTCCCCCCGCCGTGGTGTCGCTTCCCTTCAAGCTCGCCTTCTTCGTCATTGCGGATGGCTGGTCGCTCGTCTCAGGCGCGCTGATTCGAAGCTACATGTGAGGCTCCTTTGCCGGGGCGCCGGCTTCGCCGCACGGCGCCATCGGGAAAGCCGGCCCATGATCCGGTCCAGCCGGAGCGCCTCCTCAATGCGCAAACCGCCAGCCTGCGCGCCGAGGGAGAGGCGCAGGCAAACCCGCGATTGAATGCATCAGGCGGGCGGCTTGGGCTACCGCTTGCCGAGTGTCAGGACGCAGCGATCTTGTGGCGCTGCGCTACGGTCGGCGGGCTACTGCACCAGGAAGTCTGCATGCAGCGCCCCGGCGGCGTGGATGCTTTTCAGGATGTCGATCATGTCGCGCGGGGCCACGCCAAGGGCGTTCAACCCGGACACAACGTCGGAGAGCGAAGATGTATCGGCCAGTTCCGCCATGCCGATCCCGGGCTCTTCCTGCAAGGTTGCGGAACTGCGCGGAACCACCACCGTCTCACCCTCGGCGAAGGGGTTCGGCTGCACCACGACGGGAGCTTCCTCAACCCGCAGGGTCAGATTGCCCTGGCTCACGGCGACCCGACTGATGCGGACGTCCTCCCCGACGACGATCGTGCCGGATCGCTGGTCGACGACGACGCGGGCGCGGATCTCCGGTTCGATCGCCAGGTTCTCGATCCGGCCGAGGACATGCGCGGGCGACCCCATCCTTGTGGCGCGGATGTCGAGGCTGACAGTGCCGGCATCAAGCATCACGGCAACGCCGCGGCCAAATTCGGTGTTGATGGCCCCCTCGATCCGGCCGGCGGTCGTGAAGTCGGGGGTGCGCAGAGCCAGCCGGACGGTCTCTAGCGCTGCAAAGTCGAAGGGTATCTCGCGTTCCACGCGCGCGCCCGCCGGAATCGCACCGGAGGTCGGGACGCCCTGGACGACGGAAGCCGACTGCCCTTCGGCCGATACGCCACCGGCGATGATCGTGCCCTGCGCCACCGCATAGATTTCGCCGTCGGCGGCGTTGAGCGGCGTCATGATCAGCGTTCCGCCAAGAAGGCTTTTGGCGTCGCCTATGGCCGAGACGTTCACGTCGATCTGCCCGCCGGCGCGCGCGAAGGGCGGCAGACTTGCCGTAACCAGCACCGCGGCGACGTTCTTCGGCCGCAGGTTCTCTCCGGTGACGTTGACCCCCAGACGCTCGAGGATGTTCGACATGATCTCTTCGGTGAAGGGCGCGTTGCGTAGCCCGTCGCCGGTGCCGTTCAGCCCCACGACAAGGCCGTAGCCGACGAGGTCGTTGCCACGCACACCATCGAATTCGACCATGTCCTTGATCCGGACCGGCGTGGCGGCCGCCGCGCCGGCGAGGAGCAGGAACGCAGCGAGGGGAAGGTATCTCATCTCAGGAAGTCCGCCAGCGACAGGCGCGACAGGCGCGCGGTGATGGAATAGAGCGTCTCGAGCTGGGTTTGTGCCGACTGGAGAGCGGTTGCGGTCGCGTAGGGATCGGCTGCCACGAGCGCCGACCGGGCGATGGCGAGCGACCCGGCCTCTGCGGCCGTCCGGCTGGCGCTTTCCGCGATATGTGCTTCGGCTGATCCGACGCGAGCGCCGAGGGTTGTGAGGCTTGAACCCGCGCCGATGATCGTCTCCCCAGCGGTTCGGGTCATCAGAGCGCGCCCGGCGGCATCCCCGGCGAGCGCGCCATCGGCCACGAGGGCGGCAAGGGCGAGACCCTTCAGCGTATCGCGGATCGCGGGGTCAAGCGCTGTGACATCAAGCGCGACACTGTCGTTCGCGCCGATAGCCACGGCGGACTGCGGCGCCGCGCCGCGATAGACCGTGTCGGCAAAGCCGCCGGTGCCGGGCGGGGCGTCGAACCACGACCGAACGGCGGTGATGACGTCACTTGCAGTCGTCAGACCGGCGGTGGTCGTGGCAAGCGCGTCAAGAATGTCTTGCGCGCCGCTGATCGGTGCGCGGTCGGTGGCCGTGCCCGACAAGAGGAAGCGGTCGGCGATCTGGGTGTTCAAGGCAGCGACGGCGGATTGGAATTTCTGCCTTGCATCGACGGTCGTCGTCTCCACCATCTGCGCGGTGCCGACCGTTCCGGCATTGAGAAGCGACGGCGCAATGTCTTGGGAGAGAGACTGGACGGTGCCGAGGGCGCGCTGCTGCCCTTCGGCGAAAAGTGCGGCCTCGCTCGCGGCTGTGCGGTAGCCGTCGAGGAGGCGCAGGCTATGGTCGAGGCCGGCCAGCGCCTTGAAGTCGCCCGAGACGGCGGCGCCGATGTCGGCGCGCTGGCCGGTCGTCATTTCCTGCGTCAGCGTCGAGAGCCGGGTCTGGAGCTCCGCATTGTGGCGTCGCAGCTGAAAGTTTCGCGCGAGGTCGCCGATCGAAACTGTTGTCATCGTCACAATCCGATCAGGGTCTGAATGAGGTCGTCTATGGTCTGGATGACGCGCGCATTTGCCGAATAGGCCTGCTCAACCAGAAGCAGGGCCTGCATCTCTGCATCCGTGTCGACGCCGTCCGCCAGTTGCAGTTCCGTCATCGCCGCCTGCCGGGAGGTGGCATAGGTCTGGCGGAAGTCGGCTTGCTGGCGGGAGCCGGAGACCTGGGAAAGCACGTCTGCGGCCAGTCCTGCGGCGGAGCGCGCGGCGCCGCTGAAGGCGCCGGAGGCCGGTATGCGCGCAGCCTGCAGCGCGTTCCCGAGCGCCGAGAGCAACGCGCCATCCCCGACATTGCCCGGCGCCGCAGTGCCGAGGCCGTCGCGGAGCCGCCAAAGCTGCCCGCCCTGCGCGGGGTCGGCGGCGGCATTCAGCGTCAGCCTCCCGGCAAGACCCGCCTCGGTCATGGGATCGAAGGGGCCGCCCCGGTCGGTCAGGAGGCCGGGCTGGCCGGGGGCCCGCGTTCCGTCGACGGCGGGATCGGCGAAACGGCTGATGAGATCGCGCGCCATGGCATCGAAAGCGCTTTGCGCCCCCGGCGCAAGGTCGTCGCGGATGGCGAACATCGCGCCGAGGCTGCCGCCGCCAAGAACGCCGTCCTTGCCGGGGGCCACGGTGACGCCGTTGACGGTGAGGCCCGAGAGCGCGCCTGATCCGATCGTCATGTCCGCAGTGATGACGCCCACCGGCGTGAAGCCGATCGTGGCGGGCGACCCTTCCAGAAGAACAGCGCCGCCGGTCGTGAAAAGCGCGATCTGGCCGTGTTCGCGTGTGACCTCGCGCACCGGGACAATCCCGGCGATCCTGTCCACCAGGGCCTGGCGCTGATCCATGAGCGCACTCGCGTCGCGGCCCGCCGCGCGCTGGGCGACGATCCCGGTGTTGAGCTTGTCGATCAGGACAAGCGTGTCGTTGATCTTCCCGACCTCGGCCGCGATGGACGCATCGGCATTCATGCGCGCGCCCTGCACTTCGTCCGTCAACGTGGCGAGGCTCGAAGCGAGAGAGCCCGCCGCGTCCAGCACCGCCTGCAGGCGGGTCGGACTGTCAGGGCGGCTGGCAGCGGTGACAAGGCTCGTTTCGAGCGTGGCGACCCGCCCGGTGAGCGAACCGGCATCGCCAGGGGTACCGATCAGGGTTTCGATCTTCGCGAGGAACGCCGATTGCGCGCCCGCATCACCCGCTGCGGCATCGGCGAGGCGGCGGTCGGAGAGAAGGGCGGCGTCGACGTGACGGGTCACGCCAATCACCGCGACACCCGCGCCGGTGCCGCCAATCGACCGGGCCGCCACCTCAAGTTCGCGCCTGCCGTAGCCTTCGGTCGTCGCATTGGCGACATTCGACGACACGACCTCCGCCCGCCGCGAGCTGGCGGTAAGGCCGGAGAGTGCGTTGGCCAGCGAGGCCGAGAGGCTCATGGTTCAGTACCCCCCTCAGCGCTTGATATTGGTGGTTTCCTGCAGCATTTCATCCACCGTCTGGATCACCTTGGCATTCGACGAATAGGCGCGCTGGGTCTGGATGAGTGCCGTCAACTCGGCGGCGACGTCGGTCGCAGAGCCCTCGCGCGCATAACCGGCGATCGCGCCCGCCGGACCGTCGCCCGCATCCCAGAGGAAGAACGACCCCGAATCCGGCGAGATCTGGAAGGTCTGGTTGTTGAGCGTGATGAGACCGTTGGGATTGGGCACGTCAACGACCGGAATCTGGTAGATGCGGCGGGTGAAACCGGTGTCGTAGGTGGCGACGACATAGCCGTTCTCATCAACCTCGACGGTTGTCAGGTTCCCGACGGGCGAGCCGTCCTTGGTGATCGAAGTTGGCGCGAAACTGTCGGAAAGCTGCGTCAGGCCGCTGGAATCGCCGGGCCTGCCGACCGTCATGCTGATCGGCCCTCCGGCAACGGTAAGGGCGAGCGTACCGCTGACGGGGTCATAGGCCCCCCCCGACAGGGTCGTGACCGAAGCCAGCGTGCCACCGTTGCCGCGGGTGTCGTCGAACGCCAGCGTGTACTGGCCGATCAGGGCGCCGTTCTGGGCGGAATCGCGGATCTCCATGGTCCAGCTGTTCGAGGCGCCGGTGGCGGGCACGACTGGCGAGAAGGTGATATCGAGCGTGTCGGAGGTGCCGAGATTGCCGAAATACTCCACCGAGAGCGGCAGAGTGCTGCCCGCAGCGCCAGCCTCGGTTGCTGTCGCCGGAAGGTTGACGCCGAGATGCATCTGCGTCGTCGGATCGCCCACCGTCTGGTTGGCGTTGATGACGACCGGCTGAAGCCCGGCAACCGTGTCGCGCGGCAGGACCGGGATCGACCCGTCCGCGTTCGCCGGCCAGCCGAGCAGGACAAGGCCCGAGCCGGTCCTGAGGATGCCGTCGGCATCGGGGCGGAATGCGCCGGTCGTGGTCATCATCAGCGGCTGCGATCCGCCCGACAGGCCATTGAGCGACACCGCGGTCGTGACCGGCAGCATGCCCCGCCCGGAGACCGCGAGGTCAAGCGCGTTGGCCGTGGCGACGAGCGCGCCCTGTTCGTCGATCAGGCGAGAGGTCGAGGCGCGGACGCCGCCGGCGGAGTAGGTTCCGGCGCCGCGGGCGTGGTTGATGACGAAGTTCTCGAAATCGGCCGAGGCGCGCTTGTAGCCGTAGGTTCCCGAGTTGGCGATGTTGTCCGAGATCGTGGCGAGCCGGGTCGCATTGGCGCTGAGCCCGGCGACGCCAGCATTGAGCGAGGACGAGATGGACATGGGTTTGGCCTTTCTGCTTCTGCGTCCGTAACGGCGGCACCTTGGCGCACGGCGGCTTAAGATTGCCCTAACGCGCGCCGCCCGACTTGCCGGAGCGAAGAAGCACGATCTCCAGCCGGTTGTTGCGCACCGCCATCGGGTTCTGTACCGCAGGCTCGCGGTCGGCATGGCCGGTGACGCGCTGGATGCGTTCGGGCGCGAGGCCCGCCGTCTCCAGCACCTCGCGCATCCGCATGGCGCGCGCGGTGGAAAGCTCCCAAGCCGGGTTCTTGCGCAGCACTTCCGGCAGCGCGCGGATGTAGCCGTCGACCGCGACCCCGTTCTTCACCAGACCGAACACCTCGCTGAGCACGCCGGCGATTTCGACGAGCACCGGCGAAGGCTCCTCATCCCCGGGCGTGAACAGGGGTTCTCCCTCCAGATCGAATACTTCGACGATGATGCCCTCATCAGTGACGCGGGTCACGATATGGCGCTGGGCCTCGACGCTCACCATGCTTTCGCCGCCAAGACCCATCAGCCTTTCCTCGACCTTCGCCATGGCTTCGGCCTCAAGCTTCGCCGCGGCTTCGTCCTTCGGATCGGCGCCGGTCTGGCCGACGGCCTGACGCTCCTTCGTTGGCCTGACGCTTGACGCGCCGGTGCCGTTCTGGGCGATCTGCTCTTCGGAAAAGACGCTGTCGCCGCCGAAATTGCCGTCACCACCGCCCGAGATGCGGCTGAGCGGGATCGTCGGGCTGAAATAGTCCGCGATGCCTTTCCGCTGCTTTTCCGTCGTCGCGTTCAAGAGCCACATCAGCATGAAGAAGGCCATCATCGCGGTCACGAAATCGGCATAGGCGACCTTCCAGGCCCCGCCATGATGACCGCCGCCAGCGACGACTTTCTTGCGCTTGATGATGACTGGCGCGGCATTCGTCTGCCTGGCCATCCCACCAACCTTTTCCATTCACCCGGGGGGAAGCGTTACGCCCGCCGGCTTAAGGTTCGCCTAACGGGCGGGAAAATCTGCCCGGAGCGGGGCGTATGGCATCCGTAGGGCAAGGCGTCGGGCATCCGTCCCGACAGGCGTATGGCAAGGTTCCGCCGTTTTTGCCCGGCAGGAGGTGGACGCCGGGGCAGTGCGTTCCCATATCGGACCGGAACGACTGACAGGAGAACCGACGATGCAATGCCCGGTGGACAACACCCAGCTTCAGATGATGGACCGGCAGGGGGTCGAGATCGACTACTGCCCGAAATGCCGGGGCGTCTGGCTTGACCGGGGCGAGCTCGACAAGCTCATCGAACGCGCGGCACCGCCGGTGGCGTTGTCCGAACCGGCGCGGGCCGAGGCGCCGCGGGAGTACCGGGGCGAGACGCCGCGCGAATACCGCGAAGAGCCGCGCCACCGCGATGACCGCGACTATCGCGACGATGACCGCTATGGCCACGGCAAGCCCTACCGGAAGCGCAAGGGCTTCCTGAGCGAGATCTTCGACTTCGACTGACGCCTGTTGCCTTCGGGCCGGCGTGGACCGGCCCGACGTGCCGGCGCTCAGGCGTGGGCATCCCCGTGGTGGCCGATCAGCGACCAGGCCGCCAGGGCGAGAACCACGAGCCCGACGATCAGGAAGTTCCCGGCGGCGAGGCTTGAGCCGCCGGCTTCGCCCGTGAAGCCGAGCACCCAGGGCGAAATGGCGAGCCAGCCGCCGATGACCATATCGGTCCATTCTTCCCAGTCGTGGAATTCCACGAGTTCCATCAGCGTCATCACGACGATGACGATCCCGAGGATAACCGCGTTCCACATGGCAGATTCAATGCCGGTGAAGCCGAGCGCCCAGGGCGAGACGATAAGCCAGAGCCCGAGGATCAGGCAGACCACATCCTGCCAGTTGCCCACGAGTTTCTTTCCGAAGTTTGACATGACTTTCCCCTTCTGAGTCACGGCTGGTCTGCCGAAGCGTGGGGGCGGGCGTCACGAAGGCCCCGTCCGAACGGATCGCATGCGACCGTGCCGAACGGTTCCAATATGGGCTTTGGGGCAAGAAAAATCAAGGGGTTGGCGGGGTGTGGTGTTGCGGCGGCCCCCCCACCCCATCCCTCCCCCACGTTGGGGGGAGGGAGGCGCCTTGGCGGGCGAGGTCCGGGGTAGGGTGCGCATTCATTGCGCACCATTCTCCCGAGGTTGCCGAAGCCCGAGGCCATCGCCTCGGGCGCCCGTGAGCGGGTGCATCCCGTCGCGGCCGTGCGCCTGACGCACGGTCGGCGCCCGCCCTCCGGGCGGCGGGCGCATTCGCACCCGCCAGGGCAGGCGCCGCCCGTGCCCCAATCGTCCGGCGCGAGTGGAACCCCCCTTGGCGCTTCCTTGCGTCAGCGCCAATCGGCCCGGCCAACGCGCCACCGGCGCGTCGGCTTGTCGGGCCAAGGGGGGAGTTTGGTAGGGCGGGGTTTACCTCGCGCAAATGCTTGCTCGAAAGGATCAGATTACGGGGCGAGCGGTTAGACTGGCCTCGTCAAAGTCAAACACTTTTTCGACTTCCGATCTCAGACCAAGAGACTGAGACTCAAACTCAATCCAGGATTCCGCAAAGGGTTCAACAAAATCTGCAAGGTATTCCTTGCCTTCGGCAAATGCTGGAGCGATGTAGTGCTGCGGAGTTCCACCTCCAGCAGAATACGTTACGCCTGGTGTAATAAGAAGTATAGCATCAATAGCCGGCGATGAGCGTTTCAGAGCATGTCCAGAGAGGTTTCTCAACAGTTCTATTGGGCCGAAAAGAAACTCGTTCAGGTTCGCCACTATGAGTATTGCATCGTGTCGCGCCCCTATCAAAGATCGTGTCGAAACAATTTGCTCATTTGCCTTGCGCACCAAGTTCTTTAGAGAGTTCTGAATTCTATCATTTACCTTTCGCGCCACACACTTTGGCAGTTTTGCGCGCCCATTTAGCCACTCGTCGCGCAGTTGTGGGCGGTACTTCTTTCGGGCCAATTCATCATCAACTAGCTTTAAAATTCGCTCTTTGGAGTTGTGATTTTCATTTAACGTTTTAAGCTCCACTATTATACTTTCATTCGGGAAAAAGTAGTCGGCAGACTTCTTACTCGCGATAGAAACATCTCTGAAAATGTCATCCACGCGCCGCCCCTCATTATAGCCTGCGACAAAGCGGTCAAACAAATTCTCGAAGCTAGATGCTTTAAATGCTGATTCGGTCAACTCCTCACCCCCTCCGCCTCTTTCCGCCCCGCTGCCCCGGCCTCCCCGCCGTACTCCGCCCCCTTGCCTTCACCGCTTCGCCGACCGCTTCCTCCACCGCCGATTGCCGCGCCAGGGGATCGTCGGACAGCACCAGGTCGACCGCTTCCAGCCGCTTGACCTCGTCCCTGATCCGGGCGGCTTCCTCGAATTCCAGGTTCTCCGCCGCCTTCCGCATCTGGGTGCGCAAGCCGTCGAGATGCGCCTCCAGGTTGGCGCCGTGCATCGGGCGGTCGACCTTGGCGGTGACGCGGTTCATGTCGACGTCGCCCTTGTAGAGGCCGGCGAGGATGTCCTCGACGTTCTTCTTCACCGTCTCGGGCGTGATGCCGTGTTCGATATTGTAGGCCACCTGTTTTTCGCGCCGCCGGTTGGTCTCGGCCAGCGCGCGTTCCATCGAGCCGGTGACATGGTCGGCATACATGATGACGCGGCCCTCGGCGTTGCGGGCGGCGCGGCCGATGGTCTGGATCAGCGAGGTTTCGGACCTGAGGAAGCCCTCCTTGTCGGCATCGAGGATCGCCACCAGCCCGCATTCGGGGATGTCGAGGCCCTCGCGCAGCAGGTTGATGCCGATGAGGACGTCGAAGGCGCCGAGGCGGAGGTCGCGCAGGATCTCGATCCGTTCGATGGTGTCGATGTCGGAATGCATGTAGCGCACGCGGATGCCCTGTTCGTGCATGTATTCGGTGAGGTCTTCGGCCATGCGCTTGGTGAGGGTCGTGACCAGCGTGCGGAAGCCGCGGGCGGCCACTTCCCGCACCTCGTCGAGAAGATCGTCGACCTGCATCGAGACCGGCCTGATCTCGATCTCGGGGTCGATGAGGCCGGTGGGGCGGATCACCTGTTCGGTGAAGACGCCGCCCGCCTGTTCCAGCTCCCACGACGCGGGGGTGGCCGAGACGAAGACCGATTGCGGGCGCATCGCGTCCCATTCCTCGAACTTCAAAGGCCGGTTGTCCATGCAGGAGGGCAGCCGGAAGCCGTGTTCGGCGAGAGTGAACTTGCGCCGGTAGTCGCCCTTGTACATGCCGCCGATCTGGGGGACCGAGACGTGGCTTTCGTCGGCGAAGACGATGGCGTTGTCGGGGATGAATTCGAAAAGCGTCGGCGGCGGCTCACCCGGCGCGCGGCCGGTGAGGTAGCGCGAATAGTTCTCGATCCCGGCGCAGGAGCCGGTCGCCTCAAGCATCTCAAGATCAAAGTTGCAGCGCTGCTCAAGCCGCTGGGCTTCGAGGAGCTTGCCCTCTTCCTGCAACTGCTTCAGGCGGCCCGCCAGTTCCTTGCGGATGCCGACGATGGCCTGTTGCAGCGTCGGGCGAGGGGTGACGTAATGGGAATTTGCGTAAATTCTGATTTTTTCGAAACTGTCGGTTTTATGGCCGGTTAGCGGGTCGAACTCGGTGATGGTTTCCAGTTCCTCGCCGAAGAAGGAGAATTTCCAGGCCCGGTCCTCAAGGTGGGCGGGCCAGACATCGACGGTATCGCCCTTCACGCGGAAGGCGCCGCGGGCGAAGGCGGCGTCGGCGCGGCGGTATTGCTGCGCCACGAGGTCGGAGAGGAACTTGCGCTGGTCGTAGAGCCCGCCCACCGCCATGTCCTGGGTCATCGCCGAATAGGTCTCGACCGAGCCGATGCCGTAGATGCAGGAGACGGAGGCGACGATGATCACGTCGTCGCGTTCCAGCAGCGACCGGGTGGCGGAGTGGCGCATCCGGTCGATCTGTTCGTTGATCTGGCTTTCCTTCTCGATATAGGTGTCGGTCCGCGCCACATAGGCTTCGGGCTGATAGTAGTCGTAGTAGCTGACGAAATACTCGACCGAATTCTCCGGGAAGAAGCCCTTGAACTCACCGTAAAGCTGGGCGGCGAGGGTCTTGTTCGGCGCAAGGATGATCGCCGGGCGCTGGGTTTCCTCGATGATCTTGGCCATGGTGAAGGTCTTGCCGGTGCCGGTTGCGCCCAGAAGCACCTGATCGCGTTCGCCCGCGCGCACACCTTCGCTGAGTTCCGCGATGGCCGTCGGCTGGTCGCCCGCCGGGGCAAAGTCGGTCTTCATCACGAAACGCCGCCCGCCTTCGAGCTTTGGCCGGGTCAGGACCTCGGGGCGCGGGGCGGGGGCGTTGGTGTTGTTATGGGGCATGGCGATTCCTCTGCTTGCAGCAGATTTGATCTGTTTTTGTTCCGGTTCAAGGCCGGGCGCGGCGATGGGTCACGGGTGGGCGCGACAAATCTTCACATCCGATCAACTTATGGTTGTGTTGCGCAGGAATCACTCCTACAAAGAAGGGGCGTAAAGCACCTGACTGCCGGCCAGAAGGCACCCACCCCACCACCCACCCACGCTCCCGATCGGCCGGCAGTCAGACCCCGCCCCCAAGAGCAAGCCCCTTGCGGAAAAGGCGAAATTTCCCGATAACGTTGCGCGACACTGCCCGGAGAAAACCCATGCGCGCGCGCATCTATCAGCCTGCCAAGACCGCCATGCAGTCAGGGACTGCCAAGACCCACATCTGGCTTCTGGATTTCGGCCAGGCCTCGGCGCGCGACATCGACCCCCTGATGGGCTGGACCAGTTCGGACGATACCCAGAGCCAGGTCCGTCTCAGGTTCGAAAGCCGGGAAGCGGCGGAAGAATACGCCCGCGAGAACGGCATCGACTATACCGTGTCCGAACCGCACAAGCGCAAGGCCAACATCCGGACGCGCGGCTATGGCGAGAACTTCGCCACCGACCGTCGCGCGCCCTGGACCCATTGATTTCCCAAACCAGCCTCTCAGGATATTTCCCATGATCCGCAGTTTCCCGCTTGCCTTCGCCGCGGCTCTGTCCGCCGCCGTTCCCGCCCTGGCCCAGACCGCAACGCCGGAAGGGGCGGTGCGCCTGACCGAGGTGTTCCAGACCTATCTCGGCAAGACCGAGGGTGTCGTCACCGTCACGCCTTCGGGCGAGGGCTATGTCGTGGCGATCGACCCGTCGAAGCTGCTTGCCTCGGCGGGCGATGCCGCTGCGGGCGCCACGGTGTCCGCCGTCGACTTCGAGGTCGCCGAACTTGGCGGCGGCAAGTGGAAGGTCACCCAAGCCGGGCCGGCTTCGTTCAGCGTGAACATTCCCGGCGCGCTCATGCTGGATGTGAAGGCGGAAAGCTATGACTGGAGCGGCGTCTACGACGAAGCGCTGAAGGCCTTCGAGTCGAGCGAAGGCGTCATTGCCGGTCTGACGGTGACCGAGTCGATCACCCAACCGGGCCAGCCGGCGATGAACGTGTCCTACGCCATCGACAAGCTGGACATCGCGAGCGCCGCCGCCGCCGCCACGGGTGGCGTCGACACCACGGCGAACTATACGGTGACCGGCCTGACCGAGACCTTCACCGTGCCGCCGTCGGACGGGATGCCGATGCCGATGGACGTGACCATCACCGCCGACAGCTATGTTGCGGATACCAAGATCGCGGCCATGCGCACCGGCGAACTCCTCGACGTCTGGGCCTGGTTCGTGGCGCATCCGGGCGAGGAAGCTGTCAAGTCCGACTTCGACGCGATGAAGGGGGCGCTCCGCACGGCGCTGCCGTTCTTCAACAGCGTCTCCGGCTCCGGCACCGTCACCAACCTTGTGGGCGTCACGCCGATGGGCGGCTTTTCCGCCGAGAAAGCCGACATCGTCTTCGACATGAGCGGCGCGACTGCGGACGGCAAGCTCCATGAGAAGATCGCGCTTTCCGGCCTGAAGCTGCCAGAAGAGATGATGCCGGCCTGGGTGCCGCCGCTTCTGCCGAAGGATGTCACGCTCGATTTTGCCTTCGACAGCTTTGACCTTGCAGCCCCGGCGCAGATCCTCCTCGACGAGATGAAGCCCGAGGGCGAGCTTTCGGACGAGGTGAATGCGCGGCTTCTGCAGGCGCTCTTGCCGGACGGGACCTTCAACACGACCGTGGCGCCGTCGAACGTGACCGGGAACATCTATTCCCTGTCGCTTGAAGGCGCGATGACGGCGGGGCCGGCGGCGCCGATCCCCGTGGGTTCGGCGCTTCTGAAGGCGACCGGGCTTGATGCGGTGATGAAGGCGCTTGAAGCGGCGCCGCCCGAGGTCAGCCAGCAGGCGATCCCCGGCATCATGATGGCGCGCGGCCTCGCCAAGCCCGAGGGTACCGACAGCTACAGCTGGGACATCCAGATGGGCGCGGATGGCAAGATCACCGTCAATGGCATCGACATGAGCGCCATGACCGGCATGGGCGCGCAGTGATCCGGATCGGACCGGAAAGCCCGCTCGGCCCCGATCTTGCCGACCTGATGGCGCGCCATACGCAGGCGATGCATGCCGACACGCCGCCCGAAAGCATCCACATGATGGATGCGTCGGAGCTTGCGGCACCCGGCATCGCTTTCCACGTGATGCGCGAGGACGGGCGGCCCATCGGCATGGGCGCGGTCAAGCGGATCGGCGCCGCCGAAGGCGAGATCAAGTCGATGCATGTGCTGGCGGAACTGCGCGGGCGCGGCCTTGCGCGGCAGATGCTCGACCACCTCGTCGCCGATGCCCAAGGGGCCGGGATCACCCGGCTCAGCCTAGAGACCGGCTCGCAGGAAAGCTTCCTCGCGGCGCGGCGGCTTTACGAGACGGCGGGCTTTGAGCCTTGCGCGCCTTTCGGGGATTACCGCGAGGACCCGATGAGCGTCTATCTGACACTGAGCCTTGCCTGACACCCCGCCCGCCCGCTAAAGCGTGGGGCAGCGGTCCCGTAGCTCAGTTGGATAGAGCAGCTGCCTTCTAAGCAGCGGGTCGGGGGTTCGAATCCTCCCGGGATCGCCAGTTTCCAACACAGTCGCTGTGCTGACGCTGGCGCCCGATCCATCCTGGGGCCGCTCTCTGGCGAGCATTTCAACCCCGCCGTCGGTCTGATCTTCGCGCTGCGGGGGGAGATAGGGCCCGGCTTGGCACTGGGATATGCAGCGGCGCAGGTCATCGGCGGCATCGCCGGTGTTTGCTGGCGCATCTGATGTTCGATCTGCCGGTCTGGCAGGTGTCCTCCACCGTCAGGACCGGCTCCGGCCAATGGCTGGCCGAGGCGGTCGCGACCTTCGGCCTTGTCGTCACGATCATCGACGAGCTTCGCCAATCCGGCAGCGGCTGTCGCCCGCGCCTTCAGCGATACCTTCGCCGGCATCCGTCCGGCGGACGTGCCAGCCTTCGTCGTGGCGGAGCTTGCCGGTGCAATCATAGCGCTCTGCGTGAAGCGCTGGCTTTTGAGGGAAGTGGTGGCGAGGGAGGGACTCGAACCCAATTCGTATTAACCCAATGAAATGACTTGTTTTCAATGAAGTATATGCCTACTGGCTGGTCAGAATGGCTGGTCAGAAAGGCGCAGAATGGCAGGCAAAAGCAAGAAAGCAGGGCAGCGGCTTCTGGTCCTAAAGTATAGCCGCTGGTGGTTCCGCAGGGAAATCCCGGCAGCCTGTCGGAAGGCGATGGGACGTGGGCGGTACTTCATGGAGAACCTCGAAACCTCCGACCTGAAAGTCGCGCAGGGTCTCCGGGACGAATTGGAACGCTTCACCTCGGAGACCTTCGCGGCGATTCGGTCGGGCAAAACCATGGCGGCGGCAGCGTTGACCGCCAGAGAACAGGGCATCCTTGCCCGCGAAGCTATCATTGTCGCAGCAGACCACGATACGGGCGAACCAGAGGGCAACCCCTTCGATGCTGCCTTGTGGGCCGCAGACGCCGCCGCAGAGGGCTTCCGCAGCGAGGCTGACAGGGACGCATACCTTGACGCTCTGCATGGCCGGGACGCCGTGGAGGCGCACCTTGACGCGCACCTTGCGACTCTCAGGAGGAACAAGATCGTTGAGAAGTCGGTCAAGGAACGCGAGGGGCTGATCCTGGCCTTTGCCACATGGGCGGCGGCGCAGAAGCCAGCCCTGACCCTTGATCGGATCGACCGCAAGCAAGCCGGGAAGTACGTAGCCGAGAAGCTGGACGAGCTGCATCCGAAAACTCAGTCCAAGCACCTGATGGCGCTGCGTGGATACTGGGTCCAGCTTGCCGCTCGGGGTTTGGTCGAGCTTCCCCAGCAGGAGCCTCGGGGGTCAGGCTGGCCGTGGAACGCGCAGCAGATCAGGAACAAGCCGACAAGGGCCGAGAGGGAAAGCCGGAGTGACAAAGAACGGACCTTCACTGAGGCCGAGGTCAAGGCCCTGCTTTATGCGCCCTATCCCGAGGGGATGACCGCAGAGCATGAGGCCCAGATTAGGGACGCAATCCGCATGTCCCTTCTGTCGGGGATGCGCATGGCCGAAGTTCTGAAACTGTGGGTCGATGATGTGAAGGAAGCCGAGGATGGCGCTGAGCTGATCTTCGACATTCAGGAAGGCAAAACGGACGCAGCCGCCCGGCCTGTCCCCGTGCATCCCGATCTAGTCGATGTCGTTCAGCGCCGTTTGAAGGACAAGGACGGCAACGACAAACCGGGCGGCGCATGGCTGTTCCATGAGCTTGCCGACGAACGCGATCCTGGAGATACCTTTGGCAAGAGGTTTGCACGGTTCCGCAAGAACCTCGGCGTTGCCGACAAGCGCGAAGGCAAGCGCCGTAGCCTCGTCAACTTCCATTCGGCACGTAGATGGTTCGCCACGACAGCGGCGAGGGCTGGGCAGCACGACGCGGTGATCCAGGATGTGATCGGCCATGAGCCCGACGAGAAGAACGTGACGAGGCGTTACATTGCAATGTCGTCTAGGGCGCAAATGCGGGCCTGTGTCGAGGCCGTGAAGTTGCCGTCGCCATAGGCGCGGGGTTTACCGGGGGAGCGACAGAAGCCGCTCCGCCCCCCTGCTCGTGGCTCGGGTGCCTTCGCCAAAAGGTGCATCTGCACCCTTCTACTACATGCACCCTCTGACTGTCAGAACTGCGGTTCCGGCTCTTTGCTGTCGTCGACCTCGTCGTCATCGACAGAGTTGCCATCTCGAACATGGTCCAGCCACTCGTTGGCCTCGTCCGGGTCGCCAAAGTAGTACCCGAACATGCGCTTGATCCGCTTGTCGCCCAGCGCCTCAAAGATCGCTTCCTCAACCGCATCGCCGTCCATCAGGATCAACCGCTCAGGGTGCTTCCGGCGGTCGAACAGTTCCCGAATGTCCGCCGCTAGCTTCTCGACCTCGGCTTTGCGCAGAGCCTCGGTCATCGTCCCGGCAGGATCGTCGGTCCATTCTGCGCTCGTCCGGTCCCGTGACCACTGACCCGTGATCTCGATTCCTTCCTCGTGCATGACCCGGAAGCGGTCCCGCATATACTTGACCGTTCGCATCGAAACGTCCGCAGCAGCGACGATCTCACGGACCTTGAACCGGGGCACGACAAGTTCCCGAACAAGCCGCCACGCGGCGTCCATCCGTTCGGCCTGTGACAGCCCCAGCGCGCGCTTGGAGTTCGCCTTCAGCGCCGCCCCAAGTGCCGTCCGCCGATCCGCGCCGACGAGGACCATGGTCGGGATTTCTCCCAACCACTTCACCGCGCGGTAGGCCGCGAGCCGGTGCGCACCGTCCAGTAGGATCAGCCTCCCACCGGCCTCGGGCTGCCACAACAGCACCGGGTCGAGCGCCTTCCCGGTGTTCCTGATGGTGCTCGCGAGGTCCGCTTTATGGGCCGCGTCAATGCCGCCCCAGCGGAACCAGAAGTCATCGTCCTGCGTGATCCCGTCGAGGGCGACCGAAGCCGCCCTCCTGATCGTTGCCGGGGCGATCTTGGTCATCACTGTCATGCTGCGCTCCCGAACAGTTCCTGGGCGTGCTTGCGAACCCACTTGTCGCGCTCCTCGGATGCAAGTCGGTCGGCCTCCTCGTTCATCGGGTCGCCCGCATGGCCTCGCACCCACTCAAAGGTGACGTTCAGGCCGTCGCAGAGGCGGATGATCTCCCGCCAAAGGCCAGGGTTTTCAACCGGCTTGCCGTCCCCCTTGCGCCACCCCTTGGCGATCCAACGGGGCAGCCATTGGTTCCACCCGTCGACCAAGTATTTGCTGTCACTACGCACGAAGATCGGCAGCGGTTCGTCGCGCTTGATCTGCTTGAGTGCCGCGATTGCCGCGCCCAGTTCCATCTGGTTGTTGGTCGTCGCGACCGCCCCGCCCGTTTGCTCCATCGGTACAACTACTTCGCCGTTGATGAGGCGATACAGGATTGCGGCGAAGCCTCCCGGCCCCGGGTTCGGCTGGCAGGAGCCGTCGGTGTAGATCACGATGCAGTTGGGATAGGGCAGCGCGGCCTCGGTATTTGCGTTTGTCAAAGGGTCATCCTTTAGCTGAGTTGGGAGATTGCGGTGGCGAGCCGCTGTTTCGCCTCTTGCGCGGCCTTGCGGTCGCGGTCGTCCAGTGCCGCGAGGTGCAGTCCGATGGCCCCAAAGGCGATCATCAGCTTGCGCCCGAGAATGCCCGCCGCCTTGGGCGTCATCTCGCGGTAGACCCGGACTTGCTGGCCCGTCCGGTGGTCGTAGCGCAGTCCGACATGGCGCTGCGATAGTGCCCGCACCCGTCGCGCGATCTGGACCCGAAGGGCCTCGTCGGACGCAAAGCGGCGCGGTTGGTCGTGCCAGAAAAGGACCATAGCGAGCACGGTCCTGATCACCTCACCGGGAGTGCAGTCCAAGGCGATTGCCGCGATTTCGTTCGCGGCGCTGCGCTCGTATCTGTTCCCGACGCGGCGGTTGGCGGTGGCATTGGCCTCTGCGATGATGGTGGTCCATGTTCCCTCCATCAGTGACCACGCCTCGCTGTCAGGGTTCTTGGCGATGCGGGCCTCTACGCGGGCCAAGTAGGGGGCAAGTTCGGCTTTGGCGATGCCGCGCTGGCCAGTTGCACCATGCCGCCTGAGAGTGCTTTTGTGGCGGCGGCAATAGGGGGAGTAGTCGGAGGCGGCGGGACTGCCGCAGTGGAAGACGGCGCAGAGACGGGCCGTCATAGTTTGGCCTCGCCTGTGGGGGCTTGGCCGGTCGTATCGTGGCTCAGGGAGTTCTCCTTGGATTTGTACCCGTCCCCAGACACACAGGCACAGCCTTGATGCGGAGCCGGGATCGGCGAGGAAGGTTTCGCCCCTGCCGGGGCATCGTCAGCGGGGCAGCATCAGCCCCGGACCTTCGCTGAAACCGCTCTCGCGGCTTTGCCCTTCACGCATTGGATTGCGACCATCGGGCCAGAGGCATCCACCTCCGTCTATCGTGCGTGGCCCCGTGTCGTGGGTCAGACGTACCAGCATTCTGGGCTGGCACCGGCCACCTTGCGGCGGAAAGAGCATTGCCTGAACGGGAATCCCGCTGGGGCTGACTGATCGTCAGGAGGGTTTTGCAATGAGCCGCACACTTCGCACTGTTGGCCTGTGCTCTGTCGCGGGAAGCGCGCCTACATTCCGTAGGGCGGATTGCGGTTCTGTCTGGCGGGCGGCCCGTCCCTGAGGGGAGGAGCCAATCAGGTTGGCGGGCAACTGCCCGATGCAGAGAAGTATGCCCTGCCCATCGCCGCACTTCAAGATCTTTTTTGTAATAAAAACAACACGTTAGCGCATCAGATTGTTATTTTGTGCGTCTGCTGAATTGAGCAGAAGTTTCAAAGCCTTGGCCAATTCTTGTGCCCAAATGCTTGAACCGTCAGGAAAAACGGCGGAATTTACTGCCGATACAGGTCTCGCTGCACATCGCGGAAGGCTTGCCGGATCGTCGGCACGTTGCCCAGTGCCGCCCTCGCATCCGCCAGCGAACCATAGCGCGCCGTGAGGAGGTCGCCGAGCTTGCCCGTCGCCAACTCCGTCTCGCCTACCGCTTCGTAGGCTTGCAGGACGCCCAGCAGGAACGCCCGCATCTTTGTGTCCGCTGATGCGAGGCCATTGGTCCTGACCGCTTCGGCGCGATCTGTGCGAGTCTTGGGCGGGGTGTTGAAGCGGATGTAGACCAGCACGTCGAACAGATCGCTGTCCGGGGCGTCGATCAGGCGGCGCATGTCGGCCAGCTTGTCGGCGTCGTAGCCGCGCTGTTCAAGAACGGCCATGAAGTGCTCGCGGCTGTCCGGGTCGCTCCATAGGCGGCGCAGTTCGTCCTCGTCAGGGATCATGTCGGTCAGGTCGCCGAACAGGCGCTCTAAGAACTGCTGCGCCGTCATGGGCTTTCCGTCGGGCCCCCAGTAAGTTGTCGCGGCGATGTACTGGATAGAGCGTTCCTTGCCGTCCGCCAGCCGGATGATCAGCTTGGCTTTCGGTTCCTCACCCTCCCCTTCCCCGCCACCTTCGGGCGGCTCAGGGGGCAGAGGGGGTTCCGGCTTGGGGCCGGGCGGGGGCGGTGGATCGCCTTCGGGCGGCATCGGTTCGCCGTCCCATTCGGGATCGTTGAAGTTCTCATGCGCCTTCACGAAGTCATAGATCGTGAAATGATCCTTGCCGTCGTAGACCCGCGTTCCGCGCCCGATGATCTGCTTGAACTCGATCATCGACCGGATCGGCCGCATCAGCACGATGTTGCGGACGTTGCGCGCATCGACCCCGGTGGAGAGCTTCTGCGAGGTCGTCAGGATCGTCGGGATGGTCTTGTCGTTGTCCTGAAACGCTCGCAAGTGCTGTTCGCCGAGCTTGCCGTCATCCGCCGTGACGCGGTGGCAGTAGTTCGGGCTCGTGCTCGTCTTGATCTGGTTGATGTAGTCGCGCACCCGCAGCGCATGGTCCTGCGTGGCGCAGAACACCAATGTTTTCTGCCGCTGGTCGATCTGGCCCATGAACTCGGCCACCCGGCTACGCTCGCGTTCCTCGATGATGATGCGCGTGTTGAAGTCGGCCTCGGTGTAGGTGTCCTTGTCCACCTCGCCCGCAACGATCTCATCTGTCCCGTCCCAGACGTATTCGTCAATCGTGCTGGCCATCTGGCGCACCTTGAACGGCGTGAGGAAGCCATCCTCGATCCCCTCGCGCAAGCTGTAGACATAGACCGGATCGCCGAAATAGGCGTAGGTGTCGGCGTTATGCTTGCGGCGGGGCGTGGCGGTCAGGCCCAACTGCACGGCGGGAGCGAAATGGTCCATGATCCCGCGCCAGTTGCTTTCGTCCTGCGCGCCGCCCCGGTGGCATTCGTCGATGATGATGAAGTCGAAGAAGTCGGGCGGATAGCCTTCGTAGCTGGGCTTGCCGTCGCCCGTCATGAAGGTCTGGAAGATCGTGAAGAAGATGCTGGCGTTCTTCGGGACGCCGCCCTTCTTGCGGATCGTGTCGGGGTCAATCCGGGTGATCGCATCCGGGGGGAAGGCAGAGAAGGCGTTGTAGGCCTGATCCGCCAGAATGTTGCGATCCGCCAGAAACAGGATGCGCGGGCGGCGCCTCGGTTCACCCGAGAGGTTCCAGCGGGCGTGGAACAGCTTCCAGGCGATCTGGAAGGCGATGGAGGTCTTGCCCGTGCCGGTGGCCAACGTCAGCAGGAGGCGCTTGTCGCCCTTCGCCACGGCCTCCAGCACGGCATTGATGGCGTTGTGCTGGTAGTAGCGCAGTTCCCACTTGCCGCCCGCCACCTCGAACGGCACCGCGCCAAAGCGTTCGCGCCACTGGTTCGCATCGCCGAAGCAACGGTCCCAAAGCTGATCGGGCGTGGGGAAGGGCTGCACGTCGCCTTCCGTCCCGCTGCCCATGTCGGCCTCGTACCAGCCCAGCCCGTTGGTGGCGTATGCAAGGCGGGCTTTGAGGCGGGTGGCATAGTCCTTGGCTTGCGCCACGCCGGTGGTATGGGCCAGACCCGCCCGCTTGGCCTCGATCACGGCAAGTTTCTGGTCGCGGTAGATCAGGACGTAATCGGCGCTGAGGCGATCCCCGCGCTTGCCCCCCGGCATGATGCGACCGGGGCAGATCACCTCGCGCCGCACCCTGGCCCCCGGAACCGTTGTCCACCCCGACGCGGCAAGGACCGGATCAATCCGGTTGGCGCGGGTATCGGATTCGGTTTCGGTGTCGAACATCGGGCGAGGTTAGGTCACGTCAGTTCGCCTGAGAAGGCTTTTTGCAGAAGGGCTTGGCGGAGCGCATCAAGTTGCGAGATCGTCGCTTGATAGTGGCGTTCAAGTGCGGAAGTTGTGGCGTTCACTTCCTCGATCTGGCTCACGGTTTTTCCAACTGCCCCAAGATCGGGAAAGGGCATTTGGAACTGCGCCAAAGCCTGACCAGTGAAATGTTGAATGCCAGACCCAGTGAAGTGCTCCTTTAGCTGTTCCGTGGCGTCCTTCATGAAAAGAAAGTACATCAAGAACGTTGCATATGCCGGGTTTGAGAAACGAACGCGATGCAGTGCCTTCTGGAAGAAAACCGGCTCATCCTTGTCCCAAACCGCCGCACGACCGGGATAGCCGCCTTCGCAAATCAGCAAATCGCCTTTCTTCGCAGAGTAACGATCCACCTCCCGATCCTCGATCCGCATTTCCAGCATGTCGGACGTGTCGACCTCAAACCAACGGACGTTGATGTTTCTGAGGTAGGGGCGCAAGGCGCCTTGGTTCTTGTTCTTGTCGAGCATTTTGCCCAAGCAATGTTCGGCAATATCACCAATTCGACGAAGGGAGTGGAGCCGCTCGCATTCAGCAAACAAGTTACGAAGATGGTTCAGGGCAAGAACTTGCGCATCCGCAAGGTTGGCTTTGGCGTTGGCACGGGCGCGGGAGAGGCCCTCGAAAGCTTCATCCAGTACCGCAACGATCCGCTTCTGTTCGTTCAGCGTCGGGAGAGGGATGGTGACATTGCCCAGATTTGCTCGGCTAATTCTAAGGCGCGTCGTGCCAGTGCTGCGCGCGGCAATCTCTGACAGGTAGTCGCGTGACTGAGCGAAGTACACGAAGAACTCTGGATCCATCGCTGAGCGATCAAACCGAAGTATGGTGCAGTCAACCGCCGTAATCATCCGCTCCCCGGTTTCGGGAATGATACATGCGCGCCCCACGGGGTCAGGCAGTCGCGAAATCAAGCAATCCCCCGGACGGATTTCAGTGCACCGAATGCGCTTGAAGGTTTCTTCACTGATGAAGCGTGCTTTTTCAGCGCGATCCTTGAACACGCCGTCACCAACATTGCCAGTCTGGATCAATCGTATGCCGGAGTCCGATTGGTCCTTCGTTTCTATCCAATCTCCATCCGCAAAAGTCGTCGTGACGGTCTGCAACTCAGCCTTACGCCACCCAACCGTCACAGCAGCCCCCTGATCCGCTCAAGGATTTCCGCCGTCTCGGCATCGCGGGCAAGGATCGCGTCGATGATCGCTTCCGGGCTGCGCAGCGCCTCGGCCTCTGGCGCGTTGGGGTTCTTCGCCGACAGATCGAAGGTCGCCGCGTCCACATCGGCCACGTCCACAACCCAAGACTTCGGTCCCGTCACAAACCCACGCTGCAAGGCCACGAACTCGGCCATGTCGTCATCGTTCAGCGGGTTCGTCTTGCCCATGCTGCGGCCCGGATCAAGCTGGTAGTACCAGATGCGCCGGGTGGGCTCCCCCTTCTGGAAGAACAGCACCACCGTCTTGACCCCGGCCCCCTGAAAGGTGCCCTGCGGGCAGTCCAGGATGGTGTGAAGGTTGCACGCCTCCAGCAGTTCCCGCCGCAGGGCCACGCTGGCATTGTCGGTGTTGCTGAGGAAGGTGTTCTTGATGACCACCGCCGCGCGCCCCCCGGCCCGCAGCTTGCGGATGAAGTGTTGCAGAAACAGGTATGCCGTCTCGCCCGACTTGATGGGAAAGTTTTGCTGCACCTCGCGCCGTTCGCCGCCGCCGAAGGGCGGGTTGGCAAGGATGATGTCGTGGCGGTCCCTCTCCTGATAATCCAGCACGTTCTCGTTGAGCGAATTGGTATGGACGATGTTCGGGGCCTCGATCCCGTGAAGGACCATGTTCATGATGCCGATGACATAGGCGAGCGACTTCTTCTCCTGCCCGTAGAAGGTGCGGCGTTGCAGGGTCTCATAATCGCTGGCGCTGATGTCGGGGCGGCGCAGATAGTCATAGGCTTCGCAGAGGAAACCCGCCGACCCCACCGCGCCGTCATAGATCGTCTCGCCGATCTGCGGATCGGTGACGCGGATCATGGCGCGGATCAGCGGGCGGGGCGTATAGTATTCGCCGCCGTTGCGCCCGGCGTTGCCCATGCGGCGAATGCGGGTTTCGTAGAGCGTGGACAGTTCGTGCTTGTCGGCCTGGGTCTTGAAGGCGAGCCCGTCCACGATCTCCAGCACGTCGCGCAGGATGTAGCCGGAGCGAAACTTGGACCGCAGTTCGGTGAAGACCTCAGCGATCTTGTACTCGATGGTGTCGGGGCCGGTGGCGCGGTCATGGAAGCGGGCCAGATAGGGAAACAGGCGGCGGTCCACGAACTCCACCAGATCGTCGCCCGTCAGCGCGGCGTTGTGATCGAACTCGCCATTCACCTTGGGCGCGGCCCATTCGTCCCAGCGAAACTCGCCGTCGATGATCGGGCTGTAGCCCTTGCCTTCCAGTTCGGCCCGGTCCTGCCGCTCGCCTTCCAGATCGTGCAGGTATTTCAGGAACATGACCCAAGAGGTTTGTTCGACGTAATCCAGTTCGTTGCTGATGCCTTCCTCGGCCCGCAGGGCTTTCTCGATGGCATTGAAGGCGTTTTCGTACATGCAGCCTGTCCCCTGCGCTTTTCCCCTTCCTTTCAGAATGAACGCCGAGGGGCAAGGCAGGATGGCCCGATCAGGCGGCGGCCACTTCCTTGGCTTCGTCAAGTATCCTGTAGACGCTCGCCCTGCCGATCCCGAGGCGCTTGGCGATCTCCGTGCCCCCGACCCCTTCCCGGTGCAGCCGGAGAACATCGTCAGCCTTCGCCCGTGCAGTCGGTGCCCTGCCCTTGTACTTGCCTTCGGCCTTCGCCTTGGCGATCCCCTCGCGCTGGCGTTCCAGCATGATCTCCCGTTCAAACTCCGCAACGCCCCCGAGGATGGTCAGCATCAGCTTGCCAGTGGGTGTCGAAGTATCAATGCCCATGCCGAGGATACGGAGCGCCACGCCCTTGGCCTCAAGCTGCCCGAGGATTTCCACCAGATGGGCCACGGAGCGCGCCAGACGGTCGAGCTTGGTGACAACAAGGGCGTCCCCCTGCCGGGCGAAGGCAAGCGCCTCTGCCAGCGCCTCGCGCTTCACCACGTCCACGGAGGAAACCTGTTCCTCAAAGACGCGCTCGCAGCCCGAAGCGGTCAGGTCGCGCTTCTGCGCTTCAAGCCCGGCCTTCTGGTCGAGGGTGGAGGTTCTGGCGTAGCCGATCAGCATGGGGGTAATCCTTCTGCGGTGTCTCACTGGGTCTTAGATGTGATACGCCGCTCTGCCTCAATATGTCAACACCATTCTTATGGGACACCTTCCGGTAAGCCCTGAGACGACTCGCTAGACCGAGCCCTGTGAGACAGCGAGAGGTCGCACCGCATCGCACAGAGGATCCGCCGGGGCCGATCAGGGGCAGCGGAGCGAGAAGTCGGAAGGGGCTAGTGGAGGCGCACCGCATGGGCAGCCGAGGGGGCACCGGGGGGTATCGCGCGGCGCTGGCGGTTGAGTCTAGGGCCTCAGATTTTTCTGCCAAATTTCCGTTGGCTTTACCCAGTTCGGCGGGCGATCATCGCACGGGCTTGTCAAGCGCGGAGAGCAAGAATTGTCCGAACATATCCCATCGCCGCTGATTGGCGTCATAGGTGAGATTTTCAGCGATCATTACACCCACTCTGATATTGACCGGCTCTTTGCCTACGCGGATGCGCCGGGTGATCCCCCGGAAGGAAACAAGGTCAAGAAAACCGTCGAATGGCTGCGGCGGACAAACAAATTAGCGCCTGATCCCATCACTATTTTGGGGGCGCTGCTAGAGGACCTGATGGACAAGGACCCAGATGACGGCACCGCAGCCGCAACATGGCTGTTAGGGGCCGGTTCTGATTCAAATCCACTGCGTCAAAGGCAAGAACGAATGCGCGCGGCGCTGGGCAAGGCAGGGCTGGGGTATTCGATTGGTGGTCACATTGGGCCATCCTTGGCAAGCCCGACGCTGACGCTTCGTGAGATGATCGAGGGCGGTGGCCTGTCCGCAGTCTCAGTCGAAATGGACAGAGCGTTGAAACAGGTCGAGACCGACCCAAATGCAGCGGCCCATTACGCGGCGAACATTCTTGAAGCAGCCTTCAAGGCGTATCTTGGGAAGAAGGGTGTCCCCTTCGATGACCAAAGGGACACCCTAAGTCGCTTGTGGGAACTGGTCCGGGATTCCCTTGGCATCAACGCACAAGACCTTGCGTCTAACGATCTGCGAAAAATTGCATCTGGTCTAAATAGCGTCGTGGACGGAACGATGTTCCTTCGTAACAAGAAAAGCGGCGCGCACGGGCGTACTGAGGCCCAAATCAAAGAGAACGTGCTGCGGCCCCGGCACGCCCGTTTGGTGATCCATTCGGCCCACACGCTGGCGGCCTATGTGATCGAATGTTTGGCAGGGAAGTGACGAACTAGGTGGAGCGATTCCGGGCTCCTAAAATAAACTGGTCAGAATGGCTGGTCAGAATGGGCCGCATCGGTAGTCCGATCTGGCGCCTAACCATTTGATTTTAATCGAATTTATGCGCAATCAGGAGAAGTGGTGGCGAGGGAGGGACTCGAACCCTCGACCTCGCGATTATGAGTCGCGCGCTCTAACCAGCTGAGCTACCTAGCCACTGGGGGCGCTAGGTAAGTCAGGCCCCCAAGGACGTCAAGCCCGGAAGTACCTCTTACACGCGATAGTATTCGCGGTACCAGTCGACGGTCGCGGCCATGCCCTTGGTGATGCCGGTTTCTGGCCTGTAGCCGGTCAGGCGGCGGAGCAGCGCATTATCGGCCCAGGTCGCGGGGACGTCGCCCTTCTGCATCTCCATGTAGTGCTTCTTCGCCTTCTTGCCGGTTGCCGCCTCGATGGCGGCGATGAAATCCTCAAGCGCCACCTTTTCGCCATTGCCGATGTTGACCACGCGCCATGCCGCGACGGGCGACAGGCTGTCGCCCTCGGCGATGTCTTCCGGGCGGGCGGGGCGCATAGGGGGCGTGTCGATCAAAAGGCGGATCGCGCGGACAAGATCGGTGACATAGGTGAAGTCGCGGAACATCTTGCCATGGCCGTAGACGTCGATGGTGTCGCCGGCGAGGATCGCCTTGGTGAACTTGAACGGCGCCATGTCGGGCCGGCCCCATGGCCCGTAGACGGTGAAGAACCGGAAGCAGGTGGTGGGCAAGTTCCAGAGATGCGCCCAGGAATGGCTGAGGCTCTCAGTCGCCTTCTTGGTCGCGGCATAGAGCGAGACCTGGGTGTCGCACTTGTCGGTCTCGCGGTAGGGCATCTCGGTATTCGCGCCGAAGACCGAGGAGGTCGAGGCGAGGAGGAGATGGCCGACATTGGCATCCCGCGCCGCCTCCATGATGTTGAAGGTGCCTTCGATATTCGAAGACAGGTAGCTCCGCGGTGCTTCGAGGCTGTAGCGCACCCCGGCCTGGGCGGCGAGGTGGATCACGGCATCGGGGCGGAAGTCGGCGATGTCCCTGGCGAGGCGGGTGGCGTCTTCCAGCATGAACTCGGCGAAGCTGAAATTCGGATGATGCATCAGCCCGGCGAGGCGGTCGCGCTTCAGGCTGACGTCATAGTAATCCGTCATCCCGTCCATGCCGCGTACGGTCATGCCTTCGTCGAGAAGAAGCCGGGCGAGGTGATAGCCGATGAACCCCGCCGCGCCGCTGATATAGACCCGCATGCCGTGCCTTCCTTTACCGCGAGGCCGATCCTTAGCGCGATCGGGTGCTGCGGCCAAGGCCGGGCATCGCCAAAGCCGAAGCGAGCCGCTACGAAGAGGGCGGGGAGGAATGGGCGGATGCAGGCAGCGATCCCACTGACGCGCGATCTGGTCCTGATCGGGGGCGGGCATACCCATGCGCTCGTGCTGCGCATGTGGGGCATGGCGCCCCTGCCGGGGGCACGGCTGACGCTCATCAGCCCGGCGCCGACGGCGGCCTATTCGGGGATGCTGCCGGGCCATGTCGCCGGGCATTACCCGCGCGAGGCGCTGGAGATCGACCTTGTGAAGCTTGCCCGTTTTGCCGGGGCGCGGCTGATCCTTGGCCATGCCGAGGGGATCGACCGGCAGGCGCAAAGGGTGATCGTGCCGGGGCGGGCGGATGTGGCCTATGACGTGGCCTCCATCGACATCGGCATATCCTCAGGGATGCCGGACCTGCCGGGTTTTGCCGACCATGCGGTGCCGGCGAAACCGCTCGACGTCTTTGCCGCGCATTGGGCGCGGTTCCTGCGCGAGGTGAGGGCAGGCAGACGGGCGCCCACCGTCGCGGTGATCGGCGGTGGCGTGGCCGGGGTGGAACTGGCGCTCGCCGCCAAGTACCGGCTGGGCGAGGGAGCGAAGGTTGCGGTGATCGAGGCGGCGGCGCCCTTGGCGCTTCTCGGCAAGGGCGCGCAACGGGCGCTTTTCGCGCATCTCGATCAGGCGGGCGTCTTGCTTCTGGCGGGGTTGCCGGCGGTCGGGGTCGATGCGGTCGGGGTGACGCTCGCCGATGGCCGGCAGGTCGCGGCGGATTTCGTCATCGGCGCGGCGGGGACGCGGCCAGCGCCATGGCTGGCGGAGACGGGGCTGGAGCTTGCAGAGGGCTTCGTCGCCATCGGCGAGACGCTGCAATCGGTGACCGATCCGGCAATCTTTGCCTCCGGCGATGTCGCGGCCATGGTCCATGCGTCGCGCCCAAAGGCCGGGGTCTTTGCCGTGCGGCAGGCGCCGGTCCTGCATGAGAACCTGAAGGTGGCGCTGACCGGGCAGGGCCGGATGCGGCCCTACCATCCGCAGCGCGATTACCTGAAGCTCATCTCCACCGGCCACAGGGCCGCCGTCGCCGACAAATGGGGCCTCAGGCTCGACGGAGCGGCGCTCTGGCGCTGGAAGGACCGGATCGACCGCGCCTTCATGGCGAAGTTCAGCGACCTGCCGGAGATGGAGAAGCCGAAGCTGCCGGAGGTGATGGCGGCGGGTGTGCGCGAGACGCTGGGCGAAAAGCCGCTTTGTGCGGGCTGCGGCGCCAAGGTCGGATTCGGCGATCTCGCCTCGGTCCTGGCCGATCTGCCACGCGTCGGGCGGCCGGATGTGCTTCTCGGGGCCGGTGACGATGCGGCGGTGCTGGCGGCGGGAAAGGGCTATCAGGTGCTGACCACCGATCACCTTCGCGCCTTTACCGAGGACCCCTGGCTCTTGTCGCGCATCACCGCGATCCATGCCTTGGGCGATGTCTGGTCGATGGGTGCCAGACCGCAGGCGGCGCTGTCGCAGGTGATCCTGCCGCGCATGGCGCCGAAGCTGCAGCGCGAGACCCTGCGCGAGATCATGGCGGCGGCGGCCGAGGTCTTTGCCGCCGAGGGGGCGGAGATCGTCGGTGGCCACACGACGATGGGGGCGGAGATGACGGTGGGCTTCACCGTGACCGGCCTTGCCGCCAATGCGCCGATCACGCTTTCTGGCGCCAAGCCCGGCGACTGGCTGATCCTGACGAAGCCCATCGGCACCGGCGTGATCCTTGCGGCGGAAATGCTGCGCGCCGCGCCGGGTGATGTCGTGGCCGCCTGCCTTCGGTCGATGGCGCGGCCGCAGGGGGCGGCGGCGCGCATCCTTGCGCCCCACGCCCATGCGATGACCGACGTGACCGGCTTCGGCCTTGCCGGGCATCTTCTGGAAATGATGACAGCCTCGCGCGCCGCTGCGCATATCGACCTGACCTTCGTGCCGCTTCTGTCGGGGGCCGAGGCGCTGTCGGCCTCCGGCCACGGATCGACGATCCTGCCCGCGAACCGGGCGGCGGCGGCGCGGATGTTCTGGACCGAAAGCCCGAGGGCGGAGCTCCTCTTCGATCCGCAGACCTCGGGCGGGCTGCTGGCGGCGGTTCCGGCTTCTCACGCCCGCGATATCGTCGCCCGGCTCAGGGACGCGGGCGAGGCAGCGGCGATCATCGGCGCGGTGGAAGAGGGCGAGGCCTTCCTGACGGTGGAGAATTGAGGGGGACCGGGGAATGCCGGGCTGAAGCCCGGCCTACGGCGTGAGCGCAGGCAGGGCGGCGGCGATCCGGTCGGCGAGGGCGGGGAGAGCCTCGGGTGAAAGGTCGTCCGCCGTGACCTCGGCATCGCCGGGGCGGGTGAAGCGGGCGCGGTGCTTTTCGTAGCGCGGATCGTAATGGCGCTGCATCAGCCCTGCGGCGAGCGCTGCGGTCTGGCCGCTGGCCGCAAGCGCCAGCCAATCGTCGATCACCTCGGCGGCATGAAGGGGCCTCAGCTTCTCGATCACCTCGGCAAGCCGGAGGGGATCGCCGCCCAGATCGGCATAGGCGCGGGCTAGGTAGGCGGCGCGGGCGCCAAGGCCGGCGCGGATATGGACGCGGGGTGCCGCACTCATCGCCGCCCAGAGGCCCTTCGGCACCGCAAGCCTGCCGATGCGGGAACTTTCCGCCTCCACCACCAGGGGCCGCGCGGGATCAAGTGCCGCAAGCGCCGTGGCGATCCAGCCCTCGAAGGCCTTCTGGCCGGGCTGCCCGCCCGGCATGTGACCGAAAAGCGATCCGCGATGATTGGCGAGACCTTCAAGGTCAAGAACCTGCACCCCGCGCTGGCCGAGAAGGCCGAGAAGCTCGGTCTTCGCCGTGCCGGTATTGCCGTCAAGGACAATGACCGGAGCGGCGGGCGGTTTCTCAAGCGCGGCGATGACGAGGCTGCGCCAGGCCTTGTAGCCGCCGGCGACCAGTTCCACCCGCCAGCCGACCTGCGACAGGATCGTCGCGAAGGAGCCTGAACGCTGTCCGCCGCGCCAGCAATAGACCAGGGCGCGCCAGCCGCCCGGCATCTCGGCCAGCGGTCCTTCGAGGTGGCGTGCGGCATTCCGCGCGACAAGGGCGGCACCGACCTTGCGGGCAAGGAAGGGCGACTGCTGCTTGTAGATCGTGCCGACGCGGGCGCGTTCCTCGTCATCCAGGACCGGCAGGTTGATGGCGCCGGGCAGGTGATCCTCGGCGAATTCAGCCGGAGAACGCACGTCGATGATCGCGTCGAAGCCAAGTTCGGCGTGTTCGGTGGGTGAGGACAGGGTCAGCGCCATGTGCCGTCTTTAGCCTTAGACGGCGCGGGCCGGAAGGGCGGTCAGTAGACCATCACCTCGGCGCCCAGTTCGACCCGGTTGTAAAGGTCGATGACATGCTCGTTGATCATGCGCAAGCAGCCGTTCGACACGGACTTGCCGATCGAGTTCGGCTCGATCGTACCGTGGATGCGGATCGCCGTGTCGCGCCCGTTCTGGTGCAGGTAGATGGCGCGCGCGCCAAGCGGGTTCTTCGGACCGCCCGGCATCCCGTCCTCGTATTTCTTGTAGGCGGCGGGGTTGCGCTCGATCATCTCGGGCGTCGGCGTCCAGCTTGGCCATTCTGCTTTCTTGCCGACGACGCAGGCGCCGCGGAACACCAGTTCCGCCTTGCCGACTGCGACGCCGTAGCGGATCGCAATGCCCTTGCGGGCGATGAAATAGAGAAAGTACTGAGATGAAATCACGTGAATCGAACCGGGCACGAGGTCGCGGCGGACCTGAACGATGGTCGGATAGAGTTCCGGCGCGATGTTGACGCCGGTAATGGGTGCGGCGGGCAGCGTGATGTCCGGTGCCCAGACCGCGAGCGCGGGTGTTGCCGTCGCGGCGAGGCCGGCGGATGCAAGGCCGTAGGCGAACTGGCGGCGGGTCAGCATGGTCACGACTCCTCTGATCGGCTTTCGACCCCAACGCACGGGGGCCGGACTGGTGCCAATAAGTTCTACTTTCTCAACAATTCTGGCAGGCAAACGACAGAAACGTGCAGAATCGGGGACAATACCGGCCCATAGACGCATGATGTGCCGCTAGTCGCGGGCGCGCAACACCTGTGCCGGGCGCGCGGACAAAGGTCGCAGCGCGAAGGCCAGCCCGGCGAGGAGCGAGACCCCGCCCCCCCCCGCGACGATGAGGATGGCGGAGACGGGTTCGAAGCGGAACGCGGCCTCCATCACGAAATACATCACCGCCCAGCCGGCGAGGCCGCCGAAGGCAACGGCGACGATCCCCGCCGCGGCCCCCATCAACGCCGAACGCAGGGCGAAGCTTATCAGCATGGTGGCGCGGGTGGCCCCCAGCGTCTTCATCACCGCCGCCTCATAGACCCGCGCGCGTTCGCCCGAGGCAGCGGCGCCGATCAGGACGACCAGGCCCGTCAGCAGCGTCACCATCGCCGCGATTGAGGTCGCCCGCGCGATGGCGGCGAGCGCCTCGCCGACGCGGTCCACCACCTCGCGGATGCGGATGGCGGTGATGTTGGGATAGGCGCTGGCAAGGTCGCGAAGGATCTGCGCCTCGGCTGCCTCGTCGGCATAGACGGTGGCGATGAAGGAATGCGGCGCCCCTTGCAGGGCGGCGGGGTTCATTGCCATGACGAAGCCGATCCCGGCGGTGGAGAAATCGACCTCGCGGAAGGAGGTGATCGTCGCCTCGACATCGCGGCCAAGGACGTTGACGGTCAGCACATCGCCAAGCTTCAACCCAAGCTCATCGGCTTCTTCGCGGGCAAAGCTGATCTGCGGCGCGCCACTGTAATCCTCGGGCCACCATTCGCCAGCCGTGATCGTGGTATCCGTTGGGGGTTTGGCGGAATAGGTCAGGCCGCGGTCGCCATGGAGGACCCAGTGCTTGCCCGCGACCTTTTCCGCCTCGACCCCGTTGATCCTCGTCAGCACGCCGCGCAGCATCGGCGCATCCTCCTGCCGGCTGACGGAGGGATCGCCGGCAAGCCGGGCGCGGAAGCCGTCGATCTGGTCGGGCTGGATGTCGACGAAGAAGTAGGAGGGGGCGACATCGGGCAGGTCGCGGGCGATGGCGCTGCGGAGGTTCCAGTCGATCTGACCGACGGCGGCAAGGACCGAGAGGCCAAGGCCGAGCGACAGGACCACCGCCGTCGCCTCCTCCCTCGGACCGCCGATGGCGGCGAGGGCGAGGCGCAGCGCCGGCCGGCCGCGCGCGTTCCGGCCCATGCGGCGGGCAATGCGGCGGAGCGCAAGGGCGGCGAGCGTGAGAAGAACAAGCGCTCCGGCGATGCCGGCCAGCGTGCCAAGCGCGAGGGGCCGCGAGGCGGCGAGGCCCACGGCAGAGAGGCCAAGCGCAGCGGCGATCCCCGCCAGCGTCAGGGCGAGCGGCCAGCCCGGCCAGCGCCGCCGTCCCGGCCCGAGATCGCGGAAAAGCGCCGCCGCCCGGACGGCACGGGTCCGTGCGAGCGGCCAGAGCGCGAAGAGAAGGGCGGTGAGCGTGCCGTAAAGGGCGGCTTCGGCAAGGGCGCGCGGCTCAACCGCAATGCTGACCGGGATCGGCAGGCGGGCGACGATCAGCGGGGCGGCGAGCATGGGTAGAGCGGCCCCGAGCGCCAGACCTAGGGCGACACCAACGGCGGTCAGCGCGGCGATCTGGAGAAGGTAGGTCGCGAAGATCACCCGCCCCTCGGCCCCGAGCGCCTTCAGCGCCGCGATGGTTTCGGTCTTGCCGTCAAGGTAGGACCGCACCGCGGCGGCAATGCCCACGCCGCCAACCGCAAGGCCCGCAAGCCCGACGAGGACGAGGAACGAGCCCATCCGGTCGACGAAACGCTCCGTCCCCGGCGCGCCATTGCGGCTGTCCTGCCAGCGCATGCCGTTGTCGCGCATCGCGTCGGTGGCAAGCTTCTCGAACGCGGCGAGATCTGTATCCGGCGGCAGCATCAGGCGGTAGCGCGTGTCAAAAAGGCTGCCGGGTTCGAGAAGGCCCGAACCGGCCAGATCGGCGCTTTGGACAATGGTGCGGGGCCCAAGGGAAAAGCCGCCGGTGGCGCCGTCCGGCTCGCGTTCGATCAGCGCGGAAAGATGGAATTCGTTGTTCCCCAGCCGGAAGCTGTCGCCGGGCCTGAGGCCAAGCCGGTCGGACAGAACCGGGTCCATCACCGCGCCGGGCAAGCCGTTCTGGGTGGCGAAGGCATCAGCGGGCGGCATGTCCGGGGAAAGCACCAGCCGCCCGGTCAGGGGATAGACGCCGTCAACGGCCTTGACCTGGGTCAGCGCGCGTTCGGCCGTCGCCCCCTCGCCCTTGACCGCCATCGACCGGAAATCGACGATCTCTGAGACCTCCGCCGCGTGATCCGCCATGAAGGCGCGCTCCTCCGCCGTCGCAAAGCGGTAGGTAAAGGACATCTGCCCGTCGCCGCCGAGAAGCACCGCCCCCTGTTCGGTCAGCGCCCGGTCGATGGCGCCGCGCACCGTCCCGACCGCCGCGATGGCCGCCACGCCGAGGGCGAGGCAAGCTAGGAAGACGGCAAAACCCTTCAGCCCGCCGCGCAATTCGCGCCGGGCGAAGCGGGCGGCGAGGACAAGGCTCATTCCGCGACCCCGGCCAGGGCGGGTGCGCGGCGGTCGTCGCTGGCGATGGCGCCGTCCGCCAGCCGCACGATCCGGTCGCAGCGCGCCGCAAGTTCCGGCGCATGGGTCACAAGGACCAGCGTAGCGCCATGCCGGTCACGCAGGCCGAAGAGGAGGTCCATGATCGTCTCGCCGGTGGTGCCGTCGAGATTGCCGGTCGGCTCATCGGCCAGAAAGATCGCCGGTCGCGACACGGCGGCACGGGCCAAGGCCACGCGCTGCTGCTCGCCGCCCGAAAGCTGCGCCGGGTAATGGTCAAGCCTTGTGCCAAGGCCCATCGCCGCCAGTTCTGCCGCCGCCCGGTCGAAGGCATCGCGCACCCCGGCAAGTTCCAGCGGCACGGCGACATTTTCCAGCGCGGTCATCGTCGGAATCAGGTGGAAGGACTGGAAGACGATGCCCATATTCGACCTGCGGAAGCGGGCCAGCGCGTCTTCGTCCATCACGGTCAGATCCTGCCCGAGGGCATGGACCGACCCCGAGGTTGCGCGCTCAAGACCGCCGAGAAGCATGAGGAGTGACGATTTGCCTGATCCCGACGGCCCGATGAGCCCGACGCTTTCGCCCCGCCCGACCTTGAACGTGACCCCCTTCAGGATCTCCACCGGCCCGGCATTGCCATCAAGCACAAGCCCGGCTTCCTTCAGTTCAAGGACGCTTTCCACCATGCCTCTGCTCCGCCGCCATTCGCTTTTCCGTTCCAATGGATATGGGGCAGGACGGGTCTTGCGCAACCTCGCGCTGATGATCCTTCTGGCGCTTTCCACTCCGGCGCTTGCTCTGGGAGCCGAAGTGGTGGCACTGGGCGACAGTCTGACGGCGGGATATGGCCTCTCGCCCGACGAAGGCTTCGTGCCGCAGCTCCAACGCTGGCTCGACGCGAAAGGCGCCGCCGCAACCATCGTCAACGCCGGGGTTTCCGGCGATACCACGGCCGGCGCGCTGGCCCGGATCGACTGGGCGCTGACCCCCGGTGCCAAGGCGATGATCGTGACGCTGGGCGGCAACGACCTCTTGCGCGGCCTGCCGCCCGAGGAGGCGCGCGCCAATCTTGATGCGATCCTGACGAAGGTCGATGCGGCGGGCGTGCCCGTGCTTCTGGTGCCGATGGCGGCGCCGGGCAATTATGGTCCCGACTACAAGGAAGCCTTCGACGCGATCTACCCCGATCTTGCGAACAAGTATGGCGCGACGCTCGCGCCCCCCTTCCTCGCCCCGATCCTTGCAGAGCCAGACCGTCAGGCGGCGATGAACACGCTGATGCAGGCCGACGGCATCCACCCCAATGCCAAGGGCGTGGCGCTGGTGGTCGAGGCGCTGGGGCCGGAGGTCATGTCGCTGATCGCCCGGATCGGCGACGACTGACAAGCGCCCCCCGCAACGTGACGTCACCGGCCGCAGGGGCTTGACCCCCGGACCCCGCAGGAGGACGATCCGCCGCCCAAAGGAGGACGGCATGGAAAGACTGCGGCTCATGTTCCGCCATACCTCGATCATCGGCATCGCGCTGGCGGTTCTTGCCGGTATCCTGATCGTGGCGCTGTCGGGCAACCCCTGGCTCTGGGCGCTGGTCCTTGTCGGCATCCCCTTGCAGATGCTGAACGAATACAACCTCCACCGCTTCATCTTCCACCTGCCGCCGCCGAAACGGCAGTGGCAGTTCGACATCCTCTACCGGGCGCATTACGGCCACCATGATTTCCCGACCAACCGCGCGCTTTTCTTCGCGCCTGATTTCATCGTCTTCCCCGTTCTCGTCTTCAACTTCACGCTGGTCTGGACCGTGCTGACGCTTCTCGGCGCGCCCTGGGCCCTTGGCGGTACCGCTGCCATCGTCATGGTCGGCGGTGGGCTGACCTTCCTCGCCTATGAATGGTTCCATTCGACGGCGCATATGCCGGTCGCCAAGACGGCGGTGGAGCGGCATGTGACCACGCTCCACAACCAGCACCATTTCCGCGACTTTTCGCGCTGGTTCCATGTCACGGCGGGGGGAGAGATCATCGACCGCGTGATGGGCACGGCCATCGACCGCGATGCGCTGAAATCGCAGCAGCGGATCGAATTCATCCGCACCCTCGGGATGCGGCCCGACGATCCGCGCCTCGTCGCCGCGCGCCACCGCTTTGCCGGGCGCTACGGTCTTGACGCCGAGGAGATCGAGCGCGCCGCCCGCGCCTGAGGCCATTTGCCCCTCGGGCGCCCACCCTATTTCAGCCCTGAATTAAAGGAAGACATGATGACTGATATTCTGGACGCCTTCGCCGGCATCATCGGTGCCACCCAGGTCCTGACCGGCGCTGATGCCGCGCGCTACGGGATCGAGCCGACCGGCCATTACCCGAGCATGCCCCGCGCCGTCCTCCGCCCCGCGTCAACGACCGAAGTGTCCGAAATCCTGAAACTCGCGCATCGGGAAGGCATTGCCATCGTGCCCGCCGGCGGCCGCACCGGCCTGACCGGTGCCACCAAGGCCGAGGGCGCGGTGATGCTGTCGCTGGAACGGATGAACCGCATCCGTGACCTCAACCCGGTGGCGCGGGTGGTGCGGGCCGAGGCGGGGGTGATCATTTCCACCCTCCATGACCGTGCCGCCGATCATGGGCTCGACTTCCCGCTCTGGTTCGGCGCGCGCGGCTCGGCAACGGTGGGCGGCGTCCTTTCCACCAATGCCGGCGGATCGAATGTGGTCCGCTACGGCAATACCCGCGCGCTCTGCCTCGGGATCGAGGCGGTGCTGGCCGATGGCCGGGTCCTCAACCTCATGAGCGCGCTCCACAAGGACAATTCCGGCTACGATCTCCGCGATCTCCTGATCGGCGCCGAAGGCACGCTTGCCGTCATCACTGCGGCCACGCTGAAGCTTGTCCCCGCCGCCAAGGCACGGGCGACGGCGGTCCTCGGGATGCAGTCGCTCGACGCCGCCCTCGGCCTTCTCAACCGGCTGCAGGAGGCGACGGGCGGGCTCGTCGAGGCCTTCGAATACATGCCGGAGGTCTATCAGCGCCGGCTCCGCGCCCGCCGCCCCGATCTTGGATCAAACCTCCCCGACATCCATCCGGTCTCGATCCTCGTCGAACTTGGCGCCACCGCGCCGCGCGACACCACGCCCAACCCCGACGGCGGCGTGCCGCTCCAGGAACTTCTGATGGCGGCGCTGGAACCGGCCATGGAGGACGGCACCGTCAGCGACGCGATCCTCGCCACCTCCGAAGAGCAGCGCCGGGCGATCTGGGAACGGCGCGAGGTCGCCGCCGAGATCACCTTCGGGCCAGAGCCCTTCATCGACACCGACATCGCGCTGCCGCTCGACAAGGTGGCGGCCTTTCTCACCCGGATCGAGCCTGAACTTCAGCGCCTCGATCCCGGTGCCGGCAATGTCGTCATCGGCCATCTCGGCGACGGCAACCTTCATTATTCGGCCCTGCCCACCCGCGACGATCCGGCGCTTTACGCCGCCGTGGTGGAAGCGGTGGAGGGGATAGTCGCCGACCTCGGCGGCAGCTTCTCGGCCGAACACGGCATCGGTCTGATGAAGCAGCCAAGCATGGCACGGCGGAAGGACCCGGTGGCGCTTGAGGTGATGCGGGCGATCAAGGCGGCGCTCGACCCGAAGAACATCCTCAACCCGGGCAAGACGCTGCCGCCGAAGGGCTGACGGGAGGCGTTTTCGATGATTGGGGGGGCTTCGAGGTCCCGGATCAGGTCCGGGACTGCGGGGCGCCTCAACGCCAGTCGAAGAAACCCTTCGGCGCCTGCGACAGAAGCTCGCGCGCGAGGTCGGTCCCGGCATCTGCCGCATCGGCGACCTTCATCCTCCGTTCGCCCCGGATCACTTCCGACCCGTCCGGCCGCAGGATCTCACCCCGAAGCCAGAGGCCATTGCCGTCATGCACCGCAAGCCCGGCAATCGGCGTCTCGCACGAGCCGTCGAGGGCGGCGAGGAACGCGCGTTCGGCGGCCAGCCTTTCGCCTGTCTCGCGGTCATGGATCGCGGCGAGCATCGCCGCGACCTCGTCATCTGCGACACGGCGTTCGATCCCGATGGCGCCCTGCGCCACGGCGGGCAGCATCTCCTCAGGCTCGATCGCGGCCCGTGCGACATGGGCCATGCCAAGCCGGTTGAGGCCGGCCATCGCAAGGAAAGTCGCCGCGGCGACGCCGGCGTCGAGCTTCTTCAGCCGGGTCTGGACGTTGCCGCGGAACTCCACCAGCTTCAGGTCGGGTCGCCGATGCGCCAGCTGCGCGCGGCGGCGGAGCGAGGATGATCCGACGGTGGCGCCCTCGGGCAGATCGGCCAGTCCGGCGATGGCGGGCGACACGAAGGCGTCGCGGACATCTTCTCGCGGAAGGTAGCAGTCAAGGACCAGCCCCTCGGGCTGCAGGACCGGCATGTCCTTCATCGAATGGACGCCAATGTCGATCCGGCCCGCCGTCAGCGCATCCTCGATCTCACGGGTGAACAGCCCCTTGCCGCCGATCTCCTTCAGGGGCCGGTCGGCGGCGATCAGCGCGCGGTCGTCGCCGGTGGTCTTGATGGCGAGGATCTGGCAGGCATCCTCATGGAGCCCATGCGCTGCGATGAGACGGGCGCGCGTCTCATGTGCCTGGGCGAGGGCGAGGGGCGATCCGCGCGTGCCGATCCTGAGGGGCGAGAGGGGTGTGAAGCGGGTCATGATGGCCAAGGGCATAGCCGCGACAGATTGCCCGCGCAATGGCCAGCCTTGCGCCACCGGCTTGACATCGGGTCGCAGGGCGGCATGAAGGGGCCGGAAGGAGAGCCCGATGACGAAGACCATCCTGCGCGCCCTCGCCGGCGAAACCCAGGCCGTTCCGCCGATCTGGATGATGCGCCAGGCGGGCCGCTACCTGCCGGAGTACCGCGCGACGCGGGCGAAGGCGGGGGATTTCCTGTCGCTCTGCTATGCGCCGGAACTTGCCGCCGAGGTGACGCTGCAACCGATCCGCCGCTACGGCTTCGACGCAGCGATCCTTTTCGCCGACATCCTTCTGCTGCCGCAGGCGCTTGGCGCCGACCTCTGGTTCGAGACGGGGGAGGGGCCGCGCCTGTCGACGGTGACCTCCGCTGCCGATCTTGCCCGTCTGAAGGCGAAGGGCGCGATCCATGAGACGCTGGCGCCGGTCTATGAGACGGTGCGCATCCTTTCGCGCGAACTGCCGAAGGAGGTGACTCTGATCGGCTTTGCCGGCGCGCCCTGGACGGTGGCCACCTACATGATCGCCGGGCGGGGCACGCCCGACCAAGGGCCGGCCCATGCTTTGAAGGCTGCCGATCGCGCGACGTTTCAGGGCCTCATCGATCTTCTGACCGAGGCGACCGTCGATTACCTTTCGGCGCAGGTCGAAGCCGGGGCCGAGGTGGTCAAGCTCTTCGACAGCTGGGCAGGCTCGCTCAAGGGCCGGGATTTCGATGATTTCGCGCTGGAACCGGCGCGGCGCATCACCCAAGCCCTGAAGGCCCGCCACCCCGGCCTGCCGGTCATCGCCTTCCCGCGCGAGGCGCGCGGTCGGTATGAGGGGTTCGCCGAAGCGACCGGCGCGGATTGCGTCGCGCTCGACAATTCGGTGGCGGCGGACTGGGCGGCGGCGCATGTCCAGAAGGACGGCTGCGTGCAGGGCAACCTCGACCCCGCGCATATGGTGACCGGCGGCGAGGCGCTGGTGGCAGAGACGCGGCGCATCGTCCGGGCCTTCTCGAACGGCCCGCATATCTTCAACCTCGGCCACGGCATCACGCCGGATGCGGACCCCCACAACGTGCAACGGATGATCGACGCCGTTCGCGGCTGATCCCGTCAGCTTTCGCGCCCGGCGTGGCGGCGAAGGAACCCGGCGAGGTCCGTCGGGCTGACCTTCTGGCCGGTGAAGATCTCAACATAGGTCGGCACCCGCCGAAGCCGCGTTTCCAGAGTTTCTCGGGTGTCGAGGTCGATATAGCCGACCTGCGTCAGGTAGACGGCATTTGCCCGCACGTCGGCTTCCTCCGCGTCGAAGCCGTGGCGCAGGTACATTGCCCGGATCGCGGCGAGGCGGGCGGCATCGGCACCGGCAAAGGCGGCGCGCAGGGCAGCGTCGGTCCGCGCCCAGTCGCGCATCGCCCGGTCAAGCTGTGAGTCGAACAGCTCGGGCGTGATCCAGCAGTCGATGAGGTTCAGCGCGGCGGCGTTGATCGAGGGCGCGGCAAGCTCGGTCTGGCGGATGAGATTGCCGGTGTTCTTCTCTTCCCAGCGCCGGATCAGCGCGGCGAGCAGCGCCTCGCGGTCGGCGAAATGCCAGTAGAAGCTGGTCCGCGACAGCCTGAGCGTTTTGGCGAGCGGCAGGATCTTCACCGCCTCGACCCCGCCCGCGATCAGAAGCTTGTAGGCTGCCTCGATCCAGATTTCCGCGCTGCCGCGCCAGCCATGACCAAGCTCGTTTTCCTCGCTCATGGTTGCCTCTCCGCTTCGCATCGAAAAACTCGACACATGTGTCAAGTTTCTTCTATAACAGCGGCGGAGCCCTTGCCAGCACTGATTCCACCGGGAGAGAGAAATGGCGTCGAACGATCCCCTGCTTCAGCCCTACCGCCTGAAGCACCTGACCCTGAGGAACCGGATCATGACGACGAGCCATGAGCCGGCCTACCCTGAGGACGGGATGCCGAAGGACCGTTACCGGCTTTACCATCTGGAACGGGCGAAGGCCGGGGTCGCGCTGACCATGACGGCAGGCTCGGCGGCAGTGTCGAAGGACAGCCCCCCGGTCTTCAACAACATCCTCGCCTACAAGGATGAGGTCGTGCCATGGATGAAGCGGCTCGCCGACGACTGCCACGAGGCCGGGGCGGCGGTGATGATCCAACTCACGCACCTTGGCCGCCGCACCCGCTGGGACAAGAGCGACTGGTTGCCCGTCGTTTCCCCAAGTTCGTCGCGCGAGCCCTCGCACCGGGCCTTCCCGAAGGTGATCGAGGACTGGGACATTGCCCGCATCATCAAGGACTACGCCGACGCCTGCGAAAGGATGAAGGAAGCCGGACTCGATGGGGTGGAGTTCGAATGCTACGGGCACCTCATGGACCAGTTCATGTCGCCCTTCACCAACACGCTCCCCGCGCCCTATGGCGGCAGCCTTGAGAACCGGATGCGGTTTTCGATGGAGATCCTCGCCGAATGCCGCAAGCGCGTCGGGCCGGATTTCCTTCTCGGCATGCGCTACACGGCGGATGAGGATGATCCGGGCGGCATCACGGAGGAGGAAGGCGTCGTCATGGGCAAGGCGTTCCGCGACAGTGGCCTCGTAGATTTCCTGAACATCATCAAGGGCCGTATCCACACCGATCCGGCGATGACCGATGTGATCCCGATCCAGGGCATGCGCTCGGCGCCGTTTCTGGATTTCGCGGGCCGTATCCGGGCCGAGGTCGGCATGCCGACCTTTCACGCCGCCCGCATCCCCGATGTGGCCACCGCGCGGCATGCGATCGCGACCGGTCAGCTCGACATGGTCGGCATGACACGGGCGCACATGGCCGACCCGCATGTGGTGCGCAAGATCATGGAAGGCCGGGAGGAGGATATCCGGCCCTGCGTCGGCGCGACCTACTGCCTCGACCGGATATACCAGGGCGCGATGGCGCTTTGCATCCACAACCCGGCGACGGGCCGGGAAGAGACCATGCCGCATGACATCGCACCTGCGGATGTGAAGAAGAAGGTGATGATCGTCGGCGCCGGGCCGGCCGGTCTGGAAGCCGCGCGGGTCGCGGCGGAGCGGGGCCACCAGGTCACGGTCTTCGAGGCGGCGCCGCAGGCGGGCGGGCAGGTGCGGCTGACGGCGGAAAACCCGCGCCGGCGGGAGATGATCGGGATCATCGACTGGCGCATGGCGCAATGCGCCGCCCGCGACGTGGAGTTCCGCTTCAACACCTGGGCCGAGGCGGCGGACGTGACCGCCGAGAAACCCGATGTGGTGATCGTCGCCACAGGCGGGTTGCCGGATACCGATGCGGTCGCCGAAGGCGCCGATCTGGTCGTTTCGGCCTGGGACATCATCGCGGGCGACGTGAAGCCGGGGGCGAATGTCCTCATCTGGGACGATGCCGGCGACCATCCGGCGCTGATGGCGGCAGAGACCGCCGCCAGGGCCGGGGCGCAGGTCGAGGTCGTCACCCGCGACCGGAGCTTCTCGCCCGAGATCATGGGCATGAACCTTGTGCCCTACATGCGCAGCCTGCAACCGAAGGGCGTGAAGTTCACGGTGACATGGCGCGTCGACAAGGTGGTGAAGGACGGCAACCGCCTACGGGCCACCATCGGCTCGGACTACCAGCCGGGGACCGAGGAGCGCATCGTCGATCAGGTCATCGTCAACCACGGCACAAGGCCGCTCGACGACCTCTACTTCGACCTGAAGCCGCTGTCGCAGAACCTCGGCGCCGTGGATCATGACGCCTTCATCGAGGGCCGGCCGCAGACCCTGAACGGCGGCCAGGAGGGAAGTTTCCGGCTTTACCGGATCGGTGATGCCGTCGCGGCAAGGAACACCCATGCGGCGATTTATGACGCGCTCAGGCTGATGATGGTCGTCTGAGGCGCACCCCTTCCACTTTCCGCGTGCTTGGGTATGGTGGAATCACTTGGCGAGACCGACCCCATCGGGGTCGCCCCAGGTGACCCGAACATGAGGGGGGAGACATGCGATATCTCGCGGCGCAGAGCGTGGCGGAAGCGACAGGGGCCTTGGCAGCGGAAGCGGGCGTGACCCGCATCCTGTCAGGTGGCACGGACGTACTGGTGCAATTGAAGGCCGGAATGGTCGAGCCGGACCTGATCGTTGATGTGAAGAAACTGCCGGGGATGCGGGAAATCCGCGCAGAGGCTGGCGGTTTCCGCGTCGGCGCAGCCGTCGCCGGGGCAGAGCTTGGCGAGCATGCGGCCTTCTGCGCGGCCTGGCCGGGCGTGGCCGAGGGCTTCCAGCTGATCGGCTCTACCCAGGTGCAAGGCCGGGCGACGATGGCCGGCAACCTCTGCAATGCCTCGCCCGCCGCCGACAGCGTGCCGGCGCTGGTTGCGGGCGGCGTCGTGGCGCGGATCGCGGGGCCGGGGGGCGAGCGTGACTTGCCCGTCGCGGACATTCCCGCAGGTCCGGGCAAGACCAATCTGAAGAAGGGGGAGTTCATCACCTCCTTCTTCTTTCCGGCCCGCGCCATGGGCGCGTCCGACGCCTACCTGCGCTTCATCCCGCGGACCGAGATGGATATCGCCGTCTCTTCCGCCGCGGTGAACCTGACCATCGGCGCCGATGGCAAGGTCAGCGCGGCCGAGGTGGCGCTGGGCGCCGTCGCGCCGACCGTGGTGCGCGTCCCGGCAGCGGCGAAGGCGATCATCGGCACCAAGCTGGACGATGCAGCACTGGCGGCAATGGCCAAGGCCTGCGAGGCCGCCTGCAACCCGATCGACGACAAGCGCGGCACGATAGCGTTCCGCACCCATACGGCGGGCGTTCTCGCCTGCCGCGCGGCGCGCATCGCCCATGAGCGCGCAGGAGGCAAGGCATGAAGAAGCTTCACGTTTCGACCACCGTCAACGGCGATCCGGCCGAGTTCGTCTGTACGCCTGACGAGTCGCTGCTGGATGCGCTTCGGAACCGGCTTGGGCTGACCGGCGCCAAGGAAGGCTGCGGCACCGGTGACTGCGGCGCCTGTTCGGTCACGGTGAACGGGCGGCTCGTCTGTTCGTGCCTCGTGCTCGCAGCGGAAGCCGAAGGAGCGGAGATCGCCACAATTGAGGGCATGGCCGAGCAGGACAGGCTGCACCCGTTGCAGCGCGCCTTCATCGACCACGCGGCGCTTCAGTGCGGCGTCTGCACGCCGGGCATCCTCGTTGCGGCGAAGTCGCTGCTGGCGAAGAACCCGGAGCCGACCGACGAAGAGGTGCGCTACTGGCTGGCCGGCAACCTTTGCCGCTGCACCGGCTATGACAAGATCATCCGCGCGGTCCAGTCCGCAGCGGCAGAGATGCGGGGGGCGTAAGATGGCGTTCGACGAATATCAGAAGCGCGAGTTCAAGCAGGTCGGTACAAGGCCGAACCGCCCCGATGGCGTGGACAAGGTCACGGGCCGGGCGATGTACGGCGCCGACATGACCCTGCCCGGGATGCTCATCGGGCGCATCCTGCGGAGCCCTCATGCCCATGCGAAGATCAAGTCCATCGACGCAAGCGCGGCCCTTGCGCTGAAAGGCGTGAAGGCGGTGGTGACGGGCGATGACTTCGCCCGGCCCGAGGATGATTTCCTCCGTGACGTGCAGGAAAACTGCATGGCGCGCGGCAAGGCGCTTTATGACGGCCACGCCGTCGCGGCGGTTGCGGCCATCGACGCGGCGACGGCGAAGGCGGCGCTGAAGCTCATCAAGGTCGAGTATGAGATCCTGCCGCATGTCACCGATGTCGACGCGGCGATGAAGGCCGGCGCGCCCATCGTGCAGGAAGGGCGAACGCTGGAAAACGTCCCCGCCGGCATGTCGGGCAATGTCACCAGCCACTCCGAGTTCGGCCACGGTGACCCGGCGGCGGGCTTTGCCAAGGCCGACAAGGTGGTCGAGCGCAGCTTCAAGACTGCCGCGACCCATCAGGGCTATATCGAACCCCATGCCGCCGTCGCCTCGGTCACGACGGACGGCAAGGCCGACCTCTGGTGCTGCACCCAAGGCCATTTCTTCGTCCGCACGCTCTGCGCCGGGATGATGGGGATGGAGGCGAGCCAGTTGCGCGTCACCCCTTCCGAAATCGGCGGTGGTTTCGGCGGCAAGACCACGGTCTTCATCGAGCCTGTGGCGCTGATGCTGTCGCGGAAGGCGGGCCGTCCGGTCAAGGTGGTGATGACGCGGGACGAGGTTTTCCGCGCCACCGGGCCGACCGTCTCCACCTCCATCGACGTGAAGATCGGCATGACCAAGGACGGCCGCATCACGGCTGGGGAAGCCTACTTGCGCTACTCCGGCGGGGCATTCCCTTGCGGCACCATCGACATGGGCGGGCAGGCGGCCTTCGCGGCCTATGACCTTGAGCATGTCCGCACCTACGGCTGGAACGTCCTGACCAACCGCCCGAAAGAGGCTGCCTATCGCGCGCCGGGCGCGCCGCAGGCGATCTATGCGGTGGAAAGCGTGGTGGACGAGCTGTGCCTTGCGCTGAAGCTTGATCCCCTCGACGTGCGGCTGAAGAACGCCGCGAAGAAGGGCACGAAATCCTCTTACGGGCCGACATTCCCCGATATCGGGCTGGTGGCAACGCTTGAGGCCGCGAAGAAGCATCCGCATTACACCGCGCCCCTTGCCGAAGGTCAGGCGCGCGGCCTGTCCTGCGGCTTCTGGTTCAACTTCGGCGGCAACACCTGCGTCTCGCTGAACGTGAACACCGACGGGACCGTGGGCATCACCGAGGGCAACCCCGACATCGGCGGTTCGCGTGCTTCGGTCAGCCTGATGGCGGCTGAGGAACTGGGCATCCCCTACGAACAGATCCGCACCATCGTCGCCGACACCAACTCGCTTGGCTACAACGACGTGACGGACGGCAGCCGCGTGACATTTGCGGTGGGCCTCGCCACGATCAAGGCCGCCCGCGATGCGGTCAGGAAGATGTGCCTGCGCGCGGCGAAGATCTGGGACATCGACGAGGAAGCCGTCGAATGGAAGGACGGCGCGGCAGTGCCTGCCGGCCCCAATGCCGGGAGATTCCCGCCGATGACCCTGGCCGAGATTGCCGCCGACAGCTTTGCGACCGGCGGCCCGATCGCCGGGCACCATGAGGTGAACGTCGACGGCGCGGGCGTCAGCTTCGGCGTCCACCTTGTCGATGTGGAGGTCGACAGGGACACCGGCGCCACCAAGGTCCTGCGCTACACGATCTTCCAGGACGCGGGGAAGGCGGTGCATCCCGACTATGTCGAGGGCCAGATGCAGGGCGGTGCCGTGCAGGGCATCGGCTGGGCGCTGAACGAGGAATACATCTACGGCAGGGATGGCCGCCTTCAGAACGCGGGCTTCCTCGACTACCGCATCCCGGTCGCCTCGGACCTGCCGCCGATCGAGACGGTGATTCTCGAAATCCCGAACCCCGGCCATCCCTACGGTGTGCGCGGCGTTGGCGAAACGCCCATTGTTCCGCCACTTGCGGCGATTTCGAACGCGGTTTCGCGCGCCATCGGCACGCGGATGTGCGAATTGCCGATGTCGCCGCCGCGCATCCTGAAGGCCATCGGCACGACGGCCTGAGGCCCATGGTCAAGGTCCAGCTCTGGGGATCGCTCCGTTCGGCCGCCGATGGCCGGACGGAGGTCGAGGTCGAGGCGAAGAACTTCCGCCAGCTTCTCGACGGGTTGAGGGCGGCCCATCCGGGCCTTGCGCCACAGATCGAACGCGGCGTGTCGATGTCGCTGAACGGCGTCATCTATCGCGAGGCGTGGTTCACCGAGATTCCGCCCGACGCCGAGGTCGTGCTGATGCCCTACATGACCGGCGGCTAGGACTGCGACGTTAGCGTTAGACAGCCGATGTCGTTAGCGCTGGACAAACCTGGCAATGTCGCAAAAGCTGCGTAACCTGCCGCATTCGGGTCGATGATTCACCCGAAACCCCCGATGTTCGCAAATCGTTACATCCGACACGAACTTGTTGAAAACCGAGACCAGTTTGGATTTAGTCGGGTGGCGGGAAAAAAAGACTCGATAACGAGCCACAACGGGGAGCCCGAGTTTGAGCCAAGCCAAGGCCGGCGGAAACGCCGCGTTCGTTGAGTTCAGCCATGTCCAGAAAAGCTATGACGGCGTTTCGCTGGTCGTGAAGGATTTGAATCTTTCCATCGGAAAGGGTGAGTTCCTGACGATGCTGGGACCGTCGGGGTCGGGCAAGACCACCTGCCTGATGATGCTGGCGGGGTTCGAGACCGCGACGCATGGCGAGATCCGCCTTGGCGGGCGCGAGATCAACAACATCCCGCCGCACAAGCGCGGCATCGGCATGGTGTTCCAGAACTACGCCCTTTTCCCCCACATGACCGTGGGTGAGAACCTGTCCTTCCCGCTTGAAGTGCGCGGCATGGACAAGGCGGAGCGCGAGACAAAGGTCAAGCGTGCCCTCGACATGGTGCAGATGGGCAATTTCATCAACCGCCGTCCGGCGCAGCTTTCTGGCGGCCAGCAGCAGCGGATCGCGCTGGCCCGCGCGCTGGTTTTCGATCCTGAGCTGGTGCTGATGGACGAACCCCTGGGCGCGCTCGACAAGCAGTTGCGCGAACACATGCAGTTCGAGATCAAGGGCCTGCACGACCGGCTCGGCATCACCGTCGTCTATGTCACCCACGACCAGGGCGAGGCGCTGACCATGTCGGACCGCGTGGCAGTCTTCAACGACGGGGTCATCCAGCAGCTCGATTCGCCCGATGAGCTGTACGAGCGGCCGAAGAACAGCTTCGTCGCCCAGTTCATCGGCGAGAACAACAAGCTGCCCGGCACGGTCGAGGAACTGGACGGCCACAAATGCCTGGTGCGGCTGGCAAACGGCGAACTGATCGACGCGACGCCGGTCAACGTGCGGGAAAAGGGCCAGCAAACGCTGGTGTCCATCCGGCCCGAGCGGGTTGAGTTCAAGCCGGAGATGATGCCCAAGGGCGCCCATACGATCAGGGCAGAGGTGAAGGACGTCATCTACATGGGCGACATCCTGCGCGCGCGGCTGAAGGTGGCGGGGTCGGACAACTTTGTCATGAAGATGCGCAACACGATCAGCCAGACGAAACTGGCGCCGGGCGAGACGATCAGCATCGGCTGGCATCCGCAGGATGCCCGCGCGCTGGATCCGGTGTGAAGGTTTGACGGGGCGTGCGAACAGCGCCACGGTCGAATGCCGCCCCAGAGACGGAGGCGGTAAACAAAAGACGGAAGTTCAACTTGGGAGAAATGGAATGAAGAAAACTCTCGTACTCACGACGGCCCTGACCGGGCTGGCGTTTGCCGCGCAGGCGGCCGAAGTGACCGTGATGTCCTGGGGCGGCGACTATACCAAAAGCCAGGTCGAGGCCTATCACAGCCGTTCACGGCGGCGACGGGCAACAATGTGGTGTCGGTCGACAGCGACAACCCGGCCCCGGCGATCAAAGCCCAGGTCGAAGCCGGCAACGTGACGATCGATGTGGGCGACGTCGAGTATGCCGACGCGATCCGGCTTTGCGACGAAGGCCTGCTGGAACCGATCGACGCCGCGACCCTGCCTGCCGCGCCGGACGGGACGCCGGCCGTCGATGACTTCCTGCCCGGCGCGCTGACCGAATGCGCGGTCTCGACCATCGTTTTCTCGACGATCTTCGCCTATGACACCACGAAGTTCCCGGAAGGCCCGACCACGGTCGCCGATTTCTTCGACCTGGAGAAGTTCCCCGGCAAGCGGGCCATGCGCAAGGGCGCGAAAGCGAACCTGGAAATGGCGCTGATGGCGGACGGGGTTCCGGCGGCAGACGTCTATGCGACCCTGGAAACGCCGGAAGGGCAGGACCGCGCCTTCGCAATGCTCGACAAGATCAAGGCCGAGACGGTCTGGTGGGAAGCCGGCGCGCAGCCGCCGCAGCTGCTGGCTGACGGCGAGGTGGCGATGACCACCGCCTACAACGGCCGCATCTTCGGCGCCGCCGTGGGCGAGGGCAAGCCGTTCGCGACGGTCTGGGACGGCCAGGTCTATGAATACGACCTGTTCGTGATCCCGAAGGGCGCGCCGAACAAGGACGGCGCGATGGAGTTCGTGAAGTTCGCGACCTCGACCCAGGCGCTGGCGGATCAGGCCAAGTGGATCAGCTATGGTCCGGCCCGCAAATCGTCGGGCGCGCTGGTCGGGCTCTATCAGGACGGCAAGACCGAGATGGCGCCCTACATGCCGACGGCCGAAGCCAACCTGACGAACGCGCTCGCGTCCTCCTACGAGTTCTGGGTCGACCGCGACGGCGAGCTGAACGAGCGCTTCAACGCCTGGCTGGCCCAGTAAGGCCGGACGCAACAACCGGCGCGTCCCTTCGGGGGCGCGCCATTCCGGGGGAACGGGCGGGCTGCCCGATGCGAAGGACCTATCGATGACCGACCAGACGGCGCCTCCGGGTCTCGGGGCCGAGAGCCTTACCACCGCCGACGGCAGGCCCCTGAAGGCTGCGCTCCACCGGGCGCAGGCGCGCGCGAAGCGGCGGGCGTTTCTGCTGGTGCTGCCGCTTCTTGCCTTCGTGCTGCTGACATTCGTCATTCCCATCGGGATCATGCTGTTCCGCTCGCTCAACAACCCCGACTTCGTGAGTTACAGCGATATCGACAGCGGCACCGAAATTCCGGTCATGCAGAACGTGCAGGCGTGGTTCGCCGCCAATCCGCAGGGGACCGAGCCCGACGAAGCGGCCTATGCGGCGCTGGCCGCCGATCTGGTGCATCTGAAGGAGATCAAGGCACAGGGCTCCGTCGGCACCCGCATCAACTATGTGCTACCGGGCTCGCGGTCGTTGTTCACCTCGTCGGCGCGCGACGCCGCGAAGCTGGCACCGCCTTACAAGGAAGCGGTTTTGGCGCTCGATGAGAAATGGGCCGATCCGGCGGTCTGGCAGGCGATGCGGTCGTCGGCGGGCACGATTACCGGCGATTTCTATATTCTGGCGGCGGATTTCGAGCGTGACGACAGCGGCGCGATCGTGCGCACGGCGGAAAAGGAACGGATATATCTCTACCTGTTCTGGCGCACTTTCTTTCTGTCGGGCCTGATCACGCTGATCTGCCTGGTCCTGGCGTTTCCCATCGCGCATCTTCTGGCGACGCTTCCGCTGTCGAAGTCGAACCTGCTGATGATCCTGGTGCTGCTGCCGTTCTGGACCTCGCTTCTGGTGCGCACCACGTCATGGATCGTGCTGTTGCAGCAGCAGGGAGTGGTGAACGACGCGCTGGTGGCGCTGGGGCTGATCGGCACTGACGGGCGGCTGACGATGATCAACAACCAGACCGGCACCATCGTCGCCATGACCCATGTGCTGCTGCCTTTCATGATCCTGCCGCTTTACTCTGTGATGCGGACGATCAAACCCTCGTACGTGCGCGCGGCGCGGTCGCTGGGCGCGACCAGTTGGACGGCGTTCCGGCGGGTCTATCTGCCGCAGACGCTTCCCGGCATGGGAGCAGGGGTGCTGCTCGTCTTCATCCTCGCGGTGGGCTACTACATTACGCCGGCGCTGGTTGGCGGGGCCGACGGGCAGCTGATTTCCAACATGATCGCTTTCCATATGTCGAAGGCCAACTGGTCGCTCGCCGCGGCGATCGCCACGATGCTGCTCTTTTCGGTCCTGATCCTTTACTGGCTCTACGACCGGCTGATCGGCATCGACAACCTCAAGCTCGGGTAGGACCATGGCGCTTCCGATCTATGCCTCGCCCCTCGAACGGATCTGGCACTACGCCTACATCGTGATCTGTGTGCTCATCTTCATCTTTCTGATGGCGCCGATCCTGATCGTCATTCCGCTGTCGTTCAACGCCGAGCCCTACTTCACCTTCACCGACAAGATGCTGGCCTTCGATCCGGCGGGTTACTCGATGCGCTGGTACGACCGGCTCTTGACCTTCGGTATGGCGGCGCCGGAAGCGGCGCGCGACGGGTCCTGGTGGGCTGACGTCTGGGCGAATGCCACCTGGATCCGGGCCGCGAAGAACTCGATCATCATCGGCTTCTGGTCGACGGTGCTTGCCACCTTTCTCGGCACGCTGGCGGCGCTTGGCCTGTCGCGACCCGAGATGCCCTGGCGGCGCACGATCATGGCGATCCTCATCTCGCCGATGATCGTGCCGATCATCATCACCGGTATCGGCATGTTCTTCTTCTATTCGAACCCATGCGCGCCCTTGGAGTGGGTGGGGATCGAGGTGCAGTGCGGACGGCTGACGGGCACCTATACCGGCATCGTCATGTCGCATGCCATGCTGGGCATTCCCTTCGTGATCATCACGGTGACGGCGACGCTCGTGGGGTTCGACCAGTCGTTGTCCCGCGCGGCGGCATCGCTCGGGGCGAATCCGCGTACGACGTTCTTTAGGGTGATCATGCCGCTGATCCTGCCGGGGGTGATCTCGGGCGCACTTTTCGCCTTCGTGACCTCGTTCGACGAGGTGGTGGCGATCCTGCTGATCGGCGGGCCGGAACAGCAGACCATTCCGCGCCAGATGTGGAACGGCATCCGCGAGCAGATCAGCCCGGCGATCCTTGCGGTGGCGACGATCCTCGTGACCTTCTCGGTCTGTCTGCTCGTCGCGGTCGAGCTTCTGCGCCGCCGGAGCGAACGGCTTCGCGGCCTGTCGCCTTCCTGACGCCTCAGGGCAGCACCGTCAGCCAGACAGAGACGGTCAGGATCGAAAGCCCCGTCGCGACAAGAACGGATGTCGCCGCCACGCGCTTTCCGACGCCGTACATGTTGGCGAAGATATAGGCGTTGACGCCGGGCGCCATGGCCGCTGTCAGCACGGCCGACCGGAACGCGCCGGTGCCGAGGCCCAGCTCTTGCCCGAGAACCCAGGTCACGAACGGGTGCAGGACCAGAGACACGGCGCAGACGAACAGCACCGTCATCAGGTCGCCCTCGGGCCGGTAGCGGACCAGTACGCCGCCCAGTCCGAAAAGTGCCGCCGGCAGCGCCGCTTTCGACATCAGGTCAAGCGCTTCCGCCGCGACGGCGGGCACCTCGGTGCCGCTCAGGTTGAACGCAAAGCCCAAGGCGATGCCGATGACGAGCGCGTTGCGGAAGACCGAAACGAAGATGTTCCGCGCCATCGACAGGATGCCGCCACCGCCGTGGCGGGCGATCTCCATCGCCGAGATGCCGAGGATGTAGCAGAAGGGCGAGTGCAGGGCGATGATGGCATAGTTCGGCGCCAGCGCGCCGCTGCCATAGGCGCGTTCGGTGATCGGCAGGCCGAGCAGCAAGGAGTTGGAGAAGAGGCCGCAGAACCCGATCGCCACGCTGTCGGGCCAGGGGCGCCCGAACAGGAAGCGCGCGCCGAAGAGGCCGGCGAAGAAACCCGCCGATGCGCCGGAGTAGAAGGAGACAAGCAGCCGCCAGTCGAAGGTCTGGGCCAGATCAAGCGTCGAGATCGCGCGGAAGAGAAGGCAGGGGATGGCGAACTGCTGGGTGAACACCATCAACCCGTCGACCGCGGCATCGCTGAACAGCCTGAGCCGCACGGCGGCATAGCCAAAGCCGATCACCAGAAAGACCGGCAGGGTGACTTCGAACAGGGTCTGGAGCGGCAATCCGAACATGCCGGGCCGTCAGGCCGGAAAGTCCAGCACCATCCCGTCATAGGCGGCGCTGACATGATCGGGCGTTTCCGCCTCGACCTCCCGATGGTCGAGGTCGATGTGCATGTTGGTCAGCACCGCCTGCTTCGGCTTGACGCGGCCGATCCATTCGAGCGTCAGGGCGAGATGGGCATGCGTCGGATGCGGCTTGCGGCGGAGCGCGTCAATGATCAGGCAGTCAAGCCCGGCAAGCGACGGCCAGGCGTCATCGGGGATCTCCAGCACGTCCGGCAGATAGGCGGCATCGCCGATGCGGAAGCCGAGCGCGTCGATATCGCCATGGTGGACGCGGAAGGGGTGGAGCGTGATCGCCCCGCCGGCGCCGTCGATGCTGAAGGGGCCGCGAATGGTGTGCATGTCGCAGATCGGCGGATAGGAGGAGCCTTCGGGCTGCGCGAAGGCATAGGAAAAGCGCGACATCAGCGCGTCCTGCGTCGCGCCATCCGCCCAGACCGGCACGCGCCTGTGCGTGTTGAAGACGATCTGGCGAAGGTCATCCAGACCGTTCACATGATCGGCATGCGAATGGGTGTAGATGACGGCATCGACCGTCGCGACCCTGGCCCTCAGAAGCTGTTCGCGCATGTCGGGCGAGGTGTCGATCAGGATGCGGGTCACGCCCGCTTCGCCGATCCGCTCCACCAGGAGCGAACAGCGGGTGCGGCGGTTTTTCGGGTTCAGGGGATCGCAGTCGCCCCAGACCTCGCCGATCCGTGGCACGCCGCCCGAGGAGCCGCAGCCGAGGATGGTGAAGCGCATCGCCGCCATGTCAGGCTGCCTTTGCCGCCAGCGCGGCGCGGGTAAAGAGCCGGTCGAAATTCGCCTCGGTCTGGCGGGCGAACTCGGCGAGGCTGAGGCCGTAGATCCCGGCCCCGACCTTCGCGGTATGGGCGACATAGGCCGGCTCGTTGCGCTTGCCGCGGAAGGGCGGCGGCGCGAGGTAGGGCGCGTCGGTTTCAAGAAGGATGTGGTCGATGGGGGCCGCGGCGAAGATGTCGCGCAGCTCCTGACTTTTGGGGAAGGCGGCGATCCCGGACATGGAGAGGTAAAAGCCAAGGTCAAGCGCCGCCCGCGCCAGATCCGGCCCCGAAGAGAAGCAGTGCATCACGCAAGGATAGGTGCCGTTCCGGTATTCCTCGGTCAGGATGCGGGCCATGTCCTCGTCGGCATCCCGCGCGTGGATGATGAGCGGCAGCCCGGTCTCCCGCGCCGCCGCGATATGGATGCGGAGCGAGACCTGCTGCGCCTCGGCGGTTTCGGCGGTGTAGTGGTAGTCGAGACCCGTCTCGCCGATGCCGACGAACTTCGGGTGCCGCGCGAAGCCCACAAGCTCATCGACCGTCGTAACGCGATCTTCCCCTGCCCGCATCGGGTGGATGCCGGCAGCGTAGAAAAGACCGTCATGCGCCTCGGCCATCGTGCGGATTGCCGGTTCGGTGTCGAGCCGCGTGCAGATCGTGACCATGCGGTGAACGCCCGCCGCTTTTGCCCGCGCGACAAGGCCCGCGACATCGCCGCCGAAATCGGGGAAATCGAGGTGACAATGGCTGTCGGTCAGGTGCGGGAGATCGGTCATGGCTTGCCTTTAGCGCGTTTCGCAGCCGTTGAAAATCGCCTTGGGGTCATGGCTCAAGCGGCAAGTCCGCGCGCCGTCTCATCGATGCGGAACACCATGTCGAGCACGGTCGCCGCCGGGTCGAGGTTCACCGCCCTCGCATGGCGCGCCCGCGCCCCAAGGCTTTGTTGGAGTTCAGCCCAGACCCGGGCGGCGCCGGGCGCGGGGGCGAGCCGGGCGAAAAGGGCAGCCTCGCCGGGCGCCGCTTCCGCGCCTTCGAAGCCGAGCGTCCCGGCGCGGGCGAGCCGCGCGAGGAAAAGATCGAAGAGCGCCAGCAAAAGCTCGAACCGCTCCGCCGCGCCGCGCTGGGCGGCGGCTTCGGCGAGCCGCAATGCGGCGGGCCGGTCGAGCCGCGGCAGGGTGGCGAAAAGCCCGACAAGGGCCCGATAAGTCTCGATCCCGTCGAGATTGGTTAGCCGGATCGCCTCGCCCACCGATCCCGCCGCGAGGGCGGCGAGCGCGCCGCTGTCGCCCTGATCGCCGCCCGCCGCCGCGACCGCTGCCGCGAGGTCCTGGGGCCCAAGGGTGGTAAGCCGAAGCTCGCGACAGCGCGACCGGATCGTCGGCAGAAGGCCCGAGGGACGGTGGCTGACGAGAAGGAAGACCACGCCTGCGGGCGGCTCCTCCAGCATCTTCAGAAGCGCATTCGCGGCGTTCGGATTCATCTCGTCCGCCGGATCGACGATCACCACCCGGCGCCCGCCATCGGCGGCGGAGAGGTGCAGGAAGTTCCTGAGCCTTCGGACCTCATCGACGGTGATGACGGTCTTCAGCTTCTTCTTATCCTCATCCCAGGCGCGGCGGAGAACGAAGATGCGGCCTTCGGAGCCGGCCACCAGCCGCCGCGCGACCGGATGGTCGTCGGGAATGGCAAGCGTTGCCGGGGCAGGCGGGGCGTCGCCGAAAAGCCCGGCTTCCTCGGCCTCGGGCGTCGCAAGCAGGAACCGCGCGATCTTCCAGGCGAGGGTCGCCTTGCCGACGCCAAGGGCGCCGGTCAAAAGCCAGGCGTGGTGGAGCCGGCCAGAGTTGAAGGCATCGAGGAATTCCGCCTCTGCCGTGCCCTGCCCGATCAGAACCTGAGTTTCGCGCGGATGCGGCGCGCCTTCGATCCGGTCGGGTTCGGGAAGCGCCTCCTCGCTCATCCGAGCGCGGCTCTGGCGATGCCCGCGACCTCGGCGGTGACGGTTTCGACGGGGCGGTTGCCGTCGATGACGCGGCAGCGGCCCGGAAACTCGCGCGCCAGATCAAGGAAACCCTGCCGCATCCGGTGCTGCAAGGCCGCGCCGAAGTCCTCGAACCGCTCCTCGGAGCCGTTGCGCCCTCGGGCGCGGGCAAGGCCCACATCAGGGTCCATGTCGATTATGAACGTGAGGTCCGGCTCGCGCCCGATCATCAGGGCGTGGAGCTTGTCGACGACCGCGCGTAGATCGCCACGCGACAGGCCCTGATACATCCGCGTGGAATCGGCGAAACGGTCAGAGATGACGATCCGCCCTGCGCCAAGGGCCGGGTCGATCAGCCGCTCCAGATGGTCGCGGCGCGCGGCGGTAAAGAGGAGGATCTCGGTTTCGGCCGACCAGCGATCCGGGTCGCCCTCAAGCACCAGCCGGCGGATTTCCTCGGCGCCGGGGCTACCGCCCGGTTCGCGCGTCAGGACCACGTCGCGACCATCGCCGCGCAGCGCTTCGGCGAGGAGCCGTGCCTGCGTGGACTTGCCGGACCCGTCGATGCCTTCGAAGGTGATGAACATGTTGCGCCGGCTCAGCTGCCGACCTCGGCCATGACGCGGCGGGTGAGTATGCCGAAGGCGGTGCGGAGCCGGGTGGTGAAGCCCCCCCGCGTCACCGCCTGGCCAGCGACGAGTGGCACGACTGCCGGTGCCATTCCCGGAACCGAGATGGTCAGGTCGGCCAGCTTCTGTCCCTCCGCTATCGGCGCCTCGAACGGGCCGGTGAACTTCACCTCGCCGGTCAGCTTTTCCTGCGCGAGAGAGGGAAGAAGCATCGACACATCTTCCCCGATGACCAGACTCACCTTGGGGCTTGACCCCATCCAGACATCTGCATCGGCGATCGCCGTCCCTTTCGTGGCTACGGTCTTCTGGACAAATTCGCGAAAGGCCCAGTTAACAATGCGCTCGCCCTCTTCGGCACGGGTCTTTTCGTCGGGCAGGCCGGCGATGACGAAGACCACGCGCCGGTCGCCCTGCTTGGCCGATCCGACCAGACCGTAGCCGGATTCGTCGGTGAAGCCGGTCTTCAGCCCGTCGGCGCCGATGTTGCGGTAGAGCAGTGGGTCCCGGTTGGGCTGGGTGATGCCCTTCCAGGTGAAGGAGGTAATGGAAAAATAGCCGTAGTATTCCGGAAACTCGTTGATCAGCCGCTTGGCCAGCAGCCCGAGGTCACGGACGCTCATCAACTGGCGCGGGTCGGGCAGACCGGAAGCGTTGCCGAAGCTTGATTCCTCGAGCCCGATCGCGCGCGCCCGCGTCGTCATCAGCTTGGCGAAGTTGTCTTCGCTGCCAGCCAGCCCCTCGGCGACCACCACCGTCGCGTCATTGCCGGAATGCACGATAATGCCGCGTATCAGATCTTCGACCGTCGGCCGGTCCCGCTCGTCGAGGAACATCTTCGATCCGCCCATCGACTTGGCTTTGCTGGAAACAGCGAACTGGGTATCGAGTGCCACCCGACCGTCGCGCAGCGCCTCGAACAGCATGTTGACCGTCATGAGCTTCGACATCGATGCCGGTGGCAACTTTTCACGCGCGTTCTTCTCCAGAAGCACTGTGTCGGTCGTGAGGTCATAGACCCAAGCCGCGCCGGCCAGCGTTTCGAAGGCGCGGGCGGGCAGGGTGGCGGCCAAGGCTGCGAACAGGATTGCGGCGAGGCGTATCATCACCAGCTGTAAACTCCTTCCTACTGCGAAACCGGATAGGCATCCGGGTAACCGATCCCCTTGACCTTGCCGGCCATCGCGGTACGGTCCGCTTCGCTCGATGCCGGCCCGACAATGACCCGCCAATAGGTCTTGCCATTGCTCTGGTCAGGGACCGAGCGCGCCGAAAGCCCGGCCTTCTGCATCTGGTCGACAGCGCGCTTGGCATTGGCCTCGGTGCTGAAGATGCCGATCTGGACATAGGCGCGCTTGAGCGCCGGGCCAGCCGACGCCGGCTTCGCCGGGGCTGCGGCGGGCGCTGCGGCGCCTTTGGCCTCCGCTGCGGCAATTCCCGCCGCTGCGGTACCAACGACGGGGTCGAGCGGCGCCTCATCAATTGGCCCGCCGGCCACCGAGCCCGCGACAGGGGCGTCCATGGCGTCTTCCACCTTGGGCTTGCGCTTGAAAAGTCCGCCGAAAAGGCCGCGCTTCTTCTTCGGCTCGGGGGTGATGACGGCGTCTGTGGCGGCCGCCGCGTCAGTGGCCGCCGCTTCCGCAGTCGTCGTCGACGTGTCGCTGGCGACAACGGTCGCTGCTGTGGGAGCCGCCGCCGCTGCGCCGGCATCCGCCTCTGCCGGGCTCTCGTCCGCCGTTGCGGCCGCCGCCGCCGCCGCTTCGGTCTCCGGCGTCACTTCCGCCGCCGGCGTCAGGTCAAGCTCCTGCCGGCGAAGGGCGACAATCGACAGGTTGGCGGGTTGGCCCGCCAACATGCCAAGCGCCTCGGCGGCATCTGAAGACACCTGCACGCTCGGGCCGGGGTTGTCGCGTTCGCGCCGGAACAGTGCGCCGACAACGGACTTTCCGTTCTTGGTGTTGCGGATCAGGACGCGCTCCGGGTCTTTGACCGAGGTATGCGCCACCCAGACACCGCCAAGCGACGGACGCCCGTCCCAGAGGCTCTCGCCGGTCATGTTGAAGGCTTCCGGCGATTCGATGTCTTTTTCCATGGTGACGATGCCTTGCGCATCGCCCGCCGCGGATTTGCCGGACACGGACGAACTTCCGGTCTGGCATCCCGCCAGGACCAATGCCGCGCCCACTGCGCCCGCAAGCAGCCCGTATCCCTGCCGATTCATTGTCGCCCCCGTTTGCGCGATTGTACTCCGCGCCTGACTGCCCAATGCAAGGGCCGGCCCAGCCCTGTGGCCATCGACCGCCCTTTGCCCGCCTCACGTTTCGCGGCAGTTCCGTCGTGTTCGCCGCGAATTCGCGCGGAGTCTAGCGGCTCTCAGCCGACAAGAAAAGGCTGGCCGGCCTTTCGCGCGGAATTCAGCGCGCTTGAAACCTTTCAGAATCGCGTGAGCCACGCTAAGCCGATGACCCGAGCCGGGCCGTGAGGCCGGAGCGGGGCGGCGGTTCCACCGCTGCGCGACGGAAGGGTGGCAGAGTGGTCGATTGCAGCGGTCTTGAAAACCGCCGATGTGCAAGCATCCGTGGGTTCGAATCCCACCCCTTCCGCCAGTTATAAAGTAACATACTGATATTTAACTAATTTTATACCGTAAGCTTCAGCGACCAACAACCTTACCCACAAAGATGCAATGGCTTGAACCCGCCCGCACAGCTCACACCACGCCAAGTTCGCAGGCGGCCGCGAGAGCAGCGAACTATTTTGGACTTATCCACAAAAATCTCAGTCATCCCGATGGTCGGATCGCTATAGCGCCGGCAGTTAGAAGCGCCGCCTTCTGACATCAAAGTCATCAGAAGGAACTGATATGTCTCTCGCCACCAATCCCGATCTCCTCTTCATCAACGTTGCGCAGGTCGCGGAACGCTACGGCATTTCCGTCGACACGGTCTGGCGCTGGTCCCGGTCCGGAGACCTGCCGCGCCCGCTGAAAATTGGGCCGAATGTGACGCGGTGGCGTCTGAAGGATCTGCTCGATCACGAGAGCAGCTTTACCGCCAGCTTCGCGTTCAGCTTCGGCTGGGCGGTCTGAGGTGCCCCATGACATCCATGGATGAGAACTCGGCCTTCGCGATCGAAGAACGTTTCTCGGGCCCGACCCTGAGCACCGAGGGGATTCCGGCCGGATTCGAATGCCGTCCCGACGGCATCTACGAGGCAGCGGAGCGCGGGGCGACAGATGCCTACTGGCTGTGCTCGTCCCTGACCGTGACGGCAGCATTCGAGGATCCGGCCGGCCGCAACCGTGGCCGGGTCATCGTGTTCGAGGATGATCGCGGCCGGCGGCAGATGGTCTCCCTCTTCAACCGCGAACTCGAGACCGACCTGCGGAAAGTCCGCCGCGATCTCGCGGATCGCGGTTTCTGGCTCCGCCGTGGGCCGAAGGCCCATGACGCGTTCCTTCGCCTCGTGCGCGACTGGAGGGTGCCGCTGACGCTGACTGCGACGGACAGGTTCGGCTGGACCGATCGGTCCTGCCGATCGTTCGTGCTGTGCGACGGGCGCATTCTCGGCGACGGACGAGTTCACTTCACCGGCGAGACGGGTCTGGAACCGTCGGCGGGTCAGCTGTCATCCGGTGCACTTGCTGACTGGCGGCAGCATGTGGCTGCCCTTTGCGCCGGCAACCCTCTGCTGATCGTCGCCATTTCGCTGGCCCTGGCAGGGCCGCTCGTTGAGCTTCTCGGCGAGGCCGGCGGCGGCCTGCATCTGCGGGGCGACTCCACCAGCGGCACGTCGGGCATCCTCAAGGCCGCGGCCTCGGTCTGGGGCCGTCCCGACCGGGCGGGCAACTGGCGCGCGACGCCCAGTGCCCTGGAGGGCGCCGCGCTCGGCGCCAACTCGATGCTGCTCGCGATCGAGGAAGCCGGGGGACTCTCAGGACGCGACCTTTACAGGGCCGTCTCCACCCTCGGCAGCGGTGTCGCGAAGCGGCGCGCGAGCGGTGTCGGACCAGCCGCTACCGCAAACTGCTGGCGCGTGGCCATCCTCTCGACCGGCAAAGCCAGCATCGCCGACAGGATCGCCGAGGACGGCCGGCAGGCGAAGCAGGGGCAAGACGTGAGGATCATCGACTTCGAGGCTGGCGGCCGCCCTTACTGCGCGTTCGATCAGTTGCACGGCAGCTCCGATGGCGCGGCCTTCTCACAGCGCCTGAAGGACGCGAGCCTGCACGCTTACGGCACGGCGGGCGAGGCCTTCGTGCGAAAGCTCCTCGATCGGGCTCCGGACTTCCACGAGGCGGCCAGGCGCATGCTCGAGAGCACGGTGGCTCAAATGCGGGACAGGAATGCGCTGGGCGCCGATGGTCCGGCCATGCGCGTCGCCCGGCAACTGGCGCTGATTGGCCTCGCCGGGGAACTCGCGACCAAGCACGAGATTACCGGCTGGAAGCGGGGCGACGCGCTGGATGCAGCGAGGCTGGTTTTCCGGTCATGGCTCACTGAGCGGGAGCGCCGTGACGGCAGCGTTGCCAACGCCGCGCTCACCCGGCTGCGCGCCTTCCTGCAAGCCGAGGCAGATGGCTTCGCAGAGCGCAGCTCCGGCCAGGCGGAAAGCGAGACCCCGCGGCACGGCTGGCGGGACAAGGACTACTACTATTTCCCCTCCGAGACCTGGAAGGGCATCCACGGACGGGAGGTGAGGAAGGCAACACGCGATCTCGCCGATGCAGGCGTACTTCTGCCGGGAGACGACGCCAATCTCGCGCGTCATGCCCCGAACTGGATCGCTGACCGGCCCCGGCTCTACTGGGTGCGCGCTGACATCCTCGATGACGTGCGGCCGCCCGACGTAGGAGAGGCAGCCTGATTGTCCGACTGTTGCGCCGTGTGAAGAAATGAGTCGGACAAGTCGGACAGGCCGGCGAAGTCTGACTGGACCATGATCTCCGTGTCACCGCCCGAGTTTTCCGAGTTGTCCGAGTCAGTTTCCAGCGCTGACGCAAAATCCTCCTCTCGTGCTGCGGCTCTAGGGGCAATGCCGGGACCATACGCAAATGCTCACGCAACCAACGCCCCTATCCCTAGCCTTATCAAGTACTTGCAGGAGAAGAGAAGTGACAGAAAATCGACGCGGCCGCCCACGATTTGCCGTAGGCTACGTCAGGGTCTCCACACGCCGGCAGGCAGAGGAAGGAAACGGACTGGAAGCACAGGCTGAGGCCCTCCGTCGCTATGCTCGAGAACACGGATACACCTTGAGGGGAATCCGCGAAGACACGACCTCGGGCAACGACCGGCGCGCGTTGACGGATCGGGAAGAATTCAGGGATGCGGTTAAAGACGCCAAGGATCTGAAGGCGGCCATCATCGTCACGCGCCTCCATCGGGTCTCTCGAAACACAGAGAAGTTCAGGCAGTTCCTGCAGCGGGAAAAGATCCGGATTGTCTCGATGGTTCCCGGTGAAACAGAGGATATCGCGGCGCAGCGCCGCGCGGTGGCGCGCGGCCAGCAGGTGCGGGAGAAGATATCAGAAGGCACGGTACGCGCACTTGCGTCGAAAAAACAGCAGGGCGTGGCTCTGGGTTATCCTGCAAGCCTGCCGGCGGCCAATCGTGCCTCCCGGAAGATTCGCGGCACCAAGTCGCACCTGAAGGTGCTCGATATCCGTGACCTCCTGCTCCGGCATCCCGACCTTCGGGAGGCATCGGCGGCGACGGTGGCCGAGCGATTGAACGCGGCTGGAATTCTGTCCGGCCGGGATCTGCTCTGGACGAAGGATTCGATCCGCCGCCAGCTCCGGCTGGCGAGGAAGGAACTGAAGCTCTTCGAGGAACCGGACGATGATTTCTGAGGGAACCGCGCCGGTTTGGCTGATCACTTGAGCGCCTAGAACGCCCCCGCAAGCAGGCTGCCCACGGACCCGCCGGTTGCCAGCAGGACGCCGGCGACCAGGGCTCCGGTAAGGAAGCTGAGCAGGACGTCCGTCTTCGGACGGTCGGCCTCTCCTGACGGAGAAACAGTTTCCGCCTCGACCTCTGCCGAGAGCGGAACCATCTCAATGAACAACTTTGCACCACGACGCATTTTGAACTCGTTACATTGTCAAATCATACACTTGCGATCATCGCGGATTTCGCGCTCCGGATGAAGCTGTCCTGTTAGACATGCCCTCAAAGCTGAAGGCGAACAATCTGTGCGGGAGGGATCGATCGTACCATCCGTTGCGCCAGTCCGACCAATTTCTGTCAAGCCTGTGCCACATCTGTGCTGCGTGAGGTGGAGCACATCGGCAGCCGACTGGGGTGATCCCCGGCGCTTCCAGGCCCTGAATGTTGCGCGCAACACTGCGGTTCACCATCAGTATCCCGGTACATGTGCAGCTTCATCGGCGCCGCCGGCGCAACCCCGGACGACAGCCCCGAAGAGCTCGCCAGGGACTCTCTGGCGACCGTTGACTAACGGCCGGCTCACACTCCGCTTCGTCTGTAGAAGCGCCCTCAGGCGCGCTCCTAGGGCCTCTCTGAGGGACCTCGACGGGCGTCGCAGCCGCCGAGCATTTCCCGACTTCGTGATTGCTATAACGCAAGTACAGAACACGAACTGGACAGAAACGGAAAGGCAAACAGATGGTTAAGAAACCGTATCAGGACTCCCTGCTCGCGAAGTTCGTCGAGAAGCGTGTCCTAGAGTTGCAAGGGAAGAGGACTCAAGCCGAGATTGCCGCCGAAGCCGGATTCCGGACACCCAACGTGGTCACGATGATGAAGACGGGCGCGACGAAGTTGCCGCTTGATCGCGTCGAGGCACTTGCGAAGGCGCTCGAGACGGATCCGGCGCTTCTCTTTCGGCTGGCCCTTCAACAGCCTGGCAACCAGAAGACGGCGCGCGCCGTCGCGGAGATCTTCGGAACGGTGCTCACCCGGAACGAGGTAGCGTGGATCGAGGAACTTCGCGCCGCTTCCGGCGAAAGTGACCCGGTCCTGACCGAGAAGAGGCGCGCGAAGCTCAGACGGTGCTTCGGCCGATGACGCGCAGCGGGTTCACTTTGCCGGCACCGCACGCGCCGCTCCCTTCTCCGCTGAGCGAGAATGAACGAACTTGGATCGAATTCCTGCGGCTCCTGTCGCTAGATGGCGATCCGCCGGTCACCCTGCGAGCGGTCCAGGCCCTGCGGCACGTATTGAGCGATGCCGCGGAGACCGCTTCCAGATCTCCGTGACGGCGTCAGCTCTGTCAGCGTAGCGCCAGCTAACAGGGAGACTGGCCACAGACCGTTCCGCCCATGTGGCAGGGCGCGACCGCTCCCGCTGCCGGATAGCCATGACCAGAGTGCATGGCATCTGGCATCCGGGAGGCGCCGGCAGTTTTACGTTCCAAGCGTTTCGTCACCATATGGCGTTGCGGGGAGTTTTACATTTTGCCGCAACTCCGAGAAAAACCGCAAGAAACACCGAAATTCATGTAAAACTGTCTTAGGTTCCCGGGGCGGAATGACCCACCGGAAAGGCTGAAAACGCCGCGGAGTTTGACGCTATGTTTACCTTATGTTTACCCTAAGTTGACAAAAAACGGTGCTTTTCGCGATTTTTCGCGAAGGGCCTTCGGTGGGCTGGTATCCTTCGAGGGCAGCGAGACATGCGCGATGTGCAAGTCCTGCTGGTGCTTGCGCGGGATATCCGACGGAGGCGAATAGCAATGAATAGCTCTGCGATATGACGAATAGCGAACGAGTGCGCACCCGTTCTATGTTCGCGCCCGACATTTCGCACCAACGCTCCGCACCCGTCAATGACGCGATCGCCGATCGTGCTTGATAGCGTCCATCTCCCCGATCATTGGTGCGCGGAGGTGGACTTGCAAGCACAGACGATACTCCGCCACGGGAAGCGGGCAGCGCAGCGGTGGATGCGAGATAGCTGGCTTTCTGACGGCGAACCGGAATCCGTGGAATGGGTGGACTGCCGCCCCAGGAATGGCCAGACATCCGCCCGCCGGCACACGGCGAGACCCGTCGGACACATTGGCACTGCCGAGAGCTGCGTCGCCCCCTTGCAGCTGGGCCTCGGAGAGCGAAGTCCTAGGGAATTCCGAGCTGATCGATGGGGATGCGTTTAGGCGCCACCGAGGGGGGCGGTCCAAGGCTCCTCAGTGGCAACGCTATGGGCGGCAAGCAGGCGTTCGCCGCGAACTGCATCAATGGCAGCTTGAGGCCTGGGATCATACCCGCCACCATATTGACTCCCATCGCAGACCGCATCGGCGTTCACCAAGGGATGCAGACCCGACGGTAGTTGGTGGCGAACGAATGCATAGGGTCGCCCACCGTGAACGACACGGCCGCAAGCTTGGTCATATTCACCGATAATGTGCTGACCCTCTTCATCGTCGGGCGGCCGAACGGCAGTCCCGTCTGGCTGCAGGTGGTCGACGAGGTGTCTGGCACGGTCTCGGCTGTTCATGAATAACGACGCAACGGCAGCAGCGATTGATTGCGACTGCTCGGGAGTCAATGTCGAGACGAGCTATGAACGAGACCAACCCCTCCCAGACAGTCATGCTGCACTTTGGAGCCGGACTTCACCCATAGGGTGGATTCGCCCCACTATCCTGTCGCAATCTGCCTCAGCTTTTCCCGCCCGCAGGTTTCGACATGTGGTGGAGCGCAACGGTGAAACTCTGGACGGATTCCTGGAAACGCTCGGATCTCACGATCATCACCGCAACCAGGAACAGCCCCCACACGGCCGTCGCGAGATGCTGGTTTGCCCCGATCAGGTTCAGGCCCGACGACAGGACCTGAAGGATCAGAACCGACAGGATCACGGGTGCCACCTTGCCGTGCCCTCCGAAGGGATCGATGCCGCCGAGGAAGATCGCCAGCACGGTTATAAGGAGCAGCGCCTCGCCGTGGCCGACGCGCACGGAGTTGAAGCGCGACAGCATCAGAATGCCCGCGATGGCGCAAACGAGCCCCGACAGGGCGTAGATCGCGACCAGCGTGCGCTTGGTGTTCAGGCCCGAGTATTCTGCCGCGCGGATGTTCGAACCGACCATGTAGACGGCAAAGCCGTGCCTGGAGCGGCGCAAGAGGATGTGCCAGACGAGCGCCACCAGCCCGAAGAGGATCATCGGCACGGGGATGCCGAGGAGGGTGCCGTGACCCAGCACGGCAATGCTTTCAGGAAAGCCGGAAATGTCGCCGCCCTTGGTCAGGAACTCGCCCAGACCGCGCAGGAAGATCATCATGGCGAGCGACACGAGGATCGGATGCGCGCCGACATAGGCGATGACCAGACCCATGACCGCCCCCGCCGTCGCCCCGACGATCAGTGCGGCGACGGTCCCGAGCAGGATGGCGCCCATCCCGGCCTCCGGCCCGCCGAACTGCAGGAGCACCCAGGCGAATGTCAGGCCCGAGAGGTTGGCAGTGTAGATGACGGCCAGATTGAACCCGCCCGAGATCATCGGGGCCAGCATGGCGATGGTCAGAAGGCCCAGAAGGGGTGCCTGAAAGCCCATCGAGGAGAGGTTGGCCAAGCCCAGAAACTTCGGGCTGGCCAGCGAGAACGCCAGGACCATTGCGGCCATCAGCAGCAGCAGGCCAAAGGTTTCACGACCAAAGAACGCTCGGCCTTTTTCGAAGAACGATGTCATTTCTTGCCCCCTTGCGCTGAAGCGAAGACCTTGCCGAAGTCGATGTTGGATGTGGAGATCGCGATCAGGATCGCGGCGCCGATGATCATCTGGAAAGCGAAGGGCGAGACGCCGAGCAGGTTCAGCCCGTTCTGCGTCACCGCCACGAACATCACCCCCAGGATGCAGCCCGAGATCGAGCCTTTGCCGCCGCCCAGCCGCGCGCCGCCAAGGACGACCGCCGACAACACCTCCAGCTCACGCCCGTAAAGCGCGTTCGGCACCACCTCTTGCACGATGTTCACTTGCATCAGCGCCGCGATCCCGGCCATCAGCCCGCACCAGCCGAAGGCCAGCCCCTGCATGACGGCAAGGTTTACCCCGGCCCGCCGCGCGCCCTCGGGGTTGTCACCAAAGGCATAAAGTTGGCGGCCAAGGTTCATGCGGCGGATCAGGAACCAGGTGGCCCCGACACAGACCGCCATCACCGCGACGGGCAGGGTCAGTTCTGCCGCGGGGCCGCCCTCGACCTGATAGCTGAAGATGGCGATCCGGTCGGTCCACCAGTCAGGTAGCGCATAGATGCTGCGGCCCCGGCTGAGATACATGAGGAGGCCAAAGTAGGCGTTGAAGGTGGCTATCGTCACGATGATCGAGATGATGCGGAAGCCGTGGATCAGGGCGGCGTTGATCAGCCCCAGCCCAACGCCCAGCGACCCGCAGATCAGAAAGCCCAAGAGCCAGTTGCCGCCGCCCATCCCGATCAGGAGCGAGGCCGCGACGAACTGCACCACACTGGAGGCCACGGCAAAGGAGATGTCGATTCCGCCCGCGATCAGCACGACCAGAAGGCCCACTGCCCAGATCAGGTTGACCGAGTTGTTGTTCAGAAGCGAGGTCAGGTTGCCAAGCGTGAAGAACGTGTCGGTTGTCAGTGACAGCACCACGAAGAGTGCGGCGAGGACAAGGAACAGGCGGAACTCCACCTGACGGTTTTTCAAGAAATCACGCATAGATTGCGGCCTCCATCTGAGCCACCGAAGTGGTGCGGGGATCGTGGGCGGCTATGATGCGGCCCTGTGCCATGTGCAGAACGCGGTCGGCATTGAACATCGCCTCGGTCACCTCGTCGGTGATGAGGAGGATGGCGAGGCCCTGATCGGCCAGCTCGCGCACGATGCGGAAGATGCCCGCGCGGGCACCGACATCGACGCCCACCGTGGGGCTGTCGAGGATCAGAAGCTTCGGCTGGGTCGCCAGCCATTTTGCCAGCACGACCTTCTGCTGGTTGCCACCCGAGAGCGTGGAGATGGCGTTTTCCGGTTTGCCGATCTTGATGCCCAGCTTCTTGACCCAGCCAGTGATGAGGTCGTCCTTTTTTGCCGGCGAGATCAGGCCCGTGCCATCCAGCAGAGTGTCGAGAACCGCAATGGCCGCGTTGTCGGCGATGGACTGCTTTTGCAACAGCCCCAGTTGCAGCCGATCCTCGGAGACATAGGCCAGCCCCTGCGCAATCGCGTCGCGGATGGATGCCGGGCGATAGGGCTTGCCCTGCAACTGCATCGTGCCCGATGCGGCTTGCGTCATTCCCATGATCGTGTGGGCGAGTTCGGTGCGGCCCGCGCCGATCAGGCCGACAAGGCCCACCACTTCGCCCGCGTGGATGGTCAGGTCTATGTCGGTGAACTGTTTCGGCCGGGTCAGGCCGCTGGCCTGAAAGACGATCGGTCCGCTGTCCTTGCTGGCGGCGACAACTTTGTCTTCCAGGAGGTGTCCAGTCATCAACTCGCCCAGCCGGGCCTGCGTCATCCCCTTGGTCGGATAGACGCCGACCAGACGGCCATCGCGCACCGCCGTCACCCGCGAGGCAATCTCCAGCACTTCGGCCAGACGGTGGCTGACGAAGACAATCGCCACCCCGTCCGCCGAAAGCTTGCGCACGATGTCGAGCAGCCGGTCCGTTTCAGACTGGGTGAGGGATGCGGTCGGCTCGTCCATGAAGATCAGCCGCGCGTCGTTCATCAGGGCGCGGGCGATGGCGACCACCTGGCGTTGCGCGATCAAGAGCGACTCCAGCGGCGCGTTCAGGTCCAGCGTCACGCCAAGGCGGGCCAGCACGGCGGCGGCGCGGGTCTTCATGCCCGCATGGTCCACGCCCTTGGGGCGCAGGCCAACCATCTCGTCAAAGGCGATGTTCTCGGCGACGCTCATGTTGGGAAAAAGGGCGAGGTCCTGCCAGATCACGGACACGCCCTTGGCGCGCGCCATGACGGGCGTGATCGCCTCCAGCTTTTCGCCGAAAAGCTCGATCAGATCAGCGGTTTCCGGGCGATAGACCCCGGTGACGATCTTGATCAGCGTCGACTTCCCGCATCCGTTTTCCCCGGCAAGGCAATGCACCTCGCCCGCGCGCACGTCGAAATCCACATTGTCCAGCGCCTTGATGCCGCCGAAGACCTTGGTCACGCCCTTCAGGCGCAGCGCATATCCCTCGTTAACGTCGCCTGCCATTTTCCTCGCTCCTCGATGATGGCTGCGGGCGAATTCCGCCCGCAGCCGTTTTCCAAGCCTTACAGGCCCATGGCGGCCAGGCCGTCCACGGAATCCTTGTTCAGTTCCAGGAGGTTGTCGGTGATGATGTCCTTGGCCGCCGCGTCGGGCTGCACCGCCCCCAGACCCGGAATGTCCGTGCCTGCGGTGATCTCGGTCCCATCGACCAGCATCTTGCCGAGCGACACGAACACCTCACCCGCCTGCGACGGGTTCCACATGAAGCCGCCGGTCAGGACACCGTCCTTGACCATCTTGGCGCCCTGGCCCGGCGAGAAGGGACCGGCGACAAAGACCTGTCCGCCCATGCCGCGCTCCTCAATCGCGCGTCCGGCCCCGATCGGGCCTTGGCTGCCGAAAGCAAGGAAACCCTTGAGGTCGGGGTTGGCCGCCATCAGGTCGAGCGCGGTGGTGCGGCTGTCATCGACGTTTTCCGCGACACCGTAGCGGTCACCGACGATCACCAGATCGGAGCGGTTGGCAGCGAGCCAGGCAATCGCCGCATCGGCCCAGGCGTTGTGCAGCGGCACGGTCAGCGAGCCGACATAGACCGCATACTTGCCCGGACCCTTGATGTTGTCGGACAAGAGTTTCGCATGCGCCTCGCCGAAGCCTTGAGCCGAGGCGAGCTCAAAGTTCCAGTCGACGTTCTCCAGACCCGGACCTTCGTGCGACAGCACCTTGATCCCCGCCTCGCGCGCCTTCTTCAGCACCGGCTCCAGCGCCGCTTCGTCGTTCGGCACCACGCCGATCACGTCCACGCCCTTGGCGATCAGATCCTCGATGGCCTGCACCTGCAGCGCCGGGTCTGCCGACACCGGGCCGATCATCTCGGCGGTGACGCCGAGTTCGGCGGCGCGTTTCTGGATGCCCTCTTCCATGGCGTTGAACCACGGAATGCCGCCGATTTTCACGACGACACCAATTTCCTGCGCGCCGGCAAGACCGGCGGTCAGCGCGATTGCGCTGGCGAATGTCAGAAGTTTCTTCATCAGTTTCCTCCCCAAGGGCGCACCCCGGATCAATGCCCCGTTCCGCGGGGCGCGGCCGTCTGCAGTCGCCGAAAAGCCGTTTCAGGCCTGGCGTTGCATGTCGTTTTGGTCTCGGGCGCGGCCAGACGGCCGCCCCACTCGCGTCAGATGTCGCAGCCGTGCGGCAGGATGGTCAGGTCGCGGATGACGATGCCTTGGGGCCGCGTCACCATGAACAGGACCGCTTCGGCCACCTCGCGCGCTTCCATCAGCGCCTTGGCGGCAATGGCTTCCTCCATCTTGGCCTTGGGCCAATCGTTCAGAAGCGTGGTGATGACCGGGCCGGGCAGGATCGCGCCCATACGGACATTGTGCTTGATCAGCTGCCGCCGGGTGGAATGGACAAAGGCCTGCACCGCGTATTTCGATGCGGTATAGATCGGCTCCCAGACCACCGGGGTCACGCCTGCCACCGAACTGGTGAACAGGATGTCGCCGGACTGCCTGGCGATCATGTGCGGCAGCACGGCATGCACGCAGCGGAAGGCAGCGCTGGTGTTAAGTTGCATCATCCGGTCCCAGGCGTTCGGGTCGCCTTCAGCTACAGCGCCGCCGATATAGCTGCCGGCGTTGCAGTGGAAGATGTCGAGGCCGCCCGCCAGATCGAGGATCTTCGGCAGCATCCCGGACACCTGCGCGCCGTCCAGCAGGTCCACCACCAGCGGATGCGCCTTCGGTCCCATATCGGCACAGGCTTTGGCCAAGCCTTCTGCCGAGCGGTCGATCAGCACCACGGTCGCGCCTTCGCCAATCATCGCGCGGGCGCATTCCAGGCCGATCCCGGCGGCCCCGCCGGTGATGGCGGCGACCTTGCCGTCCAGTTTGCTGGTCATTTTCCCATTCCTTTCAGCACTTCAGGCCGCCCGCGCATGAAGCGCCGGGTCGATCCGCAGATCCTTGTCGTCAAAGACGTGGCAGCGTTCGGGCGGCAGGGTCAGCCAGATATCCTCGCCGCCATGGTAGTTGCGCTCGCCCACGGCGCGAACGGTCAGCATCCCGATGCCCGGCACCTCGACATAGAGGAAGGCATCGCTGCCCAGCTGTTCTTCGACCACGATCTTGCCTTTTAGGTCGCCCTGGGCATGCGAATAGGCCAGATGCTCGGGCCGGATGCCGACCGTCATCGTCGGCGTCATCTGGTCAGGGCGGATACCGGGCGAGGCGATGGCGGGGCCACCCTCAATCTGGATGCTGCCCGCAGCACCCGGTTTCGCCGTCAGGAAGTTCATCTTCGGCGAACCGATGAAGCCCGCAACAAACTTGTTCACCGGGCGGTCATAGAGCTCGATGGGGGTGGCGAATTGTTCGACGTGACCGCCCTGCAGCACCACGATCCGGTCGGCCATGGTCATCGCCTCGACCTGATCGTGCGTCACATAGATCATCGTCGTCTTCAGGTCGCCATGCAGGCGGATCAGCTCGATCCGCATCTGCACACGCAACGCGGCGTCGAGGTTCGACAGCGGCTCGTCGAAGAGGAAGGCGTTCGGGTCGCGGACAATCGCCCGCCCGATGGCGACCCGCTGCATCTGCCCGCCCGACAGTTCACGGGGCTTGCGGTCCAAGAGTTTGTCGAGGCCGAGGATTTTCGAGGCCGCGCCCACCTTGGCCGCGATCTCCTCCTTCGGCAGACCCGCGATCTTGAGGCCAAAGCCGATGTTGTCGCGCACCGAGATGTGCGGGAAGAGGGCGTAGGACTGAAACACCATCGCCAGCCCGCGCGCCGAGGGTTTCGTGTGCGTGGCATCGGCCCCGTCGATGATGACCTGGCCCGAGGTGACGCTCTCAAGGCCCGAGATCATCCGCAGCAGGGTGGACTTGCCGCAGCCCGAGGGGCCGACGAAGACCACGAACTCGCCATCCTCGATATGGATGTTGATATTCTTGATGATGCTGACCTCGCCAAAGGATTTCCGCAGGTCTTTCAGGACGATCTCACCCATTTTGCAGAACCCCCTTCGGCTGATGGCTGGACAGCCGCAGGGTCGCGGCGGCAGAGGTGATCTGCGCCTCGGTGAACGCCTTGGCATGGCGCACGAGGTCCTCGCCGTCGGTCCAGAGGTTGCGCCAGATGCCGAGGATGTTGCTGAGTTTGGCGTCCACGACCTCGGACGAGAAGCTCTCGAAGGTGATCGGCCCCGCGTAGCCGATCCGCGCCAGCCCCCGGAAAATCGGTATGAAGTCGATGGACCCGCTGCCGAGATACCCGCGATGCGAGTCTCCGGTGTGGAAGTAACCTAGGCGGTCGCCGGTCTGGATGATGGCCTGTTCGGCGTCCGCCTCTTCGATGTTCATGTGATAACAGTCGAGATGCACCTTGGCATTCGGCACGCCGACCATCTCGCAGAAGGCCACCCCTTGCGCGGCGGTGTTCAGGATGTTGGTCTCATAGCGGTTCACCACCTCCATCCCCAAGGTGATGTTGCTGGGCAGGGCCGCCTCGCAGACGCGGCGCAGGATGGTGACCGACTGCTCCAGCCCTTTCTGCGTGGCTGGCTGGTTGTATTTGGTGAAGCCGGAATAGAGGATGCCGGTGATGTGCGAGGCGCCCAGGTCACGGGCGATGGCCACCACCTTCATCAGTTCCGCCTCGCCGCGTTTCGCCGCCTCGGGGTCGGACCCCGAGATGTCCATGTCAGGCGACAGTCCGAGCGAGAGGGTTCCCGCGAGCTTGTATTCCTCCAGCAGGCGCTTCGTCATCCCGACGTCGATGGTATCGGGGTCGAGTGTCGGGATCTCGATCAGGTCATAGCCGACCCGCGCCGTGCCTTCGATGGCGCGGCGCGCCTCGGTCTCTGACCAGCCGCCCACCCAGCACAGAGCGTGGACGCCAAGTTTGTTGTCTCCGAATGCCATGATGTTTCCTCGCTTTCAGTTTTTGACGGCGCCCATGGTCAGGCCGGACACGATGTGTCGCTGCATGAGCAGGGTGAAGATGACGGGGGGAAGGATCTGGATGATGGTCGCGGCCGAGATCAGTTCCCAATAGGTCTTGGTCACGGTCGAGAAGGACGAGATGACGACGGGAAAGGTCTTGGCCTCACGCGACGTCAGGAAGAGCGACAGCAGCAGTTCGTTCCAGGCGAAGATGAAGACGAAGGTGGCCACGGTGGCGATCCCGCTTTTCGCCAGCGGCAGCGCCACGAGGCGGAAGGTTTGAAACCAGGTGCAGCCTTCGACCCGCGCCGCCTCGATCACCTCTTTGGGGATGTTGCGGAAGAAGGACATCGACACCCAGACCGCGAAGGGCAGGTTGAACCCCGCATAGACCAGGATCAGCGCGGGAAGCGTGTCGAGCATGCCGAGCGTGTTGAACACGATGAAGATCGGCACGGCGGCGGCGATGGGCGGCATCATCCGGGTGGAAAGGATCCAGTCGGCCAGAAACTCCTGGCCACGGAACCGGAAGTTCACGAGGCCGAAGGCCGCCGGCAGCGCGAAGATCATGCAGAGCGCGGTGGCCCCCAGCGTGACGATCACCGAGTTCAGGAGGAACTCCCAATTTTCCGACAGCAAGAGCTTGAAGTTGTCGAGATAGGTGAAATCGGGGATCCAGACCGGCGGGATGGCGTAGATGTCGTTGATGGTCTTGAAGGCCGACAGCACCATCCAGAGGATCGGAGCGGTGAAGATGAAGGTGATGAAAGCGGCGGCCAGCAGCTTGAAGCCCACATTCTGGTTGGTCATTTCTGCATCCTCCGCAGGTATTTGACGGCAATCGTGGTGACCAGGATGCTGATCAGCAGGATGATGACGGCGGCGGCGGACCCGTAGCCGACCTTGAAGAACTGGAATTGCTGGCGGTAAGTGAAGAAGGTCACCAGTTCGGTCGCATCGCTCCGGCCGCCGCGGGTGGTGACATAGACGATGTCGAACAGTTTCAGGTTGTCGATGACCCGCAGGATGATCCCGATCAGGATCACGTCGCGGATGGCGGGCAGTTCGATCCAGCGGGCGACGTGGTGCCACTTGGCCCCTTCCAGCTCGGCCGCCTCGTAAAGCGACGAGGGGATCGAGACGAGGCCCGCCAGCATCAGGAGCATCATGAACGGCGTCCATTGCCAGACGTTGATCGCGATGACCGTGGGCAAGGCCCAGGCCGGATCGCCGAACCAGGACGGCCCGTCGATGCCGACGCCGGACAAGAGGTAGTTGGCGATGCCGAGCGTCGGGTTCAGGATGTAGCCGAAGATCAGGCCAACGCAGATCGGGGTGATCATCATCGGCAGGATCGCCATCGACCGCATCACCTGGCCGGTGCGATTTTCCTTCAGGCTGAGGAAGACCTTGGCGCAGAAGAATGCGAGGATCACCTCCAGCGCGATGGACCCGACCGTCAGCACGGCGGTGTTCTGGATGGATTTCAGAAAGAGCGGGTCGGTCAGCAAGTCGACGTAGTTCTCGAAACCCACGAATTTCTTGCGGGCCATCTGCGTCAGCTTGGCGTCATGCAGGCTGAGATAGACCGAGTAGATGAACGGGAACACGCTGAGCAGCAAAAGGTAGATCACGGCGGGCACGATGAAGACCAGCATCGCGCGGCGTTCGGGGTCGGCAGGGGCGCGCAAGGCTGGCGCCAGAGCGGTAGATGCGGCGAGTTGGGCCATGCTGCGTCCCTTTCAGATGCGGGGGGTGGGCGGGGGTTGGGAGGGGCCTTGGGTCCCCTCCCGCCCGAAAGGGATGTGCCGGGGAGTGCGGCACATCCTTCACGGTGTCACTTCAGGTAACCGGCGTCCGTCAGGATTTCGGTGATCGCGGCATTCGCCTCGTCCATAGCTTCCTGCGGGGCGGCCTCGCCGACGATGGCGCGGTTCACCTGCAAGCCAAGCGCGTCGATCATCTCGAAAGTCGCCGCGTGACGCGGACGCAGTTCCGACCAGGCAAGCTTGGCCGATTCATAGAGCGTCGGAACCCAGAACTGCGCCGCCGTGATGTCGGCGTCGGTCATTGCCGAAACCCGGCTGGGCGGGCCTCCGGCCAGAACGAAGTCCTTGTGCGTCGCGGGGTTGGCGAACCACTTCATGAAGTCCCAGGCCGCGTCCTTCTGTTCTGAATGGGCGTTGATGCACATCACCCAGCCGCCGACCGGCGGCACCGAGGTGGCCCCCTCAGCATGCGGGAACATCGCGACATCGAACTTGCCCGCGACCTTGGACGTGGCGGGGTCGTTGAACATCGGCGTCTGCACCGACCAGGCGTTGATCATCGCGACCTTGCCCTGCATGAAGGCGTTGGCGCGCTCGTCCCAGGCGAAGCTTTCCACGCCCGGCGGGCCGAAGGGCACCATGTCCTTGAAGAACTGGACGAGGGCCACGGATTCAGGCGAGTTGAAGAGCGGCGTCTGGTCGGCATAGGGCTCTGCCGAGCCGGGGAAGTTCGATTCCCAAGGCTTGCCGCCGCCAGAATAAATCCATTCGAAGAAGTTCTGCCCGGCCGCCGAACCCCGCTGGAAGTTCATCGCCACGCCCGCCATTTCCGGGTCGCCGTCTTCCTCGGCGAAATACTTGGCAGCCGCCGCGAGTTCCGCGAAGGTTGTCGGTGCCTTCAGGCCGGCCGCATCGAACAGGTCCTTGCGGTAGTGCATCAGGTGCCAGTAGCCCGCGATCGGCAGGCACTGCAGCGTGCCGTTCCACGAGGCTTGCCCGGCGAAGGAGGGCACATAGTCGTCCATCGCCATGATCGCCGGATCAGCAGCAGCCACACGGTCGGCCACCGGCTCGATGCAGCCCGCATCGACAAACTCGCCCAGCCAGATGCCATCGACGAAGAGCACGTCATACTGGTTATCCTTTTGCGAGCAGCTCAAGATCTGCTTTTCGTGCAGCGGGTCATAGCCAAAGCCCTCGACCGTGACTTCCGCGCCGGTGAAGCCGGTGAAGGTCGGGGTCATGCCCTTCAGCGCGTCGATGAACGGGTCCTGGATGGTCTGGACCCGCAGCGTCGTCCCGGCATAGTCGCCAAGCTCGGCGTTCCAGTCCTGCGCCATGGCTTGCGTAGCGCTGAGCGCCAAGGCAAGTGCCGTGGCGCCTTTCAGGGTGTTGGACAGTCGGTTCATGATTTCCTCCTCTGGGTGAACCATTTGATAAGCCACATCCTTTCGGGCATGACTTCTTCGTGCGCAGCCGAAGCCACGTTTTTCGTTGGCCAAAGCTTCACCGGCCGCGGCCGAAGCCGCGTCTGATGGTGTCGCCGGTTGGCAGGCTCAGTGGACCCGTTTCGACCCTTCAGCCGATCCGGTCGTGTTCCCCTCGGGCGCCAGGCCAGAGGGGTGTTCCTTGGGTTTCGGACCGTCACCCGCCTGTGGGGCCTGTGCGGCAATGCGTTGCGTCGAAGACCGCACTTCCAGCGTGCAGGTGTGCACGGTGCGGGTCGGCGGACCGTCCAGCCCGCCCATGCGGCGGACCAGCTGCTTCCAGATCGAATCCGCCATGCCCTCGACTGGCTGGCGCACGACGGTCAGGGGCGTCCGGCGGGCCGACATCCACGGATAGTCGTCGAACCCGATCACCGAGACATCGTCGCCCGGCAGCATCTGCCGGTCTGCGAGGAACCGCAGGATCGCCAGCGTGGTCATGTCGGTCACGCCGATCAACGCTGTTGGCAAGTCGCCCTGATCCAGCCTTTCGGCCAGCCGTGCAGCACCGATGTCGGGCACGGCACCGACCTCGACCACCTCGAAAACTCCACCCCATCGCTGCACCGCTTCCCGCGCTCCGGCGGTCCGCTCGCGGATGCCCTCAAGCCCAAGGTTCGACGCGACCACGACAATGTGCCGGTGCCCGAGCTGGCACAGGTGTTCGGCGGCAAGTGTGCCTGCCGCGCGGTTGTCGATGGCTACGGTGTCGGTCACCGACAGATCGCTGACCCGGTCGGCCACGACGAAGGCCGGAACATCGGGACCCTTCAGCCGGGCCGGAAGAATGTCGGAACAGGGAACCACGATCATCCCTGATGGCTTCCACGAGATCAGCGCATCCAGCCGCGTCCGCTCGGTCTCGGCATTGTCACGTGAGTTGGCGACGATGATCTCGTAGCCATCCTGCTCGGCGCGGGACTCGATCTCGGTGAAGAGCGAGGTGAAGAACGGGTCGGCGAGGTCGGGCACCAGGAGCGTCACGATCTTGCTTCGGCCGGACCGCAGTTCCGATGCCGCGCGATTGATCTGGTAGTCCAGTTCCTGTGCTGCCTTGAGCACCTTGGCTGCAAGGTCCGGGTTGACGGGCTTGGCACGGCTGAAGACGTTCGACACTGTCGCCGTCGACACGCCGGCGAGGCTGGCCACATCCTTGATCGAAGCTGGCTTCTTTGCCATCAGTCCGTCCTCCCCCTCAGCCAACCGAGGCAGCCCTCCTGCTGCTAATCGATTAACTGTTAAACGTTTAACGTAGAGATTTCCGTTTGGGAAGAAGAATCTTTCAGCACCGGCCTCGCTGCCGGGGTGGCCATTTTTCCGCTGAAGAATCAACATACTGACTGAACGCGATGGAGGTGGCCCCAAGCCGGTGGGATCCTCACGATGAGGGCCAATTGGGAAGCGCGCCGAATCGGTGGCTCATCGCAACCTCACGCACCTCGACCTCGCAAGAAAGCAAACCGCTGCCAGAAAAGGTTCGGCAGCGACCGCGTTCCCTCCAGCACATGGGGTTGCCTGGGGCCCCCTGCCCAGAGGGCGTTCACAAAGCTGCCGTTGACCATCTCCATGCCGAAAGACGGCAAAGGGCCGATGGCGCCGAGAGGAACTCACCTACCGGCAATCCACAAGCCCATCCAGCAGCACCTCGAGTTCGTCCACGGATCTGACGGTAAAGCGGACAAGCTCGGCATAGGCGAGTTGACGCATTGGTTTCAGCGCGGAATGGCGCCCATACCGCACGGCCCTCTCCCCTTCGCCCGGAACCAGCAGGTCCGTGGCCGGAGATGCCCGGTATTCGATCCCCAGCCTCATCAGCGACGCACCATGACGCTCGGCCACCCAGAGGTTCGCGGGAGTAGACGGGTGCTTTTCGAACATGAGTTCGATCACATCGCCATCTGACCGATAGAGCACGTAACGCGCGGCAAGCTTTCCCTGGTGGCCGGCAGGATGCTCGACAGCACGCGCATCGAGCAGGTTCAACAGGGCAAGTTTCAGCTCCACCCGCGGTGACTGCTCCCGGATCATGCCTCGGCTCCGGTGGCACAGCCCATCAGCCGTGCCCGGATAAGCTTCTCGCGCTCCCGCACGAACTCCGGCAGGGTCGGTGCGCAGGCGAGGTCGAGCCGGTCGGGGATGAGATGGCGCGCCCTGAAGTCACGGCCGCGGCCAGTGATCCAGGCGTCGAAGGGCAGCGCGCTCTTCTCGGTGTTCTCCGTCGCGGGCAGCAGTTGCAGGTTGCCGAGCCGGTCAACGGAGGCGGTGATTTCGCGAATGCGGCTTTCGGGGATGTTCATGCCCAGGAGAACGCTTCGCGCGGCACGTGCCTGCGGTATGATATGGTCGACCTGATATCCTCCCGCGCTCCAGTCGAGCCCGTCGTAAAGCAGCGAAAGCGCGAGGAAGGTCTTGGACCGGCCGTACTGAAGCTCCAGAAGCTCGGCGATGGCGCGCTCGTCGAGTTGCGAGATGCGACCGTTCGTCGCCAGCGCCCGGTAGAGTGCCGATGCCGGGAAAGACCGATCGTTCCTGAGCCCTTCACGGATGGTCGCCCGCGCCTGCGCGATCGTCCGGTCGGAACTGCCGGCAAAGGCGCCGACGAGGAGGCTCTGGATCAGCCAGCGCCGGATTTCGTCCGCATTGACCCGCTCGAACTCTGTCGAGCCGCGGAAGGTGAACTCGGGCATCCGGAAGAGATAGTAGGCGATTGGCAGCACCGCGTTCAGCGAGGTCAGGGCCTCACCCGAAATGCCGAAGCTGTTGATCAGCCTAAAGGTGTTTTCCAATGCCCGCTTGATCTCGCTCCAGCGCGCCTCGATGGTGGCGATCACTTCGGCAGTGAAGTTCGCGACACTGTACTTCACGTCCTGGTCACAAAGGACGAGGCAGGCTTTCAGCACCAGATCCCGCGTTACGGTATTGGGCAGCGCCAGCCCTTTGTTGAGATGCTCGACGAAGCCGAAGATCGCCTCGCGCGCGGAGCCCTCAGGCCACTTGGATACGATGAGCGACATCAGGAGATCGGGCTTGCTGAGCTTGGTGCCACCGTCATTGGCGCGCACGAAGATGTCGAGCACCCGTTCCACCGACTGGTTCTTCTCGGTGTAGTAGTTCACGAGTGCCTCACCCCAGATAGTCGCGTGAAGCCGCCGGAGTGCGGTCTCCGCCAGATCACGCTCATACTGGGTGGCGCCGCGGTGGATCCGGTCGAGTTCCTCGGCCACCAGCCGATCGAGCCCCGCCGCATCGGGATAATCGAGAATACGGCCGAGCTTGAACCAATGCTGGCGGTGGTCGCTCCTCGGCGGCGTGCCGTGGAACCTGAGCCCGTAGCTGACGCCAAGTTCGGTCTCACCTTCGTCGGCCTCGCCCTCAGGATCCTTGAAGAGGTCGAGGTAGAGCACCTTCTGGGTCCAGGCATCCGGGTTTGAAACCCGGGCGTGCTTGGACTTCTCGGCAAACGTGCCTCGCAGGCCGATCAGCAGCGATGTCAGGCGCTGCTGGCCGTCGAGCACCAGGACTACCTTGCGCCCGTTCGGCGAGGCGGCATCGTTCTGCCGGCCGTGCCGGTAGTCCTCGAGGAAGCGGTAGATGCGCACCTCGCGCTTCGTCTCTTCGTCCAGATCCCAGAACATGAAGGAACTGATCGGATAGCCCTTCATCAGTGAGTCAAAGAGCGTCACCACCTGGTCGGAGGTCCAGACATAGGGACGCTGGATGGCCGGCAGGAAATGGCTCCGGTTCACATCGTCGAGGACGGAACCGATCGTGGCGGAAGCGTAGGACATGATGAAATCGAGCCTTGGGGTCAAAGATCAGCTGAGGTTCGGGATCGGTTCGGAACCGAGGAAATCGGGATCGTTCATGATCCCGGTAAGCATCTCGAGGATCTTCTCGTTCTGGGACACGAACCAAAGCACCATCGCCCGGTGCGCTGCATTGAACTGGCCTTGTTCCTCCTCACTCATAGCCGTGCCGCTCGCGGCCTTCTCGATGAGGCCGCGGCGATCGACATCGAGTAGGAAAAAGCTGGTGCTGCCGTCGGCCCGGCAGACGACGACGGCATCGCCCTTCATGGGCATACCGGCGTCGGTCCTGGGATCGGTCACCGCGTAGGGCAACTTGACGAGTGTGGTAAGCAATGGCTTATCTCCTTGTGATTCATGCAGAAAACTGTGCCTTCAGTAACAACTAGAACAACTGTTCGTGGTGGCATGTCAATCCCTGCGGGATGGCTGTCCGCATGGATCGGAGCAATGACAAGTTGGTGGCTGCGTTCGCGGCAGTGCTGCGCGACAGGCGCGAGCGCGCGGGGCTTACCCAAGAGGACCTCGCCGAGCGCGCCGATGTCTCCGCCCGCTTCATTTCTTTCCTCGAGAACGGTCGGCGGCAACCTACCCTCAGCGCGCTGGCAGCGCTCAGCACCGGGATCGGCGCCAACATGGTCGACGTGATCGGAGACGTCGAGGCGCGCTACCGTGAAACCTCTGCCAGTAACTCGGTCAACAAGAGCGCGGGACGCAAGCCTTGACAACATAGCGCGCGATAAGCAGTCCCAGTTCAAGAGAACGCTTTTTGTGTTTCGGCATGCAACTTTGACCCCCTAGGCGGGGGTATCGGCGCCCAATTTTGACCCCCTTGATGTTTCGTCAGACCGTTCGCTGCGGGTCAGCGGACGGAGGGGGAAGTTGAAGCGAGTGGATACGATTGCGCGAGTTCGGCGGGTCTTCTATGTGCAGCGCTGGTCGTTAAAGAAGATCGTGCGCGAGTTGCACGTCTTTCGGAACACCGTCCGGAAGAATCTGCGATCTGATGAGACGGATTTCAGCTACGAGCGGACGCATCAGCCGATGCCGCGGATCGGGCCATGGCAGGATCATCTGGATCGGCTTCTGTCGGCGAACGCGGGCAAGCCGTCCCAGGAGCGTCTGGCCCTGATCCGGATCTTCGAAGAGCTGCGCGCCCTCGGCTACGAGGGGGGCTACGATGCTGTCCGGCGTTTCGCCCGGAGCTGGTCGCAGAGCCGGGGCGCGGCGACGGCCGAAGCCTATGTCCCGCTTTCCTACGAGCCGGGCGAGGCCTACCAGTTCGATTGGAGCCATGAGGTTGTGCTGATCTCGGGCGTCACGGTGACCGTGAAGGTGGCGCATGTCCGGCTTTGCCACAGCCGGATGATGTTCGGCCGGGCTTACATGCGTGAGAGCCAAGAGATGGTCTTCGACGCGCATGACCGCGCCTTCGCCTTCTTTCGCGGCACCTGCACGCGCGGCATCTACGATAATATGAAGACGGCGGTCGAAGCGGTCTTCATCGGCAAGGAACGCCTCTACAACCGCCTCTTTCCGCAGATGTGCAGCCATTAACTGGTTCAGCCGGTTGCCTGCACACCGGCCAGTGGACGGGAGAAGGGTCAGGTCGAGAACCGGGTCGGGCTGGTGTGGGAACGGTTCTTCTCGCCGCGCTTGCGAGTGAAGAGCTTGGACGAGCTAACGCCTGTCTGCTCGACAAATGCGTGCCCACGCCAAGGCGCATCGCCATCCAGAGCAGGCGGACCGGACCATCTGGGAAGTATTCGAGGAAGAACGTCAGCACCTCGTGCCCTATGCCGGGCGTTTCGACGGCTTCCACAGCGTGCCCACCTCCGTCTCAAAGGCCTGCACCGTGCGGATCGACAGCAACAAGTACTCGGTTCCGGCCACGGCAGTCGGTCGTCCAGTCGACGTGCATGCCTATGCTGATCGGATCGTCATTCGCCAGAACGGCGCCATCGTCGGTGAACATGCGCGCGCCTTTGGACGTGGCCGGACGGTCTACGATCCATGGCACTATGTGCCTGTTCTGGTGCGAAAACCCGGGGCATTGCGTAACGGAGTCCCGTTCAAGGACTGGGTGCTGCCTCCGGCAATGACCGCGATCCGGCGCAAGCTGAAGGGCAGCGATGATGGCGATCGACAGATGGTTAAGATCCTGATCTGCGTGCCCGATGATGGTCCGCAGGCCGTCGAGGCCGCCTGTCGCGAAGTGCTCGATCAGGGCGTCCACTCGGCGCCGATCGTGATCAACATTCTCGCCCGCAGCCGTGATCCCGCACCAGCAGCCCTTCTTCTCACCCCCGCAACTCTGCGCCTGACCCGCGAACCCGTGGCAGACTGCGCGCGCTGCGACAACCTCAGTAGGACGAGCCGACATGGTACGCACCCAAATCCTCGACCTGATGGGGACGCTGAAGTTCTACGGAATGCGCAGCGCCTATGACGAGGTTATGGCCAGTGGCATCAAGCGCCAGCATGAACCGCCCCGCATCGTCGGCGACCTGCTGCAGTCCGAGATCGCCGAGAAACAGGCGCGGCCGATCCGCTATCAGATGATCATCGCCAAGCTGCCGCTGGCAACCGGTGGCGTTCACCTGCCTCCAATCTGAGCATCTCGCGCAGCGTCGAGACACCCATCACCGACTTCGCTAGTCCCAGCTGAAGGCTGGAACGATCTCTGCAATCGGCATTCTACAAGGCTCGCCGCCGAAGAACGTTGATCTCCAAGGCAATAGATTCGCTCAGACTCTACCTGGAGTAGAAACAAAACCGCTGGAAATGCCCTGAAATTTCTTGGCAGCGAACTATCGGGCGGGCTTGCCTCCGGGTTAGCATCCGACGAGGCCACGGGCATTGTTTCACTCGACAGCAAAGTTTGGGCCATGGGTGGCTCCCAAATGCAATTCACGCAGCCTCAACGCCCGCACATTGTCTACAAGATCAGTATTGTCGCATAGTTATGGCGAAGAAACGTCACTTGGGAGTACAAGTTTCGGCGCAGAAAAAACAACTTTAGAGAGACATTTGTTCATACCTACCTTTATAGGCTGTTCAAGCTTCGCGCGATCTGGTCATGTTGTTAGTGACTCGAGGTGAGTGTTGTCAAAAGTATCGGCGGTTGCCTCGTTGGGAACTGGTTGGGAACTGAAAACTTGGATCACTCGTGGCTATCCTACACTCTGGTCAATTTGGCGGCTTATGCAGCACAGCATGGCCTGACCAAGGTTCACTTGGATCTGTGTGCCGCGGTCGTCAGCGCCACGCAGGCCGGTTGCGAAAACATCTCATCGGAAATGTCTTTCAACGCTTCGTCACAGGGCAATGTTGTTAGCTTTTTCCCCGAGCAGAACGTCGGTAAGTAGCTAATAATACGTCATTTTCTGCCGTGTCATCTGCTGTCATGGCGGAACTTAACGTTTTGCTAACTGGTAACTGATAAGCTCCTAAAACAGTTTTGTAGGGAGTTTGAGCAATATGTTCCCAGAACTCGAAAAGTTCCTCTGCGGCGATTTGGCCGTGGCACTCGCCAATATTCGATTCTATCTGAAAAGTGACGCTCAGAATTCGGACGGCAGGTTGCCACCGGAAAATGCACACCGCGTTATATCTTACCTTACCGCCATTGAGAACCGCGCTATGGAGATCGCGGACTCCCTTTCTCTTCACGCAAGGCCTGTCGATGGTCGTGCCGGAGTAATTTCGGCTCTTCGGTGCCTGCAG